>Ga0210378_10001236_pt1 | contig 13365 bp, 10 predicted proteins | sample PLM1_60_b1redo_FD_155465 | JGI IMG/M metagenome (GOLD analysis project Ga0210378, IMG submission 155465) | Groundwater sediment microbial communities from an aquifer in East River, Colorado, USA - PLM1_60_b1 redo | ecosystem: Environmental > Terrestrial > Soil > Riparian zone | place: USA: East...
CGTTGTCGAGAAGGTTGTCGAGCACCTGGCGCAGGCGCCCGGGGTCGACGTGGGCGTGCAGGGTGCCGGTCAGGCGGGTGGTGACGGCGACGTTGCGCCTGGCGGCCCGCTCGGCGGCGGCCGCGGCGGCCTCGCGGAGCACGGCGCCGGCGTCGGTGTCGACCGGGTCGACGGTGAACTGGCCGCGGCCGAGCCGGGCAAGGTCGAGCAGATCCTGGACGAGCCTGTTCAGCCGCATGGTCTCGGCGTGGATGCGCAGCAGCGAGCGGCGCTGCTCGGCGGGGTCCTCCACGGTGCCGTCCAGCAGCGCCTCGGTGTAGCCCTGCACGGTGGTGAGCGGGGTCTTCAGCTCGTGGCCGACGCTGGCCAGGAACGCCCGCTGCTCGGCCTGGGCGTCCTCCAGGCCGGCGGCCATGTCGTTGAAGGCGGCGGCGACCTCGGCGACCTCGTCGTCCCCCTCGACCCGGACGCGGGTGGACAGGTCGCCGGCGCCGACGCGGCGCGCGGCGGTGACCAGCCGGCCGAGCGGCGCGGTGAGCCGCGCGGACAGCAGCCACGCGACCAGCGCGGCGGCCACCACCGCCACCGCGGTCGCCAGCAGCAGGCGCGGGCCGACCGCCGGCAGCAGGCTGAGGCCGAGGCGGTTGACCTCGTGGACCAGCAGCACGCCGACGAAGCCGCGGCTTGGCGTCTCCAGCGGCGCGACCGCCCACGCCAGGCCCTCGCTGGTGCCGGTGGCCGTGCGGCCGTCGGCGAGGGCGCCGCGCAGGTCGACCGCTGGCGCCGGCGCGACCGGGCGCTGCCCGGCGAGGCGCTGGCACCACAGCGCCCGCGGGCGGCGGGGCGTGCCGTCGCGGTCGACCAGGTACACCTCGGTCTGGCTCGCCCGCAGGCCCATCAGGGCCGTGCACTGCCTGGCCGGCCGCCGTTCGGCGGTGCTGAGCAGCTCGACCTGGCCGGCGAGCTGCTGCTCCAGGTTGCGTTCGGGGATGAGCCGCACCAGCGACAGGGTGATCGCGCCGGCGAGCAGGACGGCCAGCCCGGCCACGGCCACCAGCGACCAGACCAGCCGCCCGCGCAGCGACCCCCTGGTGCGGGTCATGGGGAGTCCCGGTTGCCCCGGTCGTCGGCCTTGTAGCCGAGCCCGCGGATGGTGACGATCGGGGCCCGCTCTCCCAGCTTGGCGCGGAGCTGGCGGATGTGGACGTCGACGGTGCGGGTGTCGGCCGGGAAGGAGTAGCCCCAGACCCGTTCGAGGATCTGGTCGCGGGTCAGCGCCAGGCCGCGGTTGCGGACCAGGTAGCTGAGCAGCTCGAACTCGCGGGCGGTGAGCTGCACCGGCCGCCCCTCGAAGCTGACCTCGTGGCGAGCGGGGTCGACCGTGAGGCTGCCCAGGTGCATGGGCGGCTCGGGACCGGTCTCGGGCTCCGGCTCGGCGCGGCGGAGGACGGCCTTGACGCGGGCGACCAGCTCACGCGGCGAGAACGGCTTGGTGACGTAGTCGTCGGCGCCGAGCTCCAGGCCGAGCACCCGGTCGGCCTCCTCCTCGCGGGCGGTGACGACGATGATCGGCATGCGGCCGCCTCGCTCCCGCAGGGCCCTGGTCACCTCGAAGCCGTCCATGCCGGGCAGCATCAGGTCCAGCAGCACCAGCCGGGGTCGCTCGGCGTCGACCGCGGCCAGCCCGGAGCGTCCGTCGGTGCGCCACACCACCCGGAAGCCGTCGCGTTCCAGGTACAGCCGCACCAAGTCGGCGATCGACTCCTCGTCCTCGACGAGCAGCACGGTCCCCCTGGACGGGTGCTCGGCGCCCACTCCCACTCCCCTCCCCTCGACGCCCCTGCCCTGTCTCTCCGGGGCACCCCCTCGGGGTTCCCCGGACCCCTCCGGCGACCGTAGCATCGGCGGCGCCGGTTCGGGCCGTCCCTCACGATTGTTCGAGGGATGTGAAGATCCTGCTCAGTCTCCTTGCCATGGCGGCTCGCCATCGCCGGTGGGCTGCGGGCGGGCCCGGTCGGGCGGGGCCCGGAAGGCGTCGCCGAGCGCCGGCCAGCCCGGTCCGCGCCGGAGGGTCTCGACGCCGGCGGCGGCGAGCAGCAGCCCGCCGGCGACGACCAGGGCCGGCCCGGCCCGCGGGGTCGCGACCTGCACGCCGGTCCCGGCCGGGACGCCCTGCAGCTCCCCCCGCCTGGCCCGCTCGGCGGCCTCGGCCCGGACCCCGGCCGCGCCGGCTGGCGCCTGCACGGCGAGGGTGGCGCCGAGCGCGAGCAGGGCGAGCCCGACCGCCCAGCGGCCACGTCCGCGGGTGACGGCGACCCCGACCAGCAGCACCAGCCCGAGCAGCGCGAGCCCGCCGAGCGGCGCCAGGTCGTTGCCGGTCAGCTCGGCGCCGCCGAGCCGCGCCCGCCCCAGGCCGGGGAGCTCCACCGCCGCGCTCACCCGCGCCCACGCCCGCCCGGCCCCGATCGCCGCCAGCAGCACCCCGGCGACCACCGCGGCCAGGGTGACCTGCAACGACCGCCGCGCCCGCGCGTCGGCGCCGGTGTGGCCCGCGGCCGGCTCAGCCACCCGAGCGGGTGCCGGCGACGGCCGGGTCGCCGGCGGCCGGCAGGCGGCTGGGGAGCGCCTCGGCGGCGGCGACGGCAGCGAGCACGGCGCGGGCCTTGGCCTCGGTCTCGCGCTCCTCCAGCTCGGGCACCGAGTCGGCCACGATCCCGGCGCCGGCCTGGCAGTAGGCCACCCCATCCACGAACACGCACGTGCGGATCGTGATGCAGGTGTCCAGGTTGCCGGAGAAGTCGAAGTAGCCGACACAGCCGGCGTAGGGGCCGCGGCGGTGGCGTTCCAGGTCGTCGATGATCTCCATCGCCCGCACCTTCGGCGCCCCGGACACGGTCCCCGCCGGGAAGCTGGCGGCCAGCACGTCGAACGCGGCGACGCCGTCGGCGAGCTCCCCGGCGACGTCGGAGACCAGGTGCATGACGTGCGAGTAGCGCTCGACCCGCATGAAGTCCGCCACCCGGACGGTCCCTGGCCGGCACACCCGGCCGAGGTCGTTGCGGGCCAGGTCGACCAGCATGACGTGCTCGGCTCGCTCCTTCTCGTCGTGCAGCAGCTCGGCCTCGAGGGCGAGGTCGGCCGGCTGGTCGGCGCCGCGCGGCCGGGTGCCGGCGATCGGCCGCATGGTCGCGTGCCGTCCCTGCACGGTGACCAGCACCTCGGGCGAGGAGCCGGCGATCGTCACCCGCGGCAGGCGCAGGAAGTACATGTACGGCGACGGGTTGACCACCCGCAGCACCCGGTAGACGTCGAAGGGGTCGGCGGTGGTCGGCACCGAGAACCGCTGCGACGGCACCACCTGGAAGATGTCGCCGGCGCGGATGTGCCGCTTGGCGATGCGGACCATCTCCTGGTAGCGGCCCGCCTCCAGGTCGCTGCTGGCCGCGGCCGGCTGGCCGGCCGCCGGCAGCGGCGTGGGCGCGGCCGGCAGGGCCAGTGACAGCCGCCCGGCGAGGGCGTCCAGCCGCCCGCCGGCGTCGGCGTAGGCGGCGCCGAGGTCGGTCGCCTGGTCGACGAGCACGTTGGCGACCAGCACCAGCCGCTGGCCGAGGTGGTCGAACACGACCACCGAGCGGGGGAGGACCAGCATCCCGTCGGGCAGCCGCAGGTCGTCCTCGGTCTGGTCCGGCAGCCGCTCCAGCTCGCGGACCAGGTCGTAGCCGAGGTAGCCGACGGCGCCGGCGAACAGCGGCGGCAGCCCCGGGAGCGACGGCGAGCGCAGCCGCCGCAGCGCCTCGCGCAGCACGGCCAACGGCGGACCGTCGGGCAGCCCGGCCGGCGGGCTGCCCGACCAGGTCGCGCGGCCACCGCCGATGGTCAGGGTGGCGAACGGGTCGGTGCCGATGAACGAGTAGCGGCCCCAGCGCTCGCCGTGCTCGACGCTCTCCAGCAGCACCGAGCCTTCCTCGCCGCCGAGCTTGCGGAACGCCCCGACGGGGGTTTCCAGGTCGCCGAGGAGCTCCCGCCAGACCGGCACCACCGAGTGCTCGCCGGCGAGCCGCGCGAACTCCTCGAGGGAGGGCCGCACGGGGGTCACGGGCCGGCCCCCGCCGGCAGCGGCACCTCGAAGCAGCTTCGGGTGCCCAGGTGGCAGGCATGGCCGACCTGCTCGACGCGGACCAGCAGCGTGTCGCCGTCGCAGTCGGCGGTGACCGAGCGGACGTGCTGGGTGTGCCCGGAGGTGTCTCCCTTGCGCCAGTGGACCCGCCGGGACCGGCTCCAGAACCACGTCCGCCCGGTGGTGAGGGTGCGGCGCACCGCTTCGGCGTCCATCCAGGCGACCATCAGCACGGTGCCGTCGGTTTCGTCCTGGACCACGGCGGGCAGGAGCCCGGTGGCGTCGAAGGTGAGGCCCGCGACGGCATCGTCGACGGCGTCGGGTTGCGGCTGTGACACGCTGGCGCTCCTGGTTCGGTGTGGCATGCGCGCAGATGCTATCGCTACCGTCGCACCTGCCGATCTGCCATCGTGGAAACCAACGCCGGGCTACGAGGGGAGCCGGTCATGTCGACACAACCGGAGCAGGCCAGGGCCGAGATCCTCGACCGTATTGTCGCGACCATCAACGAGAAGGTCCCTGAGCAGCGGCGCGAGCAGGTCGCCAGCTTCGCCCGCCAGTACTACCAGCGGACGGCGCCTGAGGATCTGCTGGAGCGCGACCCTGACGACCTGTACGGGGCGGTGCTGGCCCACTGGCGCGCGGCACAGCGGCGCGAGCCGGGCGTGGCCAAGGTCCGGGTCTACTCGCCCCGGTTCGAGGAGCACGGCTGGCGTTCGGTCCACTCGATCGTGGAGATCGTCACCGACGACATGCCGTTCCTGGTCGACTCGGTGACCATGGAGGTGAACCGGCATGGGCTCGTCATCCACCTGCCGATCCACCCGGTGATCGCCGTCCGCCGCGACCAGGCGGGCGAGCTGATCGAGGTCCTGCCGCCCGACGCCGAGGCCGAGGACGCCATCCGCGAGTCGTTCATCCACGTGGAGGTGGACCGCCAGAGCGAGCCGGAGGTGCTCGACAAGCTCAGGGCCGAGATCGAACGGGTCCTCTGCGACGTGCGCGCGGCGGTGGAGGACTGGGAGCCGATGCACGACCAGGTGGGCGCCATCCTGGCGGAGTTCGCCGAGCGGCCCCCGCCGGTCGACGAGGCCGAGCTGGCCGAGGCCAAGGCGCTGCTGGAGTGGATCGCGGACCACCACTTCACCTTCCTCGGCTACCGCGCCTACGACCTGCTGCAGCAGGACGGCGAGGACGTGCTACGCCCGGTCGAGGGCACCGGGCTCGGCATCCTGCGCCAGACCGCCAACCGGCCGGCCTCCGGCAGCTTCGCCAAGCTGCCGCCGGAGGCGCGCCGGCACGCCCGCGAGCCGCACGTGCTGATCCTCACCAAGGCCAACTCGCACTCCACCGTGCACCGGCCGTCCTACCTCGACTACATCGGCGTCAAGCGCTTCGACGAGCACGGCAAGGTGGCCGGCGAGCGGCGCTTCCTCGGCCTGTACACCTCGGCCGCCTACAACCGGAACCCCCGCGACATCCCGCTGCTGCGCCGCAAGGTCGCCAAGGTGCTGGAGCGGGCCGGCCTGCCGAGGCACAGCCACGACCAGAAGGCGCTGCTGAACATCCTGGAGACCTTCCCACGCGACGAGCTGTTCCAGATCTCCGACGACCAGCTGTTCGAGATCGCCATGGGCATCCTGCGGCTGGAGGAGCGCCGGCGGGTGCGCCTGTTCATGTGGCACGACATCTACGGCCGCTTCGTCTCCGCGCTGGTGTACGTGCCCCGCGACCGCTACACCACCGACGTCCGGCGGCGCATCGAGGTGGTCCTCGGCGAGGCGTTCCCGGGGGCCAGCCTCGACTTCCAGGTGCGGCTGTCGGAGTCGGTGCTGGCCCGGCTGCACTTCATCATCCGGGTGCCGCCCGGCCGGATGCCCTCCTTCGACGCCAAGGAGCTCGAGGCCAAGCTGGTCGCCATCACCCGCTCGTGGACCGACGAGCTGCACGCCCTGCTGCTGGAGCAGCACGGCGAGGAGCAGGGCAACCGGCTGTTCGGCCGCTACGGCGAGGCGTTCCCGGCCGCCTACCGGGAGGACTTCCCGGCCCGCAACGCCGTCTACGACATCCAGCGGATCGAGGATCTGGAGGAGCGCGGCGGCCTGAACATGAACCTGTACCGGCCGCTGGAGGCGACCTCGGAGCTGCTGCGCTTCAAGCTGTTCTTCGCCGAGCGGCCGCTGCCACTGTCGGACGCGGTGCCGATGCTGGAGGACATGGGCGTGCAGGTCGTCGAGGAACGGCCCTACGAGATCCGCCGGCCCGGCGCCGGCCCGGTCTGGATCCACGACTTCGGCATGACCTACGCCAGGAACCGCGAGCTGGACCTCAGCAAGGTCCGCGACGTGTTCCAGGAGGCGTTCGCGGCGACCCTGCGCGGCGCGGCCGAGAGCGACGGCTTCAACCGGCTGGTGCTCGGCGCCCGGCTCACCTGGCGGGAGATCGTCATCCTGCGGGCCGCCTGCAAGTACCTGCGCCAGACCAGGCTGACCTTCAGCCAGGAGTACATGGAGCAGGCGCTGGCCGGCAACCCGGAGATCGCCCGCGGCCTGGTGGAGCTGTTCCGGGCGCGGTTCGACCCGGCGCGGCCGGCCGACGCCGAGCGCCGCGTCGAGGCGCTGCGGGGCGAGCTGGCCGAGGCCATCGACCAGGTCGCCAACCTCGACGAGGACCGGATCCTCCGCAGCTTCCTGGGGATGGTCGAGGCGACGCTGCGGACCAATCACTACCAGACCGGCGCCGACGGGCGGCCCAAGCCGTACCTGTCGTTCAAGCTGGACCCCACCAAGGTGCCGTCGCTGCCCAAGCCCCGGCCGATGTTCGAGGTGTTCGTGTACTCGCCGCGGACCGAGGCGGTGCACCTGCGCGGCGGCCGGGTGGCGCGGGGCGGCATCCGCTGGTCGGACCGCCGGGAGGACTTCCGCACCGAGGTCCTGGGCCTGATGAAGGCGCAGATGGTCAAGAACGCCGTGATCGTGCCGGTCGGGGCCAAGGGCGGCTTCGTGGTCAAGCGGCCGCCCGCCGACGGCGGCCGCGAGGCGCTCCAGAACGAGGTGGTCGCCTGCTACTCGACGTTCATGCGGGGGCTGCTGGACCTGACCGACAACCGCGCGGCCGACGGCCAGGTGGTGCCGCCGCCCGACGTGGTCCGCTACGACGAGGACGACCCCTACCTGGTGGTGGCCGCCGACAAGGGCACCGCGACCTTCTCCGACCTGGCCAACTCGATCGCCGCGGAGTACGGCTTCTGGCTTTTCGACGCGTTCGCCTCCGGCGGCTCGGCCGGCTACGACCACAAGAAGATGGGCATCACCGCCAAGGGCGCCTGGGAGTCGGTCAGGCGCCACTTCCTGGAGCTGGGGGTCGACACCCAGACGACCGACTTCACCGTGGTCGGCATCGGCGACATGGCCGGCGACGTGTTCGGCAACGGCATGCTGCTGTCGCCCCACATCAAGCTGGTCGCGGCCTTCAACCACCAGCACGTCTTCATCGACCCCGACCCGGACCCCGAGGCGAGCTTCGCCGAGCGGCGGCGGCTGTTCGACCTGCCCCGCTCCTCCTGGGCCGACTACGACGCCAAGCTCATCTCGGCCGGCGGGGGGATCTGGCCACGAACCGCCAAGTCGATCAAGCTCTCGCCGCAGGCGCGCCAGGTGCTGGCGGTGGAGGCCGAGGCCCTCGCCCCCAACGAGCTGATCAGCGCGCTGCTGAAGGCGCCGGTCGACCTGCTGTGGAACGGCGGCATCGGCACCTACGTGAAGGCCGCCCGCGAGAGCCACGCCGACGCCGGCGACCGGACCAACGACGCCGTCCGGGCCGACGGCGCCGAGCTGCGCTGCAAGGTGGTCGGCGAGGGCGGCAACCTCGGCTTCACCCAGCTCGGGCGGGTCGAGTACGCGTTGGCGGGCGGCCGGGTCAACACCGACTTCATCGACAACTCCGGCGGGGTGGACTGCTCCGACCACGAGGTCAACATCAAGATCCTGCTGAACCAGGTGGTCGCCGACGGCGACATGACCCGCAAGCAGCGCGACAACCTGCTGGCGAAGATGACCGACGACGTCGCCGCCGCGGTCCTGCAGGACAACTACCGGCAGGTGCTGGCGATCAGCGTCACCGAGGCGCAGGCGCCGCAGCTCCTGGACGAGCACGCCCGGCTGATCCGCAGCCTGGAGCGGGCCGGACGGCTGGACCGGCGGCTGGAGTTCCTTCCCAGCGACGAGGAGCTGGCCGAGCGCCGCGCCGCCGGCCGCGGGCTGACCCGCCCCGAGCTGGCGGTGCTGCTGGCCTACTCCAAGATCGTGCTGCAGGACGAGCTGGTCGCCTCCGACGTGCCGGAGGACGACTATCTCGCCGACGACCTGGAGCGCTACATGCCCGCCCAGCTGCGGGAGCGGTTCCGGACCCAGCTCCGCCGCCACCCGCTGCGGCGCGACATCATCGCCACCTACATCACCAACAGCATGGTGAACCGGGCGGGGAGCACCTTCGCCCACCGGCTGTCGGAGGAGACCGGCGCCAGCCCGCCCGACATCGCCCGCGCCTACACCGTCGCCCGCGAGGTGTTCGACATCCGCCGGCTCTGGAAGGACCTGGCGACCCTGGATGTCGTCGTCCCGGCCGAGGTGCAGACCGAGCTGATGGCCGAGGCGCGCAAGCTGATCGAGCGCTCGGCGCTGTGGTTCCTGCGCAACCGCCGCCAGCCGGTGGACATCGCCACCACCGTGTCGCACTTCGCGCCGGGGGTCGCCTCGCTGGCCCAGGAGCTGCCGAAGCTGCTGGCCCCGGCCGACTCCGAGGCGCTGGACCGGATGGCGGAGCGGTTCACCGCCCAGGGCGTCCCCGCCGACCTCGCCAACCGGGTCGCCAGCCTGGACGCGCTGTTCTCGGGCCTGAACGTCATCGAGGTGGCCACCACCTGCGGCGAGACCGTGGAGGCGGTCGCGGCCGTCTACTTCGCCCTCGGCTACCGGCTGGACCTGCACTGGCTGCGCGACCAGATCGCCAAGCTCCCGTCCGAGACCCACTGGCAGGCGCTGGCGCAGGGCGCGCTCCGCGACGACCTCTACTCCGAGCAGCGCGAGCTGACCGCCGAGGTGCTGCGGCCAGGGCTGGAGGACCGCGACGCCGAGGCGCTGATCGAGGCCTGGGTGCGGGAGAACAGCGCCTCGGTGGCGCGGGCCACCGCGTTGCTGGACGACCTGCGGGAGGCGGAGACGCTCGACATCGCGATGCTGTCGGTCGCCCTGCGGGAGATCCGCAACCTGAGCGAGACCACCGCCGCCAGCGCGACCGGGCCGAAGTGACGGGGCCGCGTCAGGTCCGGACCGGCAGGCCGGCGCCGGCCAGGGCGGCCTTGACCTCGGCGATCGACAGCTTGCCGAAGTGGAAGACGCTGGCCGCCAGGACCGCGTCGGCGCCGGCGTGGCAGGCGGCGGCGAAGTGCTCGACCCGGCCGGCGCCGCCGCTGGCGATCACCGGCACGTCGACGGCGGCGGTCACGGCCCCGATCAGGTCGAGGTCGTAGCCGGCCTGGCGGCCGTCGGCGTCCATGCTGGTGACCAGCAGCTCCCCGGCGCCGCGCCTGGCCCCCTCCTCCGCCCAGGCCAGCGCGTCACGGCCGGTGGGGGTGCGGCCGCCGTCGACCACCACCTCCCAGCCGCCGCCGTCCGCAAGGCGGCGCGCGTCGATGGCCAGCACCATGCACTGCACCCCGTAGGTGCCGGCGCCGGCCGACAGCAGCTCGGGGTCGCGCACGGCGGCCGAGTTGACCGAGACCTTGTCCGCGCCGGCCCGCAGCAGCCGCCGCACGTCCTGCACGGAGCGGACCCCGCCGCCGACGGTGAGCGGGATGAACACCTGCTCGGCGGTGCGTGCGACCACGTCGAACAGGGTGGCGCGGGCCTCCACGGTGGCGGTGATGTCCAGGAACACCAGCTCGTCGGCGCCCTCGGCGTCGTAGACGGCGGCCAGCCCGGCCGGGTCGCCGGCGTCGACCAGGTCGACGAAGGAGACGCCCTTGACCACCCGGCCGGCGTCCACGTCCAGGCAGGGGATCACCCGCCGCGCCAGGCTCACCGGGGGACCCCCTCGGACCCCGCGCCGGCCAGGGTGGCCAGCGCCGCGGCGACGGTGAGGCGGCCGGCGTACAGCGCCTTGCCGACGATCACGCCCTCCAGCCCCTCGGGCTCCAGGGCGGCGAGGGCGCGGAGGTCGTCGAGCCCGGCGACCCCGCCGGAGGCGATCACCGGACGGGCCGTGGCGGCCAGCACCTCCCGCAGGCGCCCGGTCGCCGGCCCGGCCAGCATGCCGTCGCGGGCCACCTCGGTGTGGACGAAGCGGCGGCAGCCGGCCGCCTCCAGCCGCTGAAGGGTCTCGAACAGGTCGCCGCCGCTGCGCGTCCAGCCGCGAGCCTGCAGGGTCCGGCCGCGGGCGTCCAGGCCCACGGCGACCTGCTCGCCGTGGCGGGCGCACGCCTCGGTCACCCACGCGGGATCCTCGAGGGCGGCGGTGCCGATCACCACCCGGGCCGCGCCGAGGTCGAGCAGGGCGTGCAGGTCGGCGGCGGTCCGCACGCCGCCGGAGGCCTCCACCCGGACCGGTGCGACCGCGCGGACGATGCGGCCGAGCTGCTCGCGGTTGCGGGGGCCGCGGCCGAAGGCGGCGTCCAGGTCGACCACGTGCAGCCAGCGGGCGCCCTGGGCGGCGAAGCCGGCCGCCGCCTCGACCGGGTCCCCGTAGGCGGTCTGGGTGCCGTCCACGCCCTGGAGGAGCCGGGCCGCCTGCCCGTCGAGCAGGTCCACCGCCGGCAGCAGCTCCAGCGTCACCGGCAGACATCCACAAAGTTGCCGAGCAGGGCGAGGCCGGCGTGGCCGGACTTCTCGGGGTGGAACTGGGTGCCGAACAGGTTCTGGGACTCCACCGCCGCGGCGAAGCGGCCGCCGTAGTCGCAGACGGCGGCGACCGCCTCCCCGTCCGGTTCCGGCGCGTAGGAGTGGACGAAGTAGAAGCGGGCGCCGTCGGGCAGCCCGGCGAACAGGCGGCTGCCCGGCCGCACGGCCGCCTGGTTCCAGCCGATGTGGGGGATCTTCACCTCGCCGGCGAGGCGGCGGACCTTGCCGGGGAGCGCGCCGACGCCGCCGCTGACCGGCCCCTCCTCGCTCGCCTCGAACAGCAGCTGCATGCCGACGCAGATGCCGAGCAGCGGCCGCCCGCCGGCCAGCCACTCGGCGACCGCGGCGGGGCCGCCGGCGGTGCCGAGCCCCTCCAGGCACGCCCCGTAGGCGCCGACCCCCGGCACGACCAGCCCGGCGGCGTCCGGCCCGGCTTCGGCCACCGCCACGACCACCCGGACGTCGGCGCCGGCGCGGTCCAGCGCCTTGGCCGCCGAGTGGAGGTTGCCGACCCCGTAGTCGACCAGGGCGACCGGCGGCCTGGCCGTCACCGCAGGGTCCCCTTGGTGCTGCCGCTGCCGGCGCGGGGGTCCGGCGCGCAGGCGTCCCCGAGGGCGCGAGCCAGCGCCTTGAAGCAGGCTTCCAGGCAGTGGTGCGGCAGCTCGCCGGCCTCCAGCACCACGTGGACGGTGCAGCGGGCGTTGGCGACCAGCGCCTCCAGCAGGTGGCGGGCCTGGCGGGGGTCGAAGCCGCCGAGCTCGCCGGCGGTGGCCTCCACGTGGACGTCCCAGACGAGGAAGGGACGGCCGGACAGGTCGACCGCGGCGCGCGCCCGCGCCTCGTCCAGCGGCACGGCCGCGTCGCCGAAGCGCCGCACGTCGGCCTTGTCGCCGAGCGCCTCGGCCAGCGCCTGGCCGAGGGCGATGCCGGTGTCCTCGACGGTGTGGTGGGCGTCGACCTCCAGGTCTCCCTTGGCCTGCACCCGCAGGTCGAAACGGGCGTGCTTGCCGAGCTGGGCGAGCATGTGGTCCAGGAACGCCACGCCGGTGTCGGCGCCGCCGGCGCCCGTGCCGTCCAGGTCGAGCTCGACGGTGACGGCGACCTCGGCGGTGCGGCGCTCCACCGTGGCGCTGCGCGGCCCGGCCATCAGGCCAGCTCCGCGGTGAGCGCGGCCAGGAAGGCGTCGTCCTCGGCGGGCGTGCCGACCGTGACCCGCAGGTGCCGGTCGAGGGTCGGGTAGCGGGAGACGTCGCGGACCAGCACCCCCCGGTCGAGCAGCCCGCGCCAGAGCCGGGCCGGCTCGGCGGGCGTCTGGAAGCAGAGGAAGTTGGCGTCGCTCGGCAGCACGACGACCCCCGGCAGCCGCTCGAGTCCCCGCGCCAGCCGGTCCCGTTCGCGTTGGGTGGCGGCGATGTGGGCCATCAGCACGCCCCGGTGGTGCAGCGCCCGCAGCGCGACCGCCTGGGTGAGGGTGGACAGGTGGTAGGGCAGGCGGACCAGCCGGACGCCGTCGTAGCCGAGCCGCAGCCCGGCCATGCGGAACGCCTTGGAGAAGGTCCGGGTGACGACCAGGTTGGGGAACCGGGACAGCAACCCCGCCGCGTGCGAGCCGCCGAACTCGCCGTAGGCCTCGTCGACCACGACCAGGCCGGGGGCGGCGGCGCAGACGGCGGCGAGCACCTCGCCGCCGGTCGCCTCGCCGGTGGGGTTGTTGGGCGAGCACCAGAAGGTCAGCTCGGCGCCGGCCTGGGCGACCAGGTCGGCGGCGGCGGCCGGGTCCAGCAGCTCGTCGCGGTCGTGCACCCGGGTGACCACGCGGGTGCCGGTGGCGCGGGCGAGCAGCGAGTGCATCGCGTAGGTCGGCTCGACGACCAGCGCCGACCTGCCGGGGCCGGCGAAGGCGAGCAGGAGCTGCTGGAGGCACTCGTTGGACCCGTTGGCGGCCCAGGTGCCCTCGACCCCGTGACCGGCGTGCAGGGCCAGCGCCTCGCGCAGCTCGGTCGCCTCCCGGTCGGGGTAGCGGTGCAGCCGCAGCCCGCGGACGACGTCGGCCAGGTCGTCGAGGACCGCCTGCGGCACCGCGTAGGGGGTCTCGTTGGTGTTGAGCCGCACGGGGACGTCGAGCTGCGGCGCCCCGTAGGGGACCATGCCGGCGAGGTCGTCGCGGACCCGCACCCGCCCCGCCGTGGAGGCGCTCACCGGTCGCCCCCCGTCCGCGCGCCGAGGCGGGCGGCGACGGCGCGGCCGTGGGCGGGCAGGCCCTCGGCCCTGGCGAGGGCGGCGACGGTCGGCGCGGCGGCGGCCAGCGCGTCCCGGTCGAACTCGGCGACCTGCATGGCGCGGAGGAAGTCG
>Ga0210378_10001237_pt1 | contig 13361 bp, 10 predicted proteins | sample PLM1_60_b1redo_FD_155465 | JGI IMG/M metagenome (GOLD analysis project Ga0210378, IMG submission 155465) | Groundwater sediment microbial communities from an aquifer in East River, Colorado, USA - PLM1_60_b1 redo | ecosystem: Environmental > Terrestrial > Soil > Riparian zone | place: USA: East...
AGCTGGCCGAGCGGCACGTGGAGATCCCCGAGCAGGTCGTCCAGGTCGGCGACGAGATCATGGTCAAGGTCATCGACATCGACCTGGAGCGCCGCCGGATCAGCCTGTCCCTCAAGCAGGCGAACGAGACCGCCGGCGGCGGCGAGCCGGCCGCGTTCGACCCGGCGCAGTACGGCATGGAGGCGCAGTACGACGAGCACGGCAACTACATCTACCCGGACGGGTTCGACCCCGAGTCGGGGGACTGGCTGCCGGGCTACGAGAAGCAGCGGGAGGAGTGGGAGCGGCAGTACGCCGAGGCCGAGTCCCGCTACAAGGCGCACATGAAGCAGATGGCCGACGCCCAGGCCGCCGAGGCCGAGGCGACCGGCGAGACCTCGTACTCCTCGCAGAGCACCGACACCGGCGGCACCCTGGCCTCGGACGAAGCCCTCGCCGCGCTGCGGGAGAAGCTGGCCGGCGGCCGCAGCTAGCTCTGACACGGTGGCCGGGTCCCGCGGGACCCGGCCACCGTCGCGTTACGGTGATCGCGTGACGGAGCGCGAGGGCTCGCAGCGCGAGCGGGGAGCGACGACGGTTGCGCGGCCCGAGGGACGAGGGCCGGGCGACCGGGAGGAGCGGGCCCTGAGCGAGCGACGGCGAGCGTGCCTGCTGCCTGCCCGCGGTGAAGCGACGACCGGCCTGCGCGGGCGCGCCGGGGTCGCCCCGCTCGCCCTCGGCCTTTCGCTGGTCCTGGCGCTGCTGGCCGGCTGCACGAAACCGGCGACGACAGCGTCGCCGTCGCCGTCGGCGACGGGTACCGCGACCCAGACTGGCTCGGCCACCCCGACGCCGACACCGAGCGGGGCACCGCTGCCGGCCTCGTGCTCGGAGCTCCTGCCGATCCTGGACCTGGACGACGCGCTCGGTGTCCCGCTGGTCGGCCGCACCGCCTATATCAAGGGCGTGGCCGAGCCGAAGATCAACCGGCTCGGCCGGGTGACCTGCCGGTACGGCCTGCAGTCGCTGCCGCACAACAAGACCTCTCCGCCGCGGCTGGAGGTCGGCGTCTCCGCCTACACCGACGCGGAGTCGGCGACGGAACGGGTCGACGCGACGGTGGTTGCCGCCCGGTCGGAGGGAGCCTCCCCCAGAGAGGTGCAGGTGGGCGGCAAGCCCGCGACCGCGCTGCTCGGCCCGAGCCCGCTGATCGTGTTCGCCTCCGACACCCGCACCGTGGCAATCACCTTCGGCCACCTCCTGGTCCGCGGCGACCCCACCAAGCCGCTGGTCGCCGTGGCCGAGCTCGCCCTGAAGAACCTCCCGCAGTAGCGCCCGGCTACAGCGACGGAGGCGCCCGCCCGGTGCGGCCGGGCGGGCGCCTCCGGCACTAGAGCGAGATGATGAGCGCGAACGCGGGACGCGGGCGCGCTCCGCTGCGTGTCAGCGCGGCCACGGTGTGCCGCCCGCGCAGCCGGAAAACGCCCCACGGCGCCCGCGTCGCCTCCAGCCGCGCCCGCACCTGCCCGAGCTGCCGGCAGTGCACGAGGTGCGGCGACGACCCGCGGCGGTGCCGACCGCCGCCGGGTAGGCGCCGATGCTTGGCCATGAGTGACGCACCCTTTCTTCGGGCGGGGGAACCCGTCGCGGCGAGCGTACGGGCTTCCGGCCATGCCACCCGGGCGGCGCGCCGCGTCGGAGTCGCCCGGTCGGGTGACACGGCGACATAACCGTTACTACCGCGATCGGGCGACCCGGCTGGGCGTTCTGACGGGTTAATTCTTGATACTGCACATAGTGCATTGGTTGCGAGGAGTATAACGGCTGCCAGTTGCGCCGGCTGACGACTGCGGCGCTAGCGGAGGGGGCAGGCCATGGCGGGTTCGCGTGGGCGCAGCGGGCGGAGATCGTTCTGGTCGGCGCGGGTGGCAGGTCTGATCGCCACGGTGCTCAGCACCGTGCTCGTGGTGGCCCTGCTCGACGCCGTTCCGGCCGCTGCGGGGGCGGCGAAGCCGGATGGTCAGGCAGGCGCCGGAGCGGCGGCACCGAAGGTGGCGCAGCGGCCGGACCGGGTCTCGGCGATGTTGACGGCGCGGGTGCAGGGCTCGCGGGTGGAGATCTTGTCGGAGCGGACGGAGACGTCGTCGACGTTCGCGAATTCGGATGGGACGTCGACGGTGGTGCAGTTCGCCGGGCCGGTCCGGTTCCGTGGTCCGGGCGGCGGGTGGCGGGATATCGACGTGACGTTCGTGCAGGCGGCGGACGGGTCGGTGCGGTCCCGGGCGCATCCGCTCGGGCTCGCGCTGGCGGGGGCGGGCGGTGTGGCGGGCCAGGTCCGCGACTTGGTCCGGGTCTCCGCCGGTGGCAGGGATCTGACGCTGCGGTGGCGCGGTCGGTTGCCGCGGCCGGTGGTGGATGGCACCCGGGCGACGTACCCGGACGTGCTGTCCGGTGTGGACCTGGTGGTGGAGGCGACCCGGACCGGGTTCGAGCAGTTCTTCGTGGTGCGGCAGCGGCCGGCGGATCCGGCGGCGCTGACGATGACGCTGCCGGTGGTGACCCGCGGGCTGGCGGTGCGGCGCAGGGCGGGCGGCGGTGCGGAGTTCGCCGACGGCCAGGGGCGGGTCACTGGTCTGCTGGCGGAGCCGGTGATGTGGGACGCTCGGGTCGACTCGCTGTCGGCGGAGCATCCGCACCGGGCCGCGGTGGCGATGACGGTGATCGGGTCCGGGTCGGCGGTGAACGTGCGGCTGGCGCCGGATGCCGGGTTCTTGCGGGATCCGGCGACGGTGTACCCGGTGACGATCGACCCGTCCTACACCAACCAGTTGTACCCGACGTTCGACACGTTCGTGCAGCAGGGCTACACCTCCGACCAGTCCGGGGCGACCGAGTTGAAGCTGGGCAACGACGGGGCGGGGGAGGTTGCCCGGTCGTTCCTGAACCTGACGATGACCCCGTGGGCGGGCAAGGACATCGTCAACGCCGACCTGGCCCTGTGGGAGTGGCACTCCTGGTCGTGCCTGGCCCGGCAGTGGGACGTGTGGCGGACCGGCGCCGCGTCGACGGCGACCCGGTGGACGGCGCAGCCGACCTGGTTCGCGGGTTGGGGGTCGTCCACCGAGACCCGGGGGCATGACGCGGGTTGTGCCGACGGCTGGGTGTACGCGGATCTGACCGGCCTGATCCAGGCCTGGGCGGACCAGTCTGCCGGCGCGGTGGCGATCGGGATCAAGGCGGCCGACGAGACCGACGAGTTCGCCTGGAAGCGGTTCAACTCCGGCAACGCCGCCAGCAACATCCCGCGGATCAACATCACCTACAACTCCTACCCGGCGACCGCGACGAACCGCTCCACGGTGCCGTCCACGGCGTGCGTGACCGGATCCACCCGGCCGTTCATCAACACCACCACGCCCACCCTGAAGGCGGCGGTGTCTGACCCGGACGGCGGCACCGTGTACGGCAACTTCGACGTGTGGCCGACCGGGGGCGCCGGGTCGGTCTGGTCGGGCACCTCCGCGGGGGTGAGTTCGGGCGGGACCGCGTCGAAGGCGGTGGGCACCGGAGTGCTGGCCAACGGCAGCAACTACAGCTGGCGGGTGCACGGGTACGACGGGGCGCTGTACTCGAAGTCCTGGACGTCCTGGTGTGAGTTCACTGTGGACACCACCAAGCCGGCAGCGCCGGGCATCGCTTCGACCAACTACCCGCAGGGCCAGTGGAACATTACCGGCGGGGCGGGTGACTTCACGTTCACCTCGACCGACAGCGGCTCCGGCGTGGCGAGCTGGCAGTACTGGTTGGACAACGCGGCGCCGAGCGCGGTCACCGGCGGGTCGCCCACCACGGTGTCGATCACCCCGCCGAACGGCTGGCACGCCCTACACGTGCAGGCGGTGGACAAGGCCGGCAACCTGTCCCCGGAGTCGGTGTACTCATTCGGCGCTGTGGCCGGGGTGACGTCCCCGGTCGCCGGGCAGCGGACACAGCGGTTCGTGACCCTCGGCGCCATCGGGCCGCCGGCGGCGACCGGGGTGCGGTTCCAGTACCAACTGCCCGGCACCGGCACCTGGACCGACATCCCGACCGGGCAGGTCACGCTGGCCGGTTCGCCGGTGCCGGCGTGGCCGGTCGCGACGGTCGCCGGCTCGACCTCGGCGCAGGCACCGGCGAACCTCGTCTGGGACGTGCGCGCGACGATGTCCACTGTAGATGGTCCGGTCGTGGTCCAGGCCGTGCTCAGCTCGGCCACGTCGTCCTGGACCACGGACGCCGTCACCACCACCCTGGACCAGAAGGCGTTCGGCGACTCCTACGCCACCGACGAGGTGGGGCCGGGGTCGGTGTCCCTGCTCACCGGCAACTACTCGGTTACCGCCACGGACGCGTCGGTGGCGGCGTGGGGCAGCGACGCCACCATCTCCCGCACGTTCAACTCGCTCTCGCCGGCGGCCTCCGGCGTGTTCGGCCCCGGCTGGCAGACCAGCCTGGCCGTCGAGGAGGCCGATTCGGAGTGGGCCGGGCTGAAGGACACCGGCAGCGGAGTCGTGCTCAGCGACGTGGATGGTGGGCTGACCGTGTTCGCCAAGTCCGGCGGCGCGTACGTCCCCCAGGGCGACGCGGCCGGGGCCGGGCTGGTGCTGGCGAAGACGGCCAGCCCGGACGAGTTCACGGTCCAAGACCTCGACGGTGGCTCCTCGACGTTCGGGTTCGTCTCCGGTCCGGCCACCCCGACGCTGACCAACCCCCGGGTCTACCGGATGAGCAAGGTCACCCAGCCCGGCAGCAACCAGGTCACCACGTACGCCTACAACGCCGACGGCACCCCGGCGCAGATCCTCGCTCCCAAGCCCACCACGTCGACCGTCTGTGACGCGACAACCTGGTCGGCTGGCTGCCGGGCGCTGCAACTGGCCTATACCGCCGGCAAGATCACCAAGGTGACGATCAAGACCACCGACGGCGCCGCCGCCGTCAAGGTCATCGACGCCGCCTGCTACTCCTACGACGCGGGCGGCCGGCTCGTCCAGGTGTGGGACCCGCGGATCACCGGGACTACGTGCGGCACGCCGGTGCTTCCGACTACCTACACCTACGACGCGGGCGGCCGGATCGCCTCGGTAACCCCAGCCGGCCTGGCCGGCTGGACGATAAGCTACGACGCGCAGGGCCGGCTGGACGCGGTCTCCCGCACCCACGACGCGGCCAACGGCGGCGGAACCGAGACCGAGACGGTGCGCTACGACGTGCCGGTCGCCGCCACGACAGCCACCGACGAGTCGCACCCGGACCTGTCCGCAGGCCGGGTGGCTGCGTGGGCGCAGACCGATCTGCCGGTCACCGCCACCGCGGTGTTCGGCCCGGGTGACACGGTCTCGCCAACCGACCTGCGCGACGGCGTAGTGCACGCGCTGGACGTCAACGGCCGCGAGGTCAACACGGCCGGCTTCTCCGGCAGCGGGCAGGCCGGCTGGCGGGTGTCCACATCGGAGTACGACCAGTTCGGCAACAGCGTTAGAGCCCTGTCGACCGGCAACCGGGACACCGCGCTGACCGGCGACCCGACCAGCCTCGGCCTGCCCGCGGACACCGGCACCGCCGCCTTTGCGCAGGCCCTGGACGAGCGGTCGGTCTACGCCCCGGACGGGGTAGACCTGCTCGACAGCTACGGCCCGCTGCACACCGTCGCCATTGACGGGGCCTGGGTGAACGCCCGGGAGCACACCCGCATCGGCTACGGCACGCTGGACACGCCGGGGACCGACCCGACCCTGGACGGCCCCAAGCACATGGAGGTGACCCGGACGGTCGCGGCCAGTCAGTCCGCGGCGACCACACCGACGAACGAGACCGACGCCCGCACCACGCAGACCGCCTACGGCCTGCCCGGCGACTCCACCGGATGGACGCTGAAGGCATCGATGCGGGTCACCACCGTCGTGCCTGGCGGGCAGAACATCGTCCGGGAGACTGTCTACAACCCGGCCACCGGCCTCGCAACACAGTCCCGGATGCCCTCTGCCGCCGGCAGCGCCACCGCGGTAGGCACCACCAAGACCACCTACTACATCGCTGGCGCCCGCAACGACGCCGGCTGCGTCAACTCGGCCTGGATAAACCTGGTGTGCAAGGTAGAGCCGGCCTCCCAGCCCAGCACGGCCGGGCTACCGAAGCTGCCGGTGACGCAGACGACCTACGACTGGCTGGGACGCCCGGCTTCGGTCACCGAGACCGTGGTGGACGCTGCGGGGGCGACCAAGACCCGCACTACCGCCGTCGAGTTCGAGAACTCGGGCTGGTCGCCGCGGTCGCGGCGCAGCCTGGTGACCGGCTCCGTGGGGGTTGCTGTGCCGGCGATCCTCACCTCCTACGACCCAGCGACCGGACTGGCCACCACGGTCGACACCGACACCACCCCGGCCCCGGCGCCAGGGATGGCCGGATCGATGACCACCGGCTACGACGACTTCGGCAGAGTCACCTCGTTCACCGACGCCGACGCCGCGACCTCCCTCACTGCTTACCGCGCCGACGGCAGGGTCGGCACCGTCACCACGAAGGCACCCGGCGGCGCCGTGCTGGGCACTACCACGTTCGGGTACAACGCCGGCACGGAGCACCGCGGGCTGACCACGTCCATCACCGACTCCGCGTTGTCTGGGGCGATCACCGGCAGCTACGACCCCGACGGGGCCTTACTGGGCCAGGCGTTTCCGACCGGCGTGACCCAGACGCTGACCCGGGACAGCACCGGGGACGAGACCCGGGTGGTCTACGCCAAGGGCGGCGTGGAGTGGGTGAACGACAACCAGTCGGCCAACATCCACGGCCAGGCGCGCTGGCATTCCGGTCCAGCCGGGTGGGAGGCATACGGCTACGACCCGGCCGGACGGCTCACCGCTGTCTGGGACCAGCGGGCCGGGCAACCCTGCGTGCAGCGCGGCTACGACTACGACCTCGACTCCAATCGCACCGCGTCCAGAGCGGGGCCGGCCAACGCGGCCGGTGATTGCCCGCCGGGCACCGCCTCGACCGACACGTCGCACGCCTACGACGGGGCTGACCGGCTGCTGCCTCAAGGCGCCGACGCCGGCCTCGCGTACGACGCGTTCGGCCGGATCACCGGCCTGCCCGCCACGGCCGCCGGAGGGACGGCGGCCAGCACCGGCTACTACGTGACCGACATGGTGGCCTCGCAGGCGCAAGGCTCGGCCACCCGGTCATGGACGCTGGACCCGGCGGTCCGGCTGCGGGCTGCGGTGGCATCCGGCACGACGACGCGGACCAACCACTACGACGACGCCTCCTCCGACTCCCCGTCCTGGATCGACGAGGACACCGGTGCGGCCACGCTGTCCGCCACGCGCTACGTACCCGGGCTGGACGGCAACCTCGCGGCCGTCGTCACGCACACCGGCGGGAGCACGTCGGCGCGGTGGCAGCTGGTCAACCTGCACGGCGACGTGGTCGGCAGCTGCGCGGACGACCCCGCGCTGACTACGCCGGACGGGCCGACGCTGGACGCCGACGAGTTCGGCAACGTGCGCGGCACGGGCACCGCCCGCTACGGCTGGCTGGGCGGCAAGCAGCGCTCCACCGATGCCCTCGCGGGCCTGGTGCTCATGGGCGTCCGCCTCTACAACCCCGTGCTGGGCCGGTTCCTGCAGGTCGACCCCGTCCCCGGCGGCTCCTGCAACGACTACGACTACACCTGTGCCGACCCCGTCAATGGCTACGACCTCGACGGTCGCTGCTGCGGCTGGCTGAAGAAAGCGCGCCACTGGGCGTGGGAACACAAGTGGGACATCGCTCTCACGGCAGCCTCGTTCGTGCCGGTGGCGGCCCCACTGGCCTGGGGCTACCGCGCGTACCGGGTGGTGCGCGTCGCCCGGGCCGCCTACCAGGCCGGTCGAGTCGGCCGGAGCATTCGCGCCACTCGGGCAACCAGTTGGCTGGCCGGACGAATGTGGGTCGGGCGAGGGGCATACCGGGGCACGGCGAGGAACGGGACGCGGTGGTTGCGCAGCCACCGGCATGCTTTCTCGTGGCGTGCGGCAGCGCGGAAGGGGAGGCACGGCTGGTCGTCGAACCTTGACCACTCCATCCCCGGCCGGCACAACTACTGGACGTTCCACATCAACCACCGGAGCCCGAGTCGATGGGCCAGGTGGCTGTGACCATGGCCAGGAGTAGGTTGGCACCGGCCAAGCGACGAGGTAAGTGATGGCGTCGCAGAAGGACTCGACCGTCACGCTGACCCTGGCTGAGTCCGACGTGGCTCTGCTGACCGAGGCTGTCAGCGAAATGATCTACGAACTCACACACCATATGAGCCCACCCAGTAGCCGTGGGGCCGGGCCGGTGCCGGAAGGAAAAGTGCATCCTGACGTTCGTCGACTCCAGCGACTCTACGACGTGCTGGAGCGAGCGGGGCGGGCAGCAAGATAGCGCTGGGAGGTGGCTAAGGTGGGGCACCGGCCGGACGAGGACTTCGGCATTCCGGCCGAGGCCCGGATCCCGGACCCGCCCGAGGGCGCGGACTACGCGGCGGTCGGCGCGTTGTCCCGGGACGGTGTGCTGGTGGCCCACGTCCTGGTCACGGTGCGTACCTGGACCACGCGCGGCCGCGGCATGCCGACCCGGATCGGCCAGATGCCGGACGTGCTCATGGTCCGGGCCGGAGACCGGCACGACCTGCCCGAGTTCGACGACGGCATCCTGGCCGAGAATGGCGGCGACGACTACGCGCTGCTCCGCAGCGGCCGGTTGCGCTGGTCCGGCGTGGTCTACGACATCGACTGGATCCCCTGGCCCGACTCGAAGCCGATCTTCGAACGACACTTCGCGTGACATCCGTCCGGGCTGCCCGCAGCGGCGCCCGTAGGGTGTTCGGCGTGCTGAGGATCGGGCTGACCGGCGGAATCGGCGCCGGCAAGAGCGTGGTGGCCAGCCTGCTCGCCGGGCACGGTGCGGTGGTCGTCGACGCCGATGCGATCGCGCGGGAGGTAGTCGAGCCGGGCAGCCGCGGCTTCGACGCGGTGGTCGCGGAGTTCGGGCCGCAGGTGCGCGGCGGGGACGGGCGGCTGGACCGGGCCCGGCTGGCGTCGATCGTCTTCGCCGACGAGGCGGCCCGGCGCCGGCTGAACGCGATCGTGCACCCGCTGGTGGCGGCGCGGACCGCCGAACTGCTCTCTGTGGCCGCGCCGGAGGCGGTCGTCGTGCACGACGTCCCGCTGCTGGTCGAGAACGGTCTCGCCGGACACTACGACCTCGTCCTCGTGGTGGAGGCGCCCGTCGCGGCCCGGCTCGGCCGGCTTGCCGAGCGCGGCATGGCGCCGGAGGAGGCTCGGGCGCGGATGGCGGCGCAGGCAAGCGACGCCGACCGGCGGGCGGTCGCCGATGTGCTGATCCGCAACGACGGCACCCTGGACGACCTCGCCGCCCAGGTCGACGCCGTCTGGCGGGGCCGGATCGGGCCGCTGGCCCGGTGACCCTACGGCCCTACGGCCGTTCCTTGAGTCACCCCTGGGCCGCCTCGGGTTCCGGTGACCGGGCACCGAGTGCGGTCACCGCCTCGCGCAAGTGGCTGGTGCGGTGCCGGAGCTCGGCAACCGCGCCCGACACGGCGGACCCCGGCTGGGCCACGGCCTGCTCGGCCAGCACGCCCACCTGCTCCTCGACCGCGGCGAGCCGGTCGGAGAGCTCGGCGACGACGTCGGCGCCGGACCGGCCGGACGCGTCGCCGGCCGCGGTCAGCTGCTCCCGCACCGCAACGCCGGGCGTACGCTCGGCGAGGACGACCTCACGCCACTGCTCGCCGGATGCGCCGGGCTGTCCGCTGCGGCGACGGCAGCTGCGGTGCGCCGGGCGGTCGTTGACTACGCCCCGCGACCGCCGCTCGACGACATGGCGGTGCTGGTGCTGCGCGCCATCGCCGCGGGCCCTGGCTGAGGTAGCCTGGGCCGGCAGCCGGCTCTGCCGAGCCTGTCGATAGGGTCGACCGGGTCGACCGAGCCGGCCAGGTCGAGGAAGCCGAGCCGGCACCGCCACAGCTCGGCTGCCTCGACCCGGTTGCGCAGGCCGACGTGCACGAGCGGGTCGTCGTCGGCGACCACCACGGGGGCTGCGACGCTGCGGCGCGACACCAGGGCTGCCTGCCGGACGGGCCGGCGCCACGCGGCGCTCGCGGTCGCGCGCTCTGGGCGCGCGGACACGGTAGCGAGCCGTCCGAGCCCCGGACAGTCCTACCGGTGAGTCACACTCGACATACCTAGTGCCGCCCGCTCCGCCGGGCTGAGCGCCATCACGGCGTACCGCACCTCGCCACCGGCGATCAGCGCGATCACCTCGGCCGGCATCCGGGACAGCCATTTCGCGCCGCCTTCGGAGATGCCGGTGGCCGCGCGCAGCGGCTCGACCGCCTGGTCGGCGACGCCGTGCACCAGGAGCAGATCGTAGGACCGCACCGAGCCGATGGCGGCCGGGGTCAAGGGGGGCTGCACCGTGACGGCGGCCTGCCAGGCGGCGGGCTCGTGCCGGGCCGGGGGAGCGGCCGGGTCCACCTCGTCGACCAGCAGCCAGGGCAGCCAGCTGATACCCCCGTCCGGCAGCGGGGAGCCGGCCGGGAGGATAGTCAGTCCGGGTGCGGCGTTAGGGCGCGCGAGCGGCTGCAGGGCCGCCCAGGGCGCCGGGTGCGGCGTGCGTACGCACACCTGCGCACCGGCGCCGAGCGCCCGCAGCACGAGCAGCCGGGCCAGCACGCCCGGGCCGAAAACGCCCACCCTGGTAGGACTCGAGCGGAACAGCCTAACCAGGGCCGGTACGCCGGGCTGCTCCATGCCGAGCGCGATCCCGGCCGGCCCGACCGGTGTGTCCAGCCAGCCGGGGGAGGGGGCGGCGTGCTCGGCGAGCGCGGGTGCCCGGGTCATCGGGGGCCTCCGCCCACCGGCAGCGTGGCGACGACCGCCGCGGCGTGCCGTCCGTCCAGCCGGGCCAGGCGCCCGCCCTGGCTGGCCACCGCCTTCTGCAGCGCCCGGCCTGCCTCCCGAGCCGAGTGCGGGTCGGCCGCCACCAGCCGCACGGTGCCGGTGATCCGGGCGGACCGGCTGTCCACGCCGTGGAACGTAACCGCCACCACGACGGCGAGCACCGGCGCCGCCAGCACCGCCTCCAGCAGCGTGGCCAGCCGGTCCGGCGGCCAGCGGCACACCTCGTACCCGACGTGTGCGGCACCGCACTCCCAGTGGCCCCAGCGCTCGACGCCGACGGCCGGCGGCGCCCCCGCAGCGGTCGGCGGCGCTGCGGACAGTGCAAGCGCGCTGCGTACCGCTGCCTCGTCGAGCGGCTTGGCCGAAAGCCCGGTCGCGGCCAGCGTCTCGGCGGCGCGCTCCGTGCACCTGCGCAGCGCCCGGTGCAGTGCCTCCACCCCGCCACCGCGGCTGATCAGCGCCTCTGGCGCGACCATCGGGTCGAGCCGGAGCACCACCCAGATGCCCTGCGCCGCCGGCAGCGGCCGGGCGGCAGGGCCGACCCACGCCTCGGGAGGGGGCGGAACGGCGTGCACCACCAGCTGCACGCCGGCCAGCCGGATGTCGTCGATGGAGAGGAGCTCGGCCAGGCGGGACACCGGCAGCGTCGTGGGCGCCCCCCGGGCCGGGAAGACGTCGTCGCCGGCCGAGACCTCGACCAGCACGGCCCAGCCTCGACCGTCGCGCACCAAGCCGATCTGCTGCCCGCGGCGGCCGGCGACCGTGCTCACGTCGAGCTCAGGGAGCAGGTCGGACAGTCCCGGCAGCGCCTGGGCCGCGGACCGGCGTGCGGTCCGGCGACGGACGGCGAACCCGAGCCGGCGGCCCACCCTCTGGTAGAGCCACTGCCCACGCCACCGGACCAGCGTGAAGCAGACCACTGCGGCGGCGCCGCCGACGGCGGCGCGCAGCAGCAGCGGCCGGGACGTCGCGACCGCCAGGACCGCGACTGCCGCCGCCTGCCAGCCGAGGACCTGCCCGATCCGCAGGCCGAACAGGGACGATCGGGCCGGCAGCCGCTTGGGCGGGGCGGGCGGCTGCGCTGCCGGCCCGGCCGCGGGCGTCGAGAGCAGGCTCGGCGCCGGGGTGGGCGGGCCGCCGGGGCGGCCGGGGGGCGTGGCCGCGGGCCAGTCCTGGGCTGGGCGCGGGAGCAGGGTGGGCGCCGTGGGCAGGCCGCCGGGCCGGCCCCGGGGCGTGGCCTCGGTCCGGTCCTGGGCTGGGCGCGGCGCCGGGGTGGGCGTGGGCTGGAGGTGGTGCTGCGGCGAGTGGGCGCCGGGCGGCACCGCTGGTTCGGCCGGCGGACGCACCGGTAGGTCCGCCGGCGGCAGGCCCACTCTGCTGTCGTACGCGGCGACCATCCTCGGCGCGCCTCCCTCGGTGTAGCGGCTGCTCGGACCCGTCGTCCTCAGGAACGTCCCGAACACCTTCGGGGTTCACCCGTCCGAGTCGGCCGCTGCGATAGAACTAACCGTGGACGGCAGCCGTGATCTGAAGGAGAGGGCCGCGCAGACCAACGACGCAGGAGCGTGACATGCGATCCCCGACGCGTGTTCTAGGCGTGCTGGCAGGGCTGTCGATCGTCGGCGCAGCCGTTGGTCTGGCCGGCGCGTACCTGACTCGCCCCGCGCCGGCCTCCGGGTTCAGCCAGCGCATGGCGGTCCCGGCAGGTCTGTCATCGGTCGGCGCGGCAGGGGCGGCGGGGGCGGCGGTCGTACCAGGGCAGCCCGGCAGCACGGCGGCGGATGGCGCCGGGTCGGGCGGTAGCGCCGGGTCGGGCGGTAGCGCCGGGTCGGGCGGTAGCGCCGGGTCGGGCGGTAGCGCCGGGTCGGCGGACGGCAGCGGGTCGGCGGACGGCAGCGGGTCGGCGGACGGCAGCGGGTCGGCGGACGGCGCCGGATCCGGCGGCAACACCGGGTCGGCGGACCGCAGCGGGTCGGCCAGCGCCCCGACCGGCTCGCCGCCTTGGGCGGGCGGAGCCGGCGAGGCGGCCGGCCGACCCGTGGCCTGGGGTGTAGTCCGACGGGTGCTGGGCGGAGGTCTGCTCGGCTTGCTGCTCGCCGCCGCGCTGCTGCCGCTGGTCGTCATCGGGCCACCGGTCGTGCGGACGCTGCTCGGCGTGCTACGCGCCGGGGTAGCGGTCATCGCACGCGGGTTCACGGCGGGCCTGCGCCGCCTGGTGCGAACCGCGCGGTCGGTCGACCGGCGCCGAGCGGCGAGCCCGCCGGCGTCCGCCGTTCCTGCCGCGGCCGCTCCGGCGCCCGCTATCGCGCCGGCGTCCCCGCCGGCGTCCGCCGTTCCTGCCGCGGCCGCTCCGGCGCCCGCTATCGCGCCGGCGTCCCCGCCGGCGTCCGC
>Ga0210378_10001238_pt1 | contig 13338 bp, 13 predicted proteins | sample PLM1_60_b1redo_FD_155465 | JGI IMG/M metagenome (GOLD analysis project Ga0210378, IMG submission 155465) | Groundwater sediment microbial communities from an aquifer in East River, Colorado, USA - PLM1_60_b1 redo | ecosystem: Environmental > Terrestrial > Soil > Riparian zone | place: USA: East...
CCCGAAGCGCGGCCGCCAGCACCGGTCGCCGGTCGCGGGTGAACCGCACGCTGGGTACGGCGATCGCCAGCGCGGCCACCGCATCACCTGCCGCGTCGCGCAGGCAGACAGCCATGGCGCTCACACCGTCCTCCGTCTCCTGATCGTTGATCGCATACCCGCGCTGCCGGGTGGCCACCCGGCTGGGGATCGATTCCGTGTGAGGTCGTCGAAGTCGAAGCAGGGCGGCGATTGGTCTATACCTTCGACAGGAACTGGACCCTGACCTGGCCTCTGGTCGCCGAGGGAACCGGCACCCGATTGTTCCTTGACCACTCAGGATTCGACCTCGACGACCCCAGGGCCGCAGCGCTTTCGAGCGGATGGGACCCGGCTGGCGCGATCAGGTCCTGCCCGGACTCGCCCGCCTCATGCTCGAACTCCTAACCAGACAGACAGCTAACCGCTCAGCCAATCCGCAAACCTTCTCGGGCCAGGACCATGTACGCAGAGTCAAGGACCCTCCGCGCACACTCAGTTGATTACATGATCGCCGGCGCTGACCCGACGCCCGCTACCACGACCTCGGATCCGGCCACTACGAATCAAAGATCAGCAAGCAACGCCGGCAACGCGACCTCGTCCGCCAACTCGAACACCTCACCGGCCAGAAGGTTTGCGCCAGGACCTGCGGGTCGCGTTCGCCGGCGATCAGGGCGTTCATCATCGCCCGGCCGGAGACCCCGAAAATGTCGCTGGCGACCACGGACAACTTGATGCCCGCGTCCTCGAGGAGCTTCTCGACCCGGTTCTCCTCCCGGCCCCGCTCACCGACTACGTCGACCCGGCCACTACGACACCCACGCTGGCACCCAACGCGCCATCCGTAACCACATCCGCGACCTACACGCCCTCGGCTACCAGGTCACCCTCCACCCCGCCGCACAACGCCCACCCACGTCCCGGCTCCGCTGCGCTCCGCCGGGAGCTGCCGCCTGCCCACTCATCATTCATTTTCGGATTAGGTCTGCCGCGCCGCGGGCAAGGTCTGCCGAGCCGCGTTGAGGTTCTCCAGCAGGCGAAGCCATGCCTCGCTGGCGGTCGGGTAGCTCGGCACCACGTGCCACAGGACCGGGACCGGGACCTTGCCGACGACGGCCATCGTCGCCGAGTGCGTGAGCTCGGCGACACCCGTACCGACGAAGGTCGCCCCCACGACCACGTCAGATGACCGGTCCAGGACGAGCTTGGCGCGGCCGACGTAGGTCTCGCGCAGCACGTAGGTGCCGGCGAGCTGCGCCAGATCGTACTCGACCACCTCGACGTCCAGGCCCCGCTCGCGTGCCTCGGCCTCGGTAAGGCCGACCGCCCCAACCTCGGGGTCGGTGAAGATGACCTGCGGCACCCGGCCGTCGTTGACGACGTCGGTGTGGACACTGTACGGCCGGTCGTCCAGGGACTGGCCCGCCGCCCGGGCGGCGATCACGCTGCCGGCAATCCGCGCCTGGTACTTGCCCATGTGGGTCAGCAACGCGCGCCCGGTCAGATCACCGATGGCGTAGAGCCAGCCGCCGGCCACGCCGGTCACGGTCACGTGATCGTCGACCGGGACCGGCGCGCCCGGGCCCAGCTCCAGGCCGACGGTCTCGAGGCCAATTCCGTCTGTGTTGGGCGTGCGGCCGGTCGCCACAACGATCTCGTCGGCGACGACCGCATCACCGTCGCTCAGGGTCACCGTCACCTCGCCTCCATGCACGTGCCCCACGCCCGCGTTGTTGACCCGGTCCCGCCTCACCGCCACCGGCGAGGTCCGGAGCCGGAGGGCGACGCCGGCCTCGCGGAGCGCGGCCGCGACGAGCTCGCCCGCGAACGGCTCGGTCCTGGCCAGCAGCCGCGGCCCCCGATGGACGACGGTGACCTCGACGACGCCCAGTCCGCGCAGCCATGTCGCCGCCTCGCAGGCCACCACGCCCCCGCCGACCACCACCACGCGGGCGGGCACTTCGTGGATGTTCGTGACATCGCGGGAGTTCCACGGCCGGGCCTCCCGCAGCCCGGGAACCAGCGGGACGAACGGCGTGCTGCCCGTGTCCAGCACGACGGCGTGCCGGGCGGTGAGCCTGCGCCCATTCCCGTCTGGACCTACCACCACCACGGCCCGCTCACCGTCGAGACGTCCCCGACCACGCACCACGTCGATGCCGACGCCGAGCGCCCACCGCACCTGCGAGGAGTCGTCCAGATGGTTGACCACGACGTCCCGGCGGGCGAGCACGGCCGCGGCATCGAGGGGACGATCAGCCACCAGCCTGCTCACCCCGGGCAGGTCACGCCCAATGGAGAGGACCTCGACCGGGCGCAGCAGTGCCTTACTCGGCATGCACGCCCAGTACGAGCATTCCCCGCCGACGAGCTCCTTCTCGACGATGACCGCCTCCAGGCCGGAGAACTGCGTCGCATATTGCGCGGCGTTCTCACCCGCCGCCGCGCCCCCAAGAACGATCACGTCCCACTCGGAGCGGTCGGGGTCGACCGACGCGCTCATCGCGCCGCCGCCTCGAGCTGGACGTGGATCTGGCTGAACATCTGGCCCTCCGTCCATCGGCATCACGGCCGCCCAGCGCCGTTGGCCGGCCGGCCTCACAAGCGACACGATGCCGCTATTCGCCGCGCCGCCATAGCCCCGGCTGCACGAGAAGCTTGAGCCGATGCCCGGACGGCCCCGCTCCGCGCTGGCAGTGTGATGGGCACCCATAGGCCGGCAGACCGATTGACATCTACTGCTGGCACGCCTGTGGCTGCCCCCGCAGCCGTCAGGGACCGGGAGCGCGGTGCTGCATGGCGGTGCACTCCAGCCGCACGGCCGTCGGGGGTACCAGACCCAACTGCACGACCTGGCGGGACAGGGCCGCGTCGAGCAGCCAGTCGGTGGCGGTGCGGATGCGGTTGCCGGGCAGCGCCAGCAGGTGGTAGCCGCGGGTGACCACCTTGGCCGGCAGGCCGCCCAGGGGCAGCCCAACCGGGTTGGCGGCGGCCTGCGTGCCGCCGAGATCCACCAGGAAACCCAGGTCGTGGTGCTTGTACGGGCGGCGCCGGCCCTGGCCGTAGGAGGCGGCAATGTTGTACGCGGCACGTTGACCCTGGCGCTGGGCGTGCTGGGCGGTCATCGGGGTGAGCTCGCCCGGCCGGGTCAGGTCAGGCACCGCAGCGGCGTCGCCGACTGCGTACACCTCGGGGTGTCCGGGCACCGTCAGGTACTCGTCGACGACCAGCCGGCCACGTTCGGTCTTGAGGCCGAGCTCGTCGACGAGCGGGTCGGGACGCACGCCGACACACCAGATCAGCGAGCGGGTCGCGACGAACTCGCCGTCGGTCAGCTGGACACCCTCGGACGTCGCCTCCCGCACCGACACGCCGGTGCGCACGTCGACGCCGCGGGCGCGCAGGACCGCGTGGGCCGTGCGCGACAGCCGCGGGTCCAGCTCGGGCAGGATCCGATCGGCCAGGTCGAGCAGCAGCCACCGGGGACGGGCGCGCAACCGTGGATGCCGGGCGTACAGGACGTCGGTATAGAGCAACCCCTGCGCGGCGACCTCGGTGCCGGTGTAACCCGCGCCGACCACCACGAACGTGGTGCGGGCGGCCCGCTCGGCGGCGGCGTCGGTCAGGTCGGCGAGCTCCATCTGCCGGGTCATGTGGTCGCGCAGGTACAGCGCCTCGGCGATGCCCCGGAAGCCGTGGGCGTGTTCGTTGACGCCCGGGATGGGCAGCAGCTTGTTGACGCTGCCGACGGCGAGCACGAGCCGGTCGTAGCCGCAGTCGCCGCGGCGACCCTCGGCATCCACCCAGCCCACCCGCCGGGCGTCGAGGTCGATCCGGTCGGCCTCGCCGAGGATCAGGCGAACGTCAGGCAGGGTCTCCGGCAGGGAGACCGCCACCCGGCGCGGATCGATCACGCCGGCGGCGACCTCCGGCAGCAGCGGCAGGTACAGGAAGTAGTCCATCGGGTTGACCAGCGCGATCTCGGCGCGACCGCGCGACAGCCGCGACAGGGTGCGAGCGGCGTGGTAGCCGGCGAACCCGGCCCCCACGATGACGATCCTCGGCCGGGCCATGGCAGTCCTCCTCCGGCACGCCGCGCCTCACGCGACGACACCATGTCGGGCAGGCGCTCGCAACCACGAGCGGGCACCACGAAGCCCAGCGCCCACCAAGGCGCGGCAGGCGCGTCGTGGTCGCTCACTTGGGCGGTTCCGCGCCTGCCTGCTCGCTCACCATGTACTCCGCGTACCAGTCGGGCCAGTTCTCGTCTGCCTCGCCGATGCGCTTCTCGTGCTCGCCGTGGGCGGCCGCCGCACGGCGAAGCGCGCTCGCCAGATCGTTCGCCGAGGCGAACGTCGTCGGCCCGGGGTCGATGCGACCGGGCAGCCGCGTGGTGACTTCCTGGAGCAGCCAGCCGTTGCCGTCCGGATCGCTGAACGGGGCGTAGGAGTTGTAGGTGGCGCGATCGGGCGCCGGCCCGCTGGCGCGACTATCCGGTGTCAGGTGGTACACCTCGCCGACCTCGACACCGCGCTTGGCCAGGTCGTCGCGCGCGGCATCGATGTCGGAGGCGATCAGGTACAGGCCCTGGGCCGAACCGGGTGGGGCCGCCGCCTTGTTCGTGCTGAAATGTATCGAGCACCCGGAGCCCGGAGGCGTGAACTGGATCGCGCGAACGCCGCCCAGGATAAAGTCTGCGTCGAGCCTCCACCCGAGGCTTGCGTAGAATGCCTTCGCGCGGTCGAGATCGGTGACCGGGATGGTGACCACCTCGAGCTTCGTGTCGACGTTCCCGGCGCTCGCGTCGCTGCTGCGGTCCTCGGTCGTGGTCATGGCGGCCTCCCTGGGTTGTGTCAGGGCATCAGCCTCGCGCTTCCCCCGGCTGCATGGCACCGGGTGGGACTCCCCCGGTCAGTCCCCTGGCCTCCGTGCTCCGCCAACTGCCGGACTCCCCATACGATCAAGCGGGCTGTCGCTTCCACGGAGGCCGCCGGTGAGGCAGGGTCGGCTACAACGATGCTGCTTCGGCAGTTACGGGGAGCCTCGTCCTCGGCATTGTCCTCCTCCGGCAGGGACGCCATCAAGCCTTCCTACGGTCGCCGCCCCAGCGATCAACCGGTCAAACTCACCGTCGGCTGGCGCATCCCCCTCACGGCGGCGAGCAATCGATCCACATCGAAGGCCGCCCACGCCGTCGCCGGCACCCTCAATCAGACCCAGCCTTCAACCCGACCTTCCAGGCGGTGCCGTCTGGCCGACATGGGATCGTGGACCTACCTTGTCAACGTGATCGCCTAGACATCCCCACGTTGGCAGCGTGTCAAGCGGCCGGGTCCAGTCTCTGTGGAGTGGTGGGCAGGCGGTGGATTCGTGGTAGGCGCTGCGGTGGCGTAGGCAGCCGTGGAGGATGCCGACGAGCCGGTTGGCCAGGGCGCGTAGCGCTGGTCATCATCGGGCGCGGTGGCCTGACCGCAGAGACGGACCCGATGCGGAACCTGCTGTGGGAGAAGCAGCAGGTCGACGTGCGAACCTACGACTGGCTCGTCCGCGAGACCACCACACCGCGCGACGTTTTCGACGTTCTGGACCTCGAACACGACGACGAGGCTGACCCCTTCTAAAGGCATGTCCACCCATGCGGGCAAGCCGTCCACGCAGGCACGCCGGCATGTGGCGAGTCGCGCTATCATCCCGGCCCCTTTGCCGGACGGGCATGTCCGACCACATGACGGAGGATCGCCATGGCACGCCGAGCCCGAACCCGAGCCGTCGCGACCGCCGCGGAAACTGGCCTCCGGGGTGGCAATCTACGTACGCCGCTCGACCGACGAGGAGCACCAGCCGTTCTCCATCGAGGCGCAGGACAGCCGGCGGCGGGCGTACGTGAAGTCCCAGCCATGCTGGAGCCTCGTAGCCCGCTTTGAAGACGACGACTCCGGCGCCAACTCGACCGGCCTGGCCTGGAAAAGGCCCTCGCCGCCGCTCGCGCCGGCCGCTTCGATGTCCTGCTGGTCTACCGCGTCGACCGATTCACCCGCCGCATCCGCGACCTGGTCACTCTGCTCGACGAACTCGACCGCGCCGGTGTCATGTTCCGGTCCGCGACCGAGCCGTTCGACACCTCTACCCGGCCCCGGATGCTGGTCCAGATGCTCGGCGTGTTCGCCGAGTTCGAACGCGAAACGATCATCGATCGGGTCATCAACGGGATGGAACGCAAGGCATCCAAGGGCAAGTGGACCCTCGGGCAAGTGCCGTACGGCTTCACTCTGAACCCACCGAGCACACCCTTGTCCCCATCGAAGACGAAATCCAGATCGTCCAGCAGATCTTCCACCTGTACACCCGGCGGCGGCTCGGCTGCCGCGCCATTGCCGCCTACCTCAACGAACGCGGTGCTGCGCCGGTGTGCTCACCGCAGCGCCGCCAAGCAGCCCAGGACGCAGGCGTGGAGCCACAAGACCGTGTCGGACGTGACCGTGTCGGACGTGCTCACCAACCGTGTCTACCTCGGTGAGGTCCACTTCCGCGAGGTCATCGCCGTCGGCGCCGACGACGCGGTTATCGACCCGGCCACGTTCGACCTGGCCCAGGAAATCCTCGCCCAACGCGGCGAGACCCCGGCGAAGAAGGCGACCGCGTCGTCCGATTACCACCTCACCGGCAAGATCAGCTGTCCGGCGTGCGCCCGCCGCTACATCGGCACCAACGCATACGGCCGCAGCCGCACCTACCGCTACTACACAGAAGGCGGTTCGCGCACGTCCACCATCGGTGGGCCGCCAGGGGATCGAACCCCGAACCGATGGATTAAAAGTCCACTGCAGACGGTCCTCTTTGCTCATTCGAGTTAGGAGGCGCAACGTGCCACCGAGTCCAATCCAATCCCGAATAGTATGCCCAGGTCCGGCGCGCATCCATGGGCAGCGCTTAATGTTCGCTGCCTTTCAACTGGGCACTGCGCCTGATAATGCCGGCAAATCCCGTAAGCTAGGGAACGTCCGAGCACCCACGGAGCACCCACGAGCCAACGGCGCCCCTGGTCCGCGGCGGCCCATGTCACTCGTAAGGGGCGAGTATCCGGACACTCGCCCCTCGTCGCCCGCAACGGTTAGCCGTGTTCGGTGACCGGGTGTTCAGGTGGCGCGACGTTGGTGGGGCGGCCGAGCGGGTCGTAGCCGATGTGGGTGACGCGGTCGTTGACGTCCTCGACGGTGGTGGGGCTGCCCGACCACGGCGCGATCGTGGTCTCCGACGTCCAACCCTTCGGGTTGGTCGTCACGACCTTGGTGGTCGGTATGTTGTCCGCCGGGGCATACCCGTGAGCACTGGACCAACGTCATTGGACGTGACTGGACCGACGATGTCGCCACGACGAGCGCAGCACGTGTCCTGAGCTCTCGAATACCGGTGGAGCGCTCGACCTGGATCGGACAGACTCCGGGGTTTGGGAGGCGGATGTGGAAGTGGCGGTTCTGATCGGACTTCAGGCGTCGGGGAAGACGACGTTCTGCGGGCAGGTGCTGGCGCGAGATCACGTGGTGGTGAGCAAGGACGCGTTCCCGAACGCGCGGCGTCGGCAACGTCGGCAGATGCGGCTGATCAGCGAGGCCCTGATGGCGGGGCGCAGCGTGGCGGTGGACAACACCAACCCCTCGCCGCAGGAGTGGCAGCCGCTCATCGCGGCCGCCCGCACGCACGGCGCGGCGCCGGTCGGGTACTGGTTCCCACCGGATTTGGTCGCGACCCAGGAACGCAACGCGGTCCGCGAGGGCCGTTCCCGCGTCCCCGATGTGGGCCTGTTCGCCACGCTCAAGCGGCTTCGACCACCCCAGCGGACTGATGGGTACGACCGGCTGTACCTGGTCCGCTTCGACGGCGCGGGTGGGTTCGACATCCGGCCCATGGACGAGGAGGACTGAGTCGCCGGTGGATGTTGACACGTTCGAGGCAGCGCAACGCGCTCGCGAGTACTTCCACGCGCTCACCGTCGTGCCAGGCGCGTGGACGGTGATCCGGATGGACGGGCGCGGGTTCTCCCGGTTCACCGAGCAGCGTTTCGACAAACCGTTCGATGCCCGCTTCTCCGGCCTGATGGTCACCGCGGCCGAGGCGGTGCTGACCGAGCTGGGTGGCCGCTACGCCTACACCGAAAGTGACGAGATCTCGGTGCTGTTCGACCCCGGCCTCGACCTGTTCAACCGCGGCGTGGAGAAACTCGTGTCGATCTCGGCCGGGATCGCCACGGCGGCGTTCACCCACGCGGCCAGCGAGCCGGCACACTTCGACGCCCGGCTGTGGGTGGGCGTCGGTGTCACCGACGTGGTGAACTACTTCTCTTGGCGGCAGGCCGACGCCGCACGCTGCGCGCTCAACGGCTGGTGCTACTGGACCCTGCGCAAGGCGGGCCAGTCCCGCCAGCAGGCCACCGCCGCGCTGGAACGGACGAGCACGGCGGACAAGAACGAGCTGCTGTTCCGTCACGGTATCAACTTCAACGACCTGCCCACCTGGCAGCGTCGCGGCGTCGGGCTGTGGTGGGAGACCTACCAACGACCCGGCTACGACCCGGTACGCCAGATCGAGGTCAGCGCCACCCGGCGGCGCATCACGGTCGACCGGGAGCTACCGATGAAAGACGCCTACCGCGACCTCGTCGAACGCCTCTGCGCCAACAACGAATCCGGAGTCATTTCATCGGGTAGTCCAAAATCGTCTGAAATTCCCTTGACCTAGCCATAAGTTGCTCCAGTCCATCGATCAACGACCGACTTCGGTCCAGCTCCGCCAGGCTTTCAGCCACAAAGTCATGGGAAATGTGCAACCCTTCCAGCCGGTACGTTTCGAATCCGCGACCTACTTCCGCGAGGAAGGAAAGATCTCGGCGGATCCGAGCGGAGATATCGGGTAGCCAGGCTGTCTCGATAAGACCATCAAGCTTGTTAAGGAGTGCACGGAACTCCTCAACCAGAGGCGCCTCAATCCACGGGAATCCAGCCTCGATCGCTCTTGCCTGCACCGAGACCACGAGGAAGTCCCAGCGCGCCCGTACGCGGAGCAGGTAGGACGACATGTTGCCCTTATCCTTCAGGTGACTCATCCAAAGGCTCGCGGCATCTGACAGCAGAGAATCAACCTTCGCAAACTCGTCGGGCTGCACAAAGAACCTGTCGTCGGTGCGGCTTAGTCCTGTCAGCACATCTGTCTCTGCGGTTCGTCCCTGCTCCGCGAGCTTGATGAGGAACTCCCGAGGGGCGTTCACAGCCTGGGCAAGCTGACTGTATTGCGCGGAGCTCTGGCCCAAGATGCCGTCCACCGCTGACACCAACTCGGTTCCGGATTGGGCAGCGAGCCGCCGCAACCCTTCCCGCTCGAGACGAACGGCTTGGTTCCAGGACAGGCGCTGCAGAATGACAATGGCGAACGGCACGCCGAACATCGCACCGGTCAATGCCGATACCATATTTGTGAGAAATGGTTTGTCGGACCAGAAACCGACCAGATCGGCCCACAGACTCAACAGCAGCAGGCCAGCGCCGACGAATGGAAGCGCGACAAGAACAAACCGCATCGCTGATCCAGTCTCACGTCCTGCGCCTCGCATAACTGACAGTGTGGGGTACCAGTGCCACGAGACGGGCGCAATCTCACGCGGGCTGCGAACCAGGCCGCCACTGCCTTGGAGCGCCGGAGTCATAGGCGCGGACGCGCACGAATATGAGGAACATTCGAGTACCTACCGAGAACCCCGACCCGCCGATGCCATGAGCGTTACCGTCGCACCGAGCTGGCGACACGCCTGCGCTCCCTACGGGCGCCGACCGGGATCGGCCCACAGCGCCCGTGACGTCGTCAGCTTAGCCACGGGTCGGCCCACGCGCTTCTACGCCGTCCTCGGCGAGGCGCAGCCTCAGGGCAGAGGGTTCAACTCTGGAGGTGTGTCATGGCGAAGGCGACGAAAGGCGTGGTCTTCAAGCGGTGCTGGTGCCCCGACCCGGTGACCGGGCGGCGCGGCGGCCGAACGTGTCCGAGGCTGGCCGAGCGTGCTCACGGGAGTTGGTACTTCGACTGCCGGGTGTCCGACCTGTGGGGCCGGCGCCGGCAGATCCGGCGCGGCGGGTTCGCGTCCAAGGCCGCCGCCACCCACGCCCGCGACACCATGCTCGCCCGAAGCTGATCTTCGGTCATTGCCTGACTCCTGTCGGGTGCACGGGCCCCGCCCGTGCGCTCTCGTCATCGATACGAGCCGGGCGCCGGAAACTCATCGGTGCGCCGTCACGTCGGCGACGGTGCGTATGGTCGAGAGGTGGTGGAGATGCTGACCGGCGACGGCTCCCGGCTGGAGCCGTTCCGGACCGAGCTGACCGGCTACTGCTACCGGATGCTCGGCTCCGGTTTCGAGGCCGAGGACGCGGTGCAGGAAACGCTGGTGCGAGCCTGGCGGTCGTTCGACCGCTACGACGAGCAGCGGGCGTCGCTACGTACCTGGCTTTACAGCATCGCGAACAACATTTGCCTCGACATGCTGCGCAGCACACAACGCCGGGCCCGCGCTATGGATCTCGGCCCGGCGGCCAAGGCTGGGCAGGGCATCGGCGAGCCGGCGCCGGAGCGGACTTGGATCCAGCCGATTCCGGACAGCCTTGCGGTGCCGATGAACGGCAATCCGGAAGAGTTGGCCGTGCAGCGCGAGACGATCCGCCTGGCCTTCGTCGCCGCGCTGCAGTACCTGCCGCCCCGTCAGCGGGCTGTGCTGATCCTGCGCGACGTGTTGTGCTGGAGGGCCGCGGAAGTTGCGCGGCTTCTGGAAACCACCGTTGCGTCGGTGACCAGTGCATTGCAGCGGGCGAGGTCGACGCTCAACGCAGTCGAGCTCACGCCCGGCGAACCATTCCGGCCGTCCGACAGCGCCCAGCGCGAGCTACTCACCCGCTACTGCACCGCGTTCGAGCGCCACGACATCACCGCGCTCGTAGCTCTCCTCCATCACGACGCAACGATGTCGATGCCTCCCTTCATGTGGTGGCTTCGTGGCCATGACCACATCCGGCAGGCGCTGCTGGACCCAGACGCATCCTGCGAAGGCGCACGGCTCGTCCCGACCGCGGCGAACGGTTCGCCGGCGTTCTGGCAGATGCGGCCCGGCCCGGCCGGCAGCTACGTGCCGTTCGGGCTGGTCCTGCTCGACGTGTTCGAGGGTCTGATCACCGGTATCACCACTTACCTCGACGCCGACCGGCTGGTCCCGCTGTTCGGTACTCCGGCCGAGGCGTCCGGCCCGCCAGAAACGCCGTTGTCACACCGATGAGTTTCGTGACGCCAGCGCGTATCACCGTGGACAGCGACACACCGCACACCGGAGGAGCGCACGTGACAACTGTCCAGCCCATCATCACCACATCCGACCTGGCACGCCTGCAGACCTTCTACGAGCGCCTGCTCGGCGCCGTGGAACTGCGTCGCTTCCCCGACGATGGACCCACCTTCTTCGTAGGTCTGAAGCTGGGCGACTCGGAACTCGGACTCGTCAACGAAGCGGCGACCGACCTGTCCGCACCGCAGCGGATCCTGCTCAGCGTGGACGTCGACGACGTAAACGCCTTGCTGGACCAGGTGGAGGCCGCCGGCGGACGCGTGCTCGGCCCGTCAAACGACATGCCATGGGGACAACGAGTGGCCCACATCCACGACCCAGACGGAAACATGGTCAACCTGACCCAGCCCCTCTGAGCGACGCCCCCTCGCGGGCGGCGGCGCTGTCTTCGGCGTACTGATCGCCGAGGACAAGGTAGTAGGCGAACGCGGCAACGAACGCGGCGACGGCTGTCGCCACCACGGCCAGCTTGCCCCGCTCGGTCGACGCCTGAACCGGTCTGAATGTCGTTGCAGAACGGTCGCCATGCTGCGTAACGGCGGCGTTGTGCACCGGTCACTTGCCCATCTGGCGCCTGCGCTGCGCGACCTCCGCCAGGTGCGTCTCCCACGGGTGGGCGAAGTCCTCGGGCCGGGCGACGCCGTCCAGTCGCGCCACCTCGCCGACCCAGGGCAGGCTGAGGCGGGAAACGAGTCCGCTGTCGGTGTTCCGCAGCCAGATACTCGCTGATTCGCGGCTGGCGCCGTCGAGCACGAGGTTGAACTGGAACAGGCGCTGCGAGCAGTACCGGGCGCCGTCGAGGAGTTCGCGCTCCGGCAGCGGTGAGCGTCGCAGCTCCCACTCGAGTCCGCTGGGCGAGTGGAACGTCTCGCACGGCACGTCCAAATCGAACGGCTTGAGCGGATGCCGAGCCGGCTCGGCGAACGGGCGTGCGGGGTCGGCGGTGTCGAACCAGATCCCCTCCGCGATCGCCTCGATGAACTCGTCGTGGAACTGGAACAGGTAATGGCGATGACTCTCCAGCAGCGGCGTCTCGTAATGGCGCGTCTCGTAGTCGTGACGTTCTGCCAGCCACGCCGAGGCGTCCACGACGAAGACCCAGGACCGGCCCGAAGGGTCGTCGTTCTGGTGCGGCAGGTGTTCGCCGCGTGATCCCCGGATCGCGTCCAGGCCCTCGAACGTCACCCGGCCAAGCGCTCCCCCGTCGGTCGTGCAGAAATAGATGGCCGCGTACGCGCCGTCCCCGGCCGCGGCAGCGCGAAGGTCCAGCCCGCCGTAGACGAGCCGGGGCGGGGCGACACTGTCCGCTGCCAGGGGCGCCCGTAGCGCGCGGGCAACGACAGCGTCCGTCAGTTTCCGAGCCGGATGGTCCATACCCAACAGTGTGGCGTGCCACAGCCGCGACACACGCGCTCGGTATCGCGCACCAGCGTCTGCTTACTGCCGCCACAGAACGGCAGAACCTCGACCCTTCCGCTGGCACCTGCGGCAGGATGCTTGGGTGGACGGCTACGACCAACTCGGCAGCGGTCCGGCGGCCACCGGCAGCGAACCCGGTTGGACCATGCGCGGGGACCTCTCTGCACGGTGCACCCGGTGCGGCGATCTGCTCTTGTCTTTCTGCGTCGATCGGACCGGCACGCCGCACGGATCGAGGTGCGGCAGACCGCGGTGTCGGCGGCCCGCCGCGTCGGTGATTGGGCGGCGATAGCCACGTCGCGCCCGACGGCGTCGGAGTAGTCGCTACCCAGGACCAGGCGCCGCGGGCCGCGTCCGGTCAGGAGCTCTAGGTGATGCCGGCTGCGATTAGCTGTTGCCAGATTTCGCTCTGGTCGACGACCTCGACCCCGAGTTTCTCGGCTTTGGTGAGTTTGCTCGCGCCGACGCCAGCACCGGTGATGAGCAGGTCAGTGCTCGCCGAGACCGACGACGCAGTGGTCGCA
>Ga0210378_10001239_pt1 | contig 13334 bp, 10 predicted proteins | sample PLM1_60_b1redo_FD_155465 | JGI IMG/M metagenome (GOLD analysis project Ga0210378, IMG submission 155465) | Groundwater sediment microbial communities from an aquifer in East River, Colorado, USA - PLM1_60_b1 redo | ecosystem: Environmental > Terrestrial > Soil > Riparian zone | place: USA: East...
GGCGCTGGCGCCGTAGTGGCGGGGCATGTCCTCCGAGGTCTATGTTCGCCCGCTTCCGCCACGGGCTGCACCCACCCACGCGAGCTCGGCCTTCACCGTCTCCACACCGCCTATGGAATGGCTCACCCGTCGGCTGCGTCGGTACCACTGCCGCGACGACGCACGGTCCTGATAGTCCGTTGTGGAGATGCGGCCGTAGAACGCGAACCGCAACCCTCCTCCACCGGCCGGCGTCCGTCGCCCGCGGCCCGCGGTTCCCGACCGCTCGTGCCCGCGAGCCATCCGGCAAGTAAGCCCGCACCGTCCACGTCCAGCGCTGTCATGGACACACCACCCTGATCCGGCGATTTCTCTCCGGCGGCGAAACGCGCAGCGCGCCCCAACATGACGGGTTACGCCGAGCTGAGCGGCGTGTCTTGAGAACACGCTGGGTCCCGGCGCTCGACCCGTTCGCACGCAGGGTCAGCTGCCTGCTGCGGTGAGCGATGACCCGGGCTCGCAGGCCGCAGAAACATCGCTTGTGACGATGGGCCGACGGGCAGCGTCACACTGTCCACGTGGATGTTTTGGCCTGCGGGCACGTGGCGACTGCTAGCGACATACGGGCATGCGCGCATCTGGTGACCGATGATCCGCCTGGCTGCTTTCTTTCGCTCACTGGCGTCGGCACGCGGTACGACCTGCTCTGCGAGCGGTGCGCAGACACGGCTGGGCCCGGCGACCCGCTGCTCGAGGTGTGTGAGGGGTGCATCGAGCGGGCCGAGGAATGGTCGTCTGTCCGTGGCTGGCGCGGTGCTCCCGAGGTTCGGCTCCGCGATGGCCATCCGGACGGCACGTGGGAAACCCGCGAGTGCAGCGTGCATCCGGCCAACGACCGCTGCGCGGCTGCGCTACCAACGGGGTGGCTCGTGCTCACCCCGAACGGGCTGGCCGAGATCGACGGCGATGGCGACGTGCGGCGCATCGGGCCGGTAGAGCTGCCGACGGAACCTGCGAACACCTGGGCGGGACGGGTACGCGGCCCTGCGCTGCACGCCTCACGCGACGGCCGGTTCGCTGGAGTGGTTACGGACTACGGCCGGCACGGCGTCGTGGTGGATATGGGGTCAGGCAAGCCTGTCGTCGCGCTCGACCGCGGCGCCAACCACCCGGAGACCACCCCGTTCCCGATCGCGTTCATCGGTACCGGCGCGGCCACGGTGGTCGTCGCGGCGACCGACTGGAACCGGCTCGACGCGTTCGACGCCGCGACCGGCCGGCTACTCACCCGTCGGGAGACCGAATGCGCCAAAGACGCGGAGCGACCGGAGCATTACCTGGACTACTTCCATGGCGGCCTCAGCGTGAGCCCTTCCGGGGCACGGTTACTCGATGACGGCTGGGTGTGGCATCCCGTCGGAGTACCGAAGGTCATCGATGTGCACGCGTGGCTGAGTGGCGACACGTTCGCCGCCGAACACGGCGATGACCTCACGTATCGCGACTATGCCTGGGACCAGCCGGTGGCATGGCTGGACGAGCGCACGGTCGCGATCCAGCGGATCGGTTTCGACGATGAGGCGATGATCGACGGGGTGCAGATCTTCGACGTCGTCGCCTCCAAGCGGATCGGGATGTTCGCCGGACCTGTCGGGCCCATGTGGGCCCACGACAACCGGCTGTACGTGAACAACGGCGCTGGGCTGGAGATCTGGGATCCGATTGAGGGCGCCCGGACCGGTTTCCTTGAAGGATTCCGGCCCACCGCTCGGGACCCGGTCACCGGCACCCTCGCGGAGATCGCCGGTGGCACACTGCGAACCTGGCGTCCGGCACCCGCCCGGCCAAGCGACCGCCCAGAGGGCGCCTCCGTTCCCGGCAGATCGTTCGACTGCTAAAGCGCGTGGTGTCCTGTGTAGCGGCGCCTACGGACAGCCGCATACATGAGTTCCGGCCGGTCAGCACTACCCGCTCCGTGGAGATCCAGCCCGAGCCGCCGGTCAGGCTCGTGGTCCTGGGCGGCGCGGGTCGGCGCTGTTGGCATGAGCGGGCTTCACGGAGCGCCCGCCCGCGGTACCGGAACCCGAGACCCTGGCGTGGTAGTCCTGAGGGCGCTGTTGCATTGAGCGATCCCGCTCTTCAGCGACCGTAGATCTTCCGGCCATGTCGACTCGCAGACCATACCTGTCGCTCTGAACCGGACGATCCGATCACCGTGACGCCGTTGTCTGGACGTGCGAGGTGACCTTTGAGACTGCGCGCTGGAGGATCTGTGGTACCTCGCCGGCCGGATCGCCCAATGCAACAGAGCCAGCTGATGTCAGCTGCTGTAACTCAGGCCATGTCCGAAGGGGTAGAGGGCGCCCGACCCGTCGGCGCGCGGGATCGTGACAGGGAGCTTGCCGGACGGGTTCACCTCGCCGAAGAGCACTCTCGTCAACGACTCCATCGAGGCCGGCGTATAGCCATAGGTCGCGAGGTAGGTGGGCGCTCCGGTGAAATAGGAGATGTCGTACGGGTTGCGCATCCCCGGGACGACGACCTGCTTGCCCGTGGCCAGCAGCGCCTTGACCAGCCGCTGCTGGGCCAGCGCGGACGCCGTGGGCAGTCCCGTGTTGGGATCGACGCTCGCGGCGTTCATGGTGGACACGACGACGAGGTCGGCGGCGCCGGCCAGGGCGACTGCGGCGTCGATCCTCGCCTGGGTGGGTGTCGTGCCGGTCTCGAAGACCGCGACCGCCTGCCCGCGCTGACTGATGGCGTTGCCCAGCAGGCTGGTTGTCGTGACGCCCCACCCGGTGACGAGGACGCTGCGCGGATCGTGCGAGAGCGGGAGCACACCGGCGTCATTCTTGACCAGCGTCGTCGTGCGGTCGGTGATGTCCTGAGCGTCAGCGAGGTGGTCACGGGCACCCACGACCTCGACGGCCTTCTTGGCATTGACGAACGGGTCGTCGAACAACCCCTTGAGCAGCTTGAGCCGCAAGATCCGGTAGACCGACTCGTCGAGCCGAGTCTCGGAGATCTCGCCGCTGCGTACCGCGTCCAGCACCGCGCCGTAGGCCACGTCCATCTGGGGTGCCAGAACCAGCTGGTCGGCGCCCGCCTTGAAAGCCTGGACCGGCGCGACGTCGGGTGGGTACGTGCTGGTGGCACCGCCCATGTCGAGGGCATCGGTGACGACCAAACCGTCGAAGCCGAGCTCCTCACGCAACAGCCCGGTGAGGATCGGCTCGGACATCGTCGCCGGGGCGCCGCTCGGGTCGATGGAACGGACCACGACATGCGCGGTCATGATCGTATCGACGTCATGCTCGATCGCCGCCCGGAACGGGGGCAGGTCGATCTGCTCGAGCTGCGCGCGGGTATGGGTGACCTCCGGCAGGCCGAAGTGGCTGTCCACTGCGGTGTCGCCATGCCCCGGGAAATGCTTCGCCGCCGACGAGACGCCACCGTCGTGGTAGCCGTCGACCTGGGCCGCGACGAGCTCAGAGACGAGGTCGGGATCCTCACCGATCGAACGCACGCCGATCACCGGGTTGGCTGGGTTGATGTTGACGTCCGCGACCGGAGCGTAGTTCTGGTTGATGCCGACCGACGCCAACTCGGTGCCGATCACCTCGGCTGACCGGTAGGCGTCCTCGGCCGACCGCCCGGCGCCGAGCGCCATATTGCCCGGCATGGCCGTGGCCGGTGCCACGAGCCGAAAGACGACGGAGCCACCCTCTTGGTCGGTGGAGATGAGCAGCGGGATCGGCTCTCGCTGGCTGGTCGCGGCTTCCTGCAGACCGTTGGACAAGGTCGCGATCTGCCGCGGGTTCTGCACGTTGTCCGGCCCACGTCGCGCGTCGAAGTAGATGACGCCGCCAGGCTTGTACTTGTCAATGACCTGAGCAGGCGTGCTGACACCGTAGAGCGCTTGATTCCTTGCCGCCGCCGTCGAGGTCACGACGTTGGCATCCTGGCCGAACACCTCGACGACGAAGAGCTGCCCGACCTTCTCCTCCAGCGTCATGCGGTGCAGCCGGCTGATGATCGCGGCGTGCAGCTTCTCGTCCTCCGACTGCCCTGGCCCGGCGGCGAAATGCGCCGAGCTGGTGAAGGCGTTCTGAGCCGTGGCGGCCGAGGACTGCGCGGCGGAGAACAGGAGAGCTCCCACCGAGACCAGGGCTACGACTGACCGACGACCGAACCCGTGGAGCATGCCAACCTCCAGGTGGCCTGTCGATGCGGACTAGATCCGACATCCACGTGCCTCGCTCGACTCTACGGGTTGATTGCGACGTTAGGACCGGCCGGTCGACGACAATCGGCGTCGTGACGGCGTACTGGTGCGAGCGGGCTTGGTTTCCAGCGGCGTGACCGATCGGGTCCTGGTCAGCGCCGACGACGCCGGCGTCGTGACCAGTCTGTTGCACTCCTGAGGAACCGTTCGAGCGGGCAGACTCCTCGCCGTGAGATCTCTGCGCCGTGTCCGCCCGACGACGCCTCCTCCATCAGCGTTCGCTGGACTCCGGTTCCCGGCGGAGGTGGTGGTGCTAGCGATTCGCCGGTTGTGGGGCTCGAATAATCGGTTCGGCCATCTGAAGTGCGGTTCTGTGGGAGCTTGAGCCCTGCGCGACCGCCATGCTCAAGGCCATAACCACGTCGCTGTGTACCTGCCGCTACGCGAGGTTCTGCTGACCAACGCCGCAAGAATGTGTGTCGGATTCAGGGATTCGGGGTTCCCGACCGCGGCGGTACACGCGGTTTCCAGCTAGGTGTCTGATTACCTGTGTTGTTTGTGGGGTTCTCGCTGGTAGTGGCCAGTTCCAATGACGATCGCGGTGGATCCGACACCCTGATTTATGGCTCGGCCGGTATCGGGTGGTGTCGCGCAACCACGGCGATTCTGGCGGCCGGGTCGGCTTCGCCGGCTGCGGTCGGTGGACCGTAAAGCCCGTGATGCTCGCGCAAAACCCTCGCCTCTCCTCATTCGGCAGCACCGAGCTACTGGTCGGCGGCGACGCGTAGCGCGCTACCGGCGCGGCTGACCAGCGCGCGGCCGGCCACGCTATTCGGGCCGCCGGCCCGCCACCCGAAGACCAGACGCCCACACAGCACCGGCCTCATCGCGAGCGACCGCAACAGCCGACCGCGCCACGGCGAACCCGCAGGCAGCATCGCCACGCCACGCCAAGCCGTGGCCGGCGAGCCGAGCGAGGGCCTCAGGATTGCTTGCCTCGAACGTGACCTGCGGCGAGAACCCGGCGGCCGCGCACGTGTCATCGAGCCGGCAGCTCAGACCCGCGCCGCGGGGCAGGCCGATTCACCGCCGCGAAGCGTCTCGAGCGCAATGACCGGGTGGACATAAAGTTCGTGGTCGCGGCTGACCGCAGCCACGATCGGCTCATCGCCGACGACCTGCATCTCGATGCCGGTCGGTGCCGCCCGGCAACCACCCTGGCCCCGGAGGGGACTGCCCGCCGCTGGCCCGACATCGACTTCCGCCCGCTCGGCACCTAAACCGCCCGCGCGGCAAGCCACTGACCTGACCGAGTGCTCAGCGCGCGGCACGGACGCCACCCGGAGCGCACCTACGCTGCCGAGGCCATGCCGCATCAGCCACACTCAATTGCCGATGTCAGGATGCCGGGCAAGGCCCCCGCGTTCGCCGCGGGACGAGCTAGGCATCGACGTCGGATGGGCCAACAGATCAATGGGCACGAATCATCTTGAGGATGTCGGCCCGTCTCTGCGGCGGCGCATGGCTCTCGACGTACCACTCCTAGTCGTCGGTGATGAGGCTGGCGAGCAGATCGAGATCGAGACGGTCGTCAGGTGAACGCAGGTGATAGGGCGGCGGGTAGTAGCAGTCGCCCAGGAAGACGACTCCGCCGGTGGGACTCCTGATGATCGTCGAGTCCGGACTGTGCAGGCCGCCCACGTGCTCGAGTTCTAGCCGTATGTCGCCGATCTCGAGGGTGAGGTCCGTCGCGAAGGTCTGCTCCGGCAGGACGAGATGCCAGCCTGCGAAGTCCGGCACGGCCTGAGCCCGGGCCTGGAAGCTCGGCCGCAGCAACGGGTCGCGGTCCATCTCGGCTCGCAGGAATTCTTGGCTCCACGGCTTGGCCGCCTCGCCGGCTAGTAGCGCACCGCACAGTTCGTGTGCGACCACGGGGACGTCCCACGCACAGGCACCCCACGTGTGGTCCCAGTGGTGATGGGTATAGGTGAGCAATCGAGCAGGCGGCAGCCCGTGGTGGTCCATTGCCGACATGATCCGCCGCGCCAGACCAGGGCCGTGTCCCGCATCGACGATGACACTTCCATCGTTTCCGGTGACGATCCCGACTGCGGCCTGCACTCGGGCAGGGTCAGGGTGGGACGGCCACACCCAAACCGAATCGGCCACCCGGACCAGGTCGGTGGACATCGCAGTATCCTCTCACTGCGCGACCCGCTCCGTCGCCGCTGCTGGTCTGTGCCGTAGTCCGCCCGACTCCGTGTCCGAGCGCGTTCGTTCTTGGCTGTTAACCGCGTGGTGCGGGCGCGAACCATCCGGTCATGCCGCTTTCCGCGCGGTTCTGCTGATGAGCGCGGCGTGCGGGCAGGGCGCGCGTCGGTGATCGGCGAACACCTCGGCCGGGGACGCGGTGGAGCGGGTGCTGTGCCGGTTCGCGGGCGCACGAGGACCAGACCGAGCGCGACCACGCAGTACTGCTCGCCGCCGTCGCCCGCGGCCACCCTCCTCGCCGACCCCACTCCCTGAGCCCCGGTCGAAGGTCCCGGCCAGGGAGGTCGGCCGGCCGTGTCGGGGTGTCCCGCCCGCGCCTAGCGTCGGAAGCGGGGGACGAGCCCGAGGAGTTGCGTCGTGGACACCATCGTCGACCGCAGGAGCACAACCGTGACACCGGGACGGGCAGCGCCGGGCCGGGACCGGGCGGTGACCCTCGCCGGCGCGCTGCTCGCCGCCACCGGCATCGGGATCGTCCTCTCGACCATCACCAACGAGGCGCTCTACCCGGCCGAGCAGCACTACAGCACCTTCGCCAACACGATCAGCGCCCTGAGCGGCACCGAGCCGCCGGACAGCTACACCGTCCAGCCGAACCGGCTGATCTTCATCGTCACGATGGCCGTGGCCGGCGTCCTCGTGCTGGCTGCGACCGCCCTGCTCCGGCACGTCGCGCGGCGGCGGCTGGTGATCGCCCTCGCCGTCTTCGGCACCGGCCTTCTAGGCATCGCGGTGTTCCCGGGCGACGTGGCCACCTGGCACCCGATCTTCGCGCTGGCCTGCTTCGTCGGCGGCGCGGTCGCCGCGGTCCTGTCCCGGACGCTGCTCGACCCGCCGCTGCGCGCATTCGCCGTCATCCTCGGGTCCGTCGCACTGGCGGCCACCGTGCTCGGGCTGGACTTCTTCGCCGACCTCGGTCCGCAGGCGGCGATCGGCATCGGCGGCGTCGAGCGCTGGATCGCGTACCCGGTGCTGCTGTGGATGGTCCTCTTCGGCGCCGCCCTGATGACGGTCGGAGCCCGCTCCCGCATCCGCGCCTGACGCTCCATCGGCGCGGCGGACCAGGGCCCGTCGACCCAGCAGCGACTGTGCTCGGCGCACGGCGGGTGCGCGCCTCACCGGCGCAGCGCCGGAGCGGGGAGGCCCACCGAACTCCCTAACCATTAGGGAGCCGTTCCGCTGCCATCCCTCGTCGACGTCCTGTCATGCCGCGAGTCGTGCGCTCGTGCCGATGAGCGCGCACTTGGCGACTGGAGAAGCACGGCGGTGACGGTTCCTGCGGTCGGGTCGCAGCGTGGCCGTAGGTAAGGGCCGATCGCGGATCTGGTGGCACCCGGCCGGAGGTCCCGGGCACCCCTGTTGTACGCGGTTGATCCGCACTACGGTCGAATCTGTGACGGGCGTGGACGGGCGCCCTTTGGGGACGCTAGGTGATGTGCTGACCGAGCACCGCCGACGACGCTTTGTGGGCCGGTCAGCGGAGATCGAGCTCTTCCGGGCCGCCTTGGACGATGCCATCGGCCCGCCATTCTCGGTGTTGCACGTCCATGGGCCTGGCGGCGTCGGCAAGACCGGTCTCCTCCAGGTCCTCGGCGTGGTCGCCGCCGGTGCCGGGCCACCGTCGCCCGTCTGGACGGTCGTGATCTGGAACCGTCGCCGGTGAGTGTGCTCGAAGCGCTCGGGGAGACGTTGGCGATCCCGGCAGGGGACGGTCCTATCGGCCTGTCGGAGGGCGGTGGACGGTTGGTGCTGCTGGTCGACGCGTATGAGCAAATGTCGCCGCTTGATCACTGGTTCCGCGCGCGGCTCATCCCTCGGCTACCCGCCTCGGCGATCATTGTCATCGCAGGCCGGGACGCGCCGAGTCGGGCGTGGCGGATGGATCCGGCGTGGGGCGCCTTACTGCGCGTGGTTTCGCTGCGCAATCTCAGCCCCGACGACAGCCGGGCCTTGCTCGGCAAGGCAGGCATCGACCCGCACCTGCACGAGCGGATGGTGCGCCTCACATACGGGCATCCACTCGGGTTGGCGCTGTTGACTGATGTGGTCGCCCGGGGTGGTCAGGTGGAGTCCGACGTGCTGCCCCTCGACCTGGTCGAGGTACTGCTTCAGCGGTTTGTGGAGACGGTGCCCGATAGTCGGCACCGTCGAGTCCTGGGAGCCTGCGCGGTGGCCCGGTGCACCACCGAGGCGCTGCTGCGAGACGTGCTCGAGGAAGGGGACGTACACGACGTGTTCTCGTGGCTGCGGGAGCTGTTGTTCATCGAGCCCCGGCCCGATGGCGTGGCGCCGCATGATTTGGCGCGCGACGTGCTCGACACTGACCTTCGGTGGCGTGACTTCGACCGCTACAAGCAGGTCTTCCGGCAGGTCCGCGAGCACAGCCTGGCCTCGGCAAGAACGACCACCGGGCGAGCGCAGCAGCGGGCGATCTTCGACCTGAAGTTCCTGTTCCGCCAGGCGCGCATCGCGATGGCGCCGGTGGAGTGGGGTTCCTGGGGTGAGTACTACCCAGAACCTGCCCGTCCTGAGGACCGTGGGTCGATTCTCGAGCTGGTTCGGGCCTGGGAGGGCGAGCAGTCGGCCGCGATCGCAGCGCGTTGGCTGGACCGACAGCCCGGGGGTTTCTTCGTCATCCGCGGCCTCGACGGCGGGGTCCGCGGGATGCTCGCGATCTTGGATCTGGCGCGGTCCTTCCCGGAGGACCTCGACGCCGACCCAGGTGCGCGCGGCCTGGGACTTCGCGCACGGCAGCTCGCCGCCGAGGCGCGGGGAGGCGCTCGCATTGTGCCGGTTCGTGGTCGACCGGAACAGCTATCAAGGGCCTTCGCCCACGCTGAATGCCACCCCGATCCTGACCCTGCAGAACCAGTTGTGCACGCCGAACCTGTCGTGGGACTTCCTGGCCTTGGCCGAGCCGGACCGGTGGGACGAGTACTTCGCCGCGGGCGATCTCCCGCGCGCCGAAGGCGCTGACTTCAGCGTCGGGTATCGGCGCTACGGGCTCTCCGCGCACGACTTCCGCAAGGTCCCGGTCGACGTTTGGATCGAGCTGTGGACCGAGCGTGCGCTGGACCCTCGCGACGACAAGCTGCTGCGGGCGGTTGACCGGACCTACCTGCGACCGGCCGCCACCCAGGAGGCGGCAGCCGCCGCCCTCGGGCTGCCGTTCAGCACCTACCGACGCCACCTGACCCAAGGCATGACCCGCATCGTCTCGGTGCTGTGGGACCAGGAGGTGTACGGACAAGACCGAGCAGAAGTGAGCACTTCTTGACCTGGTAATCGAGCAGGCATCGGGACCAACCTCGGAAAGAGGACCGCAGGAGGTTGCGATGCCGGACGCACGTGGTGACCGGGCCGTGGTGCTCGGCGGAAGCATGGCAGGTCTCTTAGCAGCCCGGGTGCTTGCCGACGCCTACGCCGAGGTAGTGATAGTCGAGCGCGACGAGCTTCCCCACGCCGCGACGCACCGTCGCGGGGTGCCGCAGTCGCGGCACATCCACGGGCTGCTCGCTAGGGGCCAGCAGGCTTTGGAGGAGCTCTTCGACGGCCTGACGGCCGAGATGGTCGATCTCGGCGCGCCGGCGGGCGACATGCTCGAGGGCATCCGGGCCTACTTCGGGGGTCACCGATTGCAGCCCGACCCGTCAGGCCTGCTGGCGCTGCAGGCGAGCCGGCCACTGCTCGAGGCGGGCCTGCGCGCACGAGTGCGCACGCTGCCGTCCGTGGAGTTCATGGACCGGTGCGACGTCGCCGGACTCACTACCTACCGCCGATGGCGGCCGCGTCACCGGCGCGCGGGTGGTGCGAAGGCTCGACGGCAGTGCGGAGCAGACCGCGGATCTGGTCGTGGACGCAACCGGCCGCGGTTCACGCACGCCGGCCTGGCTCGAGATGCTGGGCTACCCGCGTCCGCCGGTGGAGCGGGTGCGGATCGGTCTCGGGTATGCCAGCCGGACCTACCGGCTCGTCCCCGGACTGCTCGACGGCGACCTGGGAATCCTTACCGCGGCGACACCCGATCATCCGCGTGGCGGAGCCCTCGCGGCGATGGAGGACGACCGATTCCTCGTCACGTTGTTCGGCCTCCTCGGCGACTACCCGCCGACCGACCCCGGGGGGTTCACAGACTTCGCCGCCACCCTGCAATTCCCCGACATCAACCAAGCCCTGCGCGACGCGGAACCGCTCGACGAACCCGTCCCGTTCCGGCACCCCGCCAGCGTGCGTCACCGTTACGAGCGGCTCTCGCGGTTTCCCGAGGGCCTCCTCGTGATGGGCGATGCCGTGTGCACGTTCAACCCGATCTACGGGCAGGGCATGAGCGTGGTGGCCTTGCAGGCACAGGCCTTACGCGCCCACCTCCATCAGCACCAGACCACAACCGGTCAGATTCTTTCGGCAGATCGGTCGGATCGTCGACGTTCCCTGGAGCAAGGCCACCGGCGGCGACCTAGCCTTCCCCAAGGTCGCCGGTCAACGCACCATGCAGATGCGGGTCCTCAACGGATACTTGGCCAAGCTGTTCGCCAGCGCGGCACACGATCCCCGGCTCGGACGGGCGTTCCTCCGAGTCGCCGGCCTGGTCGACCCGCCCCAAGCGTTGCTAGGACGCCGCTGAACAACCGGGGATGTGGGGCGGGAAGGGGTGCCGACAAGGCCGTCTGTGCGGCGTTAGGTCGGGCCCTGAGGGCCGACAACGTGGTCGTCCTTCTCGCTGTTTGCCAGCTTGGTCGGTGTCGTGGCCGGGTTCAGGACTCTGGTGCGGGGTTGATGGCCTGCTGGTTCGTTCTCTGGTGGGTCGGGTTAGGTCAGGATCCACGCTCCGGGTCGGCGGGTGAGGCCGAGGTTGAGTAGCCGGCGCAGGTTGACCGCGGCGACGCGCGTGCCGAGCCAGGATTGGTTCTTCTCGACGCCGGTGTAGCGCAGCTTCAGGCGTCGGCCGCCCACGCCCAACGTTCCCGGCGTGAGTGGCTTCACGTTCGCCGTGGCGGCGCCCGGCAAGGCATGGTCCTTCACCAAGTACAAGGTCGGCGCAGCGAACGGTAACTCCGACTTCCAGTTCATCGACAACGACGACATGCCCGGTGCGCCGTACGACCAGTACTTTGGCAAGAACGCCGTCATCGGACTGGCCGACGAGCACACCATCAAGGCCGACAAGACGCTGGTTCTGGACGCCGGACTCGTCAAGCGGGACTCCGGCGCGGGCGACGACCACACGCTGCCGAAGACCGGCGCTGCCACAGGCGGCTTCCTCGGGGCCGGCGCTGTGCTGATCGGCGGCGGCATCGCGCTGACCGCACTGGCTCGTCGTCGCCGCTCCACCGTCGCGTAACCGTTGCACCACAGGCTCCGCCGTCCATCTGGATGGCGGGGCCTAGTAACGCTCAGCCGGGCTCTGTTGCATTGAGCCTTTTCCAACCTCCGACGTCACAAACAGCGCTCCCTGCCCCGCCGGCTACGGCGTGGCCGCCTCCCGCAGGCGTAGGTGTCAGGGCTCGGCTGCGAGCGCGTCCTGGCGCGGCTTGAGCCTGACGTCGACCCGAGAGGGTCAGATCCCGGCTCAAGCCGCCGCGCAGGAGCCGAATCCACGTGGGAGGCGCGCGACGGCGGGGTCGGCCAGGGTGAACGCGACCGGGGTACCCGGTGCGCCCCGACCGAAGCGGATGGCGTTTGGTCTTCATCCCGCAAGGTGCCCTGTGCTTCTTCGCACACGCGACTCAGCTTTCGAATTGACCAAGAAAAGGAACCTGGAATGGAGGGTGGCAGCACCGGGGGCCACGTTAGTGCGCTCGCGCACGCCCTTGCGCCGCGCGTTGTCCCGTTGCGGGATCGTCAATCGGTCCGGGTGCGGAGGCTCCGCGCCAGGGTGGGGATCATCACCGTCGCAGCGACGAGGTGTAGCCCGAGGAGGGCGGTGGTGGTGGCGGTGTTTGCCCCGGAGAGGAGGGGCGGGACCAACGAGATCGCGGTCAGCGACACTGCCGTCCGCACGAATAGCTCGGCGGGGCGAGCGCTCCAACGAAGAAGAGCGGCGGCAATGACGATGCCCACGACCGAGAAGAAGCCGGTCACCACGGCGAACCCGGACAACGGGATCGTCTCGCCACCATCGGGGACCTCGAAGTCGACGCCAACGGCCTGGGCAAGCGCAGCGGCGAGGGTGGTGGCCACCATCGCTGCGAGCGTGGCAATGAAGCCGGTGCCGGCGAGCCCGCGGAGTCGGTGGGTGTGGCTGGTCTGGCCCGATGCCGGGCCTGCGACGACCCCGGTGTCATTCATGCTGTTCATGTCGTTCCTCCATCATTCGGTAACTGGCGTACGGGGTGTGTTGACTGGCATGTGACGGTCCTGGCCCTGGGGGTGACGATGCGCACCCTCGCCGTGCGACGGCCGGGGTTCCGCAGGGCGCGGACGCCGGTGCCGCGGAGCCAGAACCGGCGTCGCGTCCGAGGACCGGCCCGGGCTCGCCGTCGCGCAGCTCGAGCTGCGCCCGCCCGCGGGTGACGACGCCGAACGCGTCGCACCACTCCGCCGCGACCACCGCGACACGCGCGCCACCGCGCAGCGCGAGCGTCCACACCGGGACTACTCCGTGCCGTCCGCCGGCAGGCGCTCCGGCAGCCCGAGCCGCGGGAACTGGTCGTCGTGGAACGTGACGATCTCGGTGATCGCCCCGCCGGTGACGCGCAGGACGTCGATCGTCAATGGCAGGTACGCGTCCTCGCGCTTCCGCCAGAGGTAGAAGGCGACGGCGGGCTGCCGGTTCACGGAGGTGGGGACGGCGCGCAGGTGCCCCAGGTCCTCGAAGCCGCTCTCGACCCAGTCGTTCACCACCGTGTCGCGGCCGACG
>Ga0210378_10001240_pt1 | contig 13332 bp, 12 predicted proteins | sample PLM1_60_b1redo_FD_155465 | JGI IMG/M metagenome (GOLD analysis project Ga0210378, IMG submission 155465) | Groundwater sediment microbial communities from an aquifer in East River, Colorado, USA - PLM1_60_b1 redo | ecosystem: Environmental > Terrestrial > Soil > Riparian zone | place: USA: East...
GTCCTTTTTCGTTCCGGTGAACCTCGTCGGCGTGGTCGGGAGCGACTTCGGCGAGAAGGAGCTGGCCGCGTTCCGTGGCCGCGGCATCGATTTCGAGGGGCTGGAGCGGATGGAAGGGAAGACCTTCCACTGGCAGGGCAAGTACTCCTACGACCTCAACTCCCGCGAGACGGTCTGCACCGACCTCAACGTGTTCGAGTTCTTCAAGCCCAAGATCCCCGAGCGCTACCGCCGCAGCGAATACGTCTTCCTCGGCAACATAGATCCCGTCCTGCAGCGCGAGGTGCTCGAGCAGGTGGAGCGTCCCAAGCTGGTGGCCTGCGACACGATGAACTTCTGGATCGAGGGCAAGCCCGAGGAGCTCAAGAAGACGCTCGCCCGCGTCGACGTGCTCCTGATCAACGACGCCGAGGCCCGTCAGCTCTCCGGCGAATGGAACATCGTGAAGGCCGCCCGCGCCATCCGGGCGATGGGCCCGCGCACGCTCGTCGTGAAGAAGGGCGAGCACGGGGTGCTCATGTTCACCGAGGACGACTCGTTCGCCGCCCCCGCGTATCCCCTGGAGGAGGTGTTCGATCCCACGGGGGCGGGGGACACGTTCGCGGGCGGGTTCGTGGGCTATCTGGCGGGGGCCGCGAGCGCGGGAACCGTGGACGACGTCGTGCTGCGCCGGGCCGTCGTCATGGGCAGCACGCTGGCCTCGTTCTGCGTGGAGGCGTTCAGCCTCGACCGCCTGCTCCGGCTGACCCGCGCGGAGATCGACGACCGCTATCGCCTGTTCAAGCGCCTGACACACTTCGACGAGCAATAACCGGCAGCAGCTCCACCGGCGCGAGCGTTCGGCGCGCGAAGCGGAGCGTCTCTCATGCCGCCTCGTGTCCGATTCACTCGGACGCGAGGCGCTTGATGACGCAAAGCGTGCAGCGTAGCGCGCCGCATTCCGGAATCAATACTCTCCGCTGGCGCCGCCGCCGCCGAAGCGGCCGCCGCCCGGGGTCAGCGTCCGGTCGTCGTGGGCCGGCGGGCGGGCGCCCGGGGCCGCGGCCAGTGCCGCCGCTGCCTCCAGTTCCGCCTGCCGGGAGAGGTCCTCGAAGAGCGGCTCGGCCGTCAGGCCGCCGCGCTCGCCGGCACGGCCGGACGCCAGGAATCGGCGCGCGGCCAGAGCCGCGGCGATGGCGGCGGCTCCTCCGAAGATCAGCACCACCCACAGCGGCGCGACGTGGACGTAGAGGCGCAGCGTCACCAGCGACGCGATCCCCAGCGCGAGACCCAGGTCCAGGACGAGGCGGCGGCGGGTGTGGATGCCGAACGCGATGGCCGCCAGCGGAATGAGCGCCGTGCCCGCGATCGCCACCGGCCGCAGGGGTGAGTCCCGCCAACGGTTCGTTCCGGTGCTCGCCAGCCCCTCGACGAACCCGCTGTCCCACGACCCGAGGTGCAGGGCCGCGTACAGGGCGACAACCGCAATGGCCAGGACCGCCTTCGAGGACCGCCGGTGAGCGGGCGGCAGGCGCGGCGACTCGCTCGCCTTCAGAGACAGCGGAATCATCATGACGGCCGCCGCGATCCACAGGAAGCGCCCGCCACGGCACTGCGCCAACAGCACGAAGAAGAACACGGCGGCCAGGGCGGCGCAGACGGCCATGCCCCAGCGCTTCGCGGCGGCCGCGAAGGCCACCGTGGCGAGGGCGAAGAACGCCGGGAAGAGCGCGCCCTCGCGCAGGCCGGCCTCCCACATGAGGAGCCCGGCGCCGCCGACGACGTAGCCGAGACCCACGAGCGCGGTGGCGGTCTCGGTCCCTCCCTCGTCGCGCTTGAAGCTCCCGATCTGGACGTCGGTCAGGACGCACAACGAGAGTCCGAAGGCGATGGCGAGGGGGCCGGCCACGTCCTCGCCGGGCTCGAAGACGGCCACGACGAAGACGAAGATCGCGTTGAGGGCCAGGACAGTGAAGATGAACGCGAGCGTGCGGAAGGCCGGACCCAGACGCACCCGGTCGTCGGGATAGGCGCTCACCACTGCCGCCAGCGCGGCCTCGTCGATGGCGCCCGCCCTGCGCCATCCGCGGGCGGCCTCGCGCACCTCCCGGCGGCGATCGGCTTCGGCGGCGTCGGCCGTCATGCCCGCCGCCTCATCTTCTGATGCACGGTGAGCAACCCGCCCAGGACCGCCAGCGAAGTCAGGGCGAACCAGAGGGAGGCGACCGCGAACGGCGGATCCGTCCGCAGGAAGAGTGCGCCGAGGGCCGTGTAGGCGCCCAGCACTCCGAGCGAAAAGAGCGAGAAGCGGCCCCGCCGGAACGCAAACACGGCCAGGGCGGTACCGGTCAGGAGCAGCGCGACGCCGAAGGCGGTGTCGTCGCCTCCCAGGCCGGAAGCCAGCGCGCCCAGCACCAGGATCCAACCCAGGTGCGCGGCTACCGGCTCGAAGTGGGGCTTGCGCTCGTAGCGGCGGAGCATCGCGCCGAGGACGATGAAGAAGATGCCGCATCCGATCGCGTTGGCACGCAGCGAAGCCTCCTGGCCCGACCCCGACCAGAAGGCCGTCTCGAGCAGCATCACCGAAACGCCCCGCCAGGCCGCGAACGTGGAGAGGGCCACCGAGAACACGATGCGCGAGTCGTAGCGCACCGCGAGCGTGGCGCTCACGACCGACATCAGGAGGAGATGCCACGGCCACACGTTGCCGAGGGGGGTGAACTGCGCCTCGACGTAGGCGAGGTCGGCTCCCAGGAGCAGCACTCCGAGCAGGAGCAGGTACTCGTAGGCGAGGTGCGGCGAGGCGGAGTCGCCCCACGAGAAAGGCGGCGCCTGACGGCGCACCCAGGCGAGGCACCCGGCCGCGGCCAGGGTGAGGCCGGCGGCGATCGCCAGCGGCCCGAGGCGCTCGTAGTTCTCCTTCACGAGCAGGCCGACCCCGGCCATGGTGACCAGGATCCCGGCGTAGAGGAGGAACCGGAGCTCGCGGTGGACGGAAACCAGCTCGCGCCGCGCGACACGGCGGAAGCGGTCGGCCTGCGCGGCCGACAGCACCTGCTGCCGGCACAGGCGCTCGACGGCGGCGTCGACCTCCGTCTGCATCATTGCCTCCAGCCGGGCACGCTAGAATACTGCTGTAGATGGCCAAGACCCAGCAGGCTCAGCCTCCGGAAGAAGCTGAGGTCCGCCCGTCCGTCGCGAAGGCCGAACAGTCCCTGTACGCCAGCGTCCTCGCCATCCGCGACCGGCACGAGCTGGAGCGGCTGGGCATCGCCTTCTACGATGCCGAGACGTCGCTACAGTGGTCTTACAACGCGGACGCCGTGTTCCACGCCGCGTCGACCATGAAGCTGGCCGTGCTGCTGGCGGTCTTCCGACAGTTCACCCGCGGCGAGTTCACGCTGGACGAGCCCGTGCATGTTCGCAACAAGTTCCTCAGCATCCACGACCGCAAGCCGTATATGCTGGACATCAACCGGGACACCGAGGGCGAAGTCTACGAGCGTCTGGGTCGGACGATGTCGGTCAGGCAGCTCGCGTACCACATGATCACCGCCTCCAGCAACCTGGCGACCAACCTGCTCGTGGACGTGGTGGGCGTGCCCGTCATCCGGACCGCCCTCGACGAGCTGGGGATCGAGGGCATCAAGGTCCTGCGCGGCGTGGAGGACCACGCCGCCTTCGAGGCCGGATTCAACAACGAGGTGACCGCCAACGGCCTCCTGAAGCTGCTGCGGCTGATCGCGGAAGGAAACGCCTACGGCGAAGAGGCGTCGGCCCAGATGCGGGAGATCCTCCTCGATCAGCGGTTCAAGAGCGGCATTCCCGCCGGGCTGCCCCAGGAGGCCCGGGTGGCGCACAAGAGCGGCAACATCTCGACCGTGCACCACGACGCCGGCATCGTCTACCTCGAGGGGCGCAAGCCCTACGTGCTCGTGATCCTGACGCAGTTCGCGAGCGAGACGGGGCTGACGACCGCCGTGGCCGACGTGTCGCGCGACATCTACGAATGCCTGGCGGGGATGAACGGTGGCTGAGACCGAGCTGGAATCCGGGCTCAAGATCGTCGACGCCTTCGACCTCGACCCCGAGCTGCGCGCCCTGCTCCGACCCGGCGAGCTGGTGGAGGGCATCGGCGGCCAGCACCACCACCTCCCGCGGTACTTCTATGAGATCCCCTCGCACGAGGCGGCCCGGGAGATCCGCCTCACCCCGCACTTCGGCCTCAACGAGTTCCTCCTCGTGGACCTGAAGGAGGCGGCGCGCGTCCGCGCCTTTCCCCGGTACGTTCCCTGCGCGATCCGCATCATCGCCTTCTACCTCGAGCGGCTGCGCGAGGGGGCCGGCGCGCCCGTGCATCTGGCCGTCAACGGCGGCTACCGCTCCCCGGCGCACAAGCTTTCGGTGGCCGCCACGCCCCACATGTGGGGTACCGCCGCCGACGTGTACAAGGTCGGCACCGTGGTCCTCCGGGACCGCGCCTCGATCGAGACGTACAACCGCGTCATCGAGGACCTCGCCGACGACCTGTACGTGATGCCGTACGGGCACGAGATCGGCAAGGCCGACGACCACATCCACGTGGACCTCGGCTACGTCAACGTGGTTCCGCGGGAGATCAGCGAGGACCGCCTCGAGGGACCGCAGGACAACCCGCGCTTCGCCTTCGAGGAGCGGCGCCGTGGCGACCGCCGCGGCTGGCCGCGCGAGCCCCTGCCCGAGGACCTGCCCACCGGCGCGCACGCCAGTTCGTCCGGCTCCGGAACCGAGAAGTAGCGCGTCGTCCGTGGTCCGATTCTTGCTCTCCCTAGGAGCCGAGAGCTCCTGTCGGACAGGCCTGGTCTGGGGCGCTCTGCGGTAAGCCGTAGGACGGCAGCGGCTTAATCACGCCCCACGGCTGCCAACAGCCGGCGAGGCTTTGCAGGAATGCCAACCGACTACAAAACCGACGTCGAAGAGACCGCCGCCCTCACGGGGGGGGGCCACCGTCGCCGTCCGGGTCCGTGGGCGAGCGTCCCCGGTCCCGTCGCCCGCCGCTTGAGGATGCCCGTGACGGGCATGGAGGCGGAGTTCAACGTCTTCCTGGACGGCGTGGAGATCGACCCTCGCAAGTTCTGGGGGCGTCCCACCGCGTTCATCGACGCCCCGATGCTGCGCCGCGAGAAGAGCTCCTTCCAGCTCCCCACCGGGGGCGCGGTCTATTTCGATCGCGGCGTGATCGAGGTGGTCACGCCCGTCATCGAGCTGGCCCCCGGCTGCTCGGCGCGCGTCGTCCGCAACCTCTGGGAGCAGATTTCGTTCGTGCGTGGCGAGCTGTCCAATTGGGAGAAGCGCACGGGTCGGCACATCCGGCTCAAGGCCTACAGCACCCACTACAACGTTTCCTTGAGCCTTCCGCGCGCGCGGCAGAACGGCCGGCGCAACGTGCGCAAGCTCGCCTACCTGCTCGCCCACATCCTGCCGGTGCCCGTCGCCATCGTCGGCACCAACCGCCGCTCCACCGGCGTCGGCGTGCGGCCGCGCGGCGACCGTATCGAGATCACCTCCGATTTCACCCCCGACCCGGGGCTGATGATCGCCACCGCGACCGTCGTGATCGGGATCGTCCGCGAGGTCATGACGTGGCCCTCCTACGACGTCTCGCTCCTCGATCAGCTGCCCATCCCCACCGTCGAGGGCGTGGTGCCCGGCAAGCACACGACGCGGAAGGGGTGGCTGGCGAAGGACTTCCACTTCCCGCAGAGCCCCTTCACCTCGGACGTCGATGCCCCCATCTGGAAGGTGCGCCGTCGCACGGGGCTCATGTCGCTGCGGGACATCGCCCTGCTCACCGCGTGGTACTTCCGCCGCTCCATCCGGCGCTTCTCGGATCCGTTCAGCTTCCGCATGCTGTTCTCGATCCTGAGGGGCGCCGCGCCGTCGATGCTCGAGCTGGACGATCGGCCGAGCGCCTACGAGGACGTGGGACGCCTGTGCCGCTGGGGCATGGTGCTGCCCGCCCTCAAGGGCTTCGAGACCCGCCGCCGGCCGTCCACCGTGCGGCAGGTGATATGGAACGCCGGCACGCTCGACGACTTCATCGCCGCGCGCGAGAAGGAGCGGGCGCAGTTCATCGCGCAGCGGCCCCGTCGGCGGCGCGCTCCGAGTGTCGCGCGCGCGTCGGCCTCGCCCGCGATGGCGGCCTCGGCGACGGCCCCGTCCCTCCCCGCCGCCGCGGGAATGGAGGGCTCGGTCGACACCGTGAAGCCAAGTCCCCGGCCGGCGCGGCCGCGCCGGCCGGCGGGGGCTGAGGATCCGCCGCGCCCCGGCAACGGCTCGGGCCGGCGCGGTGGGTCCACGGAGCGCGGCGACAGCACCCCCCCCGCAGCAAAGGGAGGCGAGCGAAGCGGGATTCACTCCCGCGGAGCGAGCGGGGCGTCCGGGGGGCGAGCCGCTAGCGCCGCAATCAACCACAGCGGCGAGCGGAGCGGGATTCATTCCCGTGGAGCGAGCGGGGGGTCCGGGGGGCGCGCCGCTAGCGCCGCAATCGACCACAGCGGCGAGCGGAGCGCGATTCATTCGCGTGGAGCGAGCGGGGGGTCTGGGGGGCGCGCCGCTAGCGCCCCCCAGCTCAAAGACGACCGGCGCCAGCGCGACCGGCGACGGCGCGCCGCCCCGATTCCCTTTCCGGACCGCCGCTTGACCCGCTCCGCCTACGAACAGGTCTTCTTGAAGCTCGTCTCCGGCGAGCGGCTGCGCATCGGACGCGAGATGTACACGCCGGTGGGGATGAAGGGCTGGTACCACGCCGTGTTTCGCCGCGACTCCGACGGCCAGGAGCGCCTGGTCACGATCGACCAGCTCCTGAGGAAGATGAAGGACTGGAGCCCTAAGGGCTGACCACCACGGGGCGCCCGCACTGTTGGAGGGGCACCGCTCCGGGCCGCCGCTCGGCGCTGAGGCGATACCAGCCCTCCGCGGCCCGTTCGCTCAGCGCCAGCACGTGGTGAGTTTCGGGTGAGGAACGCCACCCGCACCGGCGACGCTCTTCCCCCAGGCGGACGACGACGTTTGGACCGACGGCCGGATCGACGCCGGGCTCGGTGTCGACGATGAGCGTCCCCTCCCACGCCGCGCAACTGCTGGTCGCGGGCCATGGCGGATACGCCGCCCGCGTCTCGTCGCCCTCCGCGACGAGCCGGTCCACAGCAAAGGCCACGCCGAGGCACCCGATCGCGACGGCGGCGCTTGCCGCCGCCAGCCGGAGCCGGGGGCTCGCGACGCGCTCGACGGCGGCCAGCACCGTCCACGCTCCGAGCGCAATGAGCAGGGCGCGGCATACCATCAGGTACAGGAACAGCCGCGGTATGAAGTAGTAGCCCCTCCGTACGATCTCCAGGCCGAGGACGACGGTGAGCGCCAGCTCGGCCGCGACCACGAATCCGAGAACGCGCGCGTAGTGGGCAGGCGGTGAGTGCGGAGCCGCCGCTCGCCGGAAGAAAACGACGAGGCCCGCCAGGACGAGGGCGTGGCCACCGAGACTCTCGGCATTCCTCGGCATGAGGAGGGCGAACACCTCGGCGAGGAGCCGGCCAGGGTCGCGCGAGCGCAGAAGGTCCAGGTGGCTCGCCTCGTAGGTCCAGGACGTCGCTCGCCCGTACCAGAAGCCGAGGGCGAGGGTGGCGCTCGCGAGCGGCAGCAGCCACCACCAGAAGCTCCGGCCGCTCGTGAGCGGCTCCCGGTGCCAGAGCGTGGCGCAGACGGCCAGGCCCGCGGCGGCCTGGAGAGCCCCGGGCAGGGCGGCCATCGAGAGCGCGAGACAGGCCACCGAGAGCGCGATCCGGCGGAGGCGCCCAAGCTCGGTCCAGCGCCGGCTCGCCGCGTCCGCGATGGCGAGCACCGCGATGGTGAAGCAGAAGATCCAGACCATGTAGGGGCGGTTTTCGGCGGCGTATCGGTGGAAAAGGGGCTGCGAGGCGAGCGAGCCGAGGGCGAAGAGGGCGGGGGCCATCCCCAGCCGGAAGAGCACCACCGCGTAGAGAACGGCCAGGGTCAGGGCCGCCGCACCGAGGCTGATCACACGGTAGGAGACGAGGATGGACTCGTCGAAGCGTGGTACGCGGCCGACCACGAGCTTCTCGAGGATGAAGTAGAGAGGCGCCGGATTCACCTGTGGGCGCGCCCCATGCAGGAGAAGGGACGCGTACGAGGCACCGCAGGCTTCCGCTATCTCATGTCCCTCGTCGGTCCAGAACAGCTTGTGGCGGGCGACTCGCGCTTCCTGGCTGGTGATCAGCGCCACCGCGCCGAGCCCCGCGAGCAGGGCGAGGAGCCGGCCTACTCGAGCTTGTGGCCGCAGGTGCCGCAGAACTTCGAGCCCGGAGCCACCGTGGCGTTGCACTTGGGGCAGGCGGCGGCGGCGAGAGGCGCCCCGCAGCTGCCGCAGAACCGGGCCCCGGCGGGGACCGACGCGCGGCACTTGGGGCACGTCGAGGCCGTCATCGCGGTCCCGCAGTTCGCGCAGAACTTCGCACCCTCGGCGACGAGGGTCTGGCACTTCGGGCACGCCACGGACGTCCCCGCGGGCGCCGTCCCGCCCCGGCCCTGGGCGCCCATCGCTCCGGCGATCATGCCCGGCATCATCATCCCGATGCCCGCGCCGAGCCCGAGCCCGGCGGCGCTTCCGGCCTCGCCGGGGTTCTTGGCCGCCTCTTCGATGCCGCGGGCGGCCTTGAACTGCATGTAGCGCTGCATGTCGCCGATCGCCCCCATCCCCGCCCGCTCGTCGATCATCTTCTGGACCTCGTCGGGCGGCGTGATGGCCCCGATGAGGAAGTCCACGAGCTCGAGGCCGTACTTGGCGAAGTCGTCCGCCACCCGGCCCTTCAGCCCGCCGGAGAGCTCGTCGTAGTAGCGAGGCAGGTCGAGGACGGTCTTCAACGTCTCGCCGAGCAGGTCGTTGAGGCGCGCCACGCACAGGTCGCGCAGGAAGTCCTCGATCGACTCGGTCGTGTACTGGCCCTTCGTGCCCACGAGCTGCTGGACGAGGATCTGTGGGTCGGTGACGCGCATCGAGAAGCGGCCGAAGGCGCGCAGGCGCACCATGGCCAGCTCGCTGTCCCGGAACGCGATCGGCTCCTTCGTGCCCCACTTCAGGTCCGTGAAGGTCTGCCGGCTGATGAAGTACACCTGGGCCTGGAAGGGCGACTTGCCCCCGAAAGCGGCCCCGATGACCTTCGAGAGGAGCGGCAGGTTCAGGGTGGTGAGCGTGTGGCGCCCGGAGCCGAACGTGTCGAGGGCCTTGCCGTCGCGGTAGAAGACGCCCCACTGGTTGTCCTGGACGATGAGCTGCGCGCCGAGCTTGATGTCGGCCGAGCCCGAGGGCGGCTCGCGGTGGACGATCTCGCGCCCGGTGTCGTCGAAGTGCTGGATGACCTCGAGGAGCAGACCCACTGCAATCTCCTTAGCTGACGCCGCGGAGGATCGCCTCGCGATCGTTCAGTCGCGCGTCGAGCGCGTCGAGGGAGGCGATCGCGGCCTGCAGCGCCGGCCGGACGTCGGCGGGAGCGGCCGCGCGGGCCGCGTCCGTCGCGCCGCGCACCGCGTCCACCGCGTCGAGGAGGGAAAGGTCGAGCTCGTAGACGCGGGCGAGGGCCGCTTCGTCCACCTTCACCAGGTCGAAGAAGCCCGAATAGCCGCGCTCCGCGTAGCGCAGGCGGGCGGCCACGCGGTCGAGGCGCTTGCGGGCGGCCTCGACGTCGTTGATGGCGTCGAGCGCGCCGCCGCGCGTGGCCTGGTCGGCCACTTCGTTGAGCGCCTTCTTGTTGGCCTCCAGGCGTGCGGCGAGGTGCTCGCGCTGCTGCCGGTCCGCGTCCCGGCGCAGTTCCCGCTCGCGATAGCCCTTGAAGCCCGGGATGGCGTTTCCGAGCCGCTCCAGGGCGTTCTGGGCCGCTCGGGCCTTGTCGAGGATGGGCTTCACGTTCCCCCTTCAGGCCAGGTTGGTCCCGGCCTCCAGCATCGTCTTCACGATGGTGAGGAGCTTGTTCGCGGTGAACGGCTTGTTGATGTACATCACCGCTCCGGATTCGAAGCCCTCGGCCAGCGCCTCCCCACCCCCCTTGGCGGTGAGGAAGATGACGGGAATGTCCTTCAGGCGGGGGTCTTCCTTGATCTTGCGGCAGACCGTGAAGCCGTCCACCTCCGGCATCATGACGTCGAGGAGGACGAGGTCGAAGTCGCCGCCGGCGAGGATCTGCAGCGCCTCCGCGCCGCCGGGGGCGGTGGTCACGTCAAAGCCCTTCTGCTCGAGTATCGTCCGCTCCAGGTTCAAGATATTCTCGTCATCATCGACTACGAGTATACGTTTTGGCATTTACCGCTGAGTCGGCGGGCGCTGCGGCGCGCCCCCCGGATCCCCCGCGCGCTCCGCGGGAGTGGATCCCGCTCCGCGCGCTGCCGTGGCGAATAGTCCGTTGTTTATCTTCATCGCCCCGCGGTCGCGGAGCGGATTCTAGCAGGGGCCATCCCCCTTGTCAGCCTCGAAGAGCCCCGCGAGAACCGACTCCATCTCCCAGAGGAAGAACCACAGCGCGCCGGGCGGGGGACCGATGCCGCTGAGGGCGGAAGCGCCCTCGAGAACGCCGCGGGCACGCCGGGCCTCGCCCCCCGGACCGGGCCCCTTCTCCCACCGGTCCAGGTAGCCGCGCACGAGGTTCTCGTCGCCGTCGTGCCAGGACCGCCGCGCGAAGAACCGGCGCGCGAGGGCCCGCTCCTGCGGCCGCATGCCCGCTTCCACGGCGCGCGCCTCGGCGCCGGCGGCGATCCGCGCGAGGGCGGCGAAGCGGCGGTCGAGCAGCCGGAGATAGCGCTGGGCGGCGAGGTCGAGCGGACGGCGCAGCGCCTGGCGCACCGCGATGGTGAAGGGGTGGCGGGGCGGGCGCGGCACGGCCCATTCTGCAACGAGCCGGCCGCGCCCGCTGAAGGCGGGCTAACGCAGGCGTATGGTTACGTCGTTGGACCGGACCCCGTCCGTCTCGCAGTACGTCGTGACAGTGCCGGGGGCCTTCGCTATAAAGGCTGGGTTGAAGCCGCTCGTCGATGGAATGCTGATGATGCCCATGTTGCTGAAGGTCCACTGCGGCGTGCCCCTGGCCTGGGTCGGCTTGTTGTTCGCGTCCTTCGGCGTCACGTCGAGGTGGACGCGGCAGCCGACCGGGGCCTCGGTCGCTCCTCCCGAGCCGGGGATCTCGGTGCCGTTGCACTCCACGAAGTAGACCTTGGCTCCCAGCTTGGCGACCGGGGCCGTGTTGTCCGGGACGTCCGGCGGGATGCCCCCGCCGCTGTCCGGCGGCGGGTTCGTGGGAGCTTGAGGATTCGGGTTGGCCGGGTTCGGAGCGGGCGCCGGACTGTTCGGGGTCGGTACTGGGACCGGCACGACCACGACGGGCAATGGCTGCGGGTTGCCCCCCACCGGGTCCGCACGCGTCGGCAACTGCTCGGTGATGGTCGTGCAGGCGACGACGACGAAACCCAAGGCGCCGAGAGCCGCGACTCGCATCCCACCCATGGGGTCCCCCTTCCGGCTAGAAACGACGTGAGAAAGTCCCACGGAACTGGTTATGTGTCAAGCGCTTTTTTCGACTGCCTGGCCACGTCCAGCACCGTCTCGGCGGCCCGGGCCGAGGCGCCAGGCTTCCCGAGCCGCCGCTTGACCTCGGCCAGGCCCGCCCGCATGCGTTGCCGCCGCCCAGGGTCGTCGAGAAGCGCCCGAACCTCCGCCGCCACGCGCTCGGGTGTCAGCTCGCGCTGGATGACCTCCGGAACCACGCGCTCGCCGGCAATCAGGTTGGCCATGGCGAAATGGGGGACTTTGACGAGTCTCCGCCCGAGCAGGTAGGTGAGGGGCGCCAGGCGATACACGACCACCATCGGCGCTCCCAGCAGCGCCGCTTCCACGGTCGCGGTTCCGGAGGCCACCACCGCCACCGTGCACGACGCGAGGAGGCCCTGGGTCTGGTTCGCCACGACACGCACCGGCAAGGACCCGACGGCATTCGCGACCGCGGCCGGGTCGAGCGCAGGAGCGAGGGCGAGGGGAAACTGCAGATCCGGCCGCTCCGCCGCCAGCCTTTCGACCGCGCCCATCACGGGCGGGAGGTTGTGTCCGATCTCCTTGGGCCGGCTGCCCGGCAGCAGGGCGACGACCGGTCTCTTCGGATCGAGGCCCACGCTCTCGAGGAATGCCGCCGGGTTGGCGGGCGCTCGCACGAGATCCACGAGCGGATGCCCCACGAAGGTCACCGGCACGTCCGCTTCGCGGTAGAGCGCCTCTTCGAACGGGAAGATGACCAGCATGTGGTCGACAGTCTTGCGGATGCTGTCCAGCCGGCCGCGCCGCCAGGCCCATACCTGTGGAGACACGTAGTACACAACGCGCACGTTCCGGCGGCGGAGCTGACGGGCCAGGCGGAGGTTGAAGTCGGGGTAGTCCACGAGGACGGCCACATCGGGGCGACGGCGCTCGACCTCGGAGAGGACGCGGTCGAAGACGCGCCGCAGCGACCGGAGATGGGCCACGACCTCCAGCAGGCCGACGACGGCCAGGTCCTTGACGTGCGCCAGCAGCTCGGCTCCCTGGCTGGCCATATGGTCGCCGCCGAGACCGAAGACCTCGAGATCCGGCTGCCGGAGCCGGAGCTCGCGGACGAGCTCGCCCGCGTAGAGGTCGCCGGAGGGCTCGCCACAGGAGAGAAGGAGGCGCATGGCGGGCGGCCAGTATAACGGCTGTCCCCTGGGCGCCCCACGCGGCGCCGATCACTGTCTCTTTCCCTGGACAGGGGGCGTTCCGGCCGTGTCGCCAAGGGCTTGATTCCGGGTGGCTTGATGCGCCAGACTGGGCGCTGGGGCCGGGCACGTGGATTGCACTTGCGCCTGGCGCCAAAGATCGATGATCTTAGAGGAGGATGCGATGACGGCTCGGCGGATGGCGATGGCCCTCGGCGTGATTGTCCTGGCCACGGCCGGCCAGGCCCGCGCCGACGACGACAAGGCCGTTCCTCGCGGCGGGGGAGGGGGAGGATCGCATTCGAGCGGGGCCGCTGACCGGCACCCGTCGGGCGGCGCGTCCTCGTCCTCGGACTCGTCTCATTCCTCGTCAGGATCGGAGGGCTATAGCCCTTCGTTCTCCGTCGACCGTTCGGGCGCCGAGCGCCGCCATCCCCGGCCGGGTACGGGCACCGGTCATCGCGGCTCCAATTACTACGGGTCGCCGTACTACCGCGGCTACGACCGGTACGGGTATGGCTACGGCTCTTACCCCTATGACCGCTTCTACGGCGGCTTCTACTACGGCTACTCGCCGTACTACTACAGCGG
>Ga0210378_10001241_pt1 | contig 13331 bp, 13 predicted proteins | sample PLM1_60_b1redo_FD_155465 | JGI IMG/M metagenome (GOLD analysis project Ga0210378, IMG submission 155465) | Groundwater sediment microbial communities from an aquifer in East River, Colorado, USA - PLM1_60_b1 redo | ecosystem: Environmental > Terrestrial > Soil > Riparian zone | place: USA: East...
GCATGGGCCAGCGCCTGGGCATCGCCGCCGCCCTCCTAGGCGACCCCAGGACGCTCATCCTCGACGAGCCGGTCAACGGGCTCGACCCCGAGGGCGTGCAGTGGGTCCGCCAGCTCGTGCGTGCCCTCGCCGCCGAAGGACGAACCGTCTTCCTCTCCTCGCACCTGATGAGCGAGATGTCCCAGCGCGGGCTGACGCCGTTGGCGGACGCCCCAGGAACGTATGTCTTCGACACGTAGCGCCCCTAACGTTTCGCGCCTACGACGTCCCCCACGCCGCGGCGTCAAGCTGAGCGCATCGGTCCGAGTGTGGACCTGAGCGTGTGGGCCGGTTGTGGGTCAGGACTGGGGCGAAACCAGAGAAAAGAGCGTGTCCGAGCGCCACGTGAAGTCTCAGCAGTCGCTGTTTTCGCAGGTCATCGCTGACCCACAGTTCTGGGGGTCAAGGGGTCGCAGGTTCAAATCCTGTCGTCCCGACGTAGGATCAGAGGCATGATCAAGGATCTTGCCTCTGACCTCGTGGGTCAAGTGGTGTGGGTCCTGGCGCACCGGCTCACGTGCGTCACGGGCGCTGGTGCGTCACGAGCGCCTAGGGTCGCTGGCCCACCGAGTCGACGATGGTCGCGGCCACGAGCGCCTCGTTGTCCTGGAAGCCCAGCAACGCGTGCGTGTTCGGGTCGAACACCATCACCGTCCGGCCGCCGCCGTAGCTCCAGGCGACGCCGACGCCCGGACGCCCGGCCCCGTCCACCGCGTCGGGCACGATCTCGACGCCGTCGATGAGCGCGGCCGCGTCGTACAGCGCGGCGCGGGCCTGCGGCCGCAGGTAGTGCACCGTGGCCAGGGCCACTACGTTCTTTGCCCACGAGTTGGTGCCCGGCGTGCCGCCGAGGCTCTGGACGTAGTGGAGCATGGCCTGCGCGTCGGTCGGCGCGTCCGGCAGGTAAGCCGGATCCGGCTGGCACGGCTCGTGGCCGATGACCTCGCCGTCCCTGCGGACGTTGCGCTGACCGTTGCGGCAGCCGTCGATGACTTCGCCGGGCGGGCCACCGTCCCGGGTGATGAACGAGTCGTGTATGCCGTCCACCGAGAGCCAGGCGCGGCGCGTGGTGACTTCGTAGCGCGTCGCCAGGTACAGGTACTGGTCGGCGCGCGGCTCGACGAAGGGTTGTGCGAGGGCGGCGACCGACGCCTGGCGCAGCACGGCCAGGGCGGCGACAGTCCTCGGTTGCCCAGCCGAGGACGGTCCGGCGGACAGCTGCCTGGCCGAGGGCTCGCCCGTTGACGGTTGGCCGAGGGGCGGCGCGCCACCCTGGCCGGGCGGGCCACCAGTCGAGTCGACCGCCAGCACGATCACCGTGACCATGGCGGCCGCGATCGCCAGGCCACCGGCGAGCGCCGGCAGCAGCCTTCGCCGCCGTCCCGCGGGCCGCGTCGCCGCGCCCTCGGCGGCGTTCAATGCGACGACCAGCCTGGCGCGCGCCGGCGCCAGCTCCTCGTCGGTGGGCAGCGGCACCCCGCGCCCCAGTTCCTTCACATGCTGCAGGTCGTTCATGCCGGCTCCTCGGTGTCTGCGGTCGGATCGGTGCCCAGCGCCGTGCGTACCTTTCTTCGAGCCCTGTTCAGCCGGGAGCGCACTGTGCCGACCGGCACGCCGAGCGCGGCGGCCGCCTCCTCGTAGGTCAGTTCCTCACAGGCCACCAGCAGGAGCACGTCGCGATCCCGCGCAGGCAGACCGGCGAGCGCGGCGGTCAGGGCGGCCCGCGCGGACTGCGCCGTCACCTCGGCCGCCACCCGATCCGCGGGACATGGCGCCGCGCCGTCTGCCGGCGGCGACTGGCGGTACCGGCGCACCTCGTCGCGCCGGTGCTGACCGATGAGGTTGGTGGCTATCCCGTACAGCCACGGCCGCGCGTCCGGACGGCGGACGTCGTAGCGGGTTCGGCGGCGGAACGCGACGAGGAACGTCTCCGCGACGACATCCTCGGACGCCTCGCGACCGAGACGGCGGACCACGTACCGGTGGATGTGCGGGGCATGGCGGTCGAACACCTCGGCAAAACAGTGGGGCTCGTGCCACGACCGTTCGATGATCGCCGCGTCGGTCGACGCGCCGGCGATCGTTGACCCGGTGTGGTCCATGAGCGGCCTTCTCTCCTCGGCGCCAGGACTACACCTCTTCTCCGCACGAAGCCCGCTTTGGGTTCATTGTCGATGCCGGCGTCGCATGTGCCTCGGCGGGCTGCGGCCTGCTCTGCGCGGGCGCAAGCGGTGTGGCAGCTGTGGAACCGATCGGCGCAGAGGTACCTGTGGCTCGGCCACGAGGCCGAGCCACGGCCAAGGCTCATGTGCGTGCTGGTCGCCGGCTGGTGCCTGGTGGTGCTGGGCGCGATGACCCAGGACCGATGGCTGGCCGACCTCGCGGTAGGCTCGTGCAGCGACGTCGTCTTGCTCTCCGCTGTGGCGCGCGTCGAGTTCTACGGCCTGGCCTGGGTGATCACCGCGGTGGCGGCCCGGCGCGATGGCTTTGGTCGGATCCTGGCCCGGCACGAGCGCTTTGCGGCCTCGGCGCCGCCGGACCCGGGTCGGGGACGAGCCCGGCTGAGCCCCGGTCGACCGACCGTGGCGGAGCCGTTCGCCGAGCTCGCTGGTCCGGTGCGTTTGGCAGGGCTTAGATGTGGACCACCTGTGGACCGCGACAGGAGCGACGACGGAGAAACGTGCTGGTGGCGGAGCAGCGAGGAGCCGCGGTTGTTGCTGTTTTCGCTGGTGAGGCCAACCGCTGAGTTCTGGGGGTCAAGAGGTCGTGGGTTCGAATCCCGCCGTCCCGACGCAGCTCAGAGGGCACATCCAATCGACGGATGTGCCCTCTTCCGTTGTCCGGGTGACTAACTGGGTGACTAAGCCTCACGGCTCGACTCCGAAGATTCGATCCATGGCGATAGCGCCGCCGAGCAGCACAGGCCGGAGCTGGTGGCGGTAGACCGTCTCGGTGACGCTCGTGCCGGAGTGCCCGCAGAGATCGGCGATGTCCTCGATACTGACGCCGTTGTCGGACAGCAGCGACACCAAGCTGTGCCGTAGCTCGCGTGGAGTCCAGGCGTCCGTGTCGAGCCCGGCCGCGTCGACGACTTGACGGAACGCACGCAGCACGTTGTGCCGGTCCATCTCGGTGCCGGCCGCGCTTGGAAAGACGAGCCGGTCCTGGGCCGGGTGGTTCTGCTGCTGGCGTTGGAGACGCAGGACCGCAACGCAGCGCGCCGGCAGCGCCAGGGTCCGGCGCGACCTCCGGGTCTTGGTGTCGCCACCCGCACGAACCGAGTGCCAGACCCGGATCGACGGCGGTACCGGCGGATCGTGGTCGGCCTGGCCGTCGAGGTCGACGTTCGCCCACGTGAGCGGCCGCAGCTCCTCCGTGCGCGCGCCGGTCAGGAGCGACACAACGATGTAGGCGTGCAGCGGGCTTTTCGGTGCCGCCGCGAGCAGTGCCTTGGCTTGGTCCACCGTAAGGGACTTGGACGGCCGGCCCTGTCGACCCAACGGCGGCCGGCACACGCTGACAACGTTCCGCTTCACCTTGTCGTGGGCCATCGCGCGGTTGACCGCGCGGTTCAGGAGGGAGTGGAGGAGGCGGACTGTCCGCGTGCTCAACACCTTGGCCCGCTCCAGGAGCCAGCGGTCCACGTCGGTAGCGGTCAAGTCCCGAAGCTTGCGAGCGCCGATCGTCGGGAGAACGTGGGCGCGGACCAGCGATTCGTAGTTCTCCTTCGTGTGCACCGTGACGCGGGTCAGGTCGTACGAGAGCCAGTCGTTCACGGCGTCGGCCACGGTGAGCGTGTTGGACGCGATCGCGAGACCGTCCTCATACTCGCGGATCTTTTCGCGCAGCTTGGCGCGGGCCTCTGTCTTGGTCTTCCCGCTGGGCCTTGCGGACGATGCGTTTGCCGGCCGCGCTGTATCCGACGGTGACCGACGCGATCCATCGCTGGCGGGCTTCGTCCCAGTGGAGTCCGCCTTCCCCGCGACCTCGACGTTTCGTCATCAGGCCGCCCCCTTCAATGTCTCGTGTTCCAGCACGGCGATGTACTCGGCGATCGCGGCTGCCGGGACAAGACGCGCGCGTCCCTGTTTCACGGTGCGGAGCCGACCGCTGCGAATCTGTTCGTAAATCACAGATCGGCTCAGGCTGAGCCGCCGCATCACCTCCGGGATGCGGTAGAGGTCTTTGGACACCGACGGTGTCCCTGACGTGGTCATCGCTTCCTCTCTCGATCGGTTAGGCCGCGGTCGGCACGGTGCCGGCGACGGTGGAGCCAATTTCGTGGTCGAGTTCCTCGCGACCGACCTCGCGTCGTCGGCGGGCTTGGTCGGCGGCGGTGTTGGCGAGCAGGGCGTCGCCGACGGTTCGCCAGCCGGTGCCGGCGTAGCTGAGGGTGCCGACGACGAGGGTGGTCTTCTGGTCGCCGAGGTCGGCGGCTCCGATGGTCGGGTCGACGGCCGGACCGTGGTCTTCGGCGTGGCGGTAGGCCGTCCGCAGACCGCGGATGTGGCCGAAGGTGACGGAGTAGCGGCGGGCTTTGGTGAGGAAGTGGCCGCCGAAGCCGAGCATGTGCGCCCACCGGCGGAGCCCGGCGTACGGGTTGTCGGTGGCGTCAGGTGTTGACACATAGGTGTCAACCGGGGCGGGCCGGGTGACCTCGGCGCAGTGCGGGCATTCAGCCAGCCGGGTGGTTTTGCCGCAGCCGGTGCAGGTCCAGGTCGAGCGTAGGCGGGTCGGCGGCTGGGGCCTGCAGGGCCGCGCCGACAGCGGGACCGGGGTGTGGGTGGGTCGGCCGAGCCGCCAGCAGGCGTCGACGATGCGAGCGGTGTGGTCGCCGTCGGGGTCGGCGTGTGAATCAACGGTCTCGAGCGTAAGTCGCGCGGAGCGGTGCCCGGTGGCTTCGGTGCTCTTGGTGGCGTACTTGGCGAGGTAGGCGGCGACGGCCTGGTCGGTGATTTCGCCGGTGCCGGTGGTGGCGATGTGCCGGACGTCGAGCTGGTCGCCCCAGCCGATCCGCCACCCGGTGGCGTTGTCGGGGTGGGCCGGGGTCGTGAACGTGACCGCCTTGGCCACGTGCTGGATGGCGTCGGCGAGGTCGGCACCGGTGATTCCGTTCGGGGCGGGGACGATGACGTCCGGATCGTCGGGGTCGACGCCGTCCAGGCGGAGCAGGGCGTGGAAGTGGACCGCGCCGCGGGTCTGGAATTCGGCGACTTTGCCGTGTGACACCCGCACCGGCGGTACTTCGCGCAGGTTCCCGCTCGCGCTCTGGACCAGGACCGGGGAGATGCCGCGTCGCCAGGCGAGTCGGGCGAGGTGGCGTTCGGTGGCTTCCTTGGTGCGCCGCCACAGCTCGCCGGCGTACAGGTTCCAGACGGCGTGGTGGTCGTGGTCGTAGCAGTCCACGCACAGCGGCTGCCCGAGCACCCGGTCGCATGCGTCGTGCCGGACCCAGCACACCTGAGGCGTACCGTGCTCGCAGAGACCGGGGGTGTCGCGGCGGGCGTGGCACGGTTCGGGTCGGCAGTCGCAGCGCCGACGGCCCGCGCAGGTGTGCCGGCGGACGACGCGGGTGTGGACGGTGCCGAACGACGGAGCGGTGAAGGTGGCGAACACCGCCTCATGCGAGGCGACGGTGTCGGGGATGCCTTTGCCGCCGACCAGGCCGGCCCGGACGAGTTGGTAGGCGTCGCGGCGGTAGGTCTCGGCGCAGGACGGGCAGACGGCGTACCGGCGGTTGCCGCACGCTTTGTAGATCACCCCGTCCGGCATGGACGCGGTGTCGACCCGGCGCAGTCGGACTCCAGTGCCGGCGCTGACTGTGTCGAGGGTGCCGGCCAGCCGGATCGGGCGGGTACAGCCGGCCGCGGACCGGACGTGGTCGAGCCAGGTTAGGTAGCCGGGTTGCCCGGCGCGGCGGATGGCCTGCCCTACCGCGCTGTTGCGGTCGATCGGCCAGCGGAGCTCGGCGTTCGAGGCCGCACCCCGCATCGGGGTGTGGGGTGCGGTGTCCAGCGTCGAGCCGGGTCATCGGGTCGGCTCCTGGTAGCCCAGGTCCCGGACGGTGACCTTGGCGATGGTGATGATGGTGCGGCAGTTGACGCACTGCTGGTCGGACGGCCTCTGGCGGGCGCAGGGGATCGTCATGGGCGCGCCGTCTGCGCCGGTCCCGAGCGTGATCGGGGCGAGGCAGGGCCGCCCGGATCCAGTGACACTAGCCCTGGTTGTCCAGCTCTACTGATCTTTGGTGCTTCCAACAGTCTGAGAGCCCAGCGATAAGTCAAGGATAGGTTATCCGCCACTCCATCACATGGGCGACCAGCGCCGCGCACGCTGACGTAGGACAATCCGGCCCTCGGAAGCAAGCGGGAGTTGTGGCCCGTGGACTCAGCCTGACCGAAAGAGCGATCAACTCAAAGCGGGATCAACGCCAAGACAGGACCCCGGCTCAATTAACTCGGGCTGTCCCTCGATATCGCGATCGGCAGCGTGCGGATAGGTCGACAGCCATGTAGCAACGGTGCCGGACGACTAGAGACTGGCGCTACCAGCGGGTGACGCGAGCCTACGTCACAGACCGCGACGGCAGGGTGTGAGACGGGTGCCCAGATCTTACAAGCGACGGATCGCCGCGGCGTCACACGTGATCGTGACTGGACGCCGCTTCGATGACCAGCAATCACGGCGAACCACCGCGGCGGATGTTGATGCCCGGCCAGCCGGATAGACGTTGCGGGGAAAGCCTAGTAACCGCGGCGCACTTTCCGAAACTCTTCCCACGCGTTGTGGATTGCCATGCATTCTTGAGCGATTGCCAAGTTGTTGTCATTATTCGGATCTACGCCGGTAAACCAAGTTCTGTCATCACTGAACCGGTGTATCGGGGGTTGCAAGTACTCTATGAGCAGCGCCCTTCCTTCCGGCCCGCCGGGAAGCGCTAGCAATCGGTCAGCGACGAGCGTCGCCGAGTCGTCGGGATTCCGGAAAAGATTGCGTAAATCGTCTCCTCGGCCTTCTCGCATGGCAGCCCGCCCGAATTCTTCTTGCCATCGACTAGCCCACGCGTAGACGGGATGGCCAGCGAGCGAGTCATACGTCGGCATATTCATCACTGTGATGGATTTGCTGCCAGCTTGAATAGTGTGAATCCGTTGGGTCGAGTATCGCAGAAACTCGCCCCCTGTATACATTTTGTATCCGGCCTTCGTGACAGCTTTTGACATTAGTGGGCTAAGCTGCAGGTAGTAAAGGTCTTGCATCTTCTCTAGATCTCGGAACAACACTCTGCGACCCATAAGGCGTCCAAGGCGGTGCTGCCATTTACTCCATCGAGCTACCTTACGACCAGCGAGTTCTGCGAATCTTTCATAGAAGATGACAGGTTCCGGGGTTTGTAGCGCCCAATGGGCCAGGAGTGGAAAAAGAGCCATCGCCTGGGGGTCATATCGATCGCCCAATTTGGCTAAGAGGTTGAGATACGGGAGCGCGTAAGAGCCACCGCTGATACGCATCGCAATCTCAACCGTTAGTTGGCTAAATCCATCATCACTAGATCTGAATAGCCCCGCAAAGGACGCACGATCGTATAGATCGCGCGTCTCGTCGTCCATCACGACTCCGGTCGCCAAGTCTGACTCAACTAGGTTGTGGGGTCCGACATTCAAGATATCCCAGTAGCGGCTGGCGCTCTCAGCAAGGTCATTAGCTGAGTAGCCGAAGTTTGGATGCGGCCTACGGAGAATAGAATTTAACGGTCCTGCAGCTTCTGCGTCTCCACCGTCGCGAAATCTCTGAAGTCGTCCCCAGTCCTCCGCGGCTACCATTAACATGAAAGTCTGGCTTAGCTGTTGCCAGTAGTGTGTTGCCTCGTGGAAGATCACGCGAGAAATCTGAGTGTTAAAGCTGTGGAGGTGAGTAAAGTAGCGAGGATCGGGCGGCAAATGCGGTACGTCTATTTCGGTGACCAGAGACACTCGATTCAATGTAGCTCTCATGATTGCGGAAGGAGCTCGCGGAGTATGTTCTCGTCTGGAGCTTTAAGTACTCGCGCGCCATCGTCACTGACAACGACTACCGTCCCGGAGTCAACGCCCCGCACTTCCTCGCGAATCGTCAAATCCTTACCGTTGCGAGCGTCGATCACGATACCTCCGTGACGGTGATCACGCACGATGCGGGAAATGGCTCGACAGAGGTAGGTAACGGCAACTGCCGCGGCAACAATGACAAGTGGCTCGAACTCGGCATCGTCGATGTCAAGTCGGTGGTCGGCGTCCATGGGTTTGACGGAATCTGAGTCCAGGGCAATTTCGGCTTCTCTCAGTTCCCGTACGAGCGACGCGGACATTGACTCGCGTACCAGCCATTCAAATCGCACATTTTGTTCCACGTAGCCACTCCCGATCCTCTGCGTTCCAACCTGGCGATGGAGTATCAAACATTCGAGGCCTGTCACATCGATGGCGATGGCGATGCCGATGGCGAGAAAACCGTGCCGGCCAGCGGCGGTCGACCGTCTCATGGAGGTCCTCTTGGGGTCCATCCATGAGCGCCTTTGCGCGGTCATCAGTCATCGCCATGGTGAACCATTGATGACAAAGGCGCTATCAGATGCGCGACTTGGAGAGGAAGAAACCAGGCTACGGACGCAGCGCCAGCCACAGTGAGTTGAGATTGCCTGCGTGGCGCGGCGATCGAGCCGAGGCGATAGAAGCGGGCTCGTGCATCGGACACTCGACACCACGTCGGCGGAGCTCTCCAACTGGGCGAAGATGACCGCTATCCTACCAGATCGATGACGCTGCCGAAGCGGTTACTCACCTCGGACTGCGGGACTGCCGGAAACATGCCGAGTGACTAACTGGGTGACGATCACCAGAGACAGCGCCGGACGGCCATGGAGGCCAGAGGACTCTTCGCGCAGGTCAGCGCTAGCGGCGTCGCAGCTCAGATACGGCTGTTTGGTTGCCTGGGGGTCAAGGGGTCGCAGGTTCAAATCCTGTCGTCCCGACGGTCACCACGAGAGCCCCTGGGGCGACAAACCAGCCGGTCGGGGGCTTCTTGTTCGTCCGCCGTAATCGGATACATGATCAGCTGCCCACCACGTTTGTGGACCATATGTGGACCAAGGCTACCTTGACCAGCCCGTCGGACGCGGTCGGCATGGCACACATTGCGTACCGCAGGACCTCATTGGTCTGGTCGTCCGCCGGTGGCACCTGGCCGTCCGGGATGCGAACGGCCGAGGGTGCCGATTGCGGACTGGCTCATCCGACCCACGATGAGATCAGCTTCTCAGCCGCCGACGCGGCTGCGCTGCTCGACGATCGCCGGGCCGGCCGGGCTTGCCACGGGTGTTGCAGCTGGCTGTGGTAGTTGGCCAGGGCGCGAAGGCAGCGGCTTGGCAGGGACGGTGCGATTGGTGCGGCGGTCGGGTCGGTAGTTCGGGGCCTGGCCGTCGACGCCTTGCACCGCTTTGTGCGGAGAGTGCCGGCGGTGACGTCGATGTGGTCCCAGCGGGAGGCCGCAGACCTTCGGTGCGGCGCGGCCCAAGCATGAGGATCACGCTCGTCAGTCGATACCAAGGCCCAGACGACGAGCGCCCCTGCGGATCATGAGCGACGGGCAAGGTGTCCAGGTTCTTGCGGCGCGGCTTCCATTGCACAGACCGTCTGTCTTGTCAACCCGCAGTGAGCTGCACGTCCATATGAACACAGGCCGGCCTGTTGAGGCGTTGAAGGGAGTCGAAACGAAATGCGAAGGATCTTGTTACTGATAGCGGGGGTGGCAGCAGTGCTGGGGCTGGTAGGTGGACTCGCCCCAGCCGTTTGGGCACAGGCGGCGCAGGCGACGTCGGCACCCTACTGCGGGATCACCTGGGGATCGTTGCCGAAGAAAGACAACGTCTACACGTATACCTCGGCGGCGATCACCAACCTGCGCGCCGGGCGGCATTCCTGCTTTGATCGTTTCGTGATCGATCTGGGTGCGCCATGGCCCGGAGCGCCAACCGCACCGGTTTTCGGTTACCAGGTCTCCTACGGGTCGGCACCAAGCGATGAGGAAACCGGGGCACCTATCCCGTTCGCGGGCAGAGCGTTCCTGGGCGTGGTGGTCAACGCTGCGGCGCACGACGACAACTACAATCCCACTTACGTTCCGGTGGATCGACTACACGCGGTGAATGTGACGGGGTTTCAGACGTTGCGTCAAGTCGGGTTTTTCGGCACCTTCGAGCGCCAGACCGCGATCGTCCTGGGCGTCCGCGCCCGGCTGCCGTTCCGGGTGTTCGTCCTGTCCGGGCCGGGAGCGGGATCGAGACTCGTAATCGATATCGCGCACCGCTGGTAAGGCGAACAGCACAGTGACGGATGGGCGGTTTCCCACGCGCCGAGGCGCCTGGCTGCCGTCCATCTCACGCCTTTCATTTCGACCAGAGTCGGACATCGGGGCCGACGTGAGGCAAAACCGGACGCTGCAGCCTGACAGCAACCCTCGACCTGTTCGGCAACGCGTTCGTCGCACTCACCGACCCCGCAGGCAAACGCGCGCTCGACACCGCGGCCGAGGTCGCGCGGCACGGGAATTCCTCTCGTCCCTGTCATCGACGACGCCGCCTGGCCTCTATGTCGAACGCGTGACGTCGTGCTCGGTCCCGACCCGAAGGATACGTCGCGTGGCGGAGCACCAGGCCGCCTCCAAACCAGGGCAACGTCATGATCGCCTGTTATGTTGTGATGTCACTTTAGGTAGCCAGTAGGGGTAGTGCGCGGGTGCGGTCGCGGCAGATGAACTCGGTGGCTTCCTTGATTTTGTGGAGGCTGTTCAGGCGGCATAGTCCGATGGCCAGATTGCGTAGGATCGCCAGGGTGTGTGGCCCGTTGCCGATGTAGGCTTGATGTTGGTCTTCTCGCCAGGTGGTGTCAGGGACGTAGTGACTTTTGTTCTCGATTCCCCAATGCCGGCGGGTATGGGTGTGTAGATCGGCTGGGCTGGTGCGTTCGGCGGGGCTGCTGGTGATCATCAGGGCGAACTCTTTGCTGACGCGTATCCCGTCGAGGCCGAAGATGTCGCGGCGGATGCAGGCCACTTGGGCGGCGTGGGGGAAGTCGATTCCGGTGGCGTCGGTGGTCCACGTTGTCCACCGGTTGATGCGACCGTGGCTGCGTTCTTCCACGATGTGTCCGGGTTCGGTGGCGAGCAACGGCAAACACTTGTTGAGCATTTCCTTCTGCTGGGACGGCTGGTTTCCTTTCACGGTCATCACGTAGTCGAAGCCCCGTTCGCCCTTGAGGTATTCAGCGGTGTCCCGTTGGGTGTGCGCGGCATCGACGGTGATCAGCACCGGCTGTCCGGTCTCGACGGGCACGCCCTGCAGCAGCGTCTTGACTTGGGTGATCTCGTTGGTACCCGCGGGCACCATGACCTGCCCGATCGTCACGCCCTGACCGTGGATCATCCCGGAAAAGAGCGTGACCTGGTTGTTCTCGTCGGTCCACGCGCCGCGCAGGACCTTGCCGTCCAGCGCGATCGCCAGCACGCCCCGAGTGTCCTTGCGTGCCCGTTCGAACAGCCACGCCCCGACCAGCAGGTCCAACTCGGCGGCGTCGACGTCCTGCAGGACGCGTCGCAGGGTCGGCTCACTCGGCCAGGCATACTGCACCACCGTGCGCCCATCTGGGCCAGCAGCGACTGAGGAAGATCAGCGATCTGGGCGGCGATTTGTCGGTAGTTGACCGCACCGGCCAATACTCCCACCACCGCTGCGGCGCGCCTTCCTGGTCGACCTGCGTGGCGTCGAACTGCGCGCCGACGCCATCGACTGGACCTTCGGCTCCGGTGCGCGGGCGTCCGGTGCGGCCCAGGATCTCGTCCTCGTCCTCTGCGGCCGGTGGTTGGCGCTCAGCCGATTGCACGGCGCGCCGGGCCACCGATTCGCCCAGCGGTAGCCTGCCGACCGTGGTCGACGATGCCGCTGTGACCGAACCCGATCTGCTCCGGCTGATCTCTGGTGTGCTGGCCGAGCGCGGTCCGATGGCTGAGGAGCACCTGCTCGCCGCGATCGAGGAGACCGGCACCGATCTCGGCGAGGATCCTGAGGAGATACTGGCCGAGACGTTGGAGGACGGCCACGGCCCGGTGGGGCAGTTGGCCGACGACCGCTGGGTGTGGCTGCCGGCGTTGCTGGCCGGCCGGGTCTTCACCCACCGGTTGGCCGCCGTCGAGGTCGCGCACGACCTGCTGTTGAACACCCCGGACCTGGAGCCGCTGACCGAGTTGGTCGAGAGCGAGGACTTCCAGCGGCTGGCCGACGGTTCACCAGTGGTCAATGTGGTGCCGCCGTTCGACGCCGGCCTGCTGGCAGAGCGCGGCATCCCGGAGGACGTGGTGGGCGACGGGCATGCCCTGCTTCTGCCGCCCGGCTACCTGTCCGGCCGCGGACATGCCGAGGGCGACCTGGTCGGGTTGGGGCTCGAGCCCGACGGGCTGCGGCTGCGGCCGGTGCCGGACCACGGTCCGATGCGGGAGGCTGTGGCCGGGTTGTGCCGGGCAGTGGACGCGGTGCTGGCGGCCGAGCCGGACCAGCCCATCGAGGTGGAAACGGCAGTGTGGACCGCATGCGCGGACGACCCGGCGCTGTTCACCGTGCCGTTGCCGCCGCTGAGCGTGGCGCTGCGGGAGGCCGGGCTGGCCTGTGACGGGGGATGGGTCGCGGCGGCCGGGTTCGACTTCCGGCGATGGCGAACGGAGATCCGGCGCACGGCGATTGCTCGGCAACATGACCTCAGCGAGGACGAGGCGCTTGCCGTGCTGGCCATCGTGACCCTGTATGACCAGGTGGCCGACCTGCTCGACGCGGCCGCGGAGGTGGGCGCCGACGAGGGCGCCCTGGCCCAGCTTGTCGGCGGTCGCACGGCCCCGGCTGACGCGGTGGCCGGCCAGGAGGTCCGCACGGCGGTCAAGAGCGTCCTGCCGCTGCTGGCCGATCCGGCCGTCGCCGATGCGGTGCTGGCCGAGACGGTCGGCGCCGGCGACGAGGGTGCTGCCGCGCTCGGGCTCTTCGCCGAGACCCTGGAGCCGATGGCTCCGAGAGCGGCGCGGCCCGCGCTGCGTTGGCTGCTGGCCAAGGCGCACGAGCGGCTCGGCGATGTCGCTCGCGCGGAGACGGAGTACCAGGCTGCGGAGTCGCTGGACCCGGACTTCCGGCCGGTGCTGCTGGACTTGGCCCGCTACGCCAGCGACCGGGGTGACTCCGCGAGGGGCCTGGCGCTGTTGCGCCGGGCTGGCGCCGG
>Ga0210378_10001242_pt1 | contig 13329 bp, 17 predicted proteins | sample PLM1_60_b1redo_FD_155465 | JGI IMG/M metagenome (GOLD analysis project Ga0210378, IMG submission 155465) | Groundwater sediment microbial communities from an aquifer in East River, Colorado, USA - PLM1_60_b1 redo | ecosystem: Environmental > Terrestrial > Soil > Riparian zone | place: USA: East...
AGACTGGAAGATATTTCTGATACTTGTTTTGCAATTCCTCAAATTGTTCTTTGACTTCTAATAATTTAGACAATTTTGGATGTAACCCTCCTCCGTTGTATCGCTCTCAGTATCCCTGACCCCATTATTACGTATCCTATTACACTTACTGTCAAAAATGTTGCTACCCTTTCGCCTCTGTCTATCACTGATACTCCTAACGCAGTTGTTCCGATAAGCGCACCACCCACCATAATGAGAGTTGTTGTTACGTTTGATTTGTTTTTTTCTCGTATATCGATCCCAAAAGCTAGGAAGAACAAGATTATTGATGATATACCAAAGTTGGATATGCCAAAGGGCCTCTTATCTATACGCACTGGTAAAAATCCCTGTTTGATAGTACGTTCCAAAGATCCATTTGCAATATGGATAAGTAATAAGGTCATCGCGGCTATAGCAAGCATTTCAGATATTTGGTACTTGCGAGTCTTTGTCCGAATCTGTGTCATATCAATTAAGTCAGGCTAATTCTTGTAGTATCATCTAAATATATAAATAGGCTGTTTAATTCCAGTTTGGAGTCCAACGTTGGACTTTATCTATTCTTATAATCATACCAATGCTAGATATACATGTAGACAAAAATTGAATAACAAAGAAATTGCAGGAAGACCCGATCACAATTTTTTAGTTAGTCAATGTACTTGTATTATTCCCTTCATTGTGGTTGGATGGTATAGGCAGTGATATCCAAACGTTCCAGTCATATTTGGCTTAATTGATACTTGACCTGAACTACCCGAATGTAAATCCCCGCTTGTTGCAAGCTGTTTACCATTTAAGTCGATGATTAATTGATGCTTAAAGCCTGTTGGATTTTGAATTTGTATCGTTTGGTTGCTGTTTGCTTTGAAGTTCAAGGTAGGATTAATTGCTCCGTTAGTAGTGTTTACCCACGCGGTAAATAATTTAGCAGTTAATTGAAATGAATTTTTGCTGATTCCTTGCCCCGCTGCATCTCTATATGTAGTAATCGTAAATAGAAGTAAAGCTACAACCCCGATTGCTAAGGTGGCAGTAGTTTGGGTAAAGGTTTTCTGCATCCCTTACAATTCTCTAACATTGATATATAGTTGTCGTTACGTCTAAAGGTATAATAAATAATTTCAGTCCTAGTTTTCATTCTTATGAATAACATATAATGCGTAAGCACTTAGAATAATCTTGTTTCTAGCAGTTTTTTTTATCATACCGCTATCAGACAATTGATCGACTATTGTATCCGTTTGTTTACTGCCTAATGCTAATCCCTCACCGACCTGATATTGATTAATAATACGTAATTCCCCTCCGGTCAAGTCATATATCTTTTTTAGGAATATAACAAAATCAGGCTTCAACATTTACATGAACAATGAACAAGTTAATCGCATTCGCATTTAAGGTTTCATGGAAAAGGCTGTCTTTTTCTAAAATCACATCAGGTTTAATAAATGCTAATTTTATAATGGGCCGGAAGGGACTGATCTGATTTTTCAGATGGGTCGTAAATAGAGTTTCTAGTTTCGTTAATAAAGACTCGCCTTTACATCAGTAAGGAAATTGATACTAATATCAGTTTTGGTCGGATCAAATGACTTCAAGAATAACTCTAACCATGGATTCTGTCTATCGTGTAAATGGTCGCAATTATTGCTATTCCTAAAACTGTTAGTCATGCAACAACGTATTTCTTGTCTTTCCTTTATTATCAATAGGTGGTAGTGGTATTTTATTATCCATTGCTGTCCTTTTCATCCTATCTTAAAAAAGATATAGTCTACCTCCCTACTTACTGGGAATGTGAAAGTAAAGTTAATTCACGCTGTGGCAAAGTAGTCATAGTTGTTTGGTAGATTCACGCTTGACTTCCAAAATTTTTGGAATTAATTAATTCCAAATTAAAATGATGAAAAGCATTTAAATTTGAATTTTCTCCAAAGAAATAAATTCGTTATTATACGCGGCTTACCCTCCCTATGGCGTTCTGACAATAATGTTAATGCCACTCGGATCATATTCCCTATTTATCGGTCTATTTGCGTCTGCAAGACTCTCATCCCAGGATAAGAAATTGAGAAGGGAATTTTTTCAGAGTGCAGAGAAACAATTGGCTTTCTTACTAACGATAGGAAAAGTACAAATGGAAAAAGAACTGGAAAAAAGTTTGAAGTCAATACTAAAACGTTCCTCTATACTTGAGGAGAGTAGGGACGATTATCGAGGTGAGGAGAATGTGAGAGAACTGGTACAAGAAGTTATTTACGAACTGCGACTGAAAGAGACTGCCAATAAAAATACCAATGCAGATTGACTCAATAAATAGTATCAAAATCTGATTTTATCGGGTTTGTAGTAACGAAATAAAAAAGTTTGAAAGGATATAACATAAACTAACGTAAAGATCTCAGTGGTTCAAAATCGAAATAGACTTCAGTGAAACTTGAAATGATTAATATCGACCGGTGGGACTAGAAGCGAATGCAGACAGACAGAATCCCACCGGCTATTGAACCTAATCAAATCCATGCTTACTAAATATAAGAACTTGCCTTACCTAAGTTATCTCTGAAATACAAGATATTTACTTTTACGACAATAGAAGGAGATCATTTAATTACTTACTTTATCACCCAAATCAAAATCTAAACGAGTAATCCTAAATTCAAAATGTTTGCACTTTATTATAATTACAGAATCACGTTTTTTCAAAGTCAAAATGCTTATTTAGTGACCAATATTATAAGTCCAACTATCAATGTCGCAGCTGCCAACGTTAACTACAGAATGGTCCATTTGGAGAGATCATGATCTGTCTTTCCTTTATATCATTCATCCTTTAATATTTGATGACACTTCCAACACAAGGAATTCCAACTCATGTTTAAATATCCACATTTAGGACACTTGATTTTTTCTTGATTCATTTCATCGTATTCAACTCTTTTTGAACAATTCCAGCGCACTTTATTATGGCATGTTCTTTTGAAACTTCGTCTAAATCAGGGTACACTGAATTGATTTGTTTTGCACATCCTTGAATAGCATTGATTTGTGGATTATATGCCTGATCTACTACTCTATTCATATTATTCGCTGCATTAATAGCAAAAACAATAGCAATTGTTCCCCCAACAACAACACAAATAATTGCTATGATTTCTTTTCCAGTCATTACTAAATTTCTACAGGCGCCAAAGGTATCTTGTTATCTATTGCGGTGATTTTGACCTGTAAGATCCTTTAAGATTGAGTTTGAAGGGTTATAATATTAGATAAAATTTAGACGAAAAAAAAAGTGAGTAAGGTTAAGACAATTTACGGATGGTTATCACTTTCACCTGGCCACATTATTGGTGGGTTATTACTAACATTGAAAAGCGTCTGTAGAGTGTCCACCATGACATAATCCGTTATGGAATTTTTGGTCTATATCGCCGCCAAGTCCTCCAGGCGCATTATCATGCACATTGTCGTCAGCCTTCTCTAATCCATCATGGGCGGAGTCCTTATTTGCTAATACTGGTGTTGCGATAGAAAGTGTTGCTGTTGCAATGGCCACCGATGCTGCAATTACAAATATTGCTATTGCTGATCTTTTTGTATTCATTATCGGTAAGCCACCTAGCGTTCTATTTAAGAATTTTTGATGATTTTACTATTTCAATTATCGTATTATTAATTTTTATAACAATAATTCAAATTTATATAAAAATAGTACTTTTTTATTGTAATTTTCGACGGGTGCTAAAGGAATCTTATTATCCATTGCCGTCATCTTTGGCTTTTAGATATGTGTTAAAGGCTTGTTCTATCGCTTCTCCACTATTGTTTGCAGAATATGCCGTTCATTTCTTTTCCCTAATTCCTTTAGTGTCTCTCTATATGGTCACAAACAAGAGAATATTTTTGCAAAGTAACTATTGATACATTTTTTCTATCCGGCGGATCTTTTCTTCTAATTTATCTACTCTTGATTTTTCTATAGTTAGAGTTTCAACCTTTCTTTGCAGTCTGTTCGCCGGATCTATTGTCAAATTATCAATCGCTATACTATATCCCTCATACATTTCCTCTGGTGTTGGCCTATAATATGCAGATGCTAACCCTATCTTATGACCTAGTAACATCTCCCTTATCTCTGGATTTACCTTGGAGTTAACAGCCTGGGTCGTAAAGAATTTGCGGAAACCATGAGAACTTGACACTTCTTTTCTAATATGTTTTGAAGTGTGATCAACAACTTTTACACCGGCTTTTATTAAAACAAAATGAAGGATGGTAGTTATAGTGCTTAGGGATATTCCTCTACTTTTATTTCGTATTTGTTCCATGTCGGTTATATCGAATTGGTCTCTTATGAGAAAAGAATCCTTGTCTAACTTTTCACCATTCTTTTGTCTATATTCTAAATAAAGGTCAATGAAAGAAGCGCATTCCGGAGTACAGAAGGTATAATATTCTTCGGATGAATTTTCATAGATTATAATCTTGTAAACCTTGTCAAGTTGATCTCTTTTTTCTAGATTTCTTAATCTGAGGGTTGGAATAGAACCTATTCTCATACCTGAAGAAGCCATCAACAAGATGATTACCTTCATTCTTAAATCAGAAACGTTTAGAATTCTGGAAATTTCTTCATGAGTATAAGCCCTATCCCTTGCTCTTTTGACATATTCACCTTGAAACATCTTTATCTTCTTTTTATTTAACACAATGTCATTCATTTCATAAAAGTGAAAAACAGGGTAGAGCCTTCCATTTACTGCACTAGACGACAATTTTTTGTTACGCAACTCACTAATATACTGGATCAAATATTTCTGTGCATCTATATTTTTCAATTCATTCATATCAGAAATATTACAAAATTCCATGAATAATTTCAGTTTGCTTTCGTATTGAACTCTGGTTTCATCAGACTTTATCGAATTTATGAAGTTAAAATATTCTTCATTTTCTATTGTGCCCATCGCAGTCATGTATGTCTAGTAAATAAAATAGGCACTTAAAATGCTATTTATCTCAATTGAAACTACCTTTTCATTTGATGCTACACTCTCCAATAACTCATAATGTAGGTCCGAAAATGCCTTCCGTATATTGATCACAGTATCTATAAACTCCTGCGGCCCTCTCATTTTTGATCTAACTGGGTCCATCTGTGATTCATGATTAAAGTATGTAGGACTGATAAATTCTGAGACTTTGGTTGTATCTCCTGTATTAAGAGCATTGATAGCATCTTTTACGAGTCGGATATTCTCTGCTGCAATTGACATGAGAATTAACCTAGTTCATGTTATTTATCAATTCTTAGGGGTATAACAAGAGCTGGAATATTGCATTATTATCATAATAGCGTTTATTATATGTTAATTCAATATACCTTAAGCAAGTATACCTACATAAAGAATAAGATCATAATAATACTGCTTTACACACTTTCAAACAATTAGATTTTAAATCTTAATCATTTGATTCATTTCGTTATGTAATTGTATAAAAGTAAATCCGCTTGAAGTTGTCTTGAATGTCCTATTGATTGGGTCATATTCAAGCAATCCACGTTCGATCAACATCTTTGAATATTCCACAACCTGAGCATAGGTAAGATATGATCCAAACATTATTCTACTGCGTGTCATCCCTGCTCCAGAGCCAGCAGTACCAAGAATTGATGCAAAAATCTCTTCTCTACTACGGTATGCCATACAAGTAATTGGACATAATGATTAATATGTATTTTGAATTTCAATTAGATAATCATCTTAAATCAAATCTATTTTGTTATACTGAAACCAGATATAGAAATGATTTTTGCCTATCTCTGATGTTTAAATATATTAACATCGAGTGAATGCTGACAATTAGGGATGAAAAAAAGGCAACAAAATGCAATTAGCAAAGCAAAAATTATACAGGCAGCGCCAAATGTCGTTTTCAATGCTTTAACTCAACCAGAAAAGATAACTGAATGGTTTCAAGATGAAGCAAATTTGGATAACAGGGTTGGCGGAAAGATTAGCTTGGTTACTCGTAAAGAAATTCATCCTGATTGGAACTTGGATAGAGATTATCATATGGAAGGAACCATTTTGGAATTTGTTCCTAATAAAAGACTATCTTACAGTTGGAAATTTGATGATACACCTGACTTTCCTGAAACTGTCGTGACTTGGGAATTAGAGCAGATAAATTCCAACAAAACAAGACTGAAGCTAGCCCATGCAGGATTTACTGGAAAAGAGAAGGGAAACTTTTCCATTGAAAGTCACAATCAGGGTTGGTCGGAGGCATTGGATAAGCTTGCAAAATACTGCGAGTCATTTGCGCTTCCTTAAAAATTAAAATTTTTACCTAATAAAATTACTTGGTCATATCGTTAGACAAGTTTAATTTATCGTCAGTGTGCCAAAGGTTGATTCCAAGCGTAGATTGATGCGTAGAAGTCCTCCTCAATTTAGGTCTAAAGATCATAAGTGTTACTAAGCGCCATAATTCTAACGTCTAACGAAATTATGGATACTATGTTTTGACATCTTTGTGTAAATCAATTCTACCATGTTTAAAGGCCTCTTTTATTATTGTGAATTCCACTTGTTCTGCCATCTTGGCCAATTTCCCAACATCCTCACGATAGTCTTCAAAAGATGTATGCTCTTTAACACCAAGAAATATTTCTTTAATCTGGTAACCTGCCATGGCAGCTTCAATCAAAAACCATACGTCTACACCCCAGCCATCAGGTGGGTGCTGATCCAATAATCTTTTCCAGACCTCAACTCGTGCGCATACCTCACCGCTTAATGGTTGTTCAAAATTTGATAGCTCAGGGAAAAAGATTCGGATCATAGGTTTTGCTATAAGCTTTGTTACTGGAGCATCCCGACCATGTCTTTGGTAGTAACCTCTTACCATATCACAATTAATACAGCCATCTACCAATTTATTTACCCATTCTGGGGTTAGATTTTTTATATCTGCATCAAGAAATAGAACAATATTTGCATTATAGCTGATAGCCTCCTCAATTCCCTTTTTCATTGCAATTCCCTTCGCAGGGAACATTCTATTATCTTGTTGAATCACTTTTGCACCATTATCGCGAGCGATTCTAACTGTCTTGTCTGATGAAAATGCATCGATTACTATTACTTCTGGATGGTGCCGGCTTTTTTTTGCTGTCCTAATCACGTGCTCGATAGTATCTTCTTCATTTTTTGTTGGAAATATTACTACTATCTTTGCTATAGCCTCTTGCTTCTTCATACAACCTATGAAGGCAATACGTACTTTAAGATTCTTACACTATTATTACTCTAGGGAATATCAGGGCTTGTTAGGTTGCTTTTCGATTGTATCTGGTTGAAGATAATCTTCAAAGTATTCTGAACAAGAATAAGACAATTTGACAAATAAGAGTAGGAATAATTAGTGGAAAAACCTAATGGTCCTATCTTTTGTCTGTTTCAAAAATGTATCAATATCTACAATAATATCACCAAAGTTTCGTACTAGTGATGATGTTTTTCTATTATTCACTGATTCGATTGAGTAATTTATGTAGTCTCCAAAGAGTGGCTCCTTAGTAACTATCCATAAATTCTTGATATTTGATTGAATTTTTCTTAAATTCTTTAGCTCAAGCTTCGTTATACTTTTGGCATCTTTTGGTATCCGTATAACAATTGCCTTATCAGGAAAATTACTTAGCGTATGAAGATTAGGGACTATTATATCTAAATTGATGTTATCAATCGTAACTTTTCTAAAAGAAGGCAGAGTACAAGCAGTTAGCATGAAATGTAGTAAAGCTTCACAGAGAGTTCCAATACTTTCATCATTTGCAATATCTACACGCTTATTACATTGAGCCAATATCATTTGGATATACTGTTTTGATAGCTCTATATTCAAAGTAATATCACTTTGAATTTTTTCCTTACCAATTTCACCAATTATGGAATAAAGTGTGTTACCTATATCTTCCATACGCTATTTCACTTATCATGTTTTGAAAATCAATATTGTATACACTCTATGTAATTGATTCGAGATTGAAAAGATTCTACTGTTATAAAATACATTAGTTTTACTTTTCATATCTAACTAAACGAAATTATCTTCATCTATGCAGACTTTACTCTCAACTTGGCAGGTTTAAATGATAAGGGCAGGTTACTGACTCCATGAAAGAATATGCCATAAAGTGGCCTTAATGATTCTTCTTTGTAATCTTGAGCAAATTTCACGTCCTTTAACCTATCTAATATTATTTTTAAAACCACCTCAGCTTCCAAGCTTGCTAGAGCAGAACCCAAGCAGAAATGAATTCCGTAACCAAAGCCTAAGTGGGCGTTATTGCTGAAGGAACGGGTTATATCAAATCTTTCGGCATCATGAAAGACAGATTCATCATGATTAGCCGACCCAATCCAAATGATCAATCTTTGTCCTCGTTGTATTTTCTGTTCTCTAATAACTACATCTTCTGTAGCAAAACGTATTAACGCTTGAACAGGAGATCTATATCGTAGTGTTTCATCTATTGCAGACGAAATTGAAGGATAATTATCCGAATTATGTTTGTTAATGTTGTAACTACTGTGGTTTAATAATAGCTGCTCTAGTTGCTTTGGATATTCAAGTAAGGAACGTACCATGTTACCTATCAAGTTGACAGTCGTCACATGACCAGCCAAAAGTAATAAAGAGCAAAATGCAAGTATTTCTTCTTCTGTCAGTTTATTGCCATCTATTTCTGCTTTAAGTAAATTGCTTATGAGATCAGTACTAGGTACTTTGTTCATCTTTCTTTTTTCAATTATATTGATAAAATAAGAATCCATTTCGCTTTGAACTCTTTTGAATATCTGTTCTGACGCTCTATCAACAGGTAGATTACTATTACTTGAGTTAGTGGAACCAATTAATTCGTCGGCCCATCTCTTAAAAGTATCTCGGTCATCGGATGGGATACCTAGCAACTCTGCGATTACAGTGACAGGTAAGGGATAGGCCAAATCATTTATGAGGTCCATATGACCTTTCTCAATAACCTTGTCTACCATATCATGACATATCTCTTCAATACGTGGTCTTAATGTCCCTATAGTGTTCAAGGTAAAAGCAGAAGATATTACACTTCTTAATTTATTGTGGTATGGTGGATCAGAAGTAAGAATACTACGTCTTACAGATTCATCTCTCTCTCGCTTTTTATTTTGCTCTTCTTGTTTCATTTCCGCCTGTTGCATTTTCATTAATTTCTGAACATCTGAAGAAAAATGTCTATAATTTGTTAAGACGCCTTGAATATCCTCATAACGAAAAATTCCCCATACTTTATTTTTATCATCATATACAACCGGATGAACTTTTCTCATTTGAGCATAGAATGGAAAAGGGTTTAGTACTTTGTCTGGAGGTGGAAATACATCCATCATATACATATTGATCTGGCAATGTATATAGTTAATACAAGGTTAAGTTTCCCGGTGTTCTAATCCAAATACTATCAGGATGTCTAAAACTTGATTTAATTGGATCTCATTAAGACCAATCAAATTTATTTCTGTGTTAATTTTTTTTCTTAGATTAGAAAATAAAGTAATCTGGTTGATTTCTTTGTTGTATGTCATCTAAGGATATCGTATACATAAGAGAATTTGATAAGTTTGACAGTACGGGAAATACCATCTGTAGAAATACTGGATGTCAAAATTTAATTAAATATCCATTTAGGAAGTATTGTTCAAAAGAATGTAATAAACAGTTTGAGAAATGGTATTACCACAATTTTTACTGGGACAGGGTGCGTTCTGATATATTTAAACGAGATAACTTCACATGTCAAATATGCAGAAAAAAATATACTTATACATTTAGAAGAAAGTTTGCACGATCTCGTGGACTGGAATGCGATCACATAGTTCCAAGGTCGCTTTATAAAAAATTGGGATACAGATTTGATTCACTTGAAAATAAGGTTAGAACAATAACCGAATTCCTTCATAATCATGATAATTTGAGAACTCTTTGTAAAGAATGTCATAAAACGGTAACAAAACAATATTTATGCAGTAATGACAATGTATATTTAACAAATTATAAAAGTTATAATAATCTTGCAAAGTTATTCTTATAAAAAGATCTTAGTCGTTTCCATCTACTTTTTCTTCTATCTTTTTCTTTTCAATTATGTTATCAAATTCATCTTTTTTTCTTCATAGGTGTCCTTTTTTTTCATCGACCATGTCGTCCTGTTACTTCACAATATTGCTTAAATCAGTTGTCACCCTGAAAAGGACCCGGATATCGATGTCACATCACATCTATTTATATTTTTATGCGCTCAGACTATTATGGTATTAAACACACTCGTTTATATCGCACTGGTTATAATCGTGATTATCGTAATTGTGATCCTACTCAGATTCTTATTTAATGTACTATTCGTTATGCCGCTAACGTTAGAGCACGATCTAGTAAAATACGCTGCCTCGATTTATTTGCCTACCTGACTTCTATTAACAAGGTAAAACATTTAATGGTATACAAAATTCTGAATCCAGCTACTTTTAAACTCCTTACTGAGTAAAAATGTCTAACGAAGCATTTGACAGGTTTCTCTTGAAACTTTTCGAAAAAACTGCAGATAAAGGAGAGATTAGTTATTTCAACAAGTACGAAATTGGAAAAGAAATAGGTCTATTGGATAAATCTGAAATAGATCGCATTGTTAAAAATTTACATGGCGATGGGTTTGTATCAAATAATGAGGCTACAGATTCAAAGATTCGAATTACCGATAAGGGTAGAAAAAGACTGGAAAACAATCAACTTTAATTAATTATTTTATTTACGAAAAATTCCTTCCATAATAATATCCTTCAACGGCTTGCGGTCACTGAGTATTTCCTTATCTTGAAGCTTCGCTGGAAGATCTTCTTTTGGTCCCTTTTTTCCAATTGCAATCATTGCCATTACTTCAAAATCGACAGGAATTCCTAAATCTACTCTTGCCTTTTCATAATCAAAACCTTGCATACCATGCGCAACAATACCTCTACAGGAGGCTTCTAATGCAAGATTTTCCCAGGCCGATCCAGCATCAAATTGATGTGTTCTTGCAGGTTTTTCATTAAATTCAAAGTTTTTTCTTGATATTACTACAACTAGTAACGCAGCATTTTTTGCCCAAATCTTATTTGGGTCAGCCAATAAACTAAACAATCTATGCCAGTGTCCTGTATTTCTTTTAGCGTAAATAAATCTCCAAGGTTGATTGTTATAAGATGAGGGAGCCCATCTGGCAGCTTCAAAAAGTGACATAATGTCATCATCGTCAAGCTCTTCTCCAGTCATAGACCTAGGCGACCATCTATTAAGAATGAGAGGATTAATTGGATGAGATGGCTTCCTTACTGTCTGGCCTTCTGATTGCTGCAATTGAGCTATATCAACTCCAGAGTATTATTGAAATTCTCTTCAACAATCAATTGCAAAAGCAAATATTTCATAATATTTGATTGTCCATTATCCTTTATTAGAAATGTATATCTAATTGAGTTTACAGCCACTTTAAATCGCATAAACTTGGCTGTGAATTGATGACGTATCTCACTCAAAGTGTTTGTTCAATTTTTTAAATAATAGAGAATAATACCAACAATAGTCATTGAGAGAATCTATATTGAAGCTACAAGGCCTCCTAGACTCTGGTTGTAAGATAGAAAAAGTATATCCAAGTGTCTTTGGTTCAGATGCGGAGATTAACATAGTGACAGTTGAGGTAAGATGTTCTGACGGGCAGATCCATAAAATCAGAGCTTACAGAGAAGAAGCTAACGATTTAAGGGAATATATACGGACAAAAATTTCAAATACCAGCTAAATATTATCCGGTAAGATATCAAGTCAGGACTTTTGCCTGCATCTCATACGTTTTTATATTTAAAAGCCGAATTATTCACAGAATGCCAAAATTTCAATTAATATCACGTCTTGATTTCTTAAAATTGGTCGGAACTGCTGGGACAGCATTTATGTTACTCCCACTGGTACCATTTGGAAAGGCAATGGGGGCTGGAGTTCCTGCGACTAGTAAACCTGTAATATCTAAGCGAGTTAACATGGTTGGACCTGATGGAGTGGTTTTTTTATATCCTACTAAGCCAAAAGGTTTTGTTTGGTACATGAATCATGAACACCCATTTGATTCGCATTTTGAAATAGGAGGCGGTTCTACGTATCATAGACTAGTTAGAAATAATGACGGTTCGTGGACAGCCGACGACAACGAGAGAGTCAAGTTTAACTTGAATGTAGATCCTGATTATAAAGACGCCATAGGTGGTTGCAATATGAGTTTTAAGGATTCTATTGCTCGTGGCTACACACATGACAAGAGCGACCTTGATAACGTTGAGCTGACAGGTTTCTTTAATGTCCATAAGCCTACAGAACATGATGGAATCTACCTTAGAGGCCCATGTAATCATCACGATGAAAGTGACCATCTCTGTTGTGAGGAATTTAGCTACGATTGTGAAACAAACTGCAATAGTTTACATGAGCAGTCGGAAGTAAAGCACACAAAGCAAAGTCCAGATAAGTATTATGACGATCCTGCTGGAGTTAAAACGATAATTCCTCATATCATTTTAGCGGGTCATGGATGGTTTGGTATCAAGTATGTTCACATGATTTTATCTCATGATATCAATGATCCAAAAGTGAAGTTGGAACAATGGATGAATTTCAATGGTGATGGCAAAACTTGGATCAAGGTAAATGAGGTTATTGATACTAGATCCTATAAGTGGGGACCAAAGGCCATATGTGAGGGCAAAGATTATGAGGTTGGAGCCTGGGGAGGCCCTCGTATGGTTTACAAATGGTATCGTGGAGATGTTGATTTCAAATGGTTTTCATGCAGGCAAATTGAGCCTAATTTATTAAAGCTAATTTAATCTGTACTTAATTCTGACAGACATTAAGATACTAAACCATAAATACAAAAACCAGATATTGTTGTAGAATTTTCCATTACTAGATATACAATTAGAGTAAGTTACATAAGTCAAGAAGGTCTATTACTACGACCAACAAATAATTCACAGTCAATATAATTATCTGTACAGCTAAATTCATTACCAATTTATTAGCAATAATAAATTCTAGACATCTTTTACCATTTGAAATTTGACCTTTCTTAACTAGAGCAAAATATGAGATAAAGTTGAATAGGGCCAACCTCATAAAACATGAAGGTCTAAAGTAACAGGAAAAGACATGAATAAA
>Ga0210378_10001243_pt1 | contig 13327 bp, 14 predicted proteins | sample PLM1_60_b1redo_FD_155465 | JGI IMG/M metagenome (GOLD analysis project Ga0210378, IMG submission 155465) | Groundwater sediment microbial communities from an aquifer in East River, Colorado, USA - PLM1_60_b1 redo | ecosystem: Environmental > Terrestrial > Soil > Riparian zone | place: USA: East...
TCCGGGGCTACCAGGGCAAGCTCAGGTGGGCCGGGTCGTGTCGTCCACCGCCCCGGTGGGGTTACAACAAGCCCTGACGGCCGAGGTCATCCGTAGGGCACGGGAGCGGCGGCGCGTGACGCCGCCTCCCGCACCCACTGACGGAACCGGACGGTGATCTCGCTGTTGAGGAAATCGCGCAACGCGGCCGTCGCCGTTGGATCCGGCACGAATTCCGAGAGTCGGAACGGCTCGTGTACGACCGCGACCGTCGTCGTACGGGTGATCTTCTTGTCGAAGTTCGCCACCGCGATCGGGACGATCAGTGGCTCTGGTGTGACGTGCGCGGCGAGTTCGAACGCGCCGGGCCGGAACCGGAGCGGTGACTCCTCCGTCGACGTCGAGCAGCCTTCCGGACAGATGAGAACGTTCCTGCCGGCACACAGCCACCGCGCTGCCGCATCGAGGAAGAAGCGTCGCCGCGCCTCCCGCGATGCACCGGCGAGCTCCGCATCGGCGTCGACGTAGCCAGAGTAGGTGTAGATGTAGCCGAGCCGGTCGTAGAACTTCTGATGCCCGTACTCGTCAGGCCGGGCTTTGCGGATCACTCGGATCGGCGCCTCGCCGTATTTCCCAAGAAGAATCATGCTCGCGACGAAGTGCGTGTCGAGGGTGAGGATGAACTTATTAGGCAGCAGGTTGTCCGGATGGTTGCTCAGGTGGTTCATGACGAAGATCTGACCCGGCTGATCCGGCAGGTTCTCCTGGCCGGAGATGTGGAATCGGGTGCGTTCGAACAGCTCCCGGAAGCGCAGCAGGCTTCGCGTGCGAACCTCCTCGGGGCTCACCATCGGCGCCGCGCCCGCAACCGTGTCGTAGATCGCCTGGAGCCGCTGGTACAGCACAAGCTCCTCGCGCACCGAGCCGAGCGCGTCGGCGCACAGCGCGGCGACCCTGCATTCGACCTCGTCGTCGGAGTCCTGAACGAGGTCGAGGCAGCGGAACGCGTCGGCGAGCGTGAGTCGATGCTCGAGGTACAGCGGGATCCTGTGTAGCGGCGAGGAGACGGGCAGCTCGGTCGTGCTCTCCTCGATCAAGGTTCGGATCGCCGTGACGTCATCGTCGTAGCGACGCGCCACGAGCCGGACCCGCAGGGCTTGCAGTCGCTCACCGAGGACGCCAACAACCGCTTGCATCAGCGAGACGCCGAAGTCGGGCGCGCGACGCGCGTACATGTGGAGGAACTCCCGGTCCCACGCCACGAGGCGAGTCCGCTCCAGCGCCGTGGCGGTGTCCCGGTAGACGAACGGTTCGATCATCACCGACCAGCCGACCGCGTGGCCGGCGTGGGTAACCGCCTGGAGTGACTCGCTAGCAGCAGCGTGGCCGCCCGCGTCGGGATGCACTTCCACGGACAGCCCCACCGCGCCGCCGGCGAGCACCAGCAGCCGGGTCGCCGGCTCTCCCTCGGTGAAGATCCGCTGACCTCGCTCGTAATGGACGATCTCGGCGGCGCGAGCGAGTTCGGCCACGTGCTCCGCGGCGAACAGCGCGAAGAACGGTGCGTTCCGCAGCAGCGTCAGGACAGGCGCGGTCATCATCGGCGCCGACTGCCGATAGGCCCCTGGCGGAGGGCACTGCCGAGCATGTCGCGTGCCTGCTGCATGCGGCCTGCCATCGTCGCCGCGACCTTCTGCAGAACCGCGTAGGTCAACCCGGGATCGAGGTCGAGCATCTCGTTGAACGCCTCTGCCGGCACTGTGACGACCTCGGTGACACCCTCGCAGCGCACGGAGGCGGTGTACCGGTAGGGCGGTCTGAAGGCCGACCAGCCGATCAAGTCCCCGGGTGCGTCGAGCACGGCGACGAGCAGGTCGTCGACGCCAACCTGGATGAGGATTTGCACAGAGCCCGAAACCAGGAAGTGAACAGCCCGAGCGCGGTCGTACTGCCGCAGGAGCATGTGCCCCGCGGGCAGCTTCTCCCGCACCGCCACGCGCGCCAGCGGGATCAGCACCTCGCGCGGCATGTCGCGGAAGAACGGCATCTCCCGAAGACGCTCCAACTCCACGCCGCTGCACACCGTCGCCTCCGACCGAAGTTCGTAGCCTCCCTCACTCTCGCTCCTGCGAGCAGCGCCAGGCAGAGTCGAATGGCCTGGTGACGACGGCCGGTGGACCCACTGGGTCATTACGACCGGTGGAGTGGAGTCGCGATAACCGGACCTCGACGTCGAACAGGGTCGGGTCCGCCCACAGCATCCGCATGAAGACCTCGCGGACCTGTGGGTGCCAGCAACTCGTCCTTCGCCGCTGGCCTGGGGTTTCGCCGAGGTGCCAGTGCGGTCGGATGATCGGTGGATGGCGCTGCGGTTGGTGTATCTGGCGTTCGGTCAGGGTGTTGCGGTGGCTCGTGCTGCTTGCCCGGGGCTCGGCGTCGAAGAACGCAGAGATCCTTGTTTCGCGCTCGTGTTGACGGCAAAGACATCCTGCGAGAGATCGAGCGGCAGTGGCGGGCTCGGGCTGGCGAGGCGTGCCGTGGCGCAACCGCAAGCTGACAGAGTTCAGGGACCTTCGTGACGAAGCCGGGACGTTGTCGCTTCAACATGGGACCGAGGTGGTGATCTCATCGCGGCGCGGGTTCATGCCCGCCTGTGGGGTGCCAAAGCCCTGCAACGGTGTCTGAGCTCGGGTTCTACGCCGCCGGTTCGTACTGGTTGATCAACCCCGCGAGGACGGTTGACGCCTGACTCGTTCCGCGGCGTGGTCGGGGACCGGGTGATCGGGACATGGCGGTCGTAGCTGGAGGCCGCGGTGCGGGCGTCGGCCGTCGGGATCACAATGACGCCGTGCGGGTGCGGTTCGTGGGCAGTGGTGACGCGTTCGGCAGCGGCGGACGCTGGCAGACGTGTATCCGTGTTGTCGCCGATGGACAGGTGCTGTTGGTCGACTGCGGCGCCACCAGCCTGGTCGCGCTCAAGGCCCAAGGATTCGACCCGAATGCGATCGACGCGGTGGTGGTGAGCCACCTGCACGGCGACCACTTCGGGGGCCTGCCCTTCCTCATCCTCGACGGCCAGTTCGCCGGCCGGACCGCACCGCTGATGGTCGCAGGGCCGCCTGGTATCCGCGCACGACTGGGCGAAGCGATGGAGACGCTGTTCCCCGGCTCCACCCAAGTGCAGCGACGCTTCTCCGTCGAGGTGGTCGAGCTGACCCCGGACGGCACGCCGGCCGAGGTCGGCGCGGCGACGGTACGCGGATGGGAGGTCGAACACGCGTGCGGCGCCCCGCCACTCGCGCTGAGCATCGAGCTGGACGGCTCACGGTTCGCCTACTCCGGGGATACCCAGTGGACCTCGGGCTTGGTCGAGGCGGCGCGGGGCGCGGACCTGTTCGCGGTCGAGGCGTACACATTCGACCGGCCGATCCGCTACCACCTGGACTACCGGACGTTGCGCGAGCACCTGACCGACATCCAGGCTGAGCGCATCGTGCTCACCCATATGTCGACTTCCATGCTCGCCAGGCTCACCGAAGCCGAACTGCCCGCAGCCTACGACGGCATGAGCATCGACCTCCGATCACAGCCATGACGGGCTCCGCCAATCCGATCACCGAACACTCGATGAGCAGTTCCGTGCCGGCCGGACCACGCACTCCGGCTGCCCCGGAAGTGATCCGCTGCCTCCTACCTCACGTCGATCGGCCTGCTCCCTTTCATCGGAGCGACGCTCATCACCACGCTGATAGAGGCCCTTCGACAACGACATCACACACTGGACGGTGGCTTCGCTGCCATCGAACGGGCACCGGCGCCCTGGCATCGCCATCGGGTAAGCGACCGCGTCCGGCGTGGCCGTCGCGAGGCCGGTGAGGGGCGAACGCGGGTCGACGAGCTCAACCGGGCTCAAGCGCCGCCCGCACGAGCCGGACGGCCGCCGCCCTGGCGTCGTCGACGCTGCCGTACCGGTCCACGAAGATGCAGGCCCTCAGGTAGTGGTCCCCATCCAGCGCGTAGGCGCAGACCGAATTCCCGGAGAATGCGTCCGCGCGGTCCGATTGGGGCCAGATGACCGAGTACGCCGGGACACCCACGTTCTCGTCGCGGAGCACGAGCGGCGGCTGCTCGGCCTCGTAGGACGCTCGGTCGCTCTCGTACGTGGTCCGGGCATTCTCGGTGTAGACGTCCAGGTCACCGATGGGCAGCCGCGACGCGGGCGGGTAGTAGTCGCAGGATTCAAAGAACCCCGCTAATGGCGAGCGCTTCGCCTCCACCCTCCGGCCCAGGACGTCCGACGCCTCCCGCGAGCCAGCCAACTCGCAGGCGACATTCCCCGGCCACCGCGACGCCACGAGCATGCCCGCACCGACGAGCACCGCGCTCCCGATGACGAGAAGCAGTGCCAGGGCGACGCGGTGGACCATGCAACTGCAGTACCCACAGCCGTTGGGTGCCACGCGTTACGGCGACCCTGCGGTGGCCACGCGGCACGGCTTGCCCCGGCCTGCTGGGCACGAACTGGACCATGATGATGGACCAGCCTGGAGCCGGGACCTAGGGTCGAAGACACGTCCATGCCCGCCGTCCACTCGGTCATGCGGCTGCTGACGTCGAGCCTTGCCGCGGTGGGTCTGCCAGACTGGGAAAATGGCCGAGCGAACGATGCGGACCGCGGTGCTGGAAGGCGTCGGCAAAGTGACGCTGCTGGAACGGCCGGTTCCCCTGCCGGGCCCGGGCGAAGTGCTGGTCCAGGTCGCGGCGGTCGGCACCTGCGGGTCCGACGTGCACTACTACGAGCACGGCCGCATCGGCGACTTCGTGGTCGAATCGCCGCTGGTCCTCGGTCACGAGCCGTCCGGTGTCGTCGTTGCCGCCGGTCGCGGCGCCGATCGCCACGAGCCCGGCCAGCGGGTGTCGATCGAGCCCGGCGTCCCGGACTTCACCTGCGAGTACTGCCGGGCCGGGCGCTACAACCTCTGCCCCCGCATGCGGTTCTTCGGTACCCCGCCGATCGACGGCGCGTTCTGCGAGTACGTCGTGGTGCACGAGGAGTTCGCCTACCCCGTACCGGACAGCCTGTCCGACGACGCAGCCGCGCTGGTCGAGCCGCTGTCGGTCGGCGTCTGGGCGTGCCGCAAGGCGCGCGTCGGACCGGGCTCACGGGTGCTCGTGGTCGGCGCCGGCCCAATCGGCCTGGTGTGCCTGCAGGCGGCGAAGGCCTTCGGCGCCACCTACGTCGCGATCACCGATGTCAACCCGCGTCGGCTGGAGTTCGCCCGGGAACTCGGCGCGAGCGAGGTCGTCAACGTACGCGAAACGTCGCTGGCCGATGCCGTGATCGAGCCTGACGTGCTGCTGGAGTGCTCCGGAAACCCGGCCGCCATCGGCGCGGCGATCCGGGTGGTGCGCCGGGCCGGGCGGGTGGTCCTCGTCGGGATGGGCGGCGACGAGATCCCGCTCCCGCTGGCCCATGTCCAGACCCGTGAGCTCGAGGTGACCGGCACGTTCCGGTACGCCAACACCTGGCCGGACGCCATCGCCCTGGCGGCGTCGGGACGGGTTGACCTCGATGCCCTGGTCACCGGGCACTACGGTCTCGCCGACGTCGAGCAGGCCCTCACCGTCGGCGCCCGCGACCCCGACTCGGTCAAGGTCGTCGTGACGCCACAGCGCTGACGGCCTCAGGTCGACCGTCAGCGCCGCGCGGTCTCAGCGCGCGGCCGCCGCCTCGGCGTGCCGGGCGCCTTGTGCCGCGTACCGGGCCGTCTCCCGGCCGCGCGTCAGCGTGTCGGTCCGATTGCGAACACTGCGCTGTCCGCCGTTGCCCAACGGTGGTGCGGCTGTTCCATACCAACCAATTCGTGGTGGCGACCTGCTTCGACACTGCGAAGGTCGGCACGTTCACCTCGCTGCCGGAGCACTACGCCGAGTGGAAGACCCCCTTGTGTCGGGAAGGCGCTGGCCGGTCCGCGCCCTGGGACAGTGAGCTTCAGAGCGGCAAGGGTGCGAGATAGGGGGCTCAGCGCTGGAGTCTGTCCCATGACCATCGCGGAATGCTCAGGCCCTCCGGGACATCGTCGGCAGACTCGTGGTAGCGCGACATGGTCGTCGTGGTTGCCCAGGCGAAGTAGTCGTGCAACACCTGCCGGAGTGGCTCGACAGCTGTCAGCCCCACGTCCTCCAGGGCCTGGTCGAAACAGACGATCGCCCGACGGTCCATCTCCTCGTGTGGGCCGTTGCCGCTGTGGATCCGCACGACCGACGTCTCGTCTCCATAGGTGTCGGAGTAGGTGGTGGGCCCCCCGAGGGCCTCAGCCCAGTACGCAGCGAGTCGCTCGCTGTGCTGAGAATGGAATCCGTGGCTGAACGCGTGGCTGACTATCTCGTCGGCCATCACCCGGGAGTGCCATGCCTCAGCCAGGCGGAGCAGGCCCTCGCTGCCGCCCGCGGCCTCATACACGCTCTGCATGTCTCAAGGATGCCAAAGCCGGCGCGAAGGCCACAGACTCCGGACAGGACACCCTCCAGGCCGACCGCTTCGGCGGTCACCTGCGGCACCGGCCCCAGCACGCCGGTACCACGAGGCCCGGTCACTCCGGACAAATAATCAGGGCCCAGCGCACGCACATGGCCCAGCGCACGCACATGCCGCGAGGAGCGCCGCGCCCACGACCGTCCAGCGCGCCCCCCGCCAAGAGGCGTGGCAAGGCCCGGCGGCTACTCGGTGGCCGCTGCGCCGGAGGTGGCCCGCGCGGCCGCACTGAAAGCGGCACAGATCCGGGGCAATGCGGTTCCGATCGGCTCGCGGATCACCTCGACGGCTAGATCGTCGTACGGGGTCGGATCGCGGTTGACGATCACCAGCCGGTTGCCCGCGTTGACCGCCACGGCGCACAGCGAGGCGACCGGCTCGACCCGCAGCGAACTGCCGACCGCGAGCATGAGCTGGCTGTTCGCCGCGATTCGCTCGGCCTGGCCGGCGGTGGCCGGGTCGAGGTGCTCCCCGAACATCACCACGGCAAGCTTGAGAATCGCGTCGCAGTCGGTGCACCGGGGATCGCCGTCACCGGCCGCGACCCGGGCCAGCGTCTGCGCGCTGGGCGTACGCGCGCGACAGCCGGTACAGACCACCTCGTGGATCGAGCCATGCAGTTCGAGTACCTTGCGCGGGCTGGAGCCAGCCTTCTGGTGCAACCGGTCGACGTTCTGGGTCAGGATGCGCACCGCAACCCCGGCGCGTTCCAGGTCGGCGAGGGAACGGTGCGCCGCGTTCGGCTCAGCTCGCCACGCGGCGTGGCCGAGATAGGTCTGCCAGAACGTCGCCCGGACCTCGGCCTCTGCCATGAAGGACCGGTAGGTGGTGTCCAGCCTGAACGGGGATCCGGCGTCGAGGGCATACGCAGAACCCCAGCGCGGGTGAGCCATCGTGCGACCCCGTTGCGTCGGCCACGCGCGACGGATTACCCGCTCCCGGCTCCTTCGATAGCGATCTCGTCGTGACATCGACAAATCTTGGCCGCATCGCCGACGTGCGAATGAGGAGGATCCCGGCTGGTTTGATGGGCGGCCGCCAGCGTCTCCGGATACGCGTGGTGTCACAAGTGCAGGCGGAACCCTTCGGCTTGAGCCTCGAAGCCGAGAGATCGGTAGAAGCGGTGCGTCTCGACTCGCTCCTTGCTCGACAGAAGCTCGACCGTGCCGCATCGGGCATTCCTGGCAAGCGAGATCGTAGCCTCCATCAGCGCTCGACCGATGCCCGTCTGTCGGTGGCGTCGATCCACCACCATGTTCATGATGACCGCCGTGGGGGCGGTGCCGTCGGTCAAGACAGCGGCGATCACCATGTCGAGTGTTGCGACGGTCCGTTCGGCCTGTTCGGCGACCAACACGGTTCTTCCTTCTTGGTCGAGCATGTGTGCCCAGACCCGTTCGGCATGTGCCGTGACCGGCTCGTCGACGTCGTCTTCACTCCAGGTCGGTGACAGCTGGGCAAGCAGTCGCAACACGCCGCCCAAATCCGCAGCGACGGCGCCCCTGATCGTCACGGACGCGGTCACAGAGCCGACACTACTGAGAAGCGCACGAAGTGGGCCAACGCGGGCTTCGGAGGCAGTGTCAGGATCGCGTTGAACGAAGCTGGGAATCCAAATGCCCGCTCATGCCGCTATTTGGGTGCTCAAGTTGTGTCGCGGTGGCGCTCAGACCGCGGTGGGCTCGGCGACGAGTAGGTGGAAGGCGTCGGGGCCGGAGCCCACGCGGCGGTGGTCGAGGAGCGTCAGTCCGGCAGCGGTGAGGGCGGCCTCGACCTCGGCTACCGGGCGGATCCGGAACCCGTGTGCGGTGACCGGCTCGCGGGCCATGGCCATGGGATCGCCGAAGCCGAGAACCAGCCGTCCGGCCGGGGACAGTACCCGGGCCAGCTCGGTGAACACTTCGTCGGGGACGAAGTAGATCGTGTTGACCGTCATGGCCGCGTCGACCGACGCGTCGACCAGAGGCAGGTCCGTCATCGACGCCTCATGCAGCACGAGTCGCCCATCGGCGACGGGGCGCCGGTGCTTCCGCCGGGCACGATCAAGCATGACGCGGGAGACGTCCAACCCGTGGACCCGTCCGGCGGGGCCCACTCGGTCGAGCAACAAGGCCAGGCTCAGACCACCGCCGAAGCCGATGTCGGCGGCGACCTCGCCCGGCGCGAGTGCCAGCGCTTCGACTGCCGCCGTGACGGCGGCGCGGTTGGCGCGATTAAGCATCGATCCCATGCTCCGGCCCGCGAGGCCATGTGGATGGCGTAGCTGTCCGGCAAGACCACCCAGCAATCTGTCCCTGATAGCCACGCGCTCATCATCCCGTCACATCAGCCGGGACTTCCACGCCCCACACCGCACTGTCATGCCGCGATCCGCGCGGTTGCCGCTCGCCATCCGAGCCGATGAGTGTGTGAACGAGGGAGCGTGTAGCGCCGGCGGGCTGCGCCTTATGTGCCGCGCGGGAGCATGCCGGGCTGACGGCTGGCTTGCCAGGTGTCATGGCTGGTTGGCGTGGATCGGTTTGCGGGCCAGCACGAAGCCCTGTGGTGTTTCTTCCGGGAAATCGCCGTCGTCATCGGGCTCGCGCAGCATTCGAGCGCGCACGACCAACCCGGCCTGGGTCAACAGGTCGGCAACACGGTCCGGCTGCCGCCGGTGGAAATCGAGCGAGATCTCGTGACCCCGCGCTTCGGTCCGGCGCGTGAGCTCGTGGCCGACCTGGAATGCGAGCTGGACGTAGCCACCGGGCGCCAAGACCCGATGGAACTCGGCGAAGACGCCCGGCAGGCCCTCTCCCGGGATGTGGATGATCGAGTACCAGGCCACGATGCCGCCGAGAACACCGTCCTCGAGATCCAGGGCCATCATCGATCCCTCGTCGAAGCGCAGACCCGGGTATGTCCATCGGGCCACCGCGACCATCCGCGGCGACAGGTCGATGCCGAACACGGACAGCCCGAGACTGTTGAGATGAGCCGTCACGCGGCCGGAACCGCATCCGACGTCGGCGACGGGCGCAGCGCCGGCCGCCTGCACGAACTCGGCGAACCCGCCGATCTTGTCGGCGCCGAGGCGCGCAAACTGCGGCTATGTCGAGCCGTCTCACGGACTTGTCGGCGTGGTTGTCTCACTGACTTGTCGTTATCTTGGGATTCCGTCCGTTAGACGAGACGGATGGCTCGAATGGTAAAGGACCAGCAGCAACGTGCGGCAGCTCCCAACCATGACCGCGAGTGACCGTGCTCTGATCCAGGCCCGCTGACCGGCGCGCGGTGGACTCCGAGCGCATCCTCATCTGTAGCCGATGACGGTCCCACGTCGAGATCTTCGTGAGGGCGGGGACAGTCCGTGAGGGGGCGACTCAATGATGCCGTGGCGCAACACGACCCACGATTGGGCAAGCAGGGCGGATGCCGGGCACCTCGCCGAGGTCCGCCAGCAGCCAGCGAGGTTTGCTCCCGGCGGCATTCCGCACCTGATCCTTGAGGTGATCGCGTATGCGGCTGATGAAGCCGAGAGCACGGCCGCAGGACGGTGCGTTGTCACCCTGCACAACGACGGCTCAGTGTCCGTGGCGGACAACGGCCGAGGAACCGACACCCGCTACGACGAGCAGGGCCACCCGATCAAGAAGCCTGTCATGGCGACCAAGGATCTCCGGTACTTCGAGTTCCCCGACGCCCAACGGCTCCCGGATGGCCGCCCCCGTCGGGGGATGTCGGTCGTAGCGGCTCTCAGTGAGTGGCTCATCCACACCAATCACCGCCACGACCGGGCGTGGACCCAACGCTACGAACACGGCATGCCCGTCACTGACCTGCTCCCCATCCCCGACAATGACACGACAGGGACCACCGTGCGCTTCCTGCCCGACGCAGCGCTCAGCACGTCAGGGCTGGTGTCAGCGCCCGAGCTGGTTCAGCTGACCCTCACTGCCTGGCCCCATCTGATCATCAAGATCGTGGACGAGCGCATCCGCTGAAGCGATCCCATCCGTCGGCTTGCAGTCCGGTAGGGACCGCGCGGGTGGTCCCACACCACCGCGATGGGCGACCCCGGTGCGCGGCGACGGTGAACCCGACGAACAGCGCCTCCGGGCATAGCGGCTTGCGGATCGGGCCGGAGGCCCACACGGGTCGGCGGACGTGCTGGTGGTAGCCGTGCTGGTAGAGCGGGTGCCGAGGGCGTCGGCGACGGTGGTGGCGATGCCGCGGCACCAGGTGACCCCCGTGGCCCAGCCTCAAGAAAATGATGTCCACGTTTTGTGGGCAGCAGCACCCCGTCCCCCAGGACGGCCGACGCGCGGCTCAGGCGGTCGGACTGTCGAACTGTTGCAAGCCGACCACGGCGAGAAGGGCCAGCTTTTCCACCGCGTCGGTGCCCGCCGTCGGAGTCAGCACGAGCAGCAACTGCCTCTGGTCTGGGGTCATCAACGTCTCGCAGTCGACCTCGACCAGGCCGATTTGGCGGTGCAGGATCCGTTTGCGGTCGGCCCGACGCACCGCTACCTCATGCTCGTCCCATAGCAACACGAACTCCTGGCTCGCGGCACGCAGCCGGCGAATCAGCCCGTTGACCTCGTCGTCGCCGCCCCGGCGCGCCGCAGTGGCCCGCAGGTCAGCGACCGTCACCCGCGAGTGGTGCTCCTCCTCGTCCGCCGCGTACTGCGTGCGGGACTCCGGCTCGGTGAACCAGCGCCAGGCGTGGTAACGCCGGTCCCCGCGAAACCCGGACTGGTCGCCCAGGAGCAGTGTCGACATCCGGTTCTGCGCGAGCGTCTCGCCGAGGTCGGACAGCACAGCGGCCGGGGTATCGCCGAGGAGGTCGAGCATACGCAGCAGGCCGGCGCGGGCGTGGGCATTGGCGCCGCGTGACTGGGGCGGCTGATGGCCGGCGAGGTGGAACAGGTGGTCACGCTCGTCGTCGCTGAGCCGCAGCGCCCGGGCAAGCGCGGTCAGCATCTGGGGCGACGGCGTGGCACTGCGGCCCTGTTCGAGCCGCACCACGTAGTCGGTCGACGCGCCAGCAAGCAGCGCGACCTCCTCCCGGCGCAGCCCCGCCGTCCGCCGGCGGGGCCCACTGGCCAGCCCAACATCGCCCGGCTGAATGGCCAGTCGACGGCGTCTGAGGAAGTCGGCGAGATCGTCGCGTTGCATGCTCACATCGTCGTCCCGCTCGCCGGTCGCATCCAGGGAGTCCCGCTCCTACGAAACGCGCTCCTCTCCCGTCCATGTTGCCCGCGATGCATCGTGAGCAGGACATCGTGAGGGCCTTCTGGAGGCACAAATGTTTTCGCGCAAATTGGGCAACGCCGGACCCGCGACCTCGGCCATCGGCCTTGGCGCGATGGGTATGTCCGGCATGTACGGTCCTGCCAGCCGGCAGGAGAGCATCGCGACGATCCACGCCGCACTCGACGCCGGAATCACTCTGATCGACACGGGCGACTTCTACGGCATGGGCCACAACGAACTGCTCATCCGCGACGCGTTGCAGGGCCGCAACCGCGAGCAGGTGCGGCTGAGCGTGAAATTCGGCGCGCTGCGGGGGCCCGACGGCTCGTTCGGGGGCACCGACGGGCGACCGGCGGCGGTGAGGAACTTCCTGGCGTATACGTTGACCCGCCTCGGCACCGACCACGTCGACATCTACCGCCCAGCGCGGCTCGACCCAGACGTGCCGATAGAGGAGACGGTCGGCGCGATCGCGGAACTGGTCCAGGCCGGGTATGTACGGCACATCGGCCTGTCTGAGGTCGGTGCGGACACTATTCGCCGTGCGCATGCCGTGCACCCGATCGCCGACCTGCAGATCGAATACTCATTGCTCTCCCGCGGCGTCGAGGACGAGGTCCTGCCGACGCTGCGGGAGTTGGGTATTGGGCTCACCGCGTACGGGGTGCTGTCACGCGGCCTGCTGTCCGGTCACTGGCAGGCCGACGGTGGGCTGGCACAGGGCGACTTTCGCGCCCACAGCCCCCGGTTCGCGGCCGAGAACGTGCAGCACAACCTGAGCCTGGTGGAGGCGCTGCGGGCAGAGGCGAACGGGCGCGGCGTGTCGGTGGCGCAGATGGCGATCGCCTGGGTGCTGGCCCAGGGAGACGATATCGTGCCGCTGGTCGGCGTCCGTACCCGCGAACGGCTCGGCGAGACTCTGGGCGCGCTAGAACTGAAGCTCACCGCCGAGGATCTCGCCGCCGTCGAGCGCGCCGTTCCAGAAGGATCGGCGAAGGGGGACCGCTACCCGACGCCACTGATGAGCCAGCTCGGTTCCCGCTGACCGCACGGGTGGAGGAACGGGCCGTCCGGGTGCTGGCACGAGCAATCCGCGCCGACCAACTACCCGCCGGCCCGGTCCGGCTGGCTGGAGCTGGCGGCCACGCGGACGAGTACCCGTGGGCCACCCACCCGGGCTGCCGACGTACCGCAGGTCGATTGGGCGCGGGATCTTCGCGAAGATGCCCATCCGGTCGCCGAGTTCGGCGATCTGCTCGGCCATCGTCCCGAGCGATTGGCTAGCCGCCGCGCCACGTTCACCGCGTCCAACCGTGGCGCACGCGCCCAGGTATCCCGCTGCCGCTCTTGGCTGGCTGGCATGGATTTCGAGGCCCCTCTGCCTCAACTTCCCAGGTTGACTCGCTGATTGCCTCAACGTTACGAGACCGCCTCTAAGGCGCCAAAGGATCCGTCTACGTACTCCGGGGTGGCGCACTCCGCGATCGTGTATACGACGTCGACTGGCCCATCGAGATTGTCGCCGCCAACTTCGACTCATATCTCGCGAGCATCACGAACACACTGTTGGCCGAGCTCGGC
>Ga0210378_10001245_pt1 | contig 13314 bp, 7 predicted proteins | sample PLM1_60_b1redo_FD_155465 | JGI IMG/M metagenome (GOLD analysis project Ga0210378, IMG submission 155465) | Groundwater sediment microbial communities from an aquifer in East River, Colorado, USA - PLM1_60_b1 redo | ecosystem: Environmental > Terrestrial > Soil > Riparian zone | place: USA: East...
ATTGGCTCCGGCCCCTCGCCGCGCGTTCGGTACGGATGCGACGGTCGCCGGCATGTCCAGACCACGCATCCCGGCGCAGCGGCTCCGCTTCGCGGAGTCGGCGCGCTACCACGACCTTCCCGCCGCGCTCGCTTGCCGGCTGCTCGAGATGTCCGAAGCAGCCCGCGCCTTCGCGGCTGACCGCGGTTCTCTCACCGAGGCCAGGCGGAGTCGGCTGCTGGCGGCGCTACGCGACGACGCATTTTGCGAGCATGCCCGGCTGGTGGCCGCGGAGGAGGGGGAGCAGCTGTGGCAGGAGCTGCTCGGCCGGGCCACTTCCCCGGACGACGTCGGTCCCGCGCTGCTGCTCGCCGTCTCGCTGGACGCCCGCTGCGCGGCGGACGAGGCACGGGACGTGATCGACGCGGTGCTCCGGCCGGGGGATTACCGGCGGTGGGCGCTCGAGTTCGGTGTCGACCTGGCCCAGGACGGCGGACGGCCGGAGTGGGCCTGGGAGCTGCTGGGCCGGCTCGGTGCCGACCGCCGGATAGCCCGTTACAGCACCCTGCACTCCGTCGTGTTCTGCACGGTCGAGGACGAGTGTGCCGCCGCGCGGCGGCCCGGCGCCGTCCGGGCGCGGTGGCTGTGGCAGCGGGCCCGAGACTGGGTCCGCTGTCCCTGGTCGGAGCTGTATCCCAGCGAGGACGAACGGCAATTGCTGCTCGCGGAGGGCGGACCGTTGGCGGAGCTTGTCCGCGAGCACGGCTCTCTGCCTGGCATCGGCCCGATGAGCCAGGGCCTGTTTGCCTACCTGCGCCGCCGCTGGCGGCTGCTTCCCGCGGACGAGCGCGAGCTGCTGCTGCGCTGGCTGCGCACCCAGTGGCGGCGCTACTCGGTGGTCGAGGCCCGGGAGCAGGAGCTGGTCCTCGCCGACGCCTACGGCCAGTGCCACGTGGCCGGGACGGAGGACGTCCGGGCCGACGGCACGTGGAGGCCGGGCGACATGGTCAGCGGCTGGCTGCTGCCGACAGCTGTGCCCGAGGAGAGCCTGTTTGTGCTCAATACGGCCCCCGCGGCATGGTCCTCCCGGGCCGTGTCCGACCTCTGACTTCGTCGGACCCCTTCCCTAAGGTGCTGTCGTGTATGTCGCCGCCGACGGTGGGCTCGTGGTCAGCCCCACCGACCTGACCAACTTTCTCGCCTGCCGGCATCTCACCCAGCTCGATCTCGCCGTCGCGCTCGGCGAGCTGACGCCTCCGGTCGAGGACGACGAAGCGCTGGCTGTGCTACGAGACCGAGGGCTGGCGCACGAGCGTGCCCATGTCGAACGGCTCCGTGCGGAGGGACGGTCGGTCGTCCGGATCAGCGCCGCCGACCTGCGCCAGGGTGAACAGGACACTCTCGCAGCGATGCGGGCCGGCATCGACGTCATCTACCAGGCGACCTTCTTCGACGGGGTCTGGCGTGGGCACGCCGACTTTCTGGAGAAGCGGGCGGACCGGCCGAGCGCGCTGGGTGGTTGGTCCTACGACGTGGCCGACACGAAGCTGGCCAGGCGAGTGAAGGTGGCCGCGTTGCTGCAGATGGCGATGTATGCCGAACGCCTCGCGGTCCTGCAGGGACGTCCGCCCGAGCTGCTGACCGTCATCACCGGTGACGGGGTACGGCGGTCGCACCGGTTGGCCGACTGCGCGGCCTACGCGCGGAAGGTACGCCGCGAGTTGCTCGCCGCGCTCGCCGAGGCTGCCCGGTCGTACCCGGAGAAGGTCCGCCACTGTCCCCAGTGCAGGTGGGGCGCCCGGTGCACCGCCCGCCGCCGTGCCGACGACCACGTGTCGCTGGTGGCGGGGATACGACGAGACCAGGCCCGGGCGCTCGTCGATGCCGGCCTGCCGACGCTCTCCGCCCTCGCCGCGGCCGATCCGCTGGCCCTTCCGGCGGCGATGGGCGCATCTGCTCGCGACAGGCTCGTCCGGCAGGCCCGCGTGCAGGCAGTGCAGAGGGCCAGCGGCGTTCCAACCTACGAGCTGCTTCCCGTCGAGCCTCGGCGCGGCCTGGCGCGGCTGCCCCAGCCGAGCCGTGGAGACCTCTTCCTCGACCTCGAGGGCGACCCGTATGTGGGGGACGGTGGCCTGGAGTACCTGTTCGGCCTGTGCGACTCGGCGGGCCGCTTCACCGGGTACTGGGCGCGGACGCCCGCCGAGGAGAAGGGCACGTTCGAACAGCTGGTCGATCACCTCTTGCATGCCTGGGCTGACGACCCTGGGATGCACGTCTACCACTACGCCGCCTACGAGACGCTGGCGCTGCGGCGGCTGTCCGCCCGCCACAACACCCGGGTGGACGAGATCGACCGTCTGCTGCGAGGTAACCGGCTGGTGGACCTGTACGCGGTCGTCCGGCAGGCGGTCCGTGCCGGCACCGAGTCGTACTCGATCAAGAAGCTCGAGGCCTTCTACGACCCGGATGCCCGGCTCGGGGCCGACGTGGCGGACGCCGCGTCCAGCATCGTCGCCTTCGAACGGTGGCTCGGCACCGGCGACGACCAGGAGCTGGTCGCCATCGAGAAGTACAACGAGCTGGACTGCCGGTCTACCTTGCGGCTTCGCGACTGGCTGGAGGACCGGCGACGTGGCCTGGCCGGTGCGGGTGTTGCGGTGGAACGCCCGATGGACGGCGACGGACGCCCGTCGGAGCGGGTGATGGCGGTGGCTCGGACGACCACCCGTCTCTACCAGGAGCTCACCCGGGCTCTGCCCGCTGACCGCGACCTGGACGACGAGCGGCAGCGGGCCACCCGGCTGCTCGCTGACCTGCTCGACTGGCACCGGCGCGAGGCCAGGCCGGAATGGTGGGAGTACTTCCGGCGCCTTCAGCTCACCGACGAGCAACTGGTCGACGACTCCGCCGCGCTGGGGCAGCTGGGGCCGCCGACAAGAGTGCGCACCGAGCCGACGGCCGTCGTGTGGCGGCTGGAATTCCCGCCGCAGGACACGAAGCTGCGGACCGGGGAGTCGAGGTACGTCGACCCGCGCACCGAGCGGCCCCAGGGGTCGGTGGTGGCGATCGACGCGGAGCGGGGCTGGCTCGAGCTGCGGCGAGCCGCCGGCCAGGAGCAGCCGAGCTGTCCCTCGTTGGTGCCCGGGGGGCCTCTCGACGACGGCGTCCTGCGGGATGCGCTGCGCCGCCTCGCCGAGTGGGTACGCGACCACGGGATCGACTCTCCGCGTCCCGAGCACCGTGCCGCGCGCGACCTCCTGCTGGGTCGTCCACCTCGCGGCACCCTGGCCGGCGGGCTGGTCGGTCCCGGCGAGCGACCGGCGGAGGCGATCGCTCGACTGGCCGCGAGCACGACGGGGGGCGTGATCGCGGTTCAGGGGCCGCCGGGCTCGGGGAAAACGGTCACAGCGGCACAGACAGTTCTGAAGCTGCTCGCCGACGGACGCCGGGTGGGACTGTGTGCCTTCAGCCACAAGGCGATCGCGCACCTGCTCGACTCGGTGATGGCAGCCGCCGACGAGGCCGGCGTGGCGATTCGGGCGGCGCAGAAGGCCGATGGCGAGGACCGCTGCCGCTCGCGGCTGGTGCGCCACATTCGCAGCAGCAGGGATGTCGTCGCGGCCGTCACAGCCGGGGAGGTCGACCTGGTCGCTGGGACCTGCTGGCTGTTCGCGCGCGATGACATGGCCAGTGCCCTCGACACGCTGGTCGTGGACGAGGCGGGCCAGCTCGCGCTCGCCAATGTACTAGCGGTGGCGGGTTGCTCCCGCAACCTTCTGCTCTTCGGCGACCCACAGCAGCTCGCCCAGCCGGCAAAGGGCGACCATCCCCGTGGCGCAGCTGCCTCCGCGCTCGAGCATGTCCTGGGCGGCGCGCCCACCCTTCCGCCGAACCGCGGCATCTTCCTCGACCGGAGCTGGCGGATGCACCCGGCGGTGTGCCGGTTCGTCTCGGAGGTGGGATACGAGGAACGGCTGCGCTCGCACGAGTCGTGCGCGCGGCAACGGGTCGATGCCCCCGGCCTGCTCAGCGGTGCAGGGATCCGCTGGGTGCCGGTCGATCATGTCGACAACCGGGCGATGTCCACGGAGGAGGGGGAGGTCGTCGCGGCGTTACTGGACGGGCTGCTGCGCGGGACGTGGACCGACGTGCTGGGGCAGAAGCGGCCGGTCGGGCTCGCGGACGTCCTTGTCGTAGCACCGTACAACGCCCACGTGGGTCGGCTTCGGGCTCGGCTGCCGGCCGGAGCTCGGGTTGGCACCGTCGACCGCTTCCAGGGGCAGGAAGCCCCGGTCGTCCTGTACTCGATGGCCACCTCTAGTGCCGAGGACGCCCCGCGTGGCATCGAGTTCCTCTACAGCCTCAACAGGTTGAACGTGGCGATCTCCCGTGCCCGCGCGTTGGTCGCGGTGGTGGCAAGCCGGCGCCTTCTCGACGCCGCGGTCCGCCGCCCCGACGAGCTAAGGATGGTCAACGCGCTTTGCCGGTTGGCCGAAATCGCTGAGCACGTCGTCGTCCCAGCCGGGGTGCCGGCGCCTGCCGCGCCTTCCGGCTGCGCCGTTTGAGGCTGCGCCGAGCGGGGAGGATGGCCCGCACCCGGAGCCGGGCCTACTCCCGCGCCACCTAGCCACCGGCGCCCACGCCGGCCTTCACGCTCCCGTGGCAGCGGAGTGCCGGAGTGCCGGAGTGCCGGAGTGCCTGAGTGCCGGAGTGCCGCAGCGCGGTACTGATCGGCGCGGCCGGCGACGGCCGGCCTGCCGGAAGCGCAACGCGGGGCCGCGGTCGGCCGAAGTCCCGGTGCCCGCCTGGCGCCGTGGACGCGGCCGGCAGCGTCGCACCCCAGTCCCGTCCTGGGGAAGGTGCGAGTCCGGCATGCTCCACTGAGGACGGTCGGTCGACTGCTTGCACGCCAGGAGCCGGCTGTCAAACGGCTATCCACAGGCACAGCTTTCATCCACAACTTGCCAGCCGGTCCTGTCGTCCAGCCGGGGGAGCCGACATCGTCGTCTCATGACCGACTGCGCCCCCGCCTCCCCCGGCCCGGACGAGGTCCCCCTGCTGCGCTTGGGCACCCCGACCGACCTTCTCGAGGTAATCCCGTACTTACTCGGTTTTCACCCGACCGAGAGCCTGGTCGTCGTCATGTTGCACGGCCGTGGCTCCCGGGTCGGGGCGACGTTGCGCTACGACCTGCCCAGGGTCGAGCCTGGTCTGTTCGTCCACGACGTCGCGGCGCATGCGGCGCTGCATGCCGACCACGCGGTCGTCCTCGTCTACACCGAACGGCCACGGATTGCCGACGGACTGCCGGAATGGCCGCTGGTCAGCCTGACCACTGAGGCGCTGAGACGAGCGAACGTGCGAGTGGCCGACTGCCTGTGCGTGGCTGACGGCCGTTGGTGGTCATACCACTGTCTCGATCCCCAGTGCTGTCCGGCCGACGGCCGCCCGCTGGCATTCGCTGACGCACCGTCGTCCCACATCGCGGCGGCAACCGCTCGCGCCGGCCTGGTCGCGCTGCCGGACCGCGCAGCGCTGGCCAAGACGCTGGACCCGGTCGACGGTAGCGTCCGCGCCGCCATGGAGCGGGCGCTGGCCACCGCGGAGACTGCGTTCGTCGACACGGTCGCCACCGCCGGCGGCATAGCGGCCTGGCGTGCGTGGATGCGCGGCCGCATCCAGCGCGCCGGCGAGCGGGCGCTGGCCGGCCACGGCGCGCCGGGGACGCACGTGCTCAGCGACGAGGAAAGTGCAGAGATCTTGGTCGCGCTGTCCGACGTGCCCATCCGGGACGCCTGCTGGCTGAAGGCGGAGCGCGGCCGGTCCGGCGACAACCTGGCGCTGTGGAGCCAGCTTGCCCGGCGGGCGGTTCCGCCCTACGACGCCGCGCCGCTGTTCCTGCTCGGGTGGGTAGCGTGGCGCCGTGGCGACGGCGCGCTCGCCCGGATCGCTGCGCAGCGGGCGCTAGCGAGCGATGCCGGCTACGGGGCAGCGCGGTTACTCCTGGACGCCATGGACTCGGCCGTCGATCCCCGCCGATTTCCGCGGCTCACGGCTGGGCGGCGGGCGCGACGGCGCGCCGCGGGCAGGCGACGATGACCTGGCACCGCGATATGCCGCCCGCGTCACAGCGGGCGCGCGCCGGGGGTAACCGGTGCCGGCAGCGTGGTCGCCCCCGTCAGAGCGGCATCGACGGCTGCCGCGCACGCCCTGCCCTCGGCGATCGCCCACACGACCAGGCTGGCGCCGCGGTCGGCGTCGCCACAGGCGTATACGCCGTCGGCGGAGGTCCGCCAGCCAGCGTCTACGCGGACCATGCCGCGCTCCTCGTCGACGGCAACCCCGAGGCTGTCCAGCAAGGCCCCAGGCTCGGTGCCGAGGAAGCCGGCCGCGAGCAGCGCCAACTGGCACGGGTGTTCCTGCACGGTGCCGGGCACCGGGCGGAACACCCGCCGACCTTTCGTTCGGACCGTTTCGACCTGCTGCGTGACGACAGCGCGCACGTGTCCGGAGTCGTCGCCGAGGAAGGTGATCGCCTCGCGCGCCCACGCCTCGATCACTCCCTCCTCGTGCGCGGCCGATGCCTTGTGCACCCTGGGCCACTGCGGCCACGGGTTCGCGACCGGATCGCGAAGGTCCGAAGGCCGCGGGTTGTGATCCAGTTGGGTGACGCTCGCCGCGCACTGCCGGTTCGCGGTGCCAAGACAGTCGGCGGCTGTGTCCCCTCCACCGATGATCACGACGTGCTTGCCTGCGGCGCTGACCACCGGCGCGCGCAAGTCGCCGGCTTGCACCCGGTTGGCCTGCGGCAGGTAGTCCATCGCCTGGCAGACGCCGTCCAGCGCGCGGCCCGGCACGTCCAGTTCCCGCGGCTGCAACGCGCCGCAGGCCAGCACGATGGCGTCGACCTCGGCACGAAGCTCCTGTGGATCGAGCCCGCCCGGCCCGCCGACGTCGATGCCGATCCGAAATACCGTCCCCTCAGCGGCCAACTGCGCGAGTCGCCGGTCGACCAGCCGCTTCGGCATCTTGAAGTCCGGGATTCCGTAGCGGAGCAGCCCGCCGAGGCGGTCGGACCGCTCGTAGACCACGACGCCGTGGCCGGCCCGGGTGAGCTGCTGCGCTGCGGCGAGACCAGCCGGACCGGAACCGATCACCGCCACCCGCCGCCCGGTCGGCTGGGCCGGCGGCAGCGGCTGCACCCAGCCCTCGTCATAGGCCCGGTCGATGATCGCCAGCTCTACTTGCTTGATGGTCACCGGATCGGCGTTGATGGCGAGCACGCACGACGCTTCGCATGGGGCCGGGCACAGCCAGCCGGTAAACTCCGGAAAGTTGTTCGTGGCGTGCAGCCGCTCGATGGCGGCGTGCCAGTCGTCGCCGGCGACGAGCTCGTTCCACTCCGGGATCAGGTTCCCCAACGGGCACCCCGCGTGGCAGAAGGCCACCCCACAGTCCATACATCGGGTGGCCTGAATCCGGACGTCTGCGGCGGCAGGGCGCCCGTACACCGGCTCCCAGTCACGCAGTCGCTGGTCGGCCGGCCGCTTCGGAGCCTCCCGCCGGGCATGCCGGAGAAACCCCCACGGGTTGGCGACCACGGACTACCTCCTGAGCTTCATCGATCTCACACCGGCGGCGAGGCGACGTCGGCTCGCGAGGCACCTCCCATGCTACCGGCTGGCCGCCCGGCGACCGGCCGCAGCGGCCCCGATCAGGCCGCCGACCTGCGTCGATGCGACTTCCGTGCGGCGCTGGGCGGTCGGCCCCGGCGCGCTGGCTCAGAGCAGGTCCGGCCGCTTCCAGGTCTCGCCGAGCACATGTTCGGCGAGGAACGCGAAGACCGTCTCGTACCACACCTGGGCGTGTCCTGGCGTAAGGATCCAGTGGTTCTCATCGGGAAAGTACAGAAATCTGGCAGGGACGGCGAACCGGCACAGATCGTACCAGAGCCGAAGCGCCTCTCCGATCGGCACCCGGTAGTCCATGTCTCCGTGGATCACGAGCATGGGGGTGCGGATGTCGGCCACCCGCAGGTGTGGCGTGTTGGTCAGGTATCGCTCCTGCTTCTCCAGCGGGTCGCCGAACTCGCGCAGCCAGTACGACGGTGCGTCGGTCGTCCCCGCGAACTGGTCGAGGTGCCACAGGCTGGCGTGGGTCACGATCGCTCGGAAGCGGTCGGTCTGGGTCGCGACCCAGTTGGCCATGTAGCCACCGAACGAGCCACCCATCGCCGCAGTGCGGCTGGCGTCGATCTCCGCGCGTGCGCAAGCGGCGTCGGCGAGGGACATGAGGTCGGTGAACGGCCGCTGTCCCCATGCTCCCCAGCCACGCCCGACGAAGTCACGACCGTAGCCGGTAGACAGTGCCGGATCCGGCAGCAGCACCGCGTATCCGCGCGCCACCATCAGCCACGGGTTCCACCGCCACGACCACGCGTTCCAGCTGCCAAGTGGGCCGCCGTGGATCCACAGCAGCAGCGGCGCGGGCGCCTCGGCGGACACCGGCTGTGGCAGCGCCAGCCACGCCCGGAGCGGTACGCCATCGTCGGCGAGCGTCTCGACCTCGACGAGCCTGCCCGGCCGGGCAGGGGCCTTGTCCCAGAAAGGCAGCCGGACAGGCTGCTGGTCGGCGGCCTGCGGGTCGATGCGCACCGGGTTCGGCGCCTCGTCGATGGCCATGCGCAGTGCGTACAGCGCCGACCCGTCGGGAGCCACGACCAGGTCTGTGTATGCGCCGTCGGCCGTCAGCCGGGTGACCGTGCCGTCGGCGAGGTCGAGCCGGAAGACCGGAGCGCGGCCCTTCTCGTCCGCGACGAAGAGCACGGCGTCACCGTCGGGCGAGAAGGCCCAGAGATGCGGCCACAGCGACGAACCAGGAAGCAGGTCGCGTTGGGTCCCGGTGTCGAGATCGACATGCCAGAGCGTCCTGTCGGGCGCCTCGTCCCAGTTGCCCAGCCCCTCCCTGCCGCATACCAGCGCCCGCCCGTCGGGCGAGAACACCGGATGGTCAAAGCCTGCGTCCGGGTCCTCGACGAGCCGCCTCCGCTCCCCTGTCGCGGCGTCGAGGACCGCGATCGCCAACCGGTGCTCGGCCGGGCGCTCCGCGGCCTGCCAGACCACGGCGATGGTGCGGCCGTCCGGCGCGACCGCGAGACCTTCCTCCACTCGACCGTCCCCCTGCGGGGTAAGGTCCCGCGGCTCTCCGAGCCGGCCCTCGTCGCCCGGCACCGCACCCGCGGCGAACACGTGCGACTGTGCGGGCCCCAGGTCGTGATCCCAGAACCGGATCGGGTGCCGGTCGTGCAGGATGGCGGTGACGCCCAGCTCCTTGCGGGCCTTCCGCCGCCGCTGGTCGTCCTCCGCGCCGGCCGAGCCCGGCAGGACAGGCGACCTGAAGACGAGGTCACCCGAAACTCGCGCTACCGCGATCTCCTCCACACCGCCGGACGGCCGGGCGACCTCGCGAGCTTCTCCGCCGAGGGGCAGCAGCCAGAGGGCAGCGACCTCGTCCCGGTCGTCGTCGGGCTTGGCGTCCGGGTCCGGCCTGCACGAGGTGAACAGCAGGTCGCCGTCCGGCAGGAACGCCGGACGCGACTCGCCTGGAGCGGAGCGGGTGAGGCGGCGAGCGTGTCGCTCCCCGCGCGGATCGATCTCCCAGAGCGCGGTGACGTACTTCTTGCCATCCGCGGACGGCTGCGCGATGCCGGTCACGAGACGGCTCCCGTCAGGGGAGACCGCGAGCCCAACTGGGCGGGGGAGTGCCACGTACGCGGCCAGGTCGTGGAAGGGTGTAGGAGGGCTGCCTCGGTCGGCGCCGGCGGTGTCCTGGTCGGCCATGGATGGGCTCCTTGCTGCAGTCCGGGCGGTGTGCAGACCCTAACGAGTACGCTGCGGTCGGAACGCACCGACTCAGCGCGTCTGCCTCGCGGTCGAAGCCATAGCCTCCCGGCCCGTCGCGCCGGCCCTAAAGAAGGTCGACACGGCGGCTCGCGACCGCGGCGGCGGCGCCGGTTTCGCTACGACCCGGGCGACCCTGCCGCCCGCGCTGGATCAGGACGTAGTGACGAAGACGTGACTGGCGACCAAGTCGTCCACGCCGGTGCTGTGCCCGTCGGCGCTGACCCGGACGCCGTCGCCGGCGGGCTCGACCACGACCGTGCGTCCGGGCTGGAGACCGGCGTCCCGGAGCAGCCGCATGATCTGGGCGTCGGGCTGCAACTGCTCGCTAATGCGGCGGACCACGACGCGCGCGCCGCCGGCCTGCGCGGCGGCCTTCATCGTGGTGAGGCCCGCTGCGTCCTCGGACCGGCTGTCCTCGCCACCATCGGCCCCGAGCTCGCCCAGTCCGGGGATCGGGTTGCCGTGCGGACAGCGTTGCGGGTTGCCCAGCAACGCGAGCAGGCGGCGCTCCACCGCCTCCGACATGACGTGCTCCCACCGGCACGCCTCGATATGGACCTCCTCCCAGGCCAGGCCGATCACATCGACGAGCAGGCACTCGGCCAGCCGGTGCTTGCGCATGACCGCGATCGCCTGGTGGCGCCCGTCCGGCGTGAGCTCGAGGTGCCGGTCGCCCTCAACGGTGAGCAGCCCGTCGCGCTCCATCCGGGCGACCGTCTGGCTCACTGTCGGCCCGCTCTGCTTGAGCCGCTCGGCGATGCGGGCGCGGAGTGGGACGATGCCCTCTTCCTCCAGCTCGTACACCGTGCGGAGGTACATCTCCGTGGTGTCGATCAGATCACTGTGATGACTCACGTCCCTCTCCGATCTCTGCACGATGCTACGTCGGAGGGACGGCGAACTCGGTGGCGGTGTAAGGGCCGGGAGCCCCGGGGCTCGCCCGGGCCGCGGCACGTCGCTACTTCGCGTACTTCTGGCGACCTCGTCCGGCCGCGTCGGCTCCCACCGGCTGTAGCCGGCTCCCGTGGGTGGGACGGCAGGTCAGGGGCCTGCCGTCACCGGCTCCCGTCGGCTCCCGTCGGCTCGTCCCGGTTAGCGGCCGGGTTAGCACGGCCTGTCCACACCGGACCCGGGTGCCGTAGCCCGCCGACGAGACGGCCCCGGGCACGCCCGTCTGGGTACCGTTGGCAGGGAACGGCCCCGCACGGTTGCCGCCGCCGGGGCCCGGCCGGAGAGCGAGGCTCCGACATGGACGAGCGTACGGGGACGCGGATCGGCGCAGCGGTGCGCTCCGCGCGGCTGCGCCGTGGGCTGTCCCTGGACGTGGTCGCCGGGCTGGCCGGGCACTCCAAGTCGTGGCTGTCGAAGGTCGAGCGGGGGCTGCTGCCGTTGGAGCGCCGGTCGGACCTCGCCGCTCTGGCGGATGCGCTGCAGGTCTCGGTTGTCGACCTGACCGGCCAGCCGTACGACGAGACCCGGGAGACGGCCGCCGCGGCGGCCGTGCCGCGTCTGCGCCGGTCGCTGCTCGACACCCCGGACCCGACCCTGGCCGGCGACCCGGACGAGCTCGTCAGCGCGACCGAGGCGCTGGCCGAGCTGCGTTTCAGGCTCGACCTCGCCGCGCTCGGCGAGCGCCTGCCAGGTCTGATCGACCGGCTGCGGGGCACCGTCGCGACCGCGTCGGCGCGGGACCGGCCCCGCCTGCTGCGGGCGCTGTTCGTGGCCACGCACGCCGCGTCGGCGACTGTCCGCAACCTCGGCTACCTCGACCTCGCGACCATCGCCGCCGACCAGGTGATGCACGCCGCCGACGAGCTGGGCGACCCCGTGTGGGTAGCCGCCTCCGGGTTCAGCCGGGGCCATGCCGTGCTCCCGTCAGGCGCGTTCCGCGCGGCCTACGCGACCACCTCGGCCGCCGCCGACACCGCTACGGCGCTGCCCGGGGCCGACGCGCGGGGCGCTGCCGGGGCGCTGCTGCTCGTCTCCGCGGTCGCGGCTGCCGCCGCCGGACGGACCGCGGACGCGCAGAGCCGGCTCGACGCCGCGGACGAGCTGGCGGCCGGCGACGCCGGCGAGACGTTCACCACGCAGTTCTCCTTCGGCCCGGCGAACGTGGCGGTACACCGCGTGTCGGTGGCGCTGGAGTCCGGCCGGCCGGCGGATGCGGTCGCTGTCGCCGACCGCATCGACATCGGCGAGATCCCCACCGCCGAGCGCCGGGCGTCCTACTGGGCTGACCTCGGCCGCGCCTGGGCACAGTTGGACGACGACGAGCGCGCCGTGGCCGCGCTGCGGCGCGGGGAGGCGGAAGCGCCGGCCCGGGTCCGGCTGAACCCGTTCGTCCGTGAGGCGGTCGCCGACATGGTTGACCGGGCGCACCGCGCCGCCGTCGGCCGAGAGCTGCGCGGCCTGGCGTACCGGATGGGCCTGCCGCACTGACACAGCGTTTCCGGCCGGAAACGCCCGGACGCGCACGACCCGGCACGCTGCGTGCTGTCGGTTCCCGGGCGGGCACACGGGCCCCGCAAAAGCCTTTCCTCCGGTCCGGGAGCGGCCACCAACCGGCGACCACGGGAGGCGGCACGGGACGGCACGACGCTGGCGGGGCGTGGGACCAGCGCGCCGACGCCGAACTCATCCGCGCGGTGCGGCGGTGGCACGAGACGCACCCGGTGCCGCCGCTGCCCGCCGAGTACCTGGGTCCGGCCTCCGCCCTCGTGCCCGCCGAACCGGCGCTGTCCCCGCGGGAGCGGTACGCCGCGCGGCGGCGGCTCGACGAGGCGTCCGAGTGACCGGCGACCAGCCGGCCGACACGTGGCAGCGCAGGTTCGGCCGGCTGGTGAGGCAGGCCCGGGAGGCGGCCGGCCTGACGCAGTCCCGGCTGGAGGACCTGGCCGGCCTGACTCCCACCACGGTCACCCGGCTCGAGCGCGGCGAGCACGACATTCCGGCGGCCGAGCTCGCCGACATCGCCCACGCCCTCGGGGTGGACCCCGGCTCGCTGTTCCCGCCGGCCGCCGGGCCGCAGCGGCCCGGGCACGTCTCCTACGACCACTGACGCTGAGACTCCCGCCCGCCCGGTGCACGGACCCGGCCCGGGGCGGGCGGGCCAACCACGGCGCGGGAACAGCTAGTTAGCGCGGTGGCGCAGGTCAGTGGCCTGTCAGAGCCCGCCGCTAACCGGCTGTGCTAACCGGGAGCCCTCGTTTCGGGACTCGGCTCCCCTAGATCGAGTAGAACACGGGCGGAACAGCTCGACCTTCGACCCGGACGGATGGGTCTTGACCACCCCGTTCACGCTGCGGGTCACCCCGATCGACTGCGGCGAGGTGGAGGAGAAGACGGCGGTCACGGTCATCCGCTCCCCGCCGACCATGATGTCGAAGTCGCCATCGGCGGGCCTCGTCGGTGGTGTCGCTGGCCGAGCGCCGCG
>Ga0210378_10001246_pt1 | contig 13309 bp, 9 predicted proteins | sample PLM1_60_b1redo_FD_155465 | JGI IMG/M metagenome (GOLD analysis project Ga0210378, IMG submission 155465) | Groundwater sediment microbial communities from an aquifer in East River, Colorado, USA - PLM1_60_b1 redo | ecosystem: Environmental > Terrestrial > Soil > Riparian zone | place: USA: East...
GTACGACTGGGCGAACGTCCACGGCCTGACGATGACCGCCGCCGCGGATCGGCTGGTCAGCCACGGCGCCGACTGGGTACTCGTGCAGAACGACCTCGATCCGCTGCCCGGCAGCGCCGTGGACCAGCGCCCGCCCGGCGCCGGCTACTCCGACCGGGCGTTCCGCGAGTTGCTGCGCGAGCGTGGTCGGCGGGTCTACGAGTCCACGGCAGTGTTCTTCGCGCCCGAGGAGTTCGCCGCTGATCCGGCGCTGCGCCCGGTCGGCTCTGACGGGCGCGTCTTCACGCCGTTCGGCTGGTATGTCGGGATCTGCCCGTCCGACCCGGCGTACCTCGCACGCAAGGCCGAGCGGCTGGCGGAGGTCGTCGCGGCGCTCGATCCGGACGGGGTATTCATCTCGTTCATCCGCTTCCCCGGTTTCTGGGAGCTGTGGATGCCGGAGACGCGGCGGGACGGCATCGTCGAGTATTGCTTCTGCGAGCGGTGCCTGGCGCTGTTCCAGTCGTCAACAGGGCTTGAGCTGCCTGGAGTGGGCGCGGTCGCGTTGCTTACGGGGGAGCTGCGTCCGCAGTGGACGGCGTGGAAGTGTGGCTTGATCGCCAGTGCGGTCGCGGCGTTGCGGGCGGCTGTCCACGCGGTCAAACCTGAGGCGGACGTTCTGCTCAACGGGTTCGGGCTGGGCGGCGCCGACTTCGGCAACGCCGTCGAGGAGGTGCTCGGCCAGCGCTTCGCCGATCTCGACGCCGTCGTGGACCACTACGAGCTGATGTTCTACTTCCAGATCCAGCGGCGTGACCCGGCGCAGTGGATCCCGCGGCGGATCGCCGAGGCGCGGCGGCTCAGCGGGCGGACGCTCCTCGCGTGCCTGCAGGGTGGGCCGGAATACCTGGAGCCGGAGTTCGCCGCCGGGCGCCGCCGGCGGGAGATCACGGACGGGGCGTGGCGGGCGGCGCTCATGGCCGCGCGTGATGCCGACGGCGTGCTCGTGTACTCGTGGCGTGACCTGCTCGCTGACGAGCACGGCGGCGGCGACCGGGTACGCGCACTGCTCGACTACCGCGCCGGCACGCTGCGCTGACGCCGCTCGACGAGCTCTTGTCGGGGGCCGGACTTATCCTTAATGCACGTCCGGACACACAGGGGTGAGCGATGGCACGCACTAACCCGCCCAAAGTCACCGAGCCGCTGCCCGATGTCCCGCCGGTGGCGCCCGAGCGCGAGATCGTGGTCCGGATCGACCGCCGCCGTAGCCTGCTCGCGGTCGTCACTGTGGTGCTGGCGGCGGTGGTGTTGCTCCTCGCCGGCCGCTCGTTCGACTGGTTCCCGTCGTTGCCTAGCCCGTTCGGCAGCAAGACGGTCGATCGCAGTCAGCCGGCGCTGCTGGAGTCGGTGCATGATCTGAGCCGGTACGAGGCCGCGACCGGCAACTTCCAGGTGGTCATCGATGTCGAGAAGGACGCGAAGTTCCTGCCGTCGTCGATCAAGGGCGAGCGCACCCTGTTCGTGGCGAGCGGTTCTGTCGACGTGTACGTCGACTTCGCCGGCATCAGCGGGTCGGCGCTCACGGTCTCCGAGGATCGCCGCTCGGTCACGCTGCGCCTGCCGCGGCCCGCGCTGGAGAAACCGAACCTCGACCACGACAACAGCTACGTCTACCACCGGCAGAGCGGCATCCTCGACAAGCTCCAGTCGCTGGCCGGCGGCGACGTCAACCGTGAGCAGCAGCTCTACCAGCTCGCCGAGAAGAAGCTCACCGATGCGGCCGTCAAGAGTGAGCTGACCAGCCGCGCCGAGCAGAACACGACTGCGATGCTGAAGGGGTTGTTCCGCTCGCTCGGGTTCACCCAGGTCAAGGTCAGCTACGACGGGCCGTAGGTTCGGTCACCCGGCGGAACTTCAACGCGGACCGGTGCGCCGAAACGGGCACGGACACCGGGGGAGAACAGCACGCTGGCGGGCGGGCAGCTCACTTGCGGCAGGCCGGCAGCGGCGATCAGGTCGTCGTCGAAGGCCAGCAGCTCGGCGGCGTGCAGCGGCCACTCCGGGTGCTCGTTCGGCCAGTACGCGGTGTGGCCGACCTGGCGCAGGTGCAGCCCCCAACGGGCGGTCAGGAAGCGTTCCAGCGGACCGGGCGCGCTGATCTGAGCGCCCACCCGCACCATCACGCGCGAGCGGGCATCACGCGGCCCGGGCCAGCGGCGTCGGCTGGTGTAGCTCCAGACGTCGCCAGTACGGGCGACGCGCATCCGCGCCCACGTGTACGGGACGCCGAGCTGACGGGCGCCGAGTACGGTCGCCAGCCGCGACGACTCCAGCGAGCGGAACACGACCCCGCGCCGCCCCTGCCGGTCCACGGAGTACAGCCGGACGTTGGTCTCGGGGAACTCGCCGAAGTACGGCACGCCCGGACCAGCGAGGAGCCCGGCCGCGCGCATCCGGAACGGCACCAGCCCGACGTAGGTGGCGCCGTCGAGCACGTCCGGTTCGACGCCGGCCGGCAGCAGCGGCGCCACGTCGGCAGGGTCGACCGCCCAGTGCAGGAACGTGACCTCGCACCATGCCTGGCTGAGCAGGATCCGGCGCAGTGGCCGCGGCGTGGTGGCCGTGACAGGCTCGACGTCGGTGGTCATGACGGCGGTGGAGCGGGCTCCGGCTCGGGGAGCGGATGTGGTCGGTCCGGCGGCGGCACCGGAATCGGCGGCGGCTCGGGTGGCGGCACCGGCTCAGGCGGCGGCACCGGCTCAGGCTCGGGCGGCGGCATGGGGGACGGCGGGGGCATCGGCGGGATCACGTCCGGCCCCGGGTCACCCGGCAGCCGATCGCCCTGCGGGTAGGTGCTCATGTGTCGACTGTGACACGCCGCAGCACTGATCGCCCGTCAAGCCGCGGCCGGCGTTTCATGACTAGATATCGAACGTGGCGGGGATGCGGCCGGCCCGGACGGCGCCGAGCAGGGCGGCGTGATCGCGCTCGGTCTGATCGGCGTACCGCGCGGCGAAGCCGGCGATGGCCGCATCGAACGCGACGCCGTCTGCCGCGTCCGTGCCGTCGCAGTACCCGCTGAGAAGGCGCGGATCGGCCGAGTCGCCGTGCGCGCGGGCCAGGACGGCGCCCACCACCCGTGCGTAGTCGTCCAGCTCGTCGGGTTTGAGCGTGGCCGGGTCGATGCTGCCCTTCATGTCGCGGAACTGCCGGACCAGGAACTCGCGGCCGCCGATCGTCGTCCAGCCGAGCAGGATGTCGCTGACGGTCTGCATCCACTGCTGGCCCTGTACGATCCGCTGGCCGTCATGTCCTGAGTAGACGGGGAAGCCCGCGGGCAGGTATGGCGCCACCGCCGACGAGCGCGCCTCCTTGACCTGCATGACCAGCGCGTCCTCACCGTTGCCATGGAGCAGGACGACGTAACTACGCAGCCCGACGCTGCCGAGGCCGACCACGCGCGCCGCGACGTCCTCGATCGAGAAGCGCGAGAGCAGGTAGCGCAGCTCGGGGTGGAGCTGCTCGGCGTAGTCTTCCAGGCCGTCCACGACCTCCTCGGCAACGTCGTCCGGCACGGGGGTGAGGATCGGCGGCTCGGGGACGAACCGCCACTCGTCGCGCTCGATCCGCTGCGTGAACTTCGCTGCGACCTTGCGACTGGTGTTCTTCTTCGCCTTCTTCCGCACCCGGTCGAACGTCGCGGTGAGATCGCCGATGTTGAAGTGCTCCAGGGTGTTGTGGTCGGTCGTGAGGTACCAGGCCTCCAGCACCGGCATCCCGGCCATCTCTCGCAACGCCGCGCGGTAGGTCGCGGCGCAGTCGCGCGCCGCCGATCGGCACTGCTCCGCACCGACGCCGGACTCCCGGCCGGCGACGACGATGCTCGCGGCCAGCCGTTTGAGGTCCCACTCCCACGGCCCGCGGACGGTCTCGTCGAAGTCGTTGACGTCCATCACGAGGCGCCGTTCGGGCGAGGCGTAGAGGCCGAAGTTGGCGGCGTGGGCATCTCCGCAGATCTGCGCCGCGACGCCGGTGATCGGCGTGGCGGCGAGGTCGGCGGCCATGAGGCCTGCGGAGCCGCGCAGGAACGCGAACGGCGAGCTGACCATCCGCCCGACCCGCACCGCCGTCAGCTCCCCCAGCCGGCCGGTGTTGACCCGCTCGACCTCGTGCACCGGGTCGGGACGGCTCCCGGCGGGTTCGTGGTGGGCGTGTGTCTCGGCCGGTGTCTGCTCGCGGAGCCGAACCCCTGCGGCCCGCACCTCGGCCGGATCCACCCAGGGGCGGAACACGCGGCTCTCCAGACGGCGGGATCCAGCGGGCACGGCGGTGGTCATACTCAGACGGTAACCAGCCCGTCCACTAGCCTTACCGCCCGTGCGCCTCGTTATTGCTCGCTGCTCCGTCGATTACGTCGGACGGCTCACCGCCCACCTCCCGCTGGCCACCCGGCTGCTGCTGATGAAGGCCGACGGTTCGGTCTCCATCCACGCGGACGACCGTGCCTACAAGCCGCTCAACTGGATGAGCCCGCCGTGCCGGCTGGAGGAGCACGAAGGCCTCTGGACGGTCGTGAACAAGGCCGGCGAGGAGCTGCGCATCATCATCGAGGAGGTGCTGCACGACACCAGCCACGAGCTGGGCGTCGACCCCGGTCTGGTCAAGGACGGCGTCGAGGCGCACCTGCAGGAGTTGCTGGCCGCGCAGATCGGCCACCTCGGCCACGGGTACACGCTGGTCCGCCGGGAGTACCCGACTGCGATCGGCCCTGTCGACATCCTGTGCCGGGACGCCGACGGCCGTACGGTCGCCGTGGAGATCAAGCGGCGAGGCGAGATCGACGGCGTCGAGCAGCTGACGCGGTACCTGGAGCTGCTCAACCGCGATCCGCTGCTGGCGCCGGTGGCCGGGGTGTACGCGGCCCAGGTGATCAAGCCCCAGGCGCACGTGCTCGCCACGGACCGCGGGATCCGCTGCGTCACGCTCGACTACGACACCCTGCGCGGCGTCGAGGACGACTCGCTGCGCCTGTTCTGACCCGTCCACCTCGTCGAGTTGTGGAGTTTCGAGGGTCCGGGAGGCCCGCCAACCCTCGAAACTCCACAACTGAACAGGAATGCGGTTGGCGGCGTCGGTGATAGTTAACACGTGCTCCTCACCGTGACGACGACCCACGAACCCGCCACCGACCTAGGCTTCCTGCTGCACAAACACCCGGACCGGGTGCATCAGGCGAACCTCGCGTACGGCAGCGCCACGGTGTTCTTCCCAGAGGCGTCGGAGCAGCGGTGCACGGCCGCGCTGCTGCTCGAGGTCGATCCGATCGGGCTGGTGAAGGCGCGTGGCAACCGGGCCACCGAGGCGTTCTCGTTGAAGCAGTACGTTAACGACCGGCCGTATGCGGCGTCGTCGCTGCTCGCCGTGGCCATCGGCCGGGTGTTCCGGACGGCGATGCAGGCCAGGTCGAAGGAGCGCCCGGAGCTGGCCGCGACCCCGATCCCGCTGGAGGTCGCGCTGCCCGCGGTGCCCTGTCGTGGTGGCGTGGACCTGGCAACCGCGCTGTTCGCGCCGCTCGGCTGGACGATCGAGGCCGAGCCGATCCCGCTGGACGAGCACTTCCCGGAGTGGGGCGAGAGCCGGTACGTCCGGCTGCGGCTCACCGGCACGCTGCCCCTCGCTGACGCGCTGACCCATCTGTACGTCCTGCTGCCGGTGCTCGACGACGCCAAGCACTACTGGGTCGCCGCCGACGAGGTGGAGAAGCTGCTCACCGCCGGCGGCGAGTGGCTGGCGGCACACCCGGAACGGAACCTGATCGTCAGCCGATACCTGCGGCGACGCGGCGGGCTCACCCGCGAGACGCTGGCCCGCCTGGCCGAGTCCGACGACACCGAGCCGGAGCAGATCGACGATGCGGTACCCGAGGAAGGCACCGTCGAGGACACGCCGCAGGAGCCGCTGCGGGTGCTGCGCCGCAGGGCGGTCGTGGGCGCGCTGCATGCGGTCGGGGCGACGCGCGTTCTCGACCTCGGCTGCGGCGACGGCGTCCTGGTGGCCGATCTGCTCGCCGAGCCGTCGATCACCGAGGTCGTCGGGGTCGACGTGTCCTGCCGAGCGCTGAGCTACGCCGAGCGCCGGCTGCGGCTGGAACGGATGCCCGAGCGGAAGCGGGACCGGGTCCGCCTCATCCAGGGCGCCCTCACCTACACCGACGAACGGCTCGTGGGGTACGACGCCGCAGTCCTGATGGAGGTGATCGAGCACGTGGACGCGCCGCGCCTGCCCGCGCTGGAACGTGCGGTGTTCGGTGCCGCGGCGCCAGGTGCGGTGGTCGTCACCACGCCGAACGTCGAGTACAACGCCCGGTACGAGTGGCTCCCGGCTGGCCAGGTGCGCCACCCGGACCACCGTTTCGAGTGGACCCGGGCCGAGTTCGTGGCATGGGGGCAGCGGGTGGCCGACGCGTACGGCTACGCGGTGCGGTTCGCGCCGGTGGGCGCGGAGGACCCCGACCTCGGCCCGGCGACCCAACTGGCGGTGTTCACCCGATGAACCTCACGATCCCGGAACTGTCGCTCGTCGTGCTGGTGGGTGTCTCCGGCTCCGGCAAGTCGACGTTCGCCGCGCGCCACTTCGCCGCGACGCAGGTGCTCTCCAGCGACACCTGCCGCGGGCTGGTCGCCGACGACGAGAACGACCAGGCCGCCACCCCGGACGCCTTCGACGTGCTGCACTACATCGCCGGCAAGCGGCTGGCCGCCGGCCGGCTGACCGTCGTCGACGCGACGAACGTGCAGGTCGAGGCGCGTCGCTCGCTGGTGAACCTGGCGAAGGAGTACGACGTCCTGCCGGTCGCGATCGTGCTCGACGTACCGGAGGAGCTGTGCCTGGAGCGCAACGCCACCCGGCCTGACCGCATGTTCGGCGCACCGGTGGTCCGGCGCCAGCGCCAGCAGCTGCGGCGGTCGCTGCGCGGGCTCGCGAAGGAGGGCTTCCGCAAGGTCCATGTGTTGCGGACGGCGTCCGAAGTGGACTCGGCGGTCATCTCCTACGAGCGCGCCTACAACGACAAGCGTGAGCTGACCGGCCCGTTCGACATCATCGGCGACATCCATGGGTGCGCGTCCGAGCTGCGGACCCTCCTCGGCGAGCTGGGCTACCGAGTCAGGTTCGACGCCGACGGCCGTGCGATCGGCGCTCGCCACCCCGACGGTCGTACGGCGGCGTTCGTCGGCGACCTCGTCGACCGTGGCCCGGACACCCCCGGCGTGCTCCGGCTCGTCATGGGCATGGTGGCCGACGGCGACGCGCTGTGCGTGCCTGGTAATCACGAGAACAAGCTCGTACGGGCGCTTCGTGGCCGCAACGTCCAGCTCACCCACGGGCTGCCCGAGTCGCTCGACCAGCTCGCCAGCGAGCCGGACGAGTTCCGCAAGCAGGCCGAAGAGTTCATGTACGGGCTGGTCAGCCACTACGTGCTCGACGGCGGCCAGCTCGTGATCGCGCACGCCGGCCTGAAGGAGGCGTACCACGGGCGGGCGTCCGGTCGGGTCCGGCAGTTCGCGCTGTACGGCGAGACGACCGGCGAGACGGACGAGTACGGGCTTCCCGTGCGGTACCCGTGGGCGCGGGACTACCGCGGCCGGGCGACCGTCGTCTACGGGCACACGCCCGTGCTGGAGCCCGCCTGGGAGAACAACACGCTCTGCATCGACACCGGCTGCGTCTTCGGCGGGCGACTGACCGCACTGCGCTACCCCGAGCGCGAACTGGTTTCGGTGCCGGCCGAACAGGTCTGGTACGAGCCGGTCCGGCCGCTGGCCCCGGTGTCCGCCGCACGGGGCGGTCGGCGGGAGAGCGACGCGCTCGACATCCGGGACGTCCTCGGGAAGCGGGTTGTCGAGACCGCCCACCACGGGCGGGTGACCGTACGGGAGGAGAACGCAGCCGCTGCGCTGGAGGTCGTGAGCCGGTTCGCGGTCGATCCGCGCTGGCTGGTGTACCTGCCGCCGACGATGGCGCCGTGCGCGACCTCGTCGCTGGACGGGCTGCTGGAGCATCCGGCCGAGGCGTTCGCGGCGTTCCGGGCGGACGGTGTGCGCGAGGTCGTCTGCGAGGAGAAGCACATGGGCTCGCGCGCGGTCGCGCTGATCTGCCGCGACGAGTCGGTGGCGGCGACGCGGTTCGGCGTGGAGACCGGTGAGGCTGGCGCGTTGTATACCCGGACGGGTCGTGCCTTCTTCGACGACCCCGAGCTGACCGTGGCGCTGCTGGCGCGGGTGGGTGCGGCAGTGGGCGAGGCCGGACTCTGGGACGAGCTGGAGACGGGCTGGCTCCTCCTCGACGCCGAGCTACTGCCGTGGTCAGCGAAGGCCGTAGGACTGATCCGTGGCCAGTACGCGGCGGTGGGAGCGGCGGCGCGTGCGGCTCTCCCGCCGGCGGTCGCCGCGCTGGACCTCGCCGCTGCTCGGGGGCTTGATGTGGCGGCGCTCCGGGATCGGACCGCCACACGGGCGGCCAGTGCGGACGCGTTCACCGATGCGTACCGCCGGTACTGCTGGCCGGTCGACGGGCTGGACGGTCTCGCGCTGGCGCCGTTCCAGGTGCTGGCCGCCGAGGGCCGGTCGCTGGCGGGCCGGGACCACCGCTGGCACCTCGACGTGCTCGACCGGCTGGTCGCCGCCGACCCGGGGATCCTCCGGGTCACGGGGCGTCGCTTTGTCGACCTCGCCGACGCGTCTGCCGCCGCCGCGGCCACGGAATGGTGGACCGAGCTGACCGGTGCTGGCGGCGAGGGCATGGTCGTCAAGCCGGTCGACGCCCTGGTCAGGGGCGCGAAAGGGCTGGTCCAGCCCGGGGTGAAGTGCCGCGGGCCGGAGTACCTCCGGATCATCTACGGCCCGGACTACCAGGCACCGGAGCACCTTAGCCGGCTGCGGCAGCGGGGGCTCGGCCACAAGCGGTCGCTGGCGCTGCGGGAGTACGCGCTCGGGCTGGAGGCCCTGGACCGGCTTGCGGCGGGCGAACCGCTGTGGCGGGTCCACGAACCGGTCTTCGCCGTACTGGCGCTGGAGAGCGAACCGGTCGACCCGCGCCTGTGAGGTTGGTCTCGGTACGGGGGCTACCGGCGCGTAGTCGGGGAAAATCGATTCAGTGAGCGCGCGACGTGGACCGATGGTGATCTGGGCCGTCGCTGTCGCCGTCTACGTGATCGCCGTCCTCCAGCGCACCTCGCTCGGCGTCGCCGGTATCGAGGCCACCGAGCGGTTCGGCGCGTCGGCAAGCGTGCTCGCCACGTTCGCCGTCGTGCAGCTGCTGGTCTACGCGGCGTTACAGATCCCGGTCGGTGTCCTCCTCGACCGGTTCGGATCGCGCCGGCTGCTAGTCGTCGGCGCCCTGACGATGGCCGCCGGCCAGCTCGCGCTCGCCCTCTCCACCGACTTCACGACCGCGTTACTGGCCCGTGTGCTGGTCGGTGCCGGTGACGCGATGACGTTCATCAGCGTGCTGCGGCTGGTGTCGGCGTGGTTCCCGGCGCGCCGGATCCCGGTGATGTCGCAGTTCACGGGCATCGTCGGGCAGCTCGGCCAGGTGCTGTCGGCGGTGCCGCTCGTCGCGCTGCTGCACGGTCCGGCTGGACGCCGGCGTTCGTCTCAGCCGCCGCGCTCAGCCTGCTGGCCGCGATCCTCACCCTCGCCGCGTTACGGGACGCGCCGCCCGGGACCACGGTTCGCATGCCTGCGGCCTCGCCCCGGCACGTGATCGAGCAGCTCAAGGACGCCTGGCGCCATCCGGGCACCCGCCTCGGTCTCTGGACCCACTTCGTCACGCAGTTCTCCGGCACCGTCTTCGTGATGCTCTGGGGTTTCCCGTTCCTGGTGTCGGCGCAGGGGCTGGCGCCGGGCACGGCGAGCGTGCTGCTCACGATGTACGTGTTCGCCGGCATGGCCGTGGCGCCGCTCATCGGCGAGCTGGTCGCGCGGCATCCGCTGCGGCGCTCGTGGCTGGTGCTCGGGATCGCCGGGCTCAACGCCGGCGCGTGGGCGGTCGTGCTCGCTATGCCGGGTCCGGCGCCGCTGTGGATGCTGGTGGCGTTGGTGCTGATCCTGACGGTCGGCGGCCCGGGGTCGATGATCGGCTTCGACTTCGCCCGTACGTTCAACCCGCCGCACCGCCTCGGCACGGCCACCGGCATCGTCAACATCGGCGGCTTCTGCGCGTCGCTGGTGACGATCCTGGTGGTCGGCTTGATCCTCGACGCGCTCACGCCGGCCGGTGCCCAGGGGTACAGCCTCGACGCGTTCCGGATCGCGCTCGCGTTCCAGTTCGTCATGTGGACGATCGGTGTGGTCGGGGTGGTGCGCACGCGCCGGTTGGCCCGTGCGGAGCTGGCGCGGGAGGGCGTCGTGGTGCCGCCGATCCGGGTGGCTATCCGCCGTCGGCTCGACGCGCGCCGCGCCGCCTGACCTCAGCGGCGGCCGTACAGGCGACGAACGACGGTCTTGAGCAGCGCGTTCGTCTTCTCCGTGCGGTCGAAGCTCTGGATCACCATCGGCAGGGAGAACCGCTTCCGGGCGATCGACTTCGCGCGGGCGAACTCGCGGAGTCCGTCCTCGCCGTGGATCCGCCCGAAGCCCGAGTCGCCGACCCCGCCGAACGGCAGCGCGGCGACGCCCGCGAACGAGATCACGCCGTTGACGGCCGCCATGCCCGAGCGGAGCCGCCGGGCGATCTCCACGCCACGCCGCTTGGAGAAGACCGACGCGCCCAGCCCGTACCGGGTGGCGTTGGCGCGTTCGACGGCTTCGTCCAGGTCGCGGACCTTGGCGACGGTGAGCGTCGGCCCGAACGTCTCCTCCTGCACGGCGGACGACTCCTCCGGCACGTCGACGAGGATCACCGGGTCGACGTACGGCGCGTGCACCGACTCCGGCCCGCCGACGACCGCGCGGCCGCCCCGATCGAGCGCGTCGGCGATGTGCCGGGAGATGATGCCGAGCTGGCTGGGCATGGTGATCGCGCCGAGGTCGGCGTCCGGCTCGGCGCCCGCCTTGAGCTTGGACGCCTTCGCCGCCAGCTTCTCGACGAACTGGTCGTACACCGGCTCCAGGACGTACACGCGCTCGGTGCCGACACAGGTCTGGCCGGCGTTGCTCATGCCGCCCCACAGCGCGGCGTCGGCGGCGGCATCGAGGTCGGCGTCGGCGTCCACGATGAGGACGTCCTTGCCACCGCACTCCATCAGGACGGGCGTCAGCGTCTCGGCGCAGGCCGCCATCACCCGCTTGCCGGTGGCCGTCGATCCGGTGAAGGCGATCTTGTCGACGCCGGAACGGCACAGCGCCGCACCCGTCTCGCCCAGCCCGGTGATGAGCTGCAGCACGGGCTGGTCCGGCACGACCTCGGCGAACGTGTCGACCAGCCAGGCGCCGACGGCCGGCGTGTACTCGCTCGGCTTGAACACCACGGCATTGCCGGCGGCCAGCGCGTAGCCGATTGACCCCATTGGCGTGAGGACCGGGTAGTTCCACGGGCCGATGACGCCGACCACGCCGAGCGGCGGGTACTCGACGCTCGCGGCCTGGTTCGCCATCAGCAGCCCGGCGGAGACCCGGCGCGGGCCGAGCACCTTCTCGGCCTTGCGCCCGGCCCAGTCGAGGTGCTCCAGGGCGGTCATCGCCTCGATGAGCGCGTCGTCGACCGGCTTGCCTCCCTCGCGGTGCATCAGGCCGGTGAGGTCGTCGATCCGGTGGGCCATGGTCTTGCGCCAGGCGGCGAGCAGCTTCTTGCGGCCGTTGAAGCCCAGGCCAGACCACCAGCTCGCGGCGGTGCGGGCGCGCGCGACGGCGGCTCTCACCTCGTCCTCGCCGTGGACCGGGAAGCGGCCCACCTCTTCACCCGTCGCCGGGCTGGTCGAGACGAGCGTGCCGTCGACGACGGCGGGCACGCCTGGCGCGGCGGTCTCCAGGCCCGAGCGGCCGGGAGCGGGGCTGGCGGTCATGGTTGGCCTCCTAGCGGCGGGCCGTGGGGGGACGGCCGCGTGGTGCTCAGTCTAGGGCGTTTCCTACCCATGAGTAACACCCGTCCTGCCGCCGAATGTGACCTAGTTCGCTCACTGCTTGTCATGGCGGCGCAACATGCGAGACTCGCAGCCAACCCCTGGGTCCGAGCGGCCCGGAGCGGGATGACGGCTGAGGGAGGCGTTCGTGGCGCGCGAGTTCGAGAAGGTCGGGATCGTGGGACTGGGCACGATGGGTGCCGGTATCGCGGAGGTGTTCGCCCGGGCCGGGCTCTCCGTCATCGCGGTCGAGGCCGACGATGCCGCCGTCGAGCGGGGGCGCGCGCACATCGCCGACTCCACCGGCCGCGCGGTCGCCCGTGGCAAGCTCACCGAGGACGAGCAGCCGGCGCTACAGGAGCGGATCAGCTACGCGAGTTCCCTCGACGCGCTGGCCGACGTCGACCTCGTCATCGAGGCCGTCCCCGAGCACCTCGACCTGAAGCAGCGGATCTTCGCCGATCTGGACAAGATCTGCCGGCCGGACACGATCCTCGCCACCAACACGTCGTCGCTGTCGGTCACCGAGATCTCGGTCGCCACGCACCGCCCCGACCGCGTCATCGGCATGCACTTCTTCAACCCGGCGCCGGTGATGAAGCTGGTCGAGGTCATCCGGACGGTGGTCACCGACCAGGCGGTCGTCGACGACATCGAGGCGCTGGCCGTCCGGCTCGGCAAGGTCGATGTCACGATCGGTGACAAGGCTGGCTTCATCGCCAACGCGCTGCTGTTCGGGTATCTCAACCACGCCGTGTCGATGTACGAGTCGCGGTACGCCACCCGCGAGGACATCGACGCCGCCATGAAGTTCGGCTGCGGCCTGCCGATGGGCCCGCTCGCACTGATGGACCTGATCGGCATCGACACCGCGTACGAGATCCTCGACACGATGTACAAGCAGGGCCGCAACCGGCTCCACGCGCCGAGCCCGATCATCAAGCAGATGGTCACCGCCGGCATGCTCGGCCGGAAGTCGGGCAAGGGCTTCTACAGCTACGAGAAGTTCGGCGCGCCGAAGGTCGTCGCGGACGCTCTGACTCCGGCGCCCGGCGCCGCCACCGAGGGCGCCCGGCCGGTGCAGAAGGTCGGCGTCGTCGGTTCGGGCACGATGGCCACGGGCATCATCGAGGTCTTCGCCAAGGCCGGGTACGAAACGCTCTACGTCACCCGCGGCGAGGAGAAGGTCGCCAAGGTTCGCGCCGCCCTCACGAAGTCCCTGGACAAGGCCGTCGTCCGCGGCAAACTCTCCGAGGAGGACCGGGACGC
>Ga0210378_10001247_pt1 | contig 13295 bp, 9 predicted proteins | sample PLM1_60_b1redo_FD_155465 | JGI IMG/M metagenome (GOLD analysis project Ga0210378, IMG submission 155465) | Groundwater sediment microbial communities from an aquifer in East River, Colorado, USA - PLM1_60_b1 redo | ecosystem: Environmental > Terrestrial > Soil > Riparian zone | place: USA: East...
GTCGTCGATGACGCCGGGCTTGTACAGCGCGAAGTAGTCGACGTAGATGTACAGGAACATGAAACTGGTCCATGCTGCTGCGAGCTTCGCCTGAACCGGGATCTGCCGGTCCTCCAGCGCGGTGAGTTCTGCTCTCTGGGTTCTCACGTCGTTGCTCCTTCGGTTCGGTGGGATGGTGAGTTCCACCACGATGGCTGGCGTTCCGCAGCGCGGCGCCGGTATACTTACGTCGTAAGCATACAGCGTATGTTATACATACATCGTAAGCCTTGTCAAGCGGAGGCCCTGTGGCGACGCCACCCGAACCGAGCTCGACGCCGCGGACCCCCCTGAACAGGGAGCGCGTGGTGCGGGCTGCCGTCGCCCTCGCCGACGAAGCCGGCCTCGAGGCGCTCAGCATGCGCAAGCTCGGCCAGCGACTCGGGGTCGAGGCGATGTCCCTGTACAACCACGTGGCGAACAAGGACGACCTCCTGGACGGGATGATCGACGTCGTGTTCAGCGAGATCGACCTGCCCGCCAGCGATGCCGGCTGGCGCACGGCCATGCGCCAGCGGGCGGCCTCGGTGCGCGAGGCACTCGCGCGACACCCCTGGGCGACCGGGCTGATGGAGCTCCGGACAACGCCCGGGCCGACGAGTCTGCGCCACCACGAGGCGGTGCTGGACTGCCTGCGCGAAGCGGGCTTCTCGATCGAGAACGCCACCCACGCGTACTGGCTCCTGGACAGCTACATCTACGGGTTCGCGATCCAGGAGGCGAGCCTGCCGTTCGGCACACCGGAGGAGCTTGCCGAGATGGCCGAGATCGTCCTCCCACGGGTGCCGGCGGAGACCTACCCGCGCCTGAACGAGGCCGCCGCCGCCGCCCTCGCGTCCGGCTACGACTACACACACGAGTTCGAGTTCGGTCTCGACCTCATCCTCGACGGCCTCGAGCGACTCCTAGACTCCGCTCGAGAATCGGGCGCGACCGTTCACTGAGGAGCGAGGCGACCGGATGAAGGCGGTGGTCTACGACCGGTACGGTCCGCCCGACGTGCTTCGCGTCGAGCAGGTCCGGATGCCGACCCCGGGCCCAAAGCAGGTGCTCGTCGAGGTCGTTGCCACCTCGGTCAATCTCTCCGACTGGGAGTGCCTGCGGGGCACCCCGCTCTACGCGCGGATCGGGGGCGTGCGCAGGCCGGCGCGTCGGACCCTCGGCTCGGACATCGCGGGGCGCGTGCACGCGGTCGGCCCGGGCGTCACCCGGTTCCGCGTGGGCGACGAGGTCTACGGCGACAACCTCGGCCTGATGGGCGGCTTCGCCGAGTACGCGGTGGCGCCCGAGTCGGTGCTTGCCCACAAGCCCGCCGCGTTGGCCTTCGCCGAGGCCTCGACGCTTCCCCAAGCAGCGGCGATCGCCCTGCAGGGAACCGCCGGCGTGGGGGAAGGCCGGCGCATGCTCATCAACGGGTCAGGCGGCGGCAGCGGGTCGTTCGCGATCCAGCTCGCCAAGCGTGCGGGGGCGCACGTGACCGGTGTCGACAACGCGGGCAAGCTCGAGTTCATGCGGTCGCTGGGCGCCGACGAGGTGGTCGACCACCGCCGCACGGACTTCACGCAGCTCGGACCGTTCGACCACATCCTCGACCTCGTCGCGTACCGGTCGGTGTTCACCTATCGGCGGGCGCTGGCCCGTGGCGGCCGGTACCGCTGCGTGGGTGGGCCGGTGCCGACCCTCCTGCGGATCGTCACGATCGGCGCCTTGCTTGGCCGGCTCACCGGGCGCCGCATCGGGATGCTGGTGGTCAAGCAGGGCCCCGCGCACTTCGAGCCCCTCGCCGAGCGGTGCGTCGCCGGGGATGTCCAGATCCACATCGACCGCAGGTTCGGCCTGGACGGCGTCCCGCAGGCGCTGGCATACGTCGGTGAGGGTCGCGCTCTGGGCAAGGTCGTCATCGAAACCTGACCGCCACCTCCGCAACTGCAGCCGGGGCGCAACCGTCCCTGCAGGGCCACAACGGCGGCGAGCCGAAGCCACGATGCGTGCGTGCACGTTGCAGGCGGCGGCGAGCGGCGGTGCTCTGGCGTACAGCCGATCTACTAGGGCGGTGGTGCGACGCGCGATGGCCCAGTTCCTGGGGCCTGCGCCGCAGGGTGCATCGCCAACTCGGGTCACAGGGGTGAGGTGATGAGACGTTGCGCCCGTCGGGCTCTGGTGTGCTCGGAGCTGCCCTCCGGTGTGCGCTCAACAGCGGCATCAGCAACGAACCGGAGGAGGACGACTTCATCGAGCGTGAACGTCACGTCGTCTGGCAGGTCGACAATCCGCGACTCGCGCACGGCCGCATCGTCGCATCTTTCGCCGGGGCCGCTGTCCCGGTGTCCACAGGGTTTCCGAGAACCCCGGGGGCAGCCGGTTGATGAACCCCCTCAGATCCCCGGGCCTGCATTACCGCATTGCCGCCGCCCGCGACCGCATTACCGAGTTGCGGGTGGGGGCGGGCGGGTACACACCGCGCGAGAACCGCCGTTCTCGGCCGGCTGCATCGCGGACTAAGCCTCGATCCACCGATCTCCGGCGGCGGGGAGTGACTTTGCAGTTGCGGCGGAAGTTAGTCGACGCGTTCGCGCGTAGTAGATCGGGGCAGCGTGCGTTGAGGTGTGTGCGTCGCAGCGCTTCGCGGCCGGTTGCAGTTCCGGAGTCGTTGTTGATGGGGTCGTGGCGGACGGGGCGGGTCAGCGGCTCAGCCTGGTGGCGGCAGCGCCCGTAGCCGTACGAGCGCGGCGAGGAGCGCGTCGCGCCATGGCCAGCGTGTCGGAAGGTGCAGCGTGTCGACCCGCCCGCTGCGGGTCATCCGTCCCGGCAGCGATAGGTAGCGGCGGCGGATCGTCTTGGCAACGACCAGTCCACTGAGACGCAAGCCGAGCGAAGCGACCCAGCGCAGCAGGTTGTGCGCCAGTGCGGTCAGCACCAGCCAGGCGGCGTTGGCGTTGAACCTGCCCGAGGGGCAGTGGGTCAGCCCGGCGCCGGCCTTGAGGTCGCGGATGGCGAGCTCGACCACTGCGTGCGCGCGGTGGTCGGCGTCGACAGCGACGGCGTCGCCGTCAAGGTCGGTGATGAAGGCGTGGTGACGCCAGTCGGGCCACAGCTGCGCTTGCGCACCGACCAGCCGGGTGCGCCGCACGATCAGCCGACGCCCCGCCAGCGTCGTCTCGGCGACCTGGGCGACGCCGCCATCGGTGTAGTCGATGTCGACCCAGGCGGTCTCGTCGATGCCGTCGATCGCTGCAACGACGGCCTTTGTGGCACGCACGGTGATGGAGAAGCGCACGTTGTGATCCCGGCACGCGGTGATGACCTTGGCCGACCAAAACGCCGAGTCGGCCCGCAGCACGATCGGTCCGGTGGCGCCGGCGCGGCGCACCCGGCGGATCGTCTCACGCACGAACCGCTGCGCGCCGCGGCTGCTGTTGGCCGACCCTTTGCGCATCCGGGCGTGCAGGATCTCGCCGGTGTCGGCCCGTGTGGCCAGCAGCGGGTGGTAGCCGCGCTGGCGGGTGTAGCCGTAGGTCGCGCCCTGCTTGGCGTAGCCGTGGGTCTGGCAGATCGTGGAGTCGACGTCGATCACCAGTGGCGCCGCCCCCGGCCCCGCGCCCGCGGCCCACGCCGCGGTCAGCAGCCGCTCAGTCAACGCGTCGAGCTGACGGACGTGACCGAAGGTGAACGACCGCAGCCACGTGCCGATCGTCGACGGCGCCATCACCTCATGACCGACGACCTCACTGGTCGCGCCCGAGCGCAGGATGTCGGCGTCATCGATGCAGTCGCCGCCGGCCAGCAGCGCGTGGACCACGGTGAGCAGCTTGCGGCCGGGACGGTGACCGACGCTGACCAGCTCGTCGACCAGCGCCTCGACACCCAGGTGCTGGCTCAGCGTCGCGGGCAGAATCAGCCCCGCGTCAGCGACCATCCGATCGCCGTCGAACGTGACCTCAACGCGGTCCAGCGTGTGCGAAGATGCGCCCATCCTGAGAGTGCCTCCTGTCAGGCGATGCATTTCGGTGTGGTAACCGGCATCTTCCCTGGTCAGGAGGCATTTCTCTTGGAACTCACGCCAACGTCACGGCGTAACGCGGTGGATCGAGGCTTAGTCGACGCTCCTTGCCTCGTACATGGCAGCAACCTCAGCGAGCATCGCGGCTACGTTGGGCCCTTCGCTGCACCTCGAACTGAAACCGCGAGTTCGCCGCCAGCGCGGCCGTGATCTGCTCCTGCTCAGACCCAAGCAGCCGAAGCAGCGCCGCATCGATAATGAAATTGAGGGCTGTCGCAAGTCGCGTGAGATCGGCTCCATCATAAGCCGTGGACTGATCATCCCAGTGGGTAAGTGCGTTTCTCATCGTCCACACTCGATGGATAAACGTACTGGGCTTACCTGTAAGGGGCCTTAGTCCTGGCCCGACGAACCTGAGCACTTCACGGAGGCGGCGGCGAAGGGAGGGCTCGTGGGCGTACTTTAGCTCGTCTTTCAGCCACTCCTTGTACTGAGGAGGGCAGCTGGCGATCGCGGCCTCGCGGGCCTCCAAGTCGGTGGGATCAGGATCATTTGGGAGCACCCGTCGATGTAGCGCCTCGATGGCTTGTACAGCATTGAGAAATCGACTCTCGGCGTAGACGAACGAGGCGTAGCCCGGGGCGAAACGCAAGTCAAGGACCGGTCCGAGCCGCTCTGCCAGCTCGAACCATCTACGAATAAGCGTCCGGAAGCTCCTGTCATCGGCGGGGAGAAGTATGAGTGCTTCCGTCAGGCGCTTGACCTGCGCTGGATCTTTGGGGGTCGGAAGGAACGGCGCAAGGAACTCGGCTGATCGCTTGAGGACTCGACCGTCGTCCCGCGTCTCCGTTGTCGCCGGTCCAGCGACACGCACGGATCGGATGGCCGAGGGCCGCTGGGCAGCAAGCGTGACGAAGTCCCTCAGCCGAGGCACATAACGACCGACGATCTCACGGAGTGGGAGCGGCTCCCTGACGTCAACGGAGAACACAACCGTCTCGTTGATCTCCGCATGTCCGAGTCCGCCGCCAAACTGTGCCTCCGAGGCCAACCGAACCGACTCGTGCGCCAAGTCAGCGACGACCTCACGCGGCTGCTCGTATTCGATCCAGACGCGCTCCACGTGGCGGTCGTCGGACCACTCGATGTGGCGCTCTGGCGTTGAGCGGCCGCTAAGCTCCGCCAGGTAATCAAGCTCGATAGTGACCCGATCAAAGACAGGTTGCCCAACATCTGGGATCAGAGCTCCGGCAAGTACACCGTCATTGGCACGGAGTCGCTGCCTGTTGAGGCCAGCCGAAGGTAGGGTAGAGCCTGTCTCGACGCAGTTGATCAGGGTGAACTCATCTCCCTCGGCCACCCCATGGAGCACGTCCGCGCGCCAGTTGCCGAGCGTCCCGCTGTCGTCGTGAAAGAAGCCCAAGACGTCGAGTTCGCCACCGGAGTCGGGGCTCCAGGTAAGGGCGCCAGCGAGCTGCTGATCCGGGTTCGCCGGCTCCCACCATGCACCCTGCACAATGAACGCTTCCGAGCAGCGGCGGCGCACCTTGGCCATCCGGCTGGTCTCCTTCGAGAACTCGGCACTCCAGAGGCGGCGGGCTCATCCTGCCAGCGCAAGAGTCACCGTGCAGAATCCTGAAGGTAGACGGTCGTTTATCATCGGCTCCGCGCGAGCCGAGGTCGTCCCGGGGAGCAAGGAACGAGCGAGCGATGGTGCGAGCATCTCCGCAGGAGCAGGCCGGTGGGGCTGGGACCAGCGAGGTCACTGCCGCTCTCCAGCGAATCGGCTGGGGACCGGTGGTCCCAAACGCTCAGCACGACCTAGGGACCGACCTGTTCGCCCAAGCCCGCGACGCCCGACGGTTCGACCTTGGCCTCTTCATCGGCGTGCAGGTCAAGGCCGGCCCCAGCTACTTCCAGCAGCCCGCCCGTGCCAAGGACGGGTCGCTGCTCGGCTGGTGGTACTACGAGGAGCATGCAGACCACTTTGACGACTGGGTGACCCACGGACTGCCGCACCTGCTGGTGCTGCACGACCTCGACAAGCGCGTCTCTTACTGGGTGCACGTCACCGCCAAGGCGGTGGAGTCCACCGGCAAGGGCGCCAAGATCCTGGTCCCGGTCGACAAGACGATCGACCCGGAACACCTCAACGACCTGCTCGACGTTGCTGCGTCACACAAGCCGGTCATCAACCTGGAAGGTACTGCGTGGGCTGCTAGCGCGCGCAACGTCCCACCCGCGCGCCGGCTGCGGCATGCGCTGCTGGTGCCGCGCTTGGTCGCCCCCGCACCCGAACACCGGGTTCGAGACCGTGATCGGCCCGGAGGAGGCGGTCGCGCTGGTGACCCAGGGCCGCATCCGTCACCTGAAGGCGTTCTCTGAGAGACACGAGGCCGTCCCTTGGCTCGACGAGGCTGGGTCGTCGAAGGACTGGCGGTGGCGGTTCGTCGCCGCCTTGGGGCGCCTGTTTGTCGACGGCGACCGGAATGCGGTCGCAGCCACGATCACCGACGCACCCAACCACGCAAGCCGCGCTGCGGCCTGCGTGGTCACCGCCTGTGCGCTGATGGATGCCGAACGTCACGTTGACGCCGTGGCCCTGTTGTCCGAGCAGCCGGACGATGCGCACCCAGTCGATTGGGCCTGGATGCTGACCCAACGGGCCCGCGCCCGGGCCGAGATTGGTGATGTCGCCCCAGCACGCCAGGACGCCGCTGCCGCCCTGCGCGCCCTCGTCGGTGACCCCGACGACGTCACCGCCTCGGCGATCGGTGCGGCAGCGGCCGAACTGCTTTTCCAGACCGCCCCGTGGGGGGAAGAGTCGCTCGATGCGCTCATCACGGCCATTGACACCGCTGTCTCGTGGTGGCGCACACAAACCGTCTCGACCGCCTTCCGGGCCGCCGCCGACCGCACCTTCCGGGAGTGGGCCGACGACCGGCCAACCATGAGGATCGATTTCGAAGACACCGTCAACGACAGGCTGTTTGCCGCCGTGGTGAGCGCCGATCTGACTGGTGAGCAAGGGACCTGGCGGGCGACCGGCAGCCTGCTGGCCCGCAACACCCTCATGGTCCAGCACGCCGGTGGCGATGCCAGCCGCCAGACTGGTGCCCTGGACGAGTTGCGCCGCTGCGGCGACGAGAAGTCGCTGGACCTGGCCGCCAGACGGCTCTGGGCGATCGGCCCGCTCTGTCCGCTCGCCGAGGCGGCCCGGCGCATCCAACCCGGCTCTTGGACCCACACCACTGCCCGCGCCAACCTTGCCCTGTGGCAGCACGCCGGCGATGTCCTAGACGAGGCCACCGCTAGCGACGCGGCGCGCTTCTGCGTGGACGTGGTCACCGACAGCTCCGCGTTTGTCTCGCGGACAACCCCGTCGTTCCTTGTTATCCCCTATACCCTCGACGCGCTCCGCGGCCTCCTCGCCACGGCCGACGACGCGGTTCACCGCGACCTCGCTCGCCTCATCGCCGGGCTGCCGCCTGTGACCGACGAGCTCGAGGCCCGTGGCTGGGCTCGGGTGGCAGCCGCCCTGCGATCAACCGTGGTCGCCGCCGCCGACGACCGCGTCGCCTGGCGCCAGGTCGCCGTCTCTCAGCCAGATCCACGGCTGGCCGCAGCGCTCCTCGGCCTGCTCACCGACCACGACGAGCCAGCCCGCGAAGTGCTACGCGCCAGGATCGCGGGCGGCGACAACCACGCGCTTGCCGCCCTCGGGCCCGACCATGTGCATGAATTGGACGCGCAGGTCGCCGAGCGGTTGATGGCTAAGGACGCTGAGTTGCTTGAAGTCACCATCGCCGAACTACAGCAGGGCGCTCACGCGATCAGGAGTCGCGACCCGGCCGAGCGGCTGGCGGTCCTCGGCGTCTACTTCCCCGACGTCGCACCGTGGGATGTGCTCCTGCGCTACCTCGGGCATGCCCGCCTTCCCAGCGAACGCAAGCGGATCGCGTGCCTGGCCCTCGCGCGGCATGCCGACCGGCTCCCCGAACCGGTCCGCTCTGCCTTGCGCGAGCTGATCCCGCAGCTCAAGGCAACCGTCCCGGCCCTCAACGCGCTCGGCGAACCCTTTGGCGGTGCTGGCATGATCCTTGCGGCCGCTGTTGGAGCCCTTGACGACCAGGCACTGACAGGCGGCCTCCCCGGGCTGCTCAGCGGCTCCCCGCCGGAGCGGCGCGACGCCGCCGCACTGATTGGCCGTCTCGGCCGGCCCGAGTTCACTGCTGCGCTCGTTGCCCTCTTCGGCGACCCACATCCGGAGGTTCGCGGCGAGGCCGCCTGCGCGCTTGCCATGCGAGTAGGGAGCATGGACACCGGTTCCGACCCGCTGGCCACCGCGGGTCTACAGCGAGCGCTCACCGACCCAGGAGCGCGGACGCCCCTCGCGATCGGCGACGGACTTCCCGCTCTTGGAACGCCAAGCGACCAAGCCCGCGAACTCATCAGGCCGCTGCTCGACCACCCCTCGGCACTTGTCCGCGAGACCGCCGCCCGCGCTGTCCATGGCTCGGCCGGGCCATGACGCCTACGGGAGTCCCGAGCAGCCAGTCAAGCGCGGATGGGTTCACGGAGTGGACTGCGCCCTGTCGAGGGCCCGAACATCCACCTGCTGGTGACCCCGAACCCCGACGGCTGGTCGCTGTCGGGCCTGTTCGACTTCGAGCCCGCGATGCGCGGCGCCAGGGAATGCGAGTTCGCTTCCGTCGGGCTGTTCGTCGCCCACGGGGACGCCGGGTTCTTGCGCCGCCTGCTCCTGGCGTACGGCTACCGCCCCCACCAGCTCTACGACGAGCTGCCACGGCGGCTCCTTGCCTAGGCGCTGCTGCACCGCTACAGCGATCTGCCATGGTGGCCGGAGCAACAGCCCCTGCTGAGCCGCACGATTGTCGCACTGTCGTTGGTTGCGGTTGGATCACGGCTCGCTGGTCCGGCGGGTGCTTCTCCGAGGACCGACCCGGCTACGTCGCAGACGCCGTCCTTGAAGCAGCACCGCTGTTCAGGGCGCCGCCGCTCGGCTCGACCCAAGATAACGACGAGGTTGAGTGGCAAGGCGGTCGGGTGTACCTGCACCTCGGCGTCCGCCGAGACGACCGCGACGCTCGGCAATAGCCTTCTTGTCAACGGCTGAGCTGGCTACTGGCGCAAGAAGCGGGCCATGGCTTTGCCGGTGCAACTACAGGTCGAGTGCCAGCCCGTCCGCCCGCTCGATCCCTGGCCGCTGGGCAGGTGATGCCCGGGCCAGGTCGACCTGGCTGGCGGCCAGCTCGTACACCCCGTGGGGCTCGTAACTGGCCTCTCGACCCCGCGCGACTTCGGCGTGGTCGATCCCGTGGGCGGCCCAGAACCGCTCGATCGCCGCGACGCTGTTCCGCCAGGCGTCCGCGGCGACCGGGTGGGTCGGCCGCTGGCCGACTTCGGCGACCAGGTCGGCCGGTGGGTCGCGCTCGAGCGCTGCCAGGTGGGCGGCATGGCGGACCATGAGTTCCTGGCCGGCGAGCTGGGCTCGCCGGAGCTGCGGCGCGTGGTCCTGGTCCCACCGGACGCAGGCCTCCTGCTCCCGCTCAAGCTGCTCGCGTCGAGCGTCCAGGTCGGCCAGGCGGCCATTGAGCCTTTCCAGGTCGATAGGTGTGGTACGGCCCTCCCCGATCGCCGCGGCGGCGTTCTGGCAGGCTGCGGCGACGATGGCGCGGGTCTCGGCCAGCGCCCTCAGCTCGCCGGTTCGCTCTGGCGGGCGCGCCACCAGCAGCTCGGTGGCCGTGTCGATGGCGCGGACCAGGCCGCCGGGCGGCAGGGTCTTGAGCGCTCGGCGCATGGCCAGCTCATCGCCGTCGCGCCGGTCAATGGCCAGCGTCTTGGCCGCGCTCTGGCCAAGCGAGCGGGTCAGTTCGGCCAGCGGGTCGTAGGCGAGCTGGCGGGGTGGGCGGTCCAGCTCCTCGTTCCACTCCGGCGCGACGACGTACAGCTGGACGTCGAGCTGGTGGCGGCTCATCACCACATAGCCCCATTCCTGAAGCTTGCCCTCGCTGACGCCGAAGACGTGGGCGTCCAGGATCGTCATGCCCTGGCCCTTGTGGCCGGTGAGGGCATAGGCGTGCCGCAACCGGTCGCGCTCGAGCCACGGGCGGGGCAGGGTGAGCTCGGCGCCGGCGTCGGTGCGTACGGTGATCGTCACCGCCTCCGGGTCGATCTCGGTGATGGTGGCGCGGGTGCCGTTGACGATCTCGCCCCGTCGGCCATGCTTGTGGAGGGCCACCACCCGATCGCCGACCCCGAACTGCTGGCCGGCGATCACCACCCCACCCTCGCGCACCTCGCCGTGCCCGATCCGCATGGCGTGGGCGGCGGCGTTCAGGGCGGCCACGTCGGCGCGCTGGTAGGCGAGCATGATCGACTGGTGGCTGGCCCGGTGCGGGCTCGCCCACCAGCGGGCCAGTACCGTGGCCTTGGCCTCCTCGCCGGTGTCCACGACCGTGACCCGCCCGTGGGTCCGCCAGACGGCCATCGCCTCGGCGGCCTTTCCGGCGCGTTGGAGGGCCAGCGCGTCGCGGTCGAACGCCTGCCGCTGGCGGAGGTTTTCCCGTAGGTGGACGGCGCCGACCCGGGTGACCACACCGCGCAGGTACCCGCCGGCCTCGATCGCGGCCAGCTGCCGGTCGTCGCCGACCAGGATCACCTTGGCACCGGCGGCGGAGGCGTGGGCGAGCAGGCGGTCGTAGTCGCGGGTGCCGACCATGCCGGCCTCGTCGATGATCAGCACCGTGTTGGCCGCGAACCCGCCGTGGCTGGGGTCGTCCAGCTCCCACAGCAGCCTGGCGGCGTTGACGCAGTGGCGGACGCCGGCGCCCGCGGCGAGCTCCTGCACGGCCTGGTCGGCGAGGGCGACACCGACTACCCGGTACCCAGCGGCGGTGAAGGCGTCGTTGACCACGGCCAGCGCGCTCGTCTTGCCGGAGCCGGCGACCCCGATGACGGCGTCTACCGCGTTCCCCGAGCTGGCCAGGTGGTCGATCATGGCGAGCTGCTCGGCTCGCCAGGCGAACCCGGGCCGGACCTGCTGGATGGCCGCCGTCCGCCTGGCGATGGCGGCCTGCAGCGTCTCGGGCGGGACGATCGCCCGGCCGGCCCCGACACCGGCGGCGGCGGCGTCGATCAGGCGGCCCTCGACCGCCAGCAGCTCCGGGGTCGAGTAGCGCGGCTCCCCCGTCTGCTGCTCCACGGCGTGCAGCCGGACCGCCTTCTCTGGGTCAGTGAGGAACCGGTCGGCATGACGCAGCACCTCCGCCACAGCGTCTTCAGCGGTCGCCGGGCCGGTGAGCCCGGCGGCGTAGCCTTGGTTGACGTCACTGCGGTCGAAGCAGGCGTCCTCGAAGGTGAGCCCCCGCGGGCCGGCGAGCTGCTCGGCGAGCTGCTCGGGGCTTGGCCGCACCAGCCCAGCGATTCCGACCGAATCAAGCCCCTGGTGGCTTCCAAGGGCCTGGGCTGCAGCGGTGGCATCGCGGTGCGTGGCGCGTACGTGCACGCTGGGGTCGAACTGGGCGGCCCTGGCCTGGGCGATCTGGCCGAGCTGGTCGAGCCTTCGCGGGTCGAAGCCGAGGCGCCGAGCCTGCGCGATCCAGCGGCGCCGGAGCCGGGTCGGCGCCGGTCCGCGGCCGGGCAGGTCCCGATCGCTGGGCGCGAGCCTGGTCTTGGCCGGCCGGTCGTGCAGGGCCGCGACCTGGTAGGCCTTGGGTCCCCGCTGCGCGAGGAGGGCGATCCGGGCGACGATCTGGGCCCGGCGCTTGGACAGCGCCTCGATCAGCTCGCGGGGGACGCCGACAAGCTCCGCGGTGCCCTTCACAACCCGGGTCCACTCCAGCCCGAGCCGGCGTGACAGCTCGGCCCGCAGGGCGCGCTGGTACAGGTAGCCGGCCGTCTTGGCCTGCTCGAACAGCTTGCTGGTGGGCAGCGCCGACCAGCACCCGTCGGCGCCCTCGAGGAGGTTGGCCACCACCACGTGGGTGTGCAGCAGCGGGTCGTCGGCGCGGCTGGTGCGGTGCCGGAAGGCCGCCCCGATGAACCCGCTGGTCGCCACCCGGGTGGCCCTGGCCCCGTCACCGTGGTGGCCGCGCAGGCCGTAGCTGGCGACCTGGTCCAGGTAGCCGAGCGCTGCCGTGACCGCTGCGTCGTGGGCGGCGACGACCTGGCGTGCCACGTCCGGAGCGCCGAGCCCGAACAGGATGGCGACGCTCTTGGGGGCGCGGAAGCAGAGGTCGACCCCGGCCGCGCGGGCGTCGACGCGCTGGCCGGCCCATCGCAGCGCCGTGGGATAGCCGTCGCCGTACAGCGCTCCTCCGTCCAGACCGAGGTGGTCGCAGATCCGCTTGACGACGTCGGCCCGGACGAGGCCGTGGCGACCCGCAGCCCGCTCGGCCCGCCCGTACTCCGCCTGTATCGAGCCTCGCTCGAGAAGGTCAGCGGCCGGCATGGCCCGTCGTGCGGCCAGCTGCTCGACCGCCTTGACTAGCGGCCCGGCCGGGAGCTTGCCGCGTGGATGCACGCGCAGCACCGGCCTGGCCAGCCGCGCGGTGCCATCGGGGGATACCCCGCTCATGAGCCGCCGGAAGGCGTCGTCGTCGATGCCGCCGGCAAGACCGAGCGCCGTCGCCCCTCGACCGATCCACTGGCCCCGCGCTTCGCCGGAGCCCGTGTAGTACTCGGAGGCGCAGCCGGCCTGGCGTTCCACGTAGTAGTCGATCGCCGCCGTAGTGGCGTCGATCACCGCGATGTTCAGCACGGGCGCACCATGGGTCCGCCCGCTCGCTGCAACACTCACAGTGGCCGCCAGCAGCCGATGCGTATCGCAGATACCAGTCTGTGCGGTCGCTGGGCAGCCTCCCTTGCTCGAGCACGGCGAGGGCAGGGAGGCTGCGGCTCAGCTTGGGGATCTCGGCGCGAAAGCGGCAGCTCGCCCTGAGGTTGGCGGACGGTGCGGCTTGTTCGTGGTGGAGACTCGGCGCGAGCGGAGGATGGTGCGGCCGGCGGTCCGGTGCGGTCGCGATCAGGTCTGGGCGACGCCGTAGGCTAGCTCGGGGAAGGCCAGATCCCACTCCCGATCGGCGTCCCACACCTGCGGGTCGTGGCGGAACCGCGTGCGCGGCGGCTGCGGTGCCGGCGTGAGCTGCGGGTAGTGCCGGTGGGCGTTGCTGTCGCAGAGTGGGCACAGCGGCTTGAGGCTGCGACGGGCGCCGGCGCGCAGGCTTCCCGGCTT
>Ga0210378_10001248_pt1 | contig 13291 bp, 8 predicted proteins | sample PLM1_60_b1redo_FD_155465 | JGI IMG/M metagenome (GOLD analysis project Ga0210378, IMG submission 155465) | Groundwater sediment microbial communities from an aquifer in East River, Colorado, USA - PLM1_60_b1 redo | ecosystem: Environmental > Terrestrial > Soil > Riparian zone | place: USA: East...
CCTTCCCAGAGGTGCTTGGGGACGATCGGCCGGTTGTACAGGTGGTTGCCCCATTCCTGGTACAGGGGCTGGGAGAAGGTGAACCGCACGGTCTGGCCGTCGACCGCCTCGGCCTTCTGCAGCCAGCTCCACAGGTTGTGGTAGGGAACCGACTCGAACTTGCCGAACTCGAAGGTGAAGACGACGTCCGCGGCCGTGAGGGGCCTGCCGTCGCTCCAGGTGAGGCGGCAAGCCTCCGGCGGACCCGCGTGATGAAGCTGCTATGTCTGTCAAGTACTCGGGGCGGGTGCTTCCACGCTTGAGCCGTCCGGGATCTCGACCGGGACGATGAGCGGTCGGCCGTCCTCGTCCGTCACCTCTCGGCCGTGTTCATCGAAGACGGCGTGCACTGGCTGGCCGTCGGTGGTGAGCACGGGGTTGCCGTCCCGGTCGATGTAGTACTGCCGCAGCGCCTGCCCGTCGGCCCGCTTGATCGGCCTGCCGTCGGGGTCGACGAAGATCCGCGAGCCCCACGGCATCCGCCTTCTCGGGTCCTTGCCGTCAGGGGTTGCCGCCAGCTCCAGTCCTGGCGCTACCCGCCCCATCGCCGCTTCCGGATCCAGCTGCGGCCAGGCCGCCTCGGGCGGCGGTGGGACCGCCACCCCTTCGGTGAGGTCCAGGACCCGCCGGCGTACCGCTGCCGGGTCCAGGCCAGGTCGGCTCGGCCGCGCGGTGATGGCGGCATCCTTGGCCCAGTGGCTGGTCAACGCGAGTAGCACGTGTTCGCTGGTGACCTCGGCGTCGGCCAGCAGCACGGCCTCCAGGTGCGCCCGTTCCAGCACCAGCTGGAACGCTGGGCTGGCCTTCTTCCAGCCGCTGCCGGGCTCGAAGGGGTCGATGAAGCTTCGCTGGCGGGCCTGCTGGAGCCGCTCGGCGGTGACCCCCAACGAGGCGAGCACCAATCGGGCGGCCCCCGGACAGTCGGGGTGGACCAGCGCGGCCAGCAGATGCTCGGGCCCGATCCAGTCGTGATGGAGCGCTTGGGCGTCGGCACCGGCGAGGTTGGCCACCGTCCAGACCTGCGGGGACCGGCCGCCAACCTCGGGGAGGGTGGGGCCGCGGTGCAGCGGCCCCCGGTCGGGATGGGCGGCCGCCCACGCCTGGACCGCCGCCCGCGGCCAGGCTCGGCCACCAGCGGGCGACGGCTGAAAGGCTGGGAACGCCGGATCGGCGTCGGCCAGTTCCACCACCCGCTGACGGGTGACACCCAGGATGCGCGCGGCCTCGGCGGCGCTGAGCAGCTCGGTCATCGGCTCCATTGTCGGCCACCGCAGCCGTGCACGACCAGCCCACCCATGGTCCTGGCGCGGGCCGTGGTGGGTTGCTCGCTCAGGGAGCCTCAGGCGACCCGCAGTGGTTCCACCGTTGAATGGTCCGAGTGTTCCAGGAGCTTGAACAGCTGCCGGGCGACAGCGCGCTGAGGCACCGCCGAACATCTCTGGTGCTCTTGCCCTCCAACCTCCGGCGAGCAGCGTAGGCGCGGGTGGGACCAGCTCACCAGCACCTGAGCGGCGCTGATCGGCCCCACCCCTGGCAACTCCACCAGCCACGGCGCGCTGGCGGCCACCAACCGTTCCAGCTCCGCCCGCAGCTCGGCAGCCTCAGCGGCCAGCAGCTGGATACGCTGGGCAGTCGAGCGCAGAGCCCGAACGGTCATGCGGTGCTCCAGCGACCGAGTCGGCCGCTCCCGCAGCCGGGCGCAGCGGCGAACCTGCCGCTTGGTCCCAAGCCCGCGAAGCTCGGCGCGCAGCTCCTCGGGCGCCCCGACGATCAACGCCTTGAGCTGGTTGATGGCGCTCACCTTGGCTCGGCAAGCGCTATGGCGGGTGGCCAGCAGGACCCGCAGCGCCTGCCGATCGCCACGCCGGCGCGGGGCGACCGGATGATCACAGGCCAGCGCCTCCCGCGCCGCGCGGATGGCGTCCAGCGCGTCGCTCTTGGCGCCACTGCGGCGGGTCGGCCGCTTGGGTCGGCCGATCTCCACCACCCCGATCACCCCGACCACGGTGTCGGCCAGCCTGGTCATCGTGGTCGCTCTCCCTTCCGATGGACGACCGGTCGTGTCGGCCCGGGGACACCGCGCGGCACTCCTGTGACGGGTCACAACCCCACGGGGTTGGACAGGCTGCTCATCAGGCCAGCAAGCGGCATGCCAGGTCGACGCCGGCACCTACGGCAGACAGCTCATAACCAAGGCAGCCCAGATGAGCGCCTGAACCGTTGTGAGTCATGCCGAGGCGCCAGACGTCGAAGCCTGACGCGATCCCCAGGACCGCTCAGGAAGACTCACAGAACCGTTTAAGTACCGGGACCCTGGTCGAACCTCCGCTCGTCGGCGTGGTCGAGCAGGTACTCGACGTAGCGAACGCGCAGCAGCTCGGCCACCTCGGGGTCGGCGGCCTCCTCGCGGAAGTGGGCGACGAGGTGGCCGATCTCGCGGATGGCGTCGACCGGGTCGTAGGCGGCCCAGTCGCGGTTGGCGTCCTCGGTGGCCGGCAGGTGCTTGGCCAGGTCCCAGAAGAAGCCGACGTCGCGCCGCTCCCTGGCGAGGTCCAGCGACCAGTCGCGCAGGGTGGGGACGTCCTGGGCGTCCAGGAAGGCGCGGTAGTCGCCGGCGGGGGGATCGGTGGTCATCGGACGGGCTCCTCCCCTCGGGCGCTTGCCCGGATGATGGGCTCCAGCACGGTGGCCAGGTCGGGCTGGCCCTGCTCGACCAGGTCGTAGCTGACCCTGGTGGCGGGGTGGGCGATGTTGGCGACGCGGCGCAGGTCGATCGGGGTGCCGATGACCACGGTGTCCACCGGCGCCTGGTTGATGACCGCCTCCAGCTCGCGGATCTGGGCGTCCGAGTAGCCCATGGCCGGGACCAGCGCGCCGATGTGGGGGTAGCGCTCGTAGACCTCGGCCAGCGAGCCGACCAGCCACGGGCGCGGGTCGACGATCTCGGCGGCGCCCAGGCGGCGGGCGGCGACGACGCCGGCCCCGTAGCTCATCTCCCCGTGGGTGAGGGTCGGTCCGTCCTCGATCACCAGCACCCGCTTGCCGCGGACCAGGTCGGGGTCCTCGACCCGCACGGGGCTGGCCGCCTTGACCACGACCGCATCGGGGTTGAGGTGCTTGAGCTGCTCCTCGAGGGCGGCGACCTGCTCGGGGGTGGCCTCGTCGACCTTGTTGATGACGACCACGTCGGCGGCGCGGACGTTGGCCTCGCCGGGGTGGTAGCTGGACTCGTGGCCGCCGCGCAGCGGGTCGGCGACCACGATGTGCAGGTCGGGCCGGAAGAACGGCAGGTCGTTGTTGCCGCCGTCCCACAGCAGCACCTCGGCCTCCTCCTGGGCCTGCCGCAGGATCGCCTGGTAGTCCACGCCGGCGTAGACGACGGTGCCGGCGGCCAGATGCGGCTCGTACTCCTCCCGCTCCTCGATCGTCGGGCGGGCCGCGACCAGGTCCTCACGGGTGGCGAACCGCTGCACGGCCTGGCTGACGAGGTCGCCGTAGGGCATCGGGTGGCGGACGGCGACGACCCTGCGGCCGGCGCGGCGCAGGATCTCGGCCACCCTGCGGGTCGTCTGCGACTTGCCGGCGCCGGTGCGGACCGCGCACACCGCCACCACCGGCACGCTGGCGGCCAGCTCGGTCTGGTTGGGCCCGAGCAGCCGGAAGTCGGCGCCGGCGGCCAGCACCCGCGAGGCGACGTGCATGACGTCGACGTGGCGGACGTCGGAGTAGCTGAACACCACCTCGTCGACCCGGTGGCTGGCGATCAGGTCCTCCAGCCGGTCCTCGGGGAAGATCGGGATGCCGTCGGGATAGGCGGGCCCGGCCAGGGCCGGCGGGTAGATGCGGTCGTCGATGTAGGGGATCTGGGTGGCGGTGAAGGCGACCACCACGCTCGCCGGGTCGTCGCGGAAGGCGCTGTTGAAGTTGTGGAAGTCGCGACCCGCGGCCCCCACGATGATCACGCGTCGCTGCACCCACGCCCCCTTGCGTTGGTGTGCCGCCCGACGGGCGGCACGCAGCAAGAGGATACAGACGACGCGCGGCCGGCATGGCCCGGCACTTTTGCCAGGAGCAACTAAAGTAAAACAATTGTTACGAGTAGACCGACAACCCTCTATACTGCCGCCTTGGATGGTTGTCGCACTGCGGGTGCAGCCGTCAGGCCGAGGGGGAGGCGCTCACATGGGCCGCGACGCCGTGGTGTTCAACGGCATCGACGCCACCACCGGCGCCTACCTCCTGCCTCCGATGTCGCCGGAGGCGGTCTCGCAGATCGCCCGAGGCCAGGTGCTCGACCCGGCCGACCTGAAGGAGCTGCGCTGGTGGCATCACCGGGCGACCGAGGCGGTGTTCGGGCCGAAGGAAGGCGTCGATCCCCGGAACCTGGCGGAGACCGGCTGGGGCGTCGTCTTCGCCCATGGCGCGGACCCGGCGGTCAGGGAGGCGCTCGGCGAGCTGCTGGACCACCGGCGAAGCGAGGCAGCCCGTGTCCGCCAGCACCGCTATCGCGAGTTCGTCGGCGACAACGCCTACCGGCCCGGTGAGTCCAAGCAGCAGTTCCTGGCTCGCCAGGGCGCTGGACCGGGACCGGCCGATCCCGACAGCGTCCCCTACTACCTGCTGCTCGTCGGCGACCCCGAGGCGATCCCCTACTCCTTCCAGTATCAGCTCGACGTGCAGTATGCGGTCGGCCGCCTGCACTTCGACACGGTCGAGGAGTACGCCCGGTATGCCCACAGCGCGGTCGCCGCCGAGACCCGCGACAGCGTCGCAACTCCACGAGCCGAGTTCTTCGCGACGCGGAACCCCGAGGATCCAGCCACCGCGCTGAGCTCCAGCGAGCTCGTCGTTCCGCTCGCCGAGCAGGTCCGCGACGACCAGGCCGACTGGACGGTGCGGACCCACGTCGGCGAGGAGGCGACCAAGGAGCGGCTCGCCCAGATCCTGGGGGGACATGACACGCCGGCGCTGCTGTTCACCGCCACCCACGGGATGGGTTTCCCGAACGGCCATCCGCGGCAGGCGCGTCACCAAGGAGCCCTGCTCTGCCAGGACTGGCCAGGGCCCGGTCGGCGGCAGCCCGTTGACGAGCAGCACTACTTCTGCGCCGACGACGTGGGCGACACCGCCCGGCCGCTTGGTCTGGTCTCTTTTCACTTGGGTGCGGTCGGGGCGGGGACGCCGCAGTGGGACGACTTCGCCCATCACGGAAGCGGCCACCGAAGCGAGCTTGCTCCCCACGCCTTTGTCGCCGGTCTCCCGAAGCGGCTGCTCGGTCATCCCAACGGAGGGGCGATCGCGGTCATCGGTCATGTGGAGCGTGCGTGGGGCTACTCGTTCGTGTGGCCGCGGGCGGGGCGGCAGACGGCGGTCTACGGGAGCTGCCTGGCGCGACTCTTCGACGGCCATCCCATCGGTTCCGCCTTCGAGTACTTCAACGAGCGCTATGCCGAGCTGTCGTCGGACCTCAGCGCCACGCTCGAGGAGGTCGACTTCGGCAAGCAACCCGACCACTGGGAGCTGGCCGCGATGTGGACGGCCAACAACGACGCTCGCGGCTTCGCGATCCTGGGTGACCCTGCCGTGCGTCTGGTCGGGGTGGCACACCGGACCGAGCCGTTGCGCCGGCTGGTGGCCACGGGCGTGAACGCTGGACGGGCGGAGCCGGATCCTGTCGCCGAAGCCGCCACCACCGGGCGGGCCGACCCGTCACGCACCGCCCCGCCCGAGGGCGCGGAGTTGGACTACGCGCTCCTGGACGGCGTGCGGCACACGCGGGAGCGGCTCGTCTCGGCGCTGCAGGACGTGGCCGAGAACGTGGCTGCCGCGCTCGAGCGCGCGGTCGACAACCTGACGGTCATCGAGGTTGCGACCTATGTCAGTGACGACCTCTCGACCGTCACCTATGACAGCGCGAGGAAGGGGTTCGGCGCCGGGGCGGAGCTTCGCGCCCTGACCCGGCTGAGCATCGACGGCAACGCCCAGCTCGTTGTTCCCCGCGATCTCGGCGAGGCCGACGAGGCGCTGTGGCGGCTGCACGCGGGCCTGCTGGAGCAGGCCCGGGCGGCACGCGCGGAGCTGGTGAAGACCGGCGCGTCCGCGGTGGCCGGGCTCCTCGACGCGCTGAAGGTCCTGTGAGTCGGATGGAGATCGCGGCGGAGACCGCCTTCGAGCTGTCGGACGAGTCGTCGACGGCGGCGGACGCCGACGTGCTCGGGGTATGGCGAGTCGGACCGCCGGCGCCGAGCGTCGCATTCACCGCGTCACGCTCGACGACGCCGGAGCTGCCGGTGTGGAGGATCGACCTGCCGGCCGATCCGGGGCGGGCGGCCGGGCGTCTGGAGGCCGGCCACGCCAGGTTGCGGGCCGCCTCCGACCGGCTGGCGGACGCGGCGACACAGCTCGACGCGGTGCTGGACCGCGCCGACGCTGGCGTGGCCTTCACTGCGGAGCCGCCGATCCCAGGGACGGCCGCGGACGCGGAGCTGGCCGGCTGGCAGCGGCTGACACGCGGCTGTCGGCCCTCGGCCTGGGTCGAGACGCGGATTCAGGGCGAGCCGGTCGCCGGTTCGCTGCTGGGCCTGGGCGGCAACGTGCGGACGGTCTGCCGACCGGGTCTTGGCCCGCGCGGCGTTGGGCTGCATCGGGACGGCGTGCGCCTGGTGGTGGGCTCTCGTGCGGCGTTCCTGCGGGTGGTCGCCTGCGTGACGCGCGGCGCGGTGGCCATCTCGGTGCGGCTGGCGCTGCCCGGCGGCCCCGTGCTCGCCCTACCGGTTGCGTGGAGGTTCGTGCAGCGGGTGCTGGCCGAGGTCGACCGCGGCCGCCCGCGCTCGCGATGAGGAGGAAGCGATGCTGGACTTCGTGGATCTCGAGATCGGCCTGCACCGACGATACGGCGAGACATGGACGGTGGAGGTGCAGTGCAGCCTGCCCGACGAGGACGTCGACGTCCGGCTGGTGCGTGAGGGTCCGAGGTTCGACCTCGACGAGCTGAGCGGCCTCGTCTACGACGACGCTGCCTACGGGCGCCTGCTCAGCCAGGGTCTCTTCGCCATCGACGACGTCCGGCAGGTGTTCGACAAGGCGCGTGCCGTCGCGGAGGTGCAGGACCTGCCCCTGCGCCTGCGGCTCTTCATCGGTCCCGGAGCGCCTGGCCTGCACGGGCTCCGCTGGGAGACCCTGCGGGATCCGGACAACGACGTCCCGCTGCTCATGAGCGAGCGGGTGCTCTTCTCCCGCTACCTGAGCAGCATGGACTGGCGCCCCGTCGGGGTGCGCCCGCGGACGGCGCTGCGGGCGCTGGTCGTGGTCGCCAATCCCAGCGACCTGACCGCCTACCGGCCCGACGGCCGCAGCTTGGCGCCCATCGATGTCGCGGCCGAGCTGGAGCGCGCCAAGACGAGCCTTGGTCCCATCCAGACCACCGAGCTGGCGTCGGCCGGCAGCGCCACCCTGGAGAACCTCGTCACCTCCCTACGCAACGGCTACGACATCCTGTTCCTCGTCTGTCACGGCTTCCTGGTCCAGGACGAGCCGCAGCTCCTGCTGGAGACCGAGGCCGGAACGGTCGACAGGGTCTCCGGGACCGTCGTCGTCGACCGGGTTCGGGAGCTGCAGAAGCCACCGAGGCTGGTGGTGCTGTCGGCATGCCAGAGCGCCGGCGCCGGCGACGACCTGCGCAGCAACGACGAGGGCGAGCTGGCCGCCCTCGGTCCCCGTCTGGCCGAGGCCGGGATCCCGGCCGTGCTCGCCATGCAAGGCAACGTCGCGGTGCGCACCCTTGCCGGCTTCATGCCCGTCTTCTTCCGGGAGCTGCGGCGTGACGGGCGCATCGACCGGGCGATGGCGGTCGCACGCGGCGCCGTGCGGCTCCGTCCGGACTGGTGGGCGCCGGTCCTGTTCATGCGCCTCAAGAGCGGCCGGATCTGGTACTCGCCCGGGTTCGCACGCGGCTTCGAGAAGTGGCCCGCCCTGCTCGCCGACCTGCGCCAGGGAAGGTGCACCCCGATCCTCGGGCTGGGCCTGACCGATGCCCTGATCGGCTCGCGCCGCGACCTCGCCTGGCGCTGGGCGAGCACCTACCACTTCCCGCTCGAGCCGTACCAGCGCGAGGACCTCCCGCACGTGGCGCAGTTCCTCGCCGTGAACCAGAACTACCGGTTCCCGAAGCAGGCGCTGCGGCAACACATCATCCAGGAGCTGCTGGACCGCTACGGCAAGGACCTGCCGCCCGGCATCGGCGACGGCTCGCCCGATGGGCTCGACGAGCTGGCGACCGCGGTCGGCGAGCTGCGCCGCAGGACCGACCCGGCCGAGCCGCACAAGGTCCTGGCGGGGCTGCCGTTTCCCATCTACGTCACGACGCACCCGGCCAACCTGCTGTCAGCGGCGCTGCGGAGCGAGGGCAAGCAGCCGCAGGTGGAACTGTGCCGCTGGACGGACGAGCTGGAGTGGCCGCCGTCGGTCTACGACGTCGAGCCGGACTACCGGCCAAGCCCGGATCGTCCGCTGGTGTACCACCTCTTCGGCAACCTCCAGGTAACCGACTCGTATGTCCTCACCGAGGACGACCACTTCGACTACCTGATGGGGGTCACGGCCAACAAGGACCTGATCCCGCCGGTCGTCCGCCGGGCGCTGAGCGACACGGCGCTGCTGTTCCTCGGCTTCAGGCTGGACGAATGGGACTTCCGGGTGCTGTTCCGCAGCCTCATGAGCCAGGAGGGACGGCGGCGGCGTGGCAAGTACTCCCACGTGGCGGTCCAGATCGACCCCGAGGAGAGCCGGACGCTGGAGCCGGAGCGGGCGCGCCGCTACATCGAGTCCTACTTCTACGGCGCCGACATCAGCATCTTCTGGGGCAGCGTCGAGGACTTCATGCAGGAGCTGCAGCGCATGTGGCAGGGCGCGGTGGCGGCGTGACGGCGGCCACTCCCGCTCGCTCCCGCGGCGACGGCAACCCCTACGTCGGTCCCCGTGCGTTCCAGTACGGAGAGCGGATCTACGGCCGCAACCGGGAGGTGCTTGACCTCCTCGACCTGCTGATCGCCGAGCGGATCACCCTGCTGCACTCCCCGTCCGGTGCCGGCAAGACGTCCCTCGTCCAGGCGGGGCTGGTGCCCCGCCTGGAGCGCGAGGGGTTTACCGTCCTGCCCGTCACCCGGGTCGGCCTGGAGCCGCCGCCCGGCCTGCGGTCGCCGCAGGCGCCCAACCGCTACCTGCTCAGCGTGCTGCTCTCCCTCGAGCAGGGCCTTCCCGACGACCGCCAGCTGCGCCTAGGTGAGCTGGTCGAGCTGGACCTTCCGGGCTACCTGCGCCGGCGGGCGAGCGACGGCGACCGGGCGGACGGCGAGGTGCTGATCCTCGACCAGTTCGAGGAGCTGCTGGTGCTCGATCCCACCGACCAGGCGGCCAAGGCCGCGTTCCTGGCGCAGCTCGGCGAGGTGCTGCGGGACCGGCGGCGCTGGGCGCTGTTCGCCATGCGCGAGGACTGGATCGGCGGTCTCGACCCCTATGTGCGGTGGCTGCCGACACGGCTGTCCACCACCCTCCGGCTCGACTTCCTCGGCGAGGCGGCCGCCCGCTCGGCCATCCAGTCGCCGGCCCTCGACGCCGGCGTGACGTTCTCCGACGCCGCGGCGAGCAAGCTGGTCGACGACCTGCGTCGCGTGCGCGTGCAGCGGCCGGACGGCGCCACCGAGGAGCCGGGCCCCTACGTGGAGCCGGTGCAGCTCCAGGTGGTCTGCCGGCGGCTGTGGGAACGGCTGCCCGCCGACGCCACGGAGATCCAGCAGTCGCATGTGGAGGCGGTCGGCGACGTCGACAGCGCGCTGGCGGACTACTACGTCGAGCGGGTGCGGGCGATCGCCGGGGAGACCGGGACGGGCGAGGACGTGATCCGCGAATGGTTCGATCGTCAGCTCATCACCGAGCAAGGGTTCCGTGCCCAGGTGCTGCGGGGCCCCGCCGGCGACGGAGAGGCCGGCGAGGAGGTCCTCCGGCTCCTGGAGGATGCGCACCTGGTGCGCGGGGAGCAACGGCGCGGCGCGACCTGGTTCGAGCTGGCCCATGACCGCCTGATCGGGCCGATACGAGCCAGCAACGCGGCCTGGCGCGAGAGCAACGTCGGTGCGCTGCAGCGCCAGGCCGCCCTGTGGCAGCAGGAGGGCCGCCCCGATGGGCTGCTGCTGCGGGGCGACGCCCTGGCCGAAGCCGAACGGTGGGCGGCCGACAACCCCCACCAGCTCACGGCGGCCGACGGCGACTTCCTCGCCGCCTGCCGCGCGATGGCGTTGCGGGAGCACGCCGAGCTGGCCAGATCGGCACGGCGGCTGCGCTGGCTGGTGGCCGCGCTGGTGGTCTTCCTGGTGATCAGCCTCGTGTCGACCGCGTTCGCGCTGCAGCAGCGCAGCGAGGCGAACCGGCAGGCAAGCCTCAACCGCTCCCGCCAGCTCGCCGCGCTCGCTACGTCCGTGCAACAGAACGACCCTGTGAGGGCCTTGCAGCTCGGCATCGAGGCGTCGGGGGTGGCGGGCATCGTCGAGGCCCGCAGCGCGCTGCTGGCGGCCCTGCAAACCAACCCCGGACTGCTCAAGACGCTGGAGGGCGACGCCGGCGTCCAGGCGGTCGCCTTCAGCCCCAATGGGCGCCTGCTCGCCGCCGGCCTGGATGACAACACTGTCGCCTTCTGGGACATGCGGAGCCGGGAGCGGACCGGCCGGTCCCTCACAGGCCATGAGGGAGAGGTGATCAGCCTGGCGTTCAGTCCCGACGGGCGCACCCTCGCCACCGGCAGCGGCGACTCGACCGTGCGGCTGTGGGACGTGCAGCGCCGCCAGCAGCTGGGGGTGCCGCTCACCGGCCACACGATGCGCGTGCAGGCGGTGGCGTTCAGTCCCGATGGGCGCACGGTGGCGTCCGGCGCCCAGGACGGCAAGGTGGTGCTGTGGGACGTGCAGCGCCGGCGGCCACTGGGAGCGCCGCTCGTCGGCCACAGCGACGTTGTCAGAAGCGTGGCGTTCAGCCCCGATGGGCGCACGCTGGCCTCCGGGAGCCGCGACCACACCGTGCGGCTGTGGGACGTGCAGCGCCACCAGCCGCTGGAGCCGCCGCTCACCGGGCACACGGATCGCGTGCAGGCGGTGGCGTTCAGCCCCGACGGGCGCACCCTGGCCTCCGGCGGCGACGACCGGACCGTGCGGCTGTGGGACGTGCGGCGCCACCAGCCGCTGGAGCCGCCGCTCACCGGGCACACGGATCGCGTGCAGGCGGTGGCGTTCAGCCCCGACGGGCGCACCCTGGCCTCCGGCGGCGACGACCGGACCGTGCGGCTGTGGGACGTGCAGCGCCGCCAGCAGCTGGGAGCGCCGCTCACCGGCCACGACGAGGCGGTGACCAGCCTGGCCTTCAGCCCCAACGACCGCCTCCTGGCCTCGGGCAGCGACGACCGGAGGGTGATCCTGTGGGACGCGCGGCGCCGGCAGCGGCTGGGGCAGCCGTTCACCGGCCACTACGATGCCGTCATCGGCGTGGCCTTCAGCCCCGACAGCCGCACGATCGCCTCCGCCAGCGACGACCGGACCGTGATCCTGTGGGATGCGCAGCAGCGCATACGCCTGGGGCAGCCGCTCACCGGCCACGAGGAGGCGGTGACCAGCGTCGCCTTCAGCCCCGACGGGCGAACCGTCGCCGCTGCCGGCGAGGATCGGACCGTCATCCTCTGGGACGCGCAACGCCGACGGCGTCTGGGGCAGCCGCTCCGCGGCCACGAGGAGGCGGTGCTCAGCGTCACCTTCAGCCCGGACGGGCGCATGCTCGCCTCCGCCGGTGAGGACGGGACCGTGATCCTGTGGGACGTGCAGCAGCGCAGACCCCTTGGGCGGCCGCTCAGCGGCCACGACGGGGCGGTGACGAGCGTGGCCTTCAGCCCCGACGGGCGAACCCTCGCCTCCGCCGGCGAGGACGGGACCGTGCGGCTGTGGGACGTGCAGCAGCGCAGACCCCTTGGGCGGCCGCTCAGCGGCCACGAGGAGGCGGTGCTCAGCGTGGCCTTCAGCCCCGACGGCCGCACCCTCGCCTCCGGCGGCGAGGATCAGAAGGTGATCCTGTGGGACGTGCAGCAGCGCAGGCGCCGGGGACAACCGCTCAGCGGTCATAGCCAGCCCGTGACGAGCGTGGCCTTCAGCCCGGACGGCCGCACGCTCGCCTCCGGCGGCGAGGACTGGCTCATCCTCCTGTGGGACGTCCAGCGCGGGCAGCGCATCGGCGAGCCGCTCGCCGGCCACAGAAAGGCGGTCACGGCCGTGGCCTTCAGCCCCGACGGGCGCATGCTCGCCTCCGCCGGCGACGACGAGTTCATGTACCTGTGGGACGTGCGGCAACGGCGGCGCGCATACGCCTTCGTCGAGCACAACGACCCCGTCAAGAGCGTGGCGTTCGCCCGCGACGGCGTGACGCTGGCCTCCGGCGGCGACGACAGGACCGTCATCCTGTGGGATCTCCGTCTGCCCACCTGGCAGCGGCTCGCCTGCGAGGTCACGAAGCGCAGGCTGGACCCGGCGAAGTGGGACGCGTTCATCGGGTCCAGTGCGGCCAGCAGGTCCGTCTGCCAGCAGTAGGCCCCGGGACCGCTCAGCCGGTGACCCGGCCGCGGGGGGCGACCACGTTCAGGCTCGGCTCCGACGGCAGTGCGAAGGAGAACACCGAGCCGTGGCCGAGGCGGCTGGACACCCAGATCCGGCCGCCCATCGCCTCCACCAGGCGCTTGGCCAGGTACAGGCCGAGGCCGGCGCCGCCCGGCTCCCTGGTCATGTAGTGGCCGACGCGGTGGAACCGCTCGAAGATGCGCGACTGCTCGTCGATCGGGATGCCAGGGCCCCAGTCGCGGACCTCGAAGACCACCTCGCGGCCCTGCGGCGCCAGCCGAACCTCGACCGGCTCGTGGGGCGGCGCGTACCGCATGGCGTTGGAGAGCAGGTTGCCGAGCACCTGGTCGATGCGCATCCAGTCGCCGCGGCAGTAGACGGCGTGGTCGGGGGCGACCACGTGCACCACCCGCTCGGCGTCCTCGCTGGTGAAGCGGTCCACGACCTGGCGGACCAGGTCGACGGCGTCGATCGCGGTGGCGTCGACCAGCCCGGCGCCCGCCTCCAGCCGGGTCACCTCCAGCAGGTCCTCGATCAGCCGCTCCAGCCGCTGCGCCTGCATGAGCATGAGCTTGTAGTACTCGCGCCGCCGGTCCTGGGCGAAGTCA
>Ga0210378_10001249_pt1 | contig 13289 bp, 14 predicted proteins | sample PLM1_60_b1redo_FD_155465 | JGI IMG/M metagenome (GOLD analysis project Ga0210378, IMG submission 155465) | Groundwater sediment microbial communities from an aquifer in East River, Colorado, USA - PLM1_60_b1 redo | ecosystem: Environmental > Terrestrial > Soil > Riparian zone | place: USA: East...
TGCCCATGGCTCGGCTCCGGGTTCGCTCCGCTGGGCCCAACGAAAACGCTTCGCGTTTTCGCCGGGGACCCAAGCCTCGCTGCGCTGCGATGCTCACTCGCCCGTCGCCTTCGCGATGCCCGGTCTGCGCCGCACGGACCAAACCTACTGCCTCACCGCCGCCCCCAGCCCAGGAGGCGGGAACCGGCGCGGCGAGCTCAGCCGGGGTCGAAACGGTAGCCGACGCCGCGCACGGTGCGGATGTGCCGCGGCGTCGTGGCGGACTCGCCCAGCTTCTTGCGCAGGTTGCCGACGTGCACGTCGATGACATGGTCGTCACCGAACCAGGACCCGCCCCAGACCTGCTCGAGCACCTGCCGGCGGGTGAACGTCTGCCGCGGGCTGCCGGACAGCAGGTCCAGGATGTCGAACTCGATCTTGGTCAGGTCCACCGGGCGGCCGTCCAGGGTGACCTCCCGGGCCCGCGGGTCCACCCCGAGCCGGCCGAAGTCACGCTGCTCGGGGGTGGTCGGCAGCCGCGGCCGGCGCGTCATCGCCTTGATCCGGGCGGTCAGCTCCCGCCCGGAGAACGGCTTGGTCACGTAGTCGTCCGCGCCGACGCTAAAGCCGACGACCTTGTCCAGCTCCTCCTGCCGGGCGGTGACCATTAGCACGTACGCGTCGGTGAACTCGCGCAGCTTGCGGCACACCTCGAAGCCGTCGGTGTCCGGCAGCGTCACGTCGAGCACGATCAGGTCGGGGTGCTCGGCCCGGGCCAGGGTGACCGCCCGGTCGCCGTCGCGGGCCACCGAGACGGCGAAGCCCAGCTGCTCCAGCAGCCGCGTCACCACGGTCACGAACTCGGGGGAGTCCTCGACCAACAACGCCCGCTGCCCGCTCACTCCGGCGCCTCTCTACAACCCGTCACAGTCAATGACTGTAAGTAACGATAGCGGAACGTGTCCTGGTTGGCCGCATCAACCGAACCGTTCGTGCGTCCTACCCGTAGGCAGTAGCAGGTGGGAGGTGAACGGCATGCAGCAGATCAAGGTCCGCAAGCCCAAGTCCCAGCGTCCCGAGTCCCGGCGCCCAGCCGATCTCGACCTCCGCACGCCGTCCGGCCGGGTGCTGCCGTACTGACCCCCGCACGGGCGCCGCGGCCTGGCCGCCCGCTGGCCGGTCAGTAGGCCAGCAGAGCCAGGAATGCCCCAGCGAGCATGAACGGACCGAACGGCAGCGGGCTGCCGAGCCGGACCCGGCGGGCGGCCAGCAGCGCGAGGCCGCAGACCGAGAGCAGCGCGAAGGCGAGGAACGTGCCGCGCAGGACGGCGGGCCAGCCCAGCCAGCCCAGCGCGAGGCCGAGCAGCCCGGAGAGCTTCAGGTCGCCGGCCCCCAGCTGGCCCGGCCGCAGCAGCACCAGGACGAGGTAGCCGCAGCCGACGGCCAGGCAGCCGGCAACCGCGCGGAGCAGCCGCGCCGGGTCGCCGCCGACGATCGCCGCCAGCGTGAGCGCGCCGAGCACGACCGGGTAGCCGGGCAGGACCAGCCGGTCCGGCAGCCGGTGCACGGCGAGGTCGACGGCGGCCAGCGCCACGCCGACCACGGCGAGCCAGCCGAAGGCGAGCAGCTCGGCGCGACCGCCCACGGTGCCCGCGACCAGCGCGAGCAGCGCGCCGGTCGCCAGCTCCAGGGTCGCCGCGGGGGGCCCGATCCGCAGCCGGCAGTGCGGGCAGCGCCCGCCCGCCAGCGGCCACAGCCGCCCCCGCCACCCGCCGGCCGCCGAGAACGGGCGGCCACAGCCGGCGCAGTCGGTGCGCTCCGGCGCGTCCCGCGGCACCGACAGGCGCACGACCACGGTCCGCATGCCCACCCCGGCCAGCAGGCCAGCGGCGGCACCGGCCAGAGCCCATCCCAGCTGCATGGCCATGACGGTACGGCCGCGCAGGCCGGCGGGGGGGCGCTTGCAACACAGAGTAGTCACTCGGCAAACCTCTCGGCCGGTCGGGTGACAGGTCCGCCGGACGACCACGGTCTTTCTGACCGTTCGCCCGATGTTGGCTGCGGTCCTGATAACGGAGAGTGTTCACCACAGGCGGCAACGGGCCGCCACACCGGTCCGGCGGCCGCCGGACCGGAGGACCCACCAAAGGGGTAGTCGACATGCTCGAGCTCTTCTACAGGATTCAGGCCCAGCTGATGGAGCTGAAGGACGACCGCGGCGCCACCGCCGTGGAGTACGGCCTGATGGTCGCCCTGATCGCCGCGGCGATCATCGCCACGGTCACCGCCCTGGGCGTGGGCCTGAACGGCCTGTTCACCACGGTCACCGGCGCGCTCTGACCGATCGACCTGCGACTGGGGGCGGGGGCCGGCGCTCGCCGGTTCCCGCCCCAGTCGCCGTCCCGCCGTGACAACGAAAGGGGGAGCGATGCGCCGCTTGCACGACGTGACCGCCGACCGTGGAGCCGCCGCCGTCGAGCTCGCCCTGGTGCTGCCGATCCTGCTGCTGGTGGTGTTCGGGATCATCGACTTCGGGCGGGCCTACAACGCGCAGGTCACGCTGACCCAGGCGGCCCGGGAGGGTGTCCGGCTGGCCGCGCTGAACCAGTCCGGCGTGGTCTCCCGCACCCAGGGTGCCGCCCTGCCGCTCACCGGCGTCGGTGTCGCCGTGACGCCCTGCCTGGCCGGTTCGACCGGTGACGCGGTGGTCCAGACCAGTTACACGTTCTCCTTCGTCACGCCGGTCGGCGCCCTCGCCGGAATGTTCGGATCCGCCTTCGGCGGGCCGATAACCATGACGGGACGGGGGGTCATGCGATGCCAGGGATAGCACACCGGCGCCGGAACGGACCGCGCAATAACGGACTGCGCCAGAGCGGACTGGCCGCCCGGCTGCACCGGCTGCGGCGGGAGGACCGGGGAGCGGTCGCGACGATCGTCGCGGTCCTGCTCGCCGGCGGCGTGCTGCTCGGGATGGGTGCGCTGGTGATCGACGTGGGCGGGCTCTACGCCGAGCGCGCCGAACTGCAGAACGGGGCCGACGCGGCCGCGCTCGCGGTCGCCGGCGGCTGCGCGAAGGGCACGGCCAGCTGTGACCCGTCGACGACGGGCACCGCGCGCAGCTACGCGAACGGCAACGCCAAGGACGGCACCAGCGCGGTGAGCCTGGTCTGCGGGAACAACGGGGCCGGAACGCTGCCCGGCTGTCCCGCCTCGACCGCGGCGATGACGTCCTGCCCGCCGGCGCCCGCGGCCGGGACGACGTACGTGGACGTCCACACCAGTACCCGGACGGCCGGCGGCTCGACCCTGCTGCCGCCCGTGCTGGCCCGTGCCCTCGCCGGCAACGCCGGGTACCCGGGCGCGACCGTGCTCGCCTGCGCCCGGGCCAGTTGGGCCGCGCCGCAGTCGGCGACGGCGCTGGCCATGACGATCTCGTACTGCGAGTGGAACGCCGCCACCGCCGGCGGGACCAGCTACGCCCAACCCCCGCCGTACCCGCCCAACCCGCTGCCGCCGACCAGCGCGGAACGCGTGCTGCAACTGCACAGCTCCGGCTCGGCCTGCGGTGGCGGACCGTCCGGCTGGGACCTGCCCGGCGGCTTCGGCTGGCTCGACGACCCGAACGGCGACTGCACCGGGTTCGTCGACGTCAACAACACCTACCACGACAGCAGCGGGGTCGCGGCCAGCGGGGCCTGCAAGACCGCGCTGGCGAACCTGCAGACCAACCGCACGCTGGTCTACCTGCCCGTCTACGACGGCGCCGGCGGCTCCGGCCATGGCGGCACCTACCACCTGAAGGGCTTCGCCGCGTTCGTCGTCACCGGCTACCGGCTGTCCGGCTTCTCCACGCCGTCATGGCTGACCGGGCTGGACCGCTGCACCGGCTCGAGCAAGTGCGTCTACGGCTACTTCACTCAGGGGCTGATCCCGTCGGCCGGTGCGCTCGGCGGGCCGTCCATGGGCGCGTCCGTCGTCCAACTGGCCGGCTGAGGCCGGCAGCGACCATCAGAAGAGAGGCAACACCATGCAACGCCGCATCCTCATGATTGGAACGACGCTGCTGCTTGCTGTGCTCGGCACCGTTGGGGTCCTGGCGTACGTCGGGAAGGCGGACGCCCGGGCACTGGCCGGCAAGCAGGCGGTGACCGTGCTGGTCGCCGCGGAGAAGGTGGCAGCCGGCACCTCGGCCGGCGACGCCGACCGGGACGGCCTGCTGCGCAAGGAGGAGATGCCGGCGCAGACCGTGCCGGCCGACACCCTGGCCGAGGTCGGCTCCGACGTGGCGGACCTGGTTGCCAGCGGAGACATCCAGCCCGGCCAGCTGGTGCTGCGCCCGATGTTCGTCACCAAGTCGCAGCAGACCGGCGGGCTGAAGATCCCGGACGGCAAGGTCGCCGTCAGCGTCGCGGTCACCGGACAGCAGCGGGTTGCCGGCTTCGTGCAGGTCGGCTCGAAAGTGGCCGTCTTCGACACGTTCAACACGGCCGAGGGGTACGGGCACACGCCGGCCGGGGACGGCCTGCAGAAGCAGCACCAGTACGTCCAGGCGACCCGCCTGGTGCTGCCCGGTGCGGAGGTCATCGCGGTCGGCCAGCAGGCTTCCGGCTCCACCGGCGACTCGAAGAAGGGCGGCGCGCTGGCCGCCAACGGCACCGCCGACCTCGCCTCGGACACCGTCCTGGTCACCCTCGCGGTGGACCAGGCCCAGGCGGAGAGGCTGATTCTCGCCGCGCAGGCCGGTGCGGTGTACCTGGCGCTGGTGACCGACACGTCCAAGACGGCTCCCAGCGACGGCGTCGACAACCGCACGCTGTTCGGGGAGTGAGACAGACATGGCGATACTCTGCGCAGCCGACACCCGCCCGGTCCAGGGGCTGGCGGACAGCATCGGCGGGGAAGTGCACGTCGTCGGCAGGCTGGCCGACACCCTGCTCGCGCTCGCGGACCGTCCCAGGGAGACCCTGGTCGTGCTCGGGTCCGATGTGGACATCGACCTCGCGCTGGCGTTCGCGGCCAGGCAGCGCCAGGAGCGGCCGACGCTCGGCGTGATCCTGCTCCGCGACCGGCTCGACGTCCTGACGCTCACCCACGCGCTGCGGGCCGGCATCCGGGAGGTGGTGCAGACCCGCGACCTGGACGGGCTGGCCGAGGCCTGCCGGCACTCGGTGGAGCTCTCGCAGCGGGTTCCCGGCGAGCCGCCGGACCCGGACGGGCGGGCCGGCCGGATCGTGACCGTCTTCTCCACCAAGGGCGGCTGCGGCAAGACCACCGTCGCGACGAACCTGGCCGTCGTGCTGCACGCCGGCGGGGTGCGCCGGGTCTGCCTGGTCGACCTCGACCTGGCGTTCGGCGACGTGGCGATCTCGCTGCAGCTGAACCCGGAGCGCACCGTGGTCGACGCCGTCGGCATGGGCAGCCGGATGGACCGCACCGGGGTGGCCTCGTTGCTGACCACCTGGCGCCCGGGCCTGGACTGCGTGCTGGCGCCGGTGGTGCCGGGCGACGCCGAGAAGGTGCCGCCGACGGTGGTCACCGAGCTGCTCGGAGTGCTCCGCACGATGTTCGACTACGTGGTGGTGGACACACCGGCGCAGTTCAGCGAGCACGTGCTGGCCGCGCTGGACGCATCCCAGCTGCACGTCCTGCTGACCACGCCGGACGTGCCGGCGCTGAAGAATCTGCGGCTGACGCTCGACATGCTCGACCTGCTGTCCTACGACCGGGACAGCCGCGCGGTCGTCCTCAACCGCGCGGACTCCCGGGTCGGGCTGACCGTCGAGGACGTCGAGCGGGTGGTGAAGTCCGGCGTGTCCGAGCGGGTGCCATCCAGCCGTGCGGTGCCCGCCTCGACCAACAAGGGCGTGCCGATCACGGCCGAGCAGCCGAACCACCCGGTGAGCGTGGCGCTGCGGCGGTTCGCCGAGCGGTGCGTGCTGCCCGCGGACGCGCCGGTCGAGGCACCGGCCCGGCGCGGCATGGCCCTGGCGCGGAGCAGGAGGCGTGGCTGATGAACCTCAGTGACCGGCTGGCGCAGCGCCAGCCAGCGGCCGACGGCCGCGTGACCGACACGGGTCCGAACGGCCAGCACCGCGCGGGGCGGCACGCCGACCCGTTCGCGGCGGTGAAGCGCAGCGTCCACCAGACGCTGGTCGCCACGCTCGGGCCGACGCTGTACGCCGCGCACCTCGACGAGCACGACCTGGAGACGCGGGTGTTGCAGACGCTGCAGACCGTGCTCGACCAGGACGACACGCCGCTCACCGCGGCCGACCGCAACCAGGTCGCCCGCGAGGTCGCCGACGAGATCCTCGGGCACGGCCCGCTCGAGCCGTACCTGCGCGACCCGGATGTGAGCGAGGTGATGGTCAACGGGCCCGACCAGATCTACGTGGAGCGCTTCGGCAAGATCTACCCGGTCGACGCGTCGTTCGCGGACGAGAGCCACCTGCGCCGCATCATCGACCGGATCGTCGCGCGGGTGGGCCGCCGGGTCGACGAGGCCAGCCCGATGGTGGACGCCCGGCTTCCCGACGGCAGCCGGGTCAACGCGGTCGTCCCGCCGATCGCGCTGGACGGGTCGACGCTGACGATCAGGAAGTTCGCCGCCGATCCGTTCACAGTGGACGACCTCGTCGGGTTCGGCACGATCACCCGGCCGGTCGCCGACCTGCTGTGGGCGTGCGTGCGCGGCCGGCTCAACGTCGTCATCGGCGGCGGCACCGGCTCGGGCAAGACCACCACCCTGAACGTGCTCTCCTCGTTCGTCCCGGCCGACGAGCGGGTGGTGACGATCGAGGACGCCGCCGAGCTGCAGCTCCGGCAGGAGCACGTGCTCCGGCTGGAGGCGCGGCCGGCGAACATCGAGGGAGCCGGGCAGGTCAGTGTGCGCGACCTGGTCCGCAACGCGCTGCGGATGCGGCCGGACCGGATCATCATCGGCGAGGTCCGCGACGGCGCCGCCCTGGACGTCCTGCAGGCGATGAACACCGGCCACGACGGCTCGATCACCACCGTGCACTCCAACTCGCCGCGCGACTCGCTGTCCCGGCTGGAGACGATGGTGCTGATGGCCGGAGTGGACCTGCCGAGCCGGGCGATCAGGGAGCAGATGGCCTCCGCGATCGACCTGATCGTGCACCAGAGCCGGCTCAAGGACGGCACCCGCCGGATCACCCACATCACCGAGGTCGCCGGGATGGAGGGCGAGGTGATCACCCTGCAGGACATCTTCGTGTTCGACTACCACGCCGGGGTGGACGAGCAGGGCAAGTTCCGCGGCACGCTGCGCTCGACCGGACTGCGGCCGCGGTTCCTGGACCGGCTGCTCGACCAGGGCATCGCCGTGCCGCCCGCCGTCTTCGCCTTCGACCAGCCGGCGCGGTGAGCACGATGGCGAACACCCTGCGGTGGGCCGGCGGCGGCCGGCGATGGGCGGCGGCGGTCGCCGCCGTGCTGGCGACGTCGATAGGTCTCGCTGCCGCCGTGCCGGCCGCCGGCGCCGGCAGCGCCGGCACGCCGGTCGGGCGGATCGGCGGGGTGCGGCCCAGCGCCGACCAGGTCGAGTTCGTGTTCTCCGCCACCAACCTGCCGGCGGGCGCCGCGCTGGACCCGTCCCGGGTGCGGGTGACCCTCGACGGCACGGCGGTGACCGCGACCGCCCGGCTGGCCGGCAGCCAGGCGACGGCGGCCAGCCCGCTGCCGCCGCGGGTGGTCGAGCTGGTGCTCGACACCAGCGGCTCGATGGCCGGCGGCGCGCTGACCGCCGCGCGGGCGGCGGCCCTGGACTTCGCCCGCAGCCTGCCCCCGGACGTGCTGGTCGGGGTGCTGACGTTCGCCGACAAGCCGGGGGTCGTCCTCGCCCCCACCCGCGACCGGGCCCGGCTGGCCGCCGCGCTCGGCCAGATCACCGCACGCGGCGGTACCGCGCTGTACGACGCCGTGGCTGCCGCGGCGGCCGGCCTGCGCGCTGGCGGGGTGCCGGCCGGCAGCGTGCTGCGGGCGGTCGTGCTCTCCGACGGGGCCGACAGCACCAGCCGCCTCGCACTGCCGGACGCGCTGTCCGTGCTGCGCCAGGCTCGGGTGCCCACCGACGTGGTCGCCTTCCGCTTCGCCGGCAACCAGTCCGCGCTCAGCCAGATCGCGGCCGCCAGCGGTGGCCGGGTGCTGCCGGCGGGCGATGCCCGCGGGCTGGCGGCCGCGTTCGCGGCGGCCGCCCGCACCCTCGACCAGCGGCTCGCGGTGACCGCCCAGGTGCCGATCGCGCTGGCCGGCCGGCACGTCCGGCTCGAGGCGCGGGTCAGCGCCGGGTCGCTGACAATGCTCGGCAGCGCCGGCGTCACGCTCGCCGCCCGGCCGGCCGCGGCGGACGCCGACAGCGCAGCCGGCCAGCCGCTGGCCAGCCACCTGGTGCCGGCGAGCCGCGGCTGGGTGCGCTGGGTCGTGGCCGGGCTCGCCTTCGCCGCGCTGCTCGGGCTCGGCCTGCTGGTTCTGGCCCTCTACCGGGCGCCGGAGGACCGGCGGCGGTTCGCGGAGCTGCAGCGGTACCGGATCGCGCCCGCCGCGGCGGCGGCGGCCTCGGTCGGCGGGGTCCGCTCGTCGGTCGCCCGCGCCGCGCTGTCCTGGACCGACCGCCTGGTCAGCGCCCGGGGGATCCGGCAGGCGGTCGCGGCGGAGCTCGACCGCGCCGGGGTGCCGCTGCGGGTGCAGGAGTGGATGCTGCTGCGCGCCTGCGGGAGCGCCGGGCTGGCTGCAGTCCTGGTCCTGCTCACCAGGTCCCCGCTGCTCGGGATCCCGCTGGGGGTGGCGGTCGGCTGGCTCGGCTCCAGGGCGTACCTGGCGGTCCGAGCGTCCCGTCGCTGCGCCGCGTTCTCCACCCAGCTGCCGGACGTGCTCCAGCTCATCGCCAGCTCGCTGCGTTCCGGCTTCTCGCTGTCGCAGGGGCTGGAGGCCGTTGTCCGGGACGGTGGCCAGCCGGTGGGCGGCGAGGTGGCCCGAGCGCTCGCCGAGGCACGGCTCGGGGTCGACATCGAGGACGCCCTGGAGACCGTGGCGGCCCGGATGCGCAGCGCGGACCTGACCTGGACCGTGATGGCGATCCGGATCCAGCGGGAGGTCGGCGGCAACCTGGCCGAGGTGCTGCTGACCACCGTGCAGACGATGCGGGAGCGGGCGCAGCTGCGCCGGCAGGTGCGCACGCTGACCGCGGAGGGCCGGCTGTCGGCCTACATCCTGGTCGCCCTGCCGATCGCGGTCGGCGGCTGGCTCTTCCTGACCCGCCCGGAGTACATGCGGCCGCTCTACACCGATCCGATCGGGATCGGGATGCTCGTCACCGCGGTCGTGCTGGTGGCACTCGGCTCGTTCTGGATGAGCCGCCTGGTGAAGGTGGAGGTGTGAGGTGAGCGGCACCGTTCTGTTGGTGGCCGGCCTCGCCGCGCTGCTCTGCGCTCTCGTGCTGGCGGTCCTGACCGTCGGCGGCGGTGGCGTGCGCGGCGTGGAGGATGCGCTGGTCGCGATCGAGAGCCGGTACGGCCGGGCGGTCGTGGCCGCCCCGCCGCCGGGAACCGAGCGGGAGCTCTCGCCGCTGCTGCAGCGGCTGCGCTCGCTCGCCGTGCGGCTGTCGCCCGGCAGCTTCACGGCCTCGCTGCAGCGCCGGCTCGACGTGGCCGGCAACCCCGGCACGTGGACGCCCGAGCGGGTGCTCGCGTTCAAGGGCGTCGGCCTGGTCGCGCTGGGCGTGCTCGGCTTCCTCTTCGGCGTGCACAGCCCGCTGACGCTGGTGCTCTACACCGGGCTCGGTGCGGCCGCCGGCCTGTTCCTGCCCGACCTGCTGCTCTACAACACCGGGCTCAAGCGCCAGGACAAGGTCCGCAAGCAGCTCCCGGACTCCCTCGACATGCTCACCGTGTGCGTGGAGGCCGGGCTCGGCTTCGACGCGGCCCTCGCCCAGGTCGCCCGCAACACCATCGGCCCGCTGGCCGCCGAGTGCGCCCGGGTGCTGCAGGAGATGCAGTTCGGCAGCTCCCGGGTGCAGGCGCTGCGCTCGATGGCCGAGCGGACGACGGTGCGCGAGCTGCGGGTGTTCGTCTCGGCTCTGGTGCAGGCGTCGGAGCTCGGCGTGCCGGTGGCCAGGGTGCTGCGCGAGCAGTCGACCGAGATGCGCCTCATGCGCCGGCAGCGGGGCGAGGAGCGGGCCCAGAAGGTGCCGGTGAAGGTGCTCTTCCCGCTGATCTTCTGCCTGTTCCCGGCCCTGTTCGTGATGGTCGTCGGGCCGGGTGCGATCTCCATCGCGCGCCTCCTGCTGGGCGGGTGACCGGCATGTCCCAGGCCTCCCGCACCGGCGACCGGGGCCGGCTTGTCGTGCTGCCGCTGGCGATGGTCATGGCCGTCGCGGGCGCCAGCTCGCTGCTGCGCGGCTCCGACGGTGCCGGGTCCGGTGCCGACGTGCCCGGCGCACCGGTCGGGCTGCGCTGGCTGACCGTGCTGCTGGCCTCGTGCTTCTACCTGCTGGTGGCGTGGTGCTACCTGCGCCGCGGCCGGGCGGTGGCCACCAGCCGCTCGCCGGTCGCGCACCTGGTCGCGGTGCTGGCCACAGTGACGCCGTTCGGCTTCGCGCTGCTGCCGGCAGACCCGGTCGGGGTGGGCCGGGCGGTCGCCGCCAGCCTGCTGCTGGTGGCCGGGTCGGCGTGGTCAGTGTGGGCGCTGCGCAGCCTGGGCCGCTCGCTGGCGATCCTGGCCCAGGCCCGGGTGGTCGTGCAGCGCGGCCCGTACCGCTGGGTCCGGCATCCGCTCTATCTCGGCGAGGTGACCGCCTGCCTCGGGCTGGCGCTGAACGTCGGCACCGCCGCGGCTGGCCTGCTGTGGGCGGCGCTGTGCGCGATGCAGGTCTTCCGCGCCATCCGGGAGGAAGAGGTGCTGCTGCGCTCGCTCCCGGACTACGCCGGATACCGGGTGCGGACCTCGGCGCTGCTGCCCGGCGTCTTCTGACCGCCCTGGCCGGTGCCGGGTGCGGTGGCAGCCTGGCCGGGCGCCGCGCCGCCGGGCGCCGTGCCGGCCGCCGCCGCGCCGCCGGCCGCCGCGGGCGAGGCGGCGCGTGACTCCGGCGCGGCCTGGTACTGGATCAGCCCGAGCTGCAGCGCGGTCATCAGCGCCTGCGCCCGGCTGGACGCGCCGAGCTTGTCGTACAGCCGGGCGACGTACGTCTTCGCCGTCGACTGGCTCACGTACATCGTCCGTGCGATGGTCGGTATCGACAGTCCCTCCTGCAGCAGCCGGAGCACCTCGCGCTCCCGGGGGCTGAGCGCCAGCCGCTCGCTGACGTCCCGCCGTCGCGCCAGCGCGTCGGCCAGCCCGGCGGCGGTGAACGAGGACGCGGCCACCGCCGCATGCCGGATCGCACCGAGAATCTCCTCGACCGGCGCGGTTTTCGGCACGAACGCGGACGCGCCGGTCTCCAGCGCCCGGAACAGCACGTCGTCCTCGCCCTGCGAGGTGAGCACGACGATCCCGAGCGAGTGGAACCGGTCCCGCAGCTCGCGCGCCAGCGCCAGCCCGTTGCCGTCCGGCAGCGCCACGTCAACGGTCACCACGTTCGGCTCGAGCTCCGCCACCAGCCTTGCCGCGCCGTCCGCGGTGGGGGACTCACCGGTCATCTCGATGTCCTGCTGCTGCTCGACCAGGCATCGCAGTGCGTACCGGATAAGTGTGTGGCCGTCGATGACGACCAGCCGGATCGACATCCCGCTCCCCCCGTGCTCGTGGCGCTGACCTCCCTGCCTGTCGTCACTCTACGTGGTTGACCTGCTACCGGCACTGCGCGGGTACCGCACCGGCACGGAGGCCGGGCTCGGTCACGGTCCGCCGGCCAACCGGCCGGGCCTGGGGTGGCGGCACAGCGGTCCTGGCCAGGTCGGTCACGGGCAACGCAGGGTGCCGGCAGCAGCATCGGCCCATGCCGCCTCCTTCCGGGCTGCGCCCGACCTGTAGCCAGGCATATCTCGGGGCATTGCGCGCGGATCCTTGGCGTCGCCCGCGGGGCGAGGCCGAACGTGGCCAAGCCGCAATGTCCGAGTCCACCTACGTGACGATCGCTCGGCCGCTGCCGGCCCGGTGACGGCGCCGCGACCGGGAACGTGTCGGCGCACGTCGCGTTGCCCGCGAGAACGTCCTCGAATGCGTCATCAGCACCGTCGCCCACTGCGCGGGCTGCCGCGCAGATCTTCTGCGGCGGTCCGCCTCGCGGCAGGCCGGGTGCCAGGGGTACACCGGCCGCACCCGGACCGGCGGGAGAGCCACAGCGTGGATCTCGGATAAGGCCCGCGCTGGACCCGGCGCGCTCGCACCGCCTCCAGCGCGGGCCCCGTTCGTTCGCTCAGGCCGTGGACGGCACGGCCGAACCAACTACTGCCGGAGAGCCATTGCCTCCGAGTCGTTAGCCGGCCTCAGTTCGACCGGCCACCGGGACGCAGCACGCCTGTTGCACCACTAGGAGGGGTGTGCGGCCTGGAACTGGGCCGTAACGTCCGCCGGGATGCGCCCTCGGTCCGCGACCTGCATGCCGCGGGACCGCGCCCACTCCCGTACTTCCTGGGTGCTGGGTCCACTACGGACAGTCGCCTTCCGGCCGCCGCGGGTCGCTTTGGGAGTCCCGAGCCGGCGCGCGGATCCCACGAATGGCGCCAGCGCCTTCCGCAGTGCCTTGGCGTTCTTCCCGCTGAGATCGATGTTGTACGCCCGCCCATCGAGCCCAAACGTGACCGTCTCCTCCGCCTTTCCGCCGTCGAGATCATCGATGAGCTCGACTACCACCTTCTGGGCCATTGCCTGCCACCTCTCGGGGCCTCGGGTGGCCGTCCTGGCCACCGGGTTAGCTTCTCAATACGATCCTATTCGCAAGGCGGCCCGGTTGCATTCATTTGCCCGCGCCGAGGCGTTCGGGCGAAGCATAGCGCCGACTGCGCCGTCCGCGGCCGGCTGGGGCGCCGGACCATCGTTTGCAGGTTTACCGTCGTTTTTCCGGCCGGCCCACGGGCGAGCGCGGGCCGCTTCAGCCGCGCCGAAGCCGCCCCGCAAGACGTCCGCCGCGCATGGCCGCGGCGGGTGGTAGGCATCCGGCATTCGGTCCGGCCATCCCTCGCCGTTCCGGCTGGTCGCCCACCGCACCCCAACTGTATGAAGTGGACAGTGCGCTGGCCGGGATGGCGGCAAGCGCCGGGCGGGCCCGACCCGTCCCGGGCGCTGCCGGCCACGCGCCGGCGGCAGCGGGCACCGGGGGAGCGGGGGAGCGGGACATCTTGACTGAACTA
>Ga0210378_10001250_pt1 | contig 13285 bp, 14 predicted proteins | sample PLM1_60_b1redo_FD_155465 | JGI IMG/M metagenome (GOLD analysis project Ga0210378, IMG submission 155465) | Groundwater sediment microbial communities from an aquifer in East River, Colorado, USA - PLM1_60_b1 redo | ecosystem: Environmental > Terrestrial > Soil > Riparian zone | place: USA: East...
AATGAATCCCGCGCTCGCTATTCAAGCTGGGGGGACTCTCCGGTCCCCCCAGACCCCCACGCACGATGCCCGCCGCCAGCAGGAGAAGCCCGACGGCCGTCGGTACCGGCGACCTCACTCGCCGATTTTCGCTTATACTGCCCGCCCGCAGGAGAGCCCCTTGGACACCACCGCCAGCCGGCTCTGGAAACGCCTCAGCCGAGAGGAGCGGCTCGCCGCCGCCACGTTCTTCTTCCGCGAGCCGCCGGAAGAGGTCGTGGGCAGCGCGCTGGCCGCCATCATCAAGGCCCGCCACCTGCGCCCGCAGGTGGCGCGCACGATGTCCGCCGACGAGCAGGGCCGCGCCCTCGCCTCCGTGCTCGATCCCGGCGAGCCGCTCGCCGCCTCCCTGCTGGTGGCGCTGCACCTCGGCGAGCGGCGGCCGATGCTGGCCACCTTCCTCGACGCGGCCAGCATCCCGCACGAGGAGGGGCTGCTCAAGGACGACGCGCCGCCGGCGCCGCTCGGCGAGGAAGCGGCGCGGGCAGGAGTGAAGGCCCTGCTCGCCGCGTACCCGCGCGAGCACGTGCAGACCTACCTCAACACGCTCTGGCTGCAGGACCCGGACAGGTGGGCCGCGCTCGAGAACCTCAGTCCTGCTTCCGTGTCGTGATCACGCGTCGCGTGACTCTTCGCCCACCACCGCGGGCAGGCTTTCCATGCCGTCGGCCTCCCGCGGCGGCAGCAGGAGCCAGTAGCGCTCCGCATAGGCCGCGCCGCCCACGGCGTGGGCGTACGCGCGGGCCAGCTTCTCCACCGCCGCCAGTCGCGGGCCGGTGAGATCACGGACCTCCGCGGGCGTCTCCGCCACGGCGTCGACGACGGGCTGGAGCCGGGGGCCGAATCCCTTCAACGGATGCCAGGCCCTCGACTCACGAAATTGGCGGGCGGCGAGCGCCGCCGACCGGAGCCGGTCGCCCCAGCCCTTGAGGTCGCCTCGGAACACGGGGCCCACGTGGAAGCGGACGAGGAAGCGCGCGAGGCCCGCGCGATCCGCCGCCTCCACCGCCCCCGGCGGCAGTCGCGCCCCGACCTGGCTCAACCGCACCCGCACCGCTCCGGGCACGAACGCCTCCGGCCGCTCTTCATACAAGAAGACGTTCCGACCCTCGCCGCGCGGGAACGCGGCCCGCGACGCTTCGTGGGCGAGACGGTGGTCGATGTGATGGCCCACGCCGAGCGGCACGTAGACCTCGCGCGCCCGGGTGCGATGTCCTATGTCGGCCAGGAGCTCCACCGCCCGGCCCAGGCAGCCCTCGTCGACGGCCTGCCGTCCCTGGGTCAGGCCGCGGAAGGTGGAGTAGGCCGGATCGCGCGTGGGAGCCGCGGGCAGCCCCACTTCGAGACGCTGAACACCCGGGCGAGCCAGGAAGCGGCCGCGGCCCGCGGCCTCGCCGTCCGACCGGCCGTCGTCGGCGAAGAGCGTGACGACGAGGATCTTCGCCCCGCGAGCCTGCTCCTGGAGGAGCCGTGCGGGACAAGAAAGGAACACGTCGTCGGCGTGCGGCGACACGTACACGCTGTCGCAGGGATCCAGCGCTCCGACCTCCTCCGGGCCGAGCGTGCTCACGCGGGCGAGCGGGTCCGATCGAGTCGTTGGGCGGCGCGCAGCAGGGTGAGGTGGGCGAGAGGGTCTTTCGCGACGTCCGAGGCGAAAGCCTTCAGAAGGCGCTCCGCGCGCTCGCGGTAGTCCGCCTTGCCCGTGAGACGGGAGATGTCGATCAGGTTGAGGGCCGCGATGCCGTTACCCGAGACGATCGCACCGTCGGAGCCGTCCTTGCTTCGCCGGTCGGCGCCCTCCGCGAACTCGAAGTAGCCGCCCTCCCGCGCGTCCCCCAGCCGCTCCTCCTGCTCGCCCTGCAAGCGGACCGCTTCGTGCAGCCATCCCCTCTCCCCCGAGGCCTCCAGCAGCTCCAGCAAGCCGCGGACGAGCAGCGCATAGTCGGCGATGCCCGCTGGCCGGTGGCCCTCGCCGGCGGAATGGAGGAGGGTGCCGAGGCGCGGATCGACGCGTCGGTCGAGCGCCTGCTCGCCGGCGCGGGAGGCGGCCTCGCGGTAGCCCGGCGCGCCGAGGACGACGGCCGCGCGCGCCAGCGTGGCCGTCATCAACCCGAGGGCATCGGTACCTTGCCGACCACCTTCGTGGCCTGCGTCGCTCCAGCCGAAGGTACGCAACGCGGCATCGACGGCGGCCCGCGCCGTCTTCTCGAGACCGTCATCGCGTGCGACGTCGACCGCCTCGACGTGAACGGCCGCTTCGGCGGCCGCCGCGCATGCCGAGGGCACCTCGTCGCCCGGTGTGCGGTGAAGAGCCGAGAGAGCCAGGCGCCGGCCCTCCTCGTCTCTGTCGCGCGCACGATCGAGAAGGAACAGGAGGGCGGCGGTGGGCGACGTGCCCGGGAAGCGCCCGGTGCTCGGATCGAATCGCGCCCTCAGCGCGGCCACCGCCTCGTCGGGGGTCACCAGGGTTCCTCTCGGCGAAGTCTACCTTCTTTGACGCCGCTCGGGCGGCGCAAAGCAGTGTACAAAGGGGGATAAGGAGGCACCATGATTCCTGTCGGCGACGACCAGGTCCCGGGCGGTCCTCCGCCCATCGTCAACTATGTCCTGATCGCCCTCAACATCCTGGCGTTCTTCCTCGAGCTGAGCCGGCCCCAGGGCGCGCTGGAGTCGTTCATCATGTCGTGGGGCGTCGTGCCCCGGGAGTACTCTGCCGGCCGCGACCTCCCTCCCCACATCCCGCTCCCCTTCTGGACGACGCTCTTCACCTCGATGTTCCTCCACGGCGGATGGGCCCACCTGGGCGGAAACATGCTCTACCTCTGGATCTTCGGGGACAACCTCGAGAAGGTCCTCGGCGCCGTGCGATACCTCGTCTTCTACCTCGTGTGCGGCGTGGCCGCCGGCCTGGCGCACATCGTCACGGCCATGAACTCCTCGGTGCCGACCGTCGGCGCGTCCGGCGCCATCAGCGGCATCCTGGGCGGCTACATCCTGCTCTTCCCGAAGAATCGCGTCCGGGTCTTCACGCGCGGCGGGATCATGCACGTGCCGGCGTTCGTCATGCTGGGGATCTGGATCCTGCTCCAGCTCGTCAGCGGCGTGGGCTCGATCGCGCGAACCGAGCAGACGGAGGGCGGCGTCGCCTACATGGCCCACATCGGCGGCTTTGTGGCTGGCCTCGTCCTCATCAAGCTGTTTGCCGTGGGCCGGCAGCGTCCCGCGTACGCGTGAAATAGCCCTCGTGGTAGGCTCGCCGCCGCATGAGCGCGCGGCAAGAGGTCTCTTCCGCGGGCCTCCGCAGGGACCTCGGGACCGTCGAGTCGTACGCCACGCTCGTCGGCATCCTTATCGGGGCCGGCATCTTCAAGGTGACCAGCCAGGCGTGGCTGCTCACCGGCCCCAGCGTGATCCTGGGCTACCTCGTGCTATCCCCTGCCATCCTGGCCACGTCCGTCGCCTATTCGGTCTTTCTCTCGACGCCGCTCGGCCGTGACCCCGGCGGCGAGTACTCCCACGTCTCGCGCACGTTCGGCGGCCACGGTCTCGCGTTCGTGGGGGCGTGGCTGAAAGCCATCTCGTACCTCGGCGCGCTCGCCTTCCTCGCCCAGGCCTTCGCCGATTACCTTCTCGAGCTCGTGGGCGCGGGCGGCGCCGGGGCCCCGGCGCGGGCCATGGTCGCCCTCGGAGGGTTGACCTTCTTCTTCTGCGTGCACGCCCTCGGCATCCGTTGGTTCGGACGGATCCAGGTAGCGATGTGCGCCGTGCTCGGCTTGTCGATCCTCGTGCTCGTCGTTCCCGGCCTCTTCGCCATCCGCCCCGAGAACTACCGCCCGTTCTTCACGCACGGGCTTTCGGGCTTCGTCGCCGCGCTGCCGCCGCTCTTCTTCGCCTACGCCGGCTTCGAGTCGCTGGCCCAGGCCGCCGGCGAGGTCAAGGACAGCACCCGCCGCCTGCCCGGGATCTTCCTGCGCGGCATCGCGGCCACGACGGTCGTCTACCTGCTCATGTCGGCCGTCGCCTTCGGCACGTTGTCCGGAGGGCGCCTGGGCCGGAGCACGGCGCCGATGGCCGAGGTCGGGGCGGTGTATCTGCCGTGGGGCGCGGCGTGGTTCGTGACGCTGGGAGCGGTGATGGCCGTCGCCACCTCGCTCAACGTGACGATGCTGGCGCCCTCGCGCGTCGGGATCATGCTCGCCCGGGACGGCCTGGCGCCTTCGTGGCTGGGGGCGGTCGAACCGAGGACGGGCACGCCGATCCTCGGGCTCGCGCTGACGCTGGGCGTCTCCGCGCTGCTGCTGCTCAGCGGCCAGCTCTCCCTCGCCCTCAACATCGCGGTCTTCGCGCTCGTGCTCCTCTATTTCCTGCACAGCCTGGCCTTCCTTCTCCTCCCGCGGCTCAACCCGTCTCTTTTCCGGCAAGCGACGGTCTCGATCCCTCTTTCCGTCCAGCGCATTTCGGCGGTCGTCTCCCTGCTGAGCATGGGCGCGCTGGTGGCGGTCCAGTTGGCGGACGACGTGCGGATGCTGCGCGCGTTCGACTTCGGCGAGCGCGTGGCGCGGCGGTCGCTCACGACACTCGAGCTGTGCCTGCTGTGGAGCGTCGTCGGGGCGGTCCTGTACTTGCTTGGCCGCCGTCAGGCCCGCAGTGGCGCGGCGGCACCCGCGCTCGAAGCCCGGAAGGAGGCGTGAGCTCTGGCGGGCGGACCGCGGCCTCTCTGCTGGCCGGCATTCCGGCCGCCGCGCTGCTCCTGTGGCACAGCACGTATTGGCACGCGGGCGCGGACCTGTCGAACCTGCCCGCGCCCCGCCGCTATTGGGAGGACCTGGCGGTGGCGGCCTCGCGCGTCGTCGGCGGCGAGCCGCGCGCGGACCCGGTCAGCATCAACTCCGCCGACGGCGCGGAGCTGCGCCTCGGCTTCCAGCGTTCGCTGACGCGCGCCGCCGCCGAAGAGGGCGTTCGGCCGTGGCAATTCTGGCGCACGCTGGCCGTCCGGCCGCTGTTGAAGGGACGCCTCCTGCTACCCCGCGAGATCGACGATCCGGGGCGAGCCGGATTGCTCGCCGCCGGCTTCCGTCTCCTCGGAGGGATCGCGCCCTTCCTGCCGCTCTGGATCGGCGCCCTCGCCGCCGCGCCGGTGGTCGCGTGGGCGGGGTGGGAGCTTTCCCGCGCGGGCCATACGGCGGCCGGCGTGGTATTCACGTTGCTGCTCGCGTGCTCGCCCTACGTCATCGACGCGCTGGCGCTGCCCTATTCGGCCGTCGGCTTCTACCTGATCGCCCTCGTCGCGATCGTGCCACTCGCCGCCCATGCGGTCTCCGCCGATGTCCGCCCGGCCGGTCTCGTCGTCCGGGCGCTCGCCGCGGGGGCCGTGTTCGCCCTGTGCGTGCTCTGCCGCAGCGGCTCCCTCTTCCTGCTTCCCGGCTACGCTCTGGCCCTCGCCGCCGGCGCATGGCGCCTCGGGACCGCTTCTCGATGGCGATTCGCGAAGGGGATCGCCTCCGCCGCCGCGCTGCTCGCCCTCTTCCTGGTCCCCTACGCGCTGGTGCGCGAGCCCCGGCACCACGAGGTGTGGCTCGGGCTGTGGGAAGGGCTGGGTGACTTCGACCGCACGAGGGGACACGCATGGGACGACGACGTGGCGCGGGAGGTGCTGCGAAGCGCGGGCGCGGCGCCGCCGGAGCGCTACCCGGTGTGGGAGAACGCGCCGGAGAACGAGGCCCTCTTCCGCCGGCTCGTCCTCACGAGCGTTCGCTCCGCGCCGGGATGGTACGCGGGGATACTCGGGCGACGGCTCCGGGCCACGCTGGCGCAGTCCAAGCTGTCTCCCTGGGCCCCCCGCGACGGCATCTCCGTCGCTCCTCGCGAGTCGCCGAGCGAGGGCGCGATCGACACGTACTACGCCATGGCCACGCCGGTGGACTGGCTCGGCATCGGGCCGTGGCGCTTCGAGGTGCCGCTCGTCCTGCTGTGGGGACCGACGCTGCTGCTGATCCTCGTGTTCGCGCTCGGCCGGTGGATCGCGCCGCTGCGCCCGCTTGCCGACAGGTTGGGCCCCCCCCTCTTCGTGGTTCTCTGTACGGCGGCGGCCGGGCTTGGCCTGCCGGTGCTCTTCACCACGGCGGCGGGCCTGGAGACGCAGGCCTTCGCCATCGTCTACTTCCTGGGCTTCGCCTTCCTGATCGACGAGACGGTGCGGTACGCGCGCACGCGCGCGGCCGGGCTTCCCGCCGGGTAGAAGACACCCAGGAGCCGTAGCGGTCCCTCGCCCGTGTTCTCGACGCAGTGGACCTGGCGGCGGGGCAGGAAGATGCAGGAGCCGGGGCCGATCGGAGCGTGGCTGCGTCCCGCCCACATGCGCCCCTGCCCGTCGAGGATGCAGAGCACCTCTTCATAATGATGGAAATGATCCGGCGCCCGGCCGGGCGGGATCGTCCCCACGAACTGGGTGACCGCCTCGCAGCCCACCGACCGGTCCACCAGGACTCGGTAGGAGCGGTCGCCGGTCGTCTCGGAAGGCCGGTCGGCGAGCCGCACGATCGGCGAGGGCCGGGGCGGCGTCGCGCCCGGCGGGGGCTGCGTGAGCAGCGGGACCGCGAGAAGCCTGTCGTCCGGATCCGGGCACCGCGAGCTCACGACGGTGACGGGGCGAGGACCGGGGTTGTCCACCGTCAGCCGCGCGCCGGGGCGCAGGTAGACCCCCGTGTCGGGACCGACGCGATGCGCCCAGCCCTCGAGGGAGACCGTGGCGTCGCCGTCCAGCACGTAGAGCACGTCGTCCGCTTCGGAGCCGTCGAGGCCGGAAAGCCCCGGTGGGAACCGCAGCACCCGCAGCGAGATCGCCTCCGCGCCCGACCGGCGCCCCGCGCGGTTCCAGACCCTGACGCCGCCGATCGTGCGCGGCCGGCCTTCCGTCAGGCCCCAGACGCGGCAGCCTCCTGCGAGCACTCTCCCCATCGCCTTGTCCGCCGGATTATGCTTTGGGGCACTCGGAGGACCCAAACGTGCAGGACCGGAAGTCCGACGGCGTCGGCGCCACGAACCGCGAGTTCATCCGCTACGACCAGGTCGAGAAGCGGCAGACCTACCACCTGTCCGAAACGGCCGACACGGCGGACGCGTTCGACGAGGAGTACGTCATCCGGACGTGCGACATCGGCCGGTTCCTTCACGGCAACGAGGCCGATCGGAGCGCGTTCGCGACTGAGCTCGGGGAGGCGCTCCGCGCCATCGGCTTCGCGGTCCTCGAGAACCACGGCGTCGAGGAGCACCTCTACGACCGCGCCCACGACGCGGTCATCGAGCTCTTCACCCGGACTCCCCTCGAGGAGAAGCTGCGCTTCCGGGCGCAGCGCCACGGCTCCGTCAACCAGGGCTACTTTCCCATCAAGGAGACGAGCGGAATCCACCCGGACCTCGTCGAGGGCTGGGTCTTCTGCCGGCGGGCCTTCGACCTGGGCGACGACCCCGCGCACCCGCCGCGGCTCGAGGAGTTCTGGCCGCGGCCCGAGGCCGAGCGCGACTTCCGGCAGATGTGCCTCGCCCACGAGCGGCTGATCCTGCCCGTGATGCAGAGCTTGCTGACCGACCTGGGATGCGACGCGCACCTCTACGACCGGAGGCTTACGCGCACGAATTTCGGCCAGCGGTTGAACTACTACCCGCCCCTGGACCCCGGCGACGAGGCGAGCGGGGCCGGCCGCCTCCTGGGCCACGAGGACGTGGACCTCTTCACGTTCCTCCCCTCGCCGCGCGTGGAAGGGCTACAGGTCCTGAACCGCGCGAACATGAAGTGGGTGCGGCTGACGCCGCCGCCGGGCACGATCATCCTCAACACCGGCGACTACATGCAACGGATCGCCAACGACCTGCTTCCTTCCACGACGCACAGAGTCAGCCAGCCGCAGGACCCTGCGCTGCGCCGCCAGCCCCGCGTGTCGTTCCCGATGGCGGTCTATCTCTGGGAAGACGAGATGCTCGAGGTCCTGCCCGGTCTCGAGCCCACGAAGTACCCGCCCGTCCGCGCCATCGAGTTCCACACGCGGACCACGAGCAAGTTCTACGGCGACGGCTACGCGGTAGAGAAGTAGGACCGAGGTCAATCCAGCCGTCGGCCCTTCGTCTCCGGCAGGGCGAGGGCGAGAAGGGCAGCGGCCAGGAACGCGGCGGCCTGCAGGAAGAAGGCAGAGCCGAGGCCGAACCGCTCGGCGAGCAGGCCCACGACGGCGGGAGCGCCTGCCGACAGGCCCCGGCCGATGTTGTAGCTGAGTCCCATGGCGGTGGCGCGGATCTCCGTGGGGAACAGCTCCGAAGCGATGGCGCTGAACCCCGAGAAATAACCGGTCCCGAAGAACGCGACGAAAGGGCCCAGGACCAGGAGCCAGACGGGTGTGCGCATCATGCCGTAGAGCGGAACGATGGCGGCGGCCACGAGCAGGTACGTCACGTACGCGCGGCGCCGCCCGACCGAGTCCGCGAAGAAACCGAATAGAACGTACCCGAACCACTTCCCCACTCCCATGAGGAGGAGCCAGGTCGTGGTCTTCATCAGGTCCAGCCCGCGCCCGCCCTGCTCCACCGGCAGCGACAGGTAAGCGGGTATCCAGGTGAAGAGGCCCCAATATCCGAACATCGCGCAGGCGTTCATGGCCGTGGCGAGCAGGCCGTTCCGGCGCAGGTCGGGTCGCCACAGGATGCGGAGCGAGCCGGCCGAGGTCGCCTGCCGCTGCCGGAGCCAGATCTCGGATTCCGGCACCTGGCGCCGGATCCAGAAGACGAGGATGGCAGGCAGAACGCCGACGAAAAAGACCGCCCGCCAGCCGAAACTCGGGAGCACCAGGGCCACCACTCCCACGGCCAGCATCTCGCCGATGGCCCAGCTCGATTGCATCAGGCCGAGGGCCTTGCCGCGGTGCTCGGGGCGCCAGGTCTCGGCGATGAGAGTGGCCCCGGTCGTCCACTCGCCGCCCATGCCCAGCCCCAGGATGAATCGGAAGATGGCGAGCTGCTCGATCGTGCGCGAGAGCCCGCAGGCACCGCTCGCCAGCGAATAAAGAAGGATCGAAACCATGAGCGCCCGGGTCCGTCCGACGCGGTCAGCCACGAACCCGAAAACGAGGCCGCCCAGAGCCGAGGCGAGAAGCATGAGCGAGTTCAGCGCTCCCGCCGTCCCCTTTCCCATCTCCAGGTCCTGCATCAGGTGGGAAAGCACGAGCGAATAGAGCATCACGTCCATCGCGTCGAGCATCCAGCCGAGGCCGCCGGCCACGAGCGAGGAGCGCTCGGCGGGCGTCACGTTCTGCGGCCATTCGAGCCCGAGGATGCGGCGCGTCTGGAGCGAGGACGCGGGCAAGAGTGAGCTCACGCGGTGCACTATAGCTGGGGAACCCATCCGTGCACGCTGCACGAGGAATTCCTGAGCGCCTCGAAGTGCCGTGACGCGGGACTGCCCGGTGCCGGCGGCCAGATGGATGGGACCGGTCACCGGGCATTCCCCGGTGTCAGTCCTTCTTCTTACCCTTGCGCTTCGAGCGGGCGCTGACCCACACGTCGGTTTCACCAACGGTCCCGGGACGGTTCGAGTACAAGTAGAGGCTCTTCATGTCGTACGAAATGACCCCGCGGCCATCGAAGACCGCACTGTTGACGATCGGCCCCAGGTTCACCGGGGCGGACCAGGGATCCGACGTGCTCGCCCGGGTTGAAACCCACAGATCGGTGAGGCCCAGCGTGCCCGCGCGGTTCGAGGTGAGAACGAGCTCCCGCCCGTCCCGCCGGGGAGTGGGGAATGTGTCCGTGAGTGCGCTACTGAGTTCTGGAACCAGGACAGGCGGGCTGAACGTCCAATCATCGCTGACGGTGCTCGCGTAGATGTCTTCTAAACCAGGCCCTCCTGGGCGGTTCGACGCGAAATAGAACGTGGCGACGCAGGCCTCGTCCGCCTCGTCCTCGTCACCTTCGTCCCCGTCGTCGTCGTCACGGTCGCCCTCATGGTCCATATCGTGCCTGCCCCAGTCATCGTCCTCGCAGTGTCGGAAGTAACCAGGCGTGAAGTCGTTGAACTGCGTGTTGACCTGGCTACCGAGGTTCTCTGCCAGTCCCCAACCGCCGGGATCCTCGGACTTGTCTTGACGGTGGGAAATGTAGAAGTCATTGCCGCCGAAGCCGCCAGAACGGTTGCTGACGAAGATGAACGTGCGCCTATCCGGAGTGGGCAGGGGGCAGTGGTCGGCAGCGGAGGAGTTGATGTTGGGGCCGAGGTTTACCGGAGGCCCCCAGGGAAGATCCCGACTGAGCCGGCGGGAGACCCAGATGTCGAGGGCGCCAAAACCGCCGGGGCGATCCGAAGCAAAGTAAAGACTGAGACCAGTCTTTGAGATGTACTCTCACTGATCGAAGAAGGAACTATTCACGACGGGCCCTAGGTTGACCGGCGCGGACCACGGCGTGAACTTCTGTGCGCTCGCGATCCGTCCAGATCCCAAGAGGGCCAGCGCTGCCACGAGGCAGCCTGCGGCCATCGGCTTTCGACTAGAACTCTGTGTCATGGCTTCCTCCACATGAACGCCTTTACCGAACACACGGCCAAGGCCCATTTGACATTGTCGGGGAAGAGGAAATCTGATGGACCAATACCAAAGCACGCCCTGCCCTGTCAAGCCCCGGAGAACAGCCCCGGAGAACAGCCCCGGAGAACGCCGCGCCATTCACAGTGCACTGGCCCTCCCGTGTCCGACTCCTGACGGCCGATGCCCTTGCTCCGCGCTCGCGAACCCTTCGACCATCCCGACTGGCTGTTCGAGACCAGCCACGTTCTGCACAGAGATGCAGCAAGACGTCGAGAGCCCCTCTCGGGGCCCTCGGCTGCTTCTCTATGAATCGGCTTGGATTAGGGTTGGTAGCGGGGGGTGGATTTGAACCACCGACCTTTGGGTTATGAGCGCACCCCAGCCCTCCGCTCCAACCGAGTGCAACCGACAACCGCCAAGGTCCGCAGCGACTTCCCCACTGCCGTCTTTGGCTGACTTTGGCTCACTTCGGCGCACGTTCACGGACAGAACACGGACAAAACCCCCGGCCCCTTGGCGGGGCATTCCGGTGGTTGCTTTGTGCGGGGAACGTAGTGTCGGACAGGAGGCTGTACGGTGAAACTCACTCCGCGCCAAACGCGATTCGTTGCCGAATACCTCGTGGACCTCAACGCCACTCAAGCGGCCATCCGTGCCGGCTATAGCCACAGGACGGCCAAACAGCAAGGTGCCCGGCTGTTGACCAATGCTGACATTGCCGCGGCCATCGCGAGGGGCAAGGCGGGCCAGTTGAAAGATGCGGGCCTGAGTGCGGGGATCGCGCTTGAGGCGATCCGCCGCCCGCTCGTGGCCGACGTGCGAAAGTTGTTCGATGAAAACGGCAACCCCCGGCCGATTCATTCCCTGGGCCCAGAGGAAGCAGCCCTGATTGCCGGCTATGAAGTGGTGGTGAAGAACGCCAGAGCAGGCGACGGGCACACGGACGAAGTGCTGAGAGTCCGGCTAGTAGACCGTGCGCGCTATGTCGAGATGGCGGCGAAACACTTTGCCCTGCTGACGGAAAAACATGAAGTGACAGTCAACCCCGACATTGCTGCGCGACTGGTAGCCGGCCGGAACCGCGTAGCCGCAGCATGGGCGAGCGGCACACGGCGCTCTTGATTACTTGAAAGATCATTCAAGAATGGCCCACGGTGGACGACGACCAGGCGCAGGCCGCAAGCTCGGCACCAAGGGAAAGGCGACGCTGGACAAGGAAGCCACTCGCGAAGTCTTGCGCGAGATGGTCAAGGCGCGGTTGGAGCCCATGGTCGAGGCTCAGATAGCGAACGCCATGGGGATCAAGTATCTGGTAGTCCGGCAAAAGAGCACCGGGAAATTCGTGCGGGTGACTGAGGCCATAGCCCGCCAGAAGCTCGGCCAGGACGAGGAAATACTCGAGGTTTGGGAAAAGGACCCCTGCATTCAAGCTTTCACGGACCTAATTAACCGGACGCTTGACAAGCCGACCGAACAGATCCAGGCGGACGTGAGCCAGGCGGGAGAAATGGTCATTCGCTGGCAGGGAGATGGCGAGGTCTAGCGGGGCCGCTGCGGAGGCTACCGGCGAAAGCGCCGCTCGAGGACTTTCAGGCCGTGTAGCGATCGCGGCCTGCACCGCCGGCTGTTTGTGCATCGCCAGGTTGTCGGGAATGACGACATCGCCCCGGACGCAGCGTCAGGACGAGCACCTGCTTGACGGACGCAAGAACGTGGGGTTGTCGATCGGACCATCGAAGACGGCCGGCGCGGGAACATGGCGGCGTACTCACTCGATTTGCGAACACGCGTCCTGCGGTTCGCCGCCGCGCCGCCGCGTCATCACGTCCGGTCCGCTGCCACGAGACGGAAGCCTTCGTCCTTCCACCCCTCGATGCCGCCATTCATCTTCTTGACCCGCCGGCCGAGGCGCGCCAGACGTACGGCCGCGCGGTCGGTGCCGTTGCAGTGCGGTCCGCTGCAGACGCTGCGGTGGCTCCCTCAAGGTCGTTGCCTACATCACCGACACCGTCGCGATCCGCCGGATCCTGGACCATCTCGGCCTCAGCCCGCCGGGCGAGCCACCTCCTGAGCTCCGAGAGGTCCTCCGTGTGCCAGTGGACGACCAGGGGCGAGAGATCGGGGCCGGCCCGGCCTGACACCGATCCCCAACACCGATCCCCACACCGATCCCCAAGCTTGACCGTCACGCGGGAAGGGGCGTAGTGTCTCTGTTCAAGGCCGGCAAGGATGTTTCGCTGCGTCGATGGGGGCCAGATGGGCCCGGCCCAGGTCATGCCGGCGCCCTCGCACGCCTCGTGGAAGGGTTGGGGGCGTCGGACGCCTCTCGCCGGTGAGTTCCGCGACCGTGGCCGCGGACTCAAAGTCCTATCGCTCGCCGCCGCCGGCGTCGGGACGCAGCGGACGAGCCTTCGGGAATTGGCCATGGCGCGTCCGTCTACATATCGGATCCTCTGCTCGTTCGGATCGATTGCCGCAAGGCCGATGGGCGTTCGCTGATAGCTCGGTCCGGGTCCACGAGAGGTTGGGCGACGCGTCTTCGGCCCTGCAGGAGGAGAACATGGTCGCGACACGGTCGTTCCGTCCGGGAACAACTGGGCGTTGTCTCCGCGAGGTAACGCTACTCGACAGGCTGAAGCTTGGGTTGGCCGCAGGAGTGCTTTGCGCTGCTACGGGTG
>Ga0210378_10001251_pt1 | contig 13281 bp, 16 predicted proteins | sample PLM1_60_b1redo_FD_155465 | JGI IMG/M metagenome (GOLD analysis project Ga0210378, IMG submission 155465) | Groundwater sediment microbial communities from an aquifer in East River, Colorado, USA - PLM1_60_b1 redo | ecosystem: Environmental > Terrestrial > Soil > Riparian zone | place: USA: East...
CTCATATGACCGACACGCCCGGGCACACCATCCCAGGAACCCCTACATCACATAACAGCGCCAAGCGGTCATATCGCGATCACGCCGGAGCCCTGGCACCCAACCTGCCCAAAACCCGAATCAACCCGCGCCGAAAACATCAGCGCCATGAAGATCAGCTTCCACTCGCCTTACTCGCGGATTCGGGTCTGAGGATCGTAGTCCTTGTTGAGGTTGCCAAGTTCGGCCCACTCATGTTTCGTAACACCAGCGGCGTTAAGAGCATAGAACACGTGCTCGTGGAAGGCTTTCGTCTCCGCGGGCTCCGAGTTTGACTCACGCCAGAATTCCGCGCCAGAGCCACGTGCCCACAGCACGTAGGCCCCGCGTTCTTGGCAGTCAGGATCAGCCTGAGCCGGACTTGCCGACACAAGAGCCATGAGCCCAGCACTGGCGAGTATCGCCAGGCTGAGCATGGCTGATAGCCATCTTGGTCGTTGGTTAGTGCGCACAGCACATCGCCTACTCTCTATCTAGAAAAGGAATTGGGAAAGGCCATGCCCGCGACTAGGAATAGTCGCGGGCAATTAGGTTACTTATAACATTATTGGGTTAGTATTACAAGGTATTCCTAATGCTTACAGAGGTGGGAACGTAATGTCGAGCGTGGCACTCGGGATGACATTGCAGAATTGAAGACATAATGAGATAATGGCAGGGATTAAGCGAGACCATTGTTTTGAAAAACCCCAACCCAACCTTATCTAACCAACCCCGAACCCCGCACAAACGCCCACTGCGCATGGGACTAGTACTACTCATTGTTACAGTAGCTGTATTTGCTATAGCAGCATGGTTCTTGCTGCCTAGTTACTTCCTTCGTCCTTATTCTAATCATGCTGAGGAGGTGGCACGGCCGCTGGAGGCTGCGCTGGTGAAGGCTGGAGGGGTGAAGACGACAAGCGGTGGCGATGCCGGACGTGGACCGGATAACACCCAGCCACATTACAGTGCCTCTTACGAACTCTCGATAGAAAAGACAGAGGCTATTAAGCTCATAACCAAGGTAGCATCAGACAATGGCTACAACTTGAGCCACGCAAGCTTGACCAATAGAGGACCAGTACCCGTTGCCGAACAGTATATTGACAACTGGTTCTATGACACTGTAGGCAAGCCAAGCCCCTACAAGGACTTACAGCCAGGAAAGATCAATTTGTTCTTCGTGTTAAACAATGATGGCCCTAGCGATGCGAATACCACCGCTGTTAGTATTCGTGTGGATTTGCCAGGGTTCAAACAATAGACAGAGTCTTGAACCCGACAACAGATCTCAAACCGAAGGTGATAATCTAAAACCTGGCGACTTATCGTCGCGATAGCGAAACCAGCTTGTCATCGCGAAGTTCATCAGGACTGGGCGAACGACCTGGCAGAGGATGGCCTACGCCCGAAGAACGAGGCCGCCGCGCAGGTGCTCCAGTCGGTTGCCCTGGATCTCCGCCGCCGGCGATCTTGTGCCTGGCGGGCTTCACTACGAGGGCACGCTGATGCGGATGCAAGGCGGGCGATGAGCGGCACCTTGACCGGCCCCCAGCTGTTGCTCCTGGTGGTGCGCGATCTTCGCCAAGCGGGTAGGCCTCACGGTGGTGAACGCACCAACCCGGGCCGCGCTTGGTTACACCTTTTGGCTCACGGTCAGGGCTTGCGGCCAACGCCGCCGTACTGAGTCACCTCGACGGTAATCTTGTCGCCGGCTTCCGGCCGCCACTGCGAGCACGTCACCACGCCAGGCTCCAGCAACTCCAGCCCGTCGAAGAACCGCACGAGTCCCTGCCGGTCGCGCATCGTCATGGGCGGCGCGCCGCTCTCGTTCCACGTCCGCAGCGCCTCCTCCATCGCCTCGCGGTGGACTTCCATCGTCGGATGAGTCAGCGCAAGATAGCTGCCGGACGGCACGGCATTGAGACGGCACAGCATTGAGCAGGTGGCGCACGACCGCTCTATCCCCGAGGGTTAGGTACGACATGTCATCGTCGAATGTAAGGCTACAGATCATCAGAAATCCGCTTGACGAGTTCGAGCACATCGGTATCTGGTACAACCATCCAATCAGTTTCACCCGGCCAGAGGGGATTCATCTGATTCAAAAGATCCTGATGCGCAAGCCTCAACCGAAGATCTTGGGTCTCTCGGACAGAGAGATCACCATCAAGGTGTACAGGATAGAGCCGACAGGACGGGCCTGTACGAACTCCGATAGAAGCGCAAACGGCACCGAGTACCAGTTCCTGCGTATCCCGGGCGACGTCGATGAGTTCGGGCCGATGCTCACTGAGATAGTCGGCTACGCCAGGGCCAATCGGCGTCGATGCTCAAGGCAGGTGGTTCGGTATGTGAAGTCGCTTTAGGGCGACAAGGCCGAAAGGACGAGGTCGGGCATGTGCTCCAGCACCTGACCGTGGTGAACGCACCAATGCCCGACGTGCTTGATTTACGCTCTTTGGCTCACGGTCAGGGCTTGCGGCCAACCCCCCCAAACACATCCACCTCCGCCGTCTGCGAGATACCGCCTTCCGGCCGCCACTGTGGGCAGCTAACCACTCCCGGCTCCAACAGCTCCAACCCGTCGAACAAGCCAACAATCTGTTCGGGAGTACGCATGGTTAGCTTCGGCGTGCCATGCTCGTTCCAATGCCTGGTGTGCTCTTCCATGGCCTCGCGTTCGATCAAGGCCGTGCCATGGGTTAGAGCCAAGTAACTTCCCGAAGGGCAAGCATCCATCAGCCGTTGCACAACCGACCTGGCCTCATCGTCATCCATGATGAACAACACCACGCCCAGCAGCATGACCGCTACGGGCTTGGAAAAGCCCAACGTACGCGCCGCCTCCTGCAAGATTTTTTCCGGTTCATGCAAGTCGGCGCTGATGTAGTCGGTGACGCCTTCGGGCGAACTGGTTAGCAACGCTCTGGCGTGCGCCAGCACCAGCGGATCATTGTCCACGTAGGTAATCTTGGACTCCGGTGCCACCCGTTGGGCAACCTGATGGGTGTTGTTGGCCGTCGGCAATCCCGTACCGATGTCCAGAAACTGCCGTATGCCAGCTTCGCCAGCCAAGTACGTAACCGCCCGGATCAGAAAGCCTCTGTCTTCCTGGGCAATCCGCACGATTTGCGGGTTCATGGCCTGGAGCTGATCGCCAACCTCCCGGTCAACACCGAAGTTGTCTTTCCCACCCAACCAGTAGTTCCATACCCGCGCGGAGTGCGGCACGCTGGCGTCGATCTGGGGCCGCGGCTCCTCATCAGGGGCAGCTGAGTCCTGGCCAGGGGCAGACGAGTCGCCGACGTTGTCAGTCACGAGAGATACCTTTCTCTTCTCAGGTGTTGCTGCTCGGGCTTCTGGACCTTCTGGACCGTTACACGAAGGCAGCGTAGCCCTCCGCGCCTGTGTCCGGGCCAGCCTCAACATAATCCATAGTGGACGGTAGGGACGGCTGGATCTTTCCCTTCGCCCCGTGTGGCCGCCTGGCCGCCGGCGTCAGGCACCGCAAACCGTGACAGCCGTCCAGCGCCAGGGGACACGGCATCGTCACCGCCAAGCGCTGAAGCAGCGTTCAGGTCGGCAGCTGTCCGACGCACCACGTCGAACCCAAAGCTGCCACACTCATCCCAGGAGACATAGGCCGCGCGGTCAACGTAAGCGGCGAATTCGTGCTGGTAGCCGCCCGGAGCCCTCACAGCCGCCTCCCCGGCACGCCCTGTCAGGATCATCCCCCGGCAACTCACCCGGCGGCCACTGCTCAACCTGTTCCCCCAGGTTCTGGAACAGCGTCCGAAGCTGGCTACGCCACGCCGCTGAAAAGGTCTGTAAGTACGCCACCTCCCGCTCCAGCCGTTCTTTCTGGGCTTCGTATCCATCGGTGGTGCTGGCCGCCCGGTAAGCGGTGGCCGCCATGTTGCCGGCCGCGGTAGCCGTACGGTGGGCATCTTCCAATATGCCCTCAGCCTGTTGTTTCGCCTGGGCAATGATGCCGTTGTAGTAACCACGGGCGTCATCGGTCATCTGCCGGCAATGGTCTTGGGCTTCGTTCCAGTACAGCTCCACCTGGCGTTGGGCGGCGTTCATGATGTCCACGGCCTGAGCCGACACGATCTGCCCTTGTTCTTGGGTATCGATCAGGCCCAGCTTGGTACGCAAGCTGGCGTTCTCCTGTTGCAGCACCCGCCCGCGCTTGCCCACGAGGTCCCGCCCAGCCCCACAACGACTACCACGGTAAGACACAGCGTGAACGCGCGCGGCGACGATCTCCACGGCCCGGCATGTCCGGGCCCGGTTTGGGTGTCATCGCTGATCTTCCTTCCGGGAGTGGTGGCGGTACGCGCTGGCCGCGCGGGAATGGTCTGTTGCTGTGCGGGGTGGATGCGGGGGCTGGTCGGCAAGGCCGTTGTCGTGGATCGGTGGGCCGTGCCGACCTGCCCTGGCGTTGCCGCACGTTGGCGGCCGGGGAGGGTCTACTCGTAGGCGATGGCTGGCAGCACGTCGATGCGTGCCGCCCGGACGGCCGGGGCGATCGCGGCGAGCGGGCCGGCGAGGGTCGCGAGCGCGAGGAAACACCGCCGTCGAGCCCGACGGCAGCACTAGCACGGAGATGCCCTGCCTCGGTGGGTGCCCGCACCACCGCGGTGCCCAGCCCGGAGCCGATGGCGAGGCCGGGGAGGGCGCCGAAGACGGAGATGACGACGGACTCGACGGTGACCATGTGGGTGATCTGGCTGCGGTGCATTCCCACGGCGCGCCCGGGTGCGCTCCAGCACCGACCGGGCGAGCGTCCTCATTCTCATGTGATTTGTCGCTGGTCTTGGCTGCGACGGTTGGGATCGGCGAGCGGAACGAGCCGCCGCTCGCCGAGGCGGGTCATTACCGCCAGCGGCGCGGTGGCCAGGTTGACGACTCGGGCGAGGCCTGGGCGGCCCTGGCGCCGCAGCAGTCGGGGGCCGATGTCGGCCATGACGGCTGTGAGACCGGGCAGTGGTCGACCGAACAGCGTGAGTTCCCGGATGAGGCCGCTGTGGTCGAGTCGTAGTAGCTGGGCTTCCTCGATCTCCTCGCGACCGGCGCGGCCGTGGTAGAACAGTGCCCGGGTGTCCCCGTCACCGACTTCGGTGTGGTAGCGGATCCCGCTGATGACCTCGAACGCGGCGCCCAGCATGTCGCGGACCTGGTTGTGCCCGCGGAACCGGAACTGTGCGGTCAGCGGTGAGATCACCTCCACGTCGCTTGCCAGGCATTGGGTGGCGGCCTGCGCGTCGCCGCGTTCTCCGGCGGCTCGCCACGCTGAGATGACTTCGCCGTACGGGTCGGGTTCGGTTGCGGCATTCACGGTCAGCCCCTCCTACGTCGCGATAGTCCTGCGGTCGGTTTCCGGAATGTCTGGGAGCGGTCTTTCGGTTCCTTGGCGTGGATGTCTGCTCCCCTGCTGGGCGATGCCGTCCAGACCCTTAGCCCTCCCGACCCTTAGCCCTCCCGCCCTAGCGGGGGAGCAGCAGGTCCGACGGTGACGCGGCGGCGGGTCCGTCCGCGACACCACCACAGGATCATCTTGTCAACCGCTCGATCCGGCTCGGTCCGGGGAAGGACGCATCGGTGACCAGCCATGGACCGGTGGGTGCGGAGGAGGTGGCCCTGTGGTGTGGGCTGGGTCGTGGTCAGGTGGTGACGTCGCGGCGCACGAAGCTGATGCTCGCGACGACGAGTGCGACGGCGGCGTAGATGGCGATCAGTGTTACTGCCCGTTCGTAGGAGACCACGGTGGTGTCGCCGGAGCCGATGGCGCGGGAGAGCAGTCCGGGGAGCCAGCGGCCGGCGTCGCTCCAGGAGTTGCTCATGATGTTCTCCAGGGGCAGGAGCCAGGCCAGTCCGATGCTGAGTGCGAGCGGGGTGGAACGCAGCAGGACGCCCAGGGCGGTGCCGAAGATGCCGAACATGGCGGCGGCGAACAGGGCGTTGGCGTAGTCGCCGGCGGCGTTGCCGAGCGCGGCTGCGGTGAACCACTGCGTAGTGGGGATATCGCGTGTCCGAGCGAGCACGACCGCGGCGATCATGCTGATGATTTCGGTGACCAGCAGGGCCGCTGCGACGCAGGCGAGCAGTGCGGCCAGTTTTCCGGCGAGGAGGCGGACGCGGCCGGGTTGGCGGATGAGCATGGTCCGGACGGTGCCCTGTCCGTACTCGGCGGTGATGCTGGTGGCGAAGAGCACGAGCACGATGACGCCGATCAGGGCGGCGGCGTTGCTGAACCCGAGGGTCAGCCCGCCGGTCTCGGCCAGTTGGCCGAAGGTGGCGGCTTGGCCGCGGCCGGGAGTGGGTGGGGCCAGCGTCTTGGTGGCGGTGGTAATGGTCAGCACGGTGGCGAGCAGTGTGAAGCCGACCAGGGCGGCGCTGCCGCCGTAGATGATGCTGGGTCGGCGCAGCTTGAGTAGCTCAGCGCGAAATGATCGGATCATGACGTGCCTCCTGATTTGGACATTAAGTCCAGGTAGCGGTCCTCGAGGGTGGCGCGCGCGACGGTCAGTTCGACCAGGGTGATCTGTTCGTCCATCGCGGCCTGGTTGATCTCGGCGAGCGCCGCCTGAACGGCCTCGTCGGGGGTGGCCGGGTCGTGGCTGACACGGACTCTCAGCCGATCACCGTCGGGCATCGCGTGCAGGCCGCGGCGGTCGAGCAAGGCGACGAGGCGAGGCACGTCGGACAGGTGCTGGCAGCCCAGGACGAGTTCATCGCCGCCGGCGGAGAGCAGTTGCGAGGTGGGGCCTTGGAAGACCCGTCGTCCGTGGTCGATCGCGATGAGCCAGTCGCACATCTGTTGGACCTCGGAGAGCAGGTGCGAGGAGACCAGTACGGTCGGCCCGTCGTCGGCCAGGCTGCCGAGCAGGATCCGCATCTCCCGGATACCCGTGGGATCCAGGCCGTTGGTTGGCTCGTCGAGGACGAGCAGGTCCGGTTGGCCGAGCAGGGCGGCCGCGATGCCCAGCCGCTGCTTCATGCCCAGCGAGTAGGTCTTGTACCTGTCCGCGCCGCGCCCCTCGAGCCCGACCCGCTCCAGCACCGCCGGGATCTGGGCAAGATCGAGCCCACCGAGGATGGCCTGCACCGCAAGGTTGCGCTCGCCAGACAGGCCCGGATAAAACGCCGGGCTCTCGATCAACGCACCCACCCGCCCTAGATATCCGGACGGTTCGGTCAGCGCGACGCCCAGCACACGTGCGTCGCCCGCGTCGGGCCGGACCAGGCCGAGAAGCATACGGAGGGTGGTGGTCTTTCCGGCGCCGTTGGGTCCCAGGAAACCGGCCACCACACCTGTGGGGACGGTCATGTCCAGGTTGTCGACTACGGTCCGGCTGCCGTACCGCTTGGTCAGCCCATGGCCGTCCACGGCGGGCGGGTCGCCGCCGGACACATGTCCGATCACGGCCTGTGGTTTACGCGTTAGCTTCGTCATGGCTACCAGCGTGTGCCCGCGGGCCTACGCATGTCTTCAGCCGCTGAGCGGCTCTCGCCTACGCGCGCTGACGTACTCGGCCCTACCGGATCTCACCGGACGCCGGTTAGCCGCCGTCAGGGATGGTCAGCCCGGACTGGATGGCGAACACCACCAGCTGGGCCCGGTCACGGGCCTGCAGCTTCAGCATGGCGTGGCTCACATGGGTGCGCACGGTAGCGGGGCTGAGGTTCAACCGCTCGGCGATCTCCTCGTTGGCCAGGCCGGTGGCGACCCACCCGGCGATCTCGCACTCCCGCTCAGTGAGCGTGTTGAGGTTGGGGGCTGGTGTACGGCGCGACCCCGGCCGGTGGACGAACTCCTGGATCAGCCGACGCGTGACGGTGGGCGACAGCAGTTCGTCACCCCCTGCGACGACACGGATCCCGTGCAGCAGATCCGCGGGCGCGGCATCCTTGATCAGAAAGCCGCTCGCGCCGGCCCGTAACGCCTCGAAGACGTACCGGTCGAAATCGAAGGTGGTCAGCATGACGACCCTCGTGACGGCCATCGCCGGCTCGGCGGCGATCTTCCGGAGCGCCTCGATGCCGTCCATGTCCGGCATCCGAATGTCCATCAACATCACGTCCGGCCGTGTCGACCGCACGAGCTTGATCGCCGCTCGCCCGTCGGCCGCCTCACCGACGAACGCCAGGTCGTCTTCTGCCTCCACCAGGACCCGCACACCGAGGCGGATCAGCGCCTGGTCGTCGGCGACCGCTACCCGGATCATCGGTGCGGCCCGCGTACCGGCAGGCGAGCCTGGACGCTGAAACCGCCCTGCGATCGAGGTCCGGCCTGCAGCCTGCCCCCCAGCGCTGCCGCCCGTTCCCGCATGCCCGCGATCCCGTGCCCACCCGAGCTGGTGTCATCGCCGGTACGGGCACGGCCGTCGTCGGTGATGGCGAGGACCACCTCGTCCGGCTGGTAGTCGACCCGTACCGTGGCCCGCGTCGGACCGGCATGGCGCAGCACATTCGTGAGCGACTCCTGCACGATCCGATAGCCGGCCAGATCCACCGTCGTGGGCAGCGTCGGCGGCTGCCCCTCGACGATCAGCTGGACCCGCAGGCCGTTGTCCGCCATGGTGGCCACCAGCCGGTCCAGCTGACCCAGGCCCGGCAGGGAATGTGGCGTCGCGCCGCCCAGCGTGTCCTCGCCGCCATCGGGTTGCCGGAACACGGCAAGCGCGCTGCGCATTTCGTCGAGAGCGTCCTTGCTCGTCTGCCGGATCGCCTCCAGCGCCGTCCAGGCATGCTCGGGCCGCTTCTCCGCCAGATGCAATGCCACACCCGCCTGCATCGCGATCACCGCCAAGCCCTGCCCGACCACGTCGTGCACCTCCGAAGCGATCTACAGCCGGTCCTCGTACACCCGCCGGCGCGCATGCTCCACGCGCAGCCGCAAGTCGCCCTTCCGAGCCGACCGCACCACCATCCCCACGACCCACGGCGCGACACAGACGAACAGCAGCAGCCGGGCCGGTGCCGCCGCCACGCCGTCCGGACGGTGGTCCACCCACAGCACGGGCGCGAGGACCGCCACCGCAACCAGCCCGCAGGCCGCCAGCGACGCTCCCACCCGCCACCGCACCGTGGCGCTGTAAAGCGCGATGATCGGCGCGAACACGATCGGCCCGTACGGGTAGCCGACCGCGAGATAGCCGGCCGTGGCCGCGGCCGTGACCACCAGCGTCGCCAACGACCACACCCGCCGGCCCACGAGTGCCGCCGCGGCCGATACCACCAGCGCATACGCCAGCGCATCGAGCGGACGCCGCGGCGGCACCTGCCCCGCGGCGGCCTGCACCGACCCGAACACCATGAACGCACCGACAGCGGCGGCGAACGCCCCATCCGCGAGCAGAACGCGCCCGAGTCGCCGCCGGGCCGTACCAAGCCGACCCATGCCCTCACCATAGTCAACCGGAGAGTTCCGCGGCTTCGCGGCTCGACCGACTCGCGCGGCACCGCTCTGGTGTCGTCGACGTCCACCACGGAGAAGTCTCAAGCGGCCGTTTTTGGCAGCTCCAGCGATTTAGCGATGTTCCACCCATCGACACACCGACCGCTGAGAACCACGAACTCCCGGTCGGCGGCCGGCAATCATTTGCGCCGCGCGCACTGCGCGGCTGACTCGAAAATGGTGCTCGAGTAGACAGGCGGCAGCACCCGGCGGACGGACATACCCAGGTGGCGGGCCAGCGCGGACATAATCACGCGCGGGTCGTCACACAACGCGCGCAGCAGCCGTACGTTCACCGCGTCGAGCAGGTCTCTTTTGTTCTGAAACCGGCGGCCCGCCTTAGAGGCTCTCTTCGCAGGCATTCGACCTCCATACCCTTCAATCTGGTCTGCTCGACGTTGGTCTCAGATTTCCCACTCTCCGGCGAGGAGCCGCGGCAGCGCGGTATCGAGCAGGCGCAGGGTGAAGCCCCACAGAAGGTGGCCGTCCACGTCGACGCATTCGGCCATGCGCGGCTGCGGCCAGGTGGGGAACGCGAACAGTTCGTTGCGCCGGCGGGCAGGATCGGCGAGCGTACTGGCCAGCGGCGTCAAGACGGCCGAGATTTCGCCCGGCCGGGGCCGCCAGCGGGCCCCGGCGGGTACCCGGGCCAGGAACGGGTGCACCCGCCACCCGGTGGTACGGGTGTCGACCGGGTCGAGTACGGCGATTACGTCGATGTCGCCGGATGGCAGTCCGATCTCCTCCTCGGTCTCGCGCAGGGCCGTCTCCCGCAGCCCGCGGTCGGCCGGCTCCGGTTTGCCGCCCGGCAGGGCGAGTTGGCCGCCGTGGATGCCCCGCGCGCCGCGGAGGACGAGCACGACCCGCAGATCGCCGTTGTCGTCGCGGTACACCGGCACGACAACCGCCGATGCCCTGAGCGGCGTCGAATCGGCCACGGTTCCTACCCTCGCATTTCGAAGCGCGCATTATCGCGCGGGGTTGCGAAATGTCTGGCGATAGGCCAGCGGCGACACGCTTGTGGCGCGGGTGAAGTGTTGGCGCAGGTTCGCCGGGCTGCCGACTACGGCGAGTTCGCTGATGCGCTCCGCCGGCTGTTCGGCGGCTTCCAGAAGGTGTTGCGCACGCCGGATCCGCTGCCTGAGTAGCCATTGCAGTGGGCTGGTGCCGATGGCGGCCTGGAACCGGCGGGCCACGGCTCACCGCGACTGCGATCAGACAACGCAACGAAGCCCTGGCGAGACCTCATCGGTACCCGGACTTCGGCCTCATCGAGCTCGGCCACGGATCGCCGATATTCACCGGCCTGGATCCGCGGCGATGCCGCGAACACAGTGGACCCCTTCGCCGCATGCGGCTGGCTCTCCGGCCTCGGAATACTGATCAGTGGCACCTCCACGCGGTGCTGACCGGGTTCATCGAGCAGTACAACGAGCGGAGGCCACATCGGGCACTCGGGCAGGGCTCACCAGTCCGTGTCATGATCCCAAACACCGTTCCGGATCTGCGAAACGTGTGCGGCGGGTCGACCGGATCGGCGGCGTGATCCACGAATATGCCCTGGTCGCGTGCGGTGGGACGAGATTCTGGCACCCACAGGCGTTGGGCGTGCGAGAGCCCGACCCCACGTTGAGTGTGCCGTCGGTGGTGGCCGCGATGCTCCGGCCGTTGAATGGCGGAGCCTGCGCGACGGACCCGATCCTGGTTCTGCGAGCGGCTGCGATACGGTCGTCCGCTTGGCGGACCTGTCGAGCCAAGTTGGTTCGCTCGGCGGGTGCCTCGGCACGAGACGCGCAGCCGGTCCGGGTGACGTGGCCGAGGCCGACCATCGCGCCTGCATCGATGGCGCCACCGATTTCGCGCTGCTTCGCGGCGGTTGAGTCGCTGGATCAGGCTGTGAGCCCCTTCTGGAAACCATAGCGCCAGCTGGGGTAGACGGGCTGCCAGCCGAGCTGGTGTTTGGCTTTGGCGTTGCTGGCGCCGCGGATGTCGTTGGTCATCACCACGACGCCTTCGTTGACGGGCCGGACCAGCCAGGCGGGGACCTGGCGGGGCGGCTTGGCGCCGAGCGCCTGGGCGAGAGCGGGTAGCCACTGTGCCAGCGGCGCCGGATCGTCGTCGACGATGTTGTAGATGCCGGCCGGCCCGCGCTCCAGCGCGGCGACGGTGGCCGAGGCGACGTCGGTCATGTGCACGAACGACCACACGCCGGTGCCCTGGCCGACGATCGGGAAGCGCCGCTTGGCAACCAGTTCGCCGATCTGACCGTCGGGGGCGATCGCGGTGCCCGGGCCGTAGAAGAACCCGTAACGCAGCACCAGGCCGTCCAGCCCGCGTGCGTCGAGGACGGCATGTTCGAGGTAGCGGACCGCGTCGAGGCTTTGGTGGAACGACCGGACCGGGGTGGGGTCCAGCGGATCGTCCTCGGTCTTGACCGGGCCGCCGGTTCGGACATAGGTCCAGCCGCAGAAGCTCTGCGCGACGAACCGGTGGGCGCCGGCGGCGCGGGCGGCGGCGAGCAGGATGTCGGTGCCCTCGGTGCGTAGCCGGTTGGTGGCCGCGAAGATGCGGTCGAACTTGCCGACACCGGTGCGGACCGGGATCGCGGTGAGCTGATGCACGACGGCCTGCGGCCGGGCCTGTCGCACCGCGGCGGTCACCGCCGGCTGGTCGAGGGCATCGGCCACCACCGGCTGCGCGCCGAGCGCGCGTAGACGGGCGGTCTTGTCCGGTGAGCGGGTCATCGCCACCACCTCGTGGCCGGCGTCGACAAGTTGAGGAATCAGGTGACGGCCGACCACGCCACTGGCCCCGGCCACGAACACCTTCACGGCTGCCTCCCTTCAGCTGGCCGAGGGGTTTGCGGCGAGGACGGCCGACGGTGCGCCGTGTGCCTGCCCGGCCGCTGCCTTGACCCCGGTCCGCCCGGTAGACGAGACACACCCACCGGATGTGACATCACCCGGCCTGCCTCAGCTGCCCTCGGGCGGATGGGTGGACGGGATGACGACTGGAAGGGACGTCGATCAGGGCCGGCCGCAATACTTGTCCGCGACAGCAGGCGCCTTCGGTACCCGGGCCTCCCGCGGCTTCGCCAGCAGACCTTCATGTACAGGACGGTGAAGAGGGCGGAGGAGTGGTCCTTGTCGGCGACGAGCGTGCCGGTGATCGGCTGGCCTGGCTCTCCATCGTGACTTCCTTGGTCGTGGCGTGGCTAGAGCTCGCCCGGCTTGGCGAAGCGGTGGGGGCGCCCGCGTTGATGCGGACGGCGCCGAACAGTTGGACGGGCGCCTCGGTCACGACGGCGGCGACGCTCATCAGATCGGCTCGATGACCGGCGATCGAACGACTGCTGCACATCCACGCGCCCGCCCTCGGCGGCCTGCACGCCGCCCGGCGCTGGGTCGAGTTGAACCGCGACCTGGTCCTGGCCAAGTCCACGCCCTGAACCAGGGCGGGCCGCGCTCCCTCGGCCCAATCGAGGAAACCTTCCGGCACGTGTCGAACCTCTTGGAGGACCGCGCGCCAAGCATGACGAACAAGACCCGAACCGACCGGCTCCTCACCCTCCTCGCCGCCGACCTCAACGGCTGGGCCGACGAGACCGCCTGGGCCGAGCTGATCCGTGACCACCTCCACCACCTCCACGGCCACGCCGAGCCCCAACGCCAGATCACCAACCAAGCCGGAACGACCACCCTCCGACCCGGCTAAAACCCCAAACCAGCCCAAGCCACGCGCCGTGCCATATCCACGCTAAGCGACACCGGACACCTGTACGAGTACGGCTAGAT
>Ga0210378_10001252_pt1 | contig 13278 bp, 13 predicted proteins | sample PLM1_60_b1redo_FD_155465 | JGI IMG/M metagenome (GOLD analysis project Ga0210378, IMG submission 155465) | Groundwater sediment microbial communities from an aquifer in East River, Colorado, USA - PLM1_60_b1 redo | ecosystem: Environmental > Terrestrial > Soil > Riparian zone | place: USA: East...
CAGCTCGCGCTTGGGGTAGTAGCGCCGGGTCTCGGTGAGGAACCCGATGCCGTCGAGCTGCAGATCGCGGATCTCGCGGGTGATGCGCGGGTCGACCTTGCGCCGCACCCACACGAAGGCGCGGTTGCGCTGGAGCAGCGCCCCGAGCTCACGGCGGCCGGCGGCGTCGACGCCGAGCGCGCGGGCGAGGGCGGCGGCGGTCTTCTCCGGCTCGTGGATCTCCTGGGGGACGGCGTAGACGCTCTCCGCGTCCACCGACACCGCGAGCGGGCGGCCGTTCCGGTCGAGGATCGGCCCCCGCCGCGGGTCGAGGTTGATCGTGCGCTCGCTCTGGCGCGCGGCCTTCAGCTGGTACGACTCGCGCCCCAGCACCTGGAGCTGCACCAGGCGCACCACCACCACCCCGGCCCACAGGCAGACCGAGAGCGCGACCAGCATCAGGCGGAGCCGGATGAGACGGTCGCGAACGGTGGGGGCGGCGGGGGGCGGGAGCATCAGTTCCTTCCCTCCGGGGCGTGCTCGGCGCCGCCGGCGAGCTGGGCCCCGGAGGGAGCGTCCCGGGGCTTCTCGACGACCACGAGGTTCTCGGGGGCGGGAGTCACGAGGCCGAGGTCGCGGCGGGCGATCGTCTCGACGCGCCGCAGGTTCTCGAGGGCGGCCTTCTCGAGGCGGAGCTTGCGGTTCGCCTCGAGCAGCCGCTCGCGCTCCTTCGACATCAGCTCGCGCGCCAGCGTCGTCTGGCGGATCTCCAGGCTCGGCCACGCGTAGAGCACGAGGCCGCCGACGAGGGTGGCCGCGAGCAGCACGAGGAGCCACAGGTCGCGGCTCGAGCGGGGATCCACCTCCCGCACGACCTGGGAGTTGTCGATCGCCTTCGGGACCAGGTCTAGGTCCAGCGCTTCGTCCCTCACGCCGCCTCCCGCTCGATCGCTCGCAGCCGTGCGCTGCGGGCGCGGGGGTTGCGTCTCACCTCGTCCTCGCCCGGCCGGAGGGGCTTGCGGGTGAGGAGGCGGAAGCCGGTGGCGGAGAGCGAACGGAACGCGTGCTTGACCTCGCGGTCCTCCAGGCTGTGGAAGGCGATGACGGCCAGGCGCCCGCCGGGCGCGAGCCGTTGGGCGAGGCTCGCGAATGTCTCCCCGAGCCCCTCCAGCTCACGGTTGACGTGGATGCGGAGGGCCTGGAAGGTGAGGGTGGCGGGATCGAGCTTCCACCCGCGCGGACGGCGGGCCGCCGAGCGCACGATCTCCGCCAGCTCCACCGTGGTGCGCAGGGGCGCGCGCCGCCGCGCCTCGACGATGCGCCGGGCGATGCGCCGTGACGCGCGCTCCTCGCCGTAGCGATAGATGATGTCGGCCAGTTCGCCCTCGGGGAGGCGGTTCACGACGTCGGCCGCGGTCATCCCGCCGCGCTGGTCCATGCGCATGTCGAGGGGGCCGTCGGTCTTCAAGCCGAAGCCGCGCTCGGGACGATCGAGCTGCATCGAGCTGACGCCGAGGTCGAGGAGCATCCCGTTCGGGGCGTCGTCGAGGAGGTCCGGCAGCTCGCGATAATCGGCCTGGACCAGGCGGGCGCGCGGGCCGAAGGGCGCGAGCGTCTCCGCCGCCACGCGAAGGGCCTCCCCATCGCGGTCGCATCCGAGCAGCCGGCCGTCGGGCGCGCTCCGCCGCAGCATCTCCGCCGCGTGGCCGCCCGCTCCCACGGTGCCGTCCACCCAGAAACCCCCCGGCCTCACCCCGAGGAGCTCCATGCACTCGGCGAGCAGCACCGGCTCATGAGGGGCGCCCACATCAGATGCCGAACTCCGAGAGGACCTTCCCGTCCTCGTCGGTGAAAGGCTCCTTCTTGAACAGTCGCTCCTGCAGCCGCTTCAGGTTCCACACCGCGAGGTGGTTCTGCTTGCCCAGCACGCTCACCTCGCCCGTCATGCCCGCGCTTTCGCGCAGCATCTGCGGAAGCACGACGCGGCCCTGCTTGTCCATGGTCGCCACCTGGCCGAAGAAGTTGACGCGGTCGAGGAAGCGCTGCTTGGACGGGTTGGTCGACGGGACCTGCGCGAGCTTCTGCTCGATCTCGAGCCACACGGCCATGGGATACAGCAGCGCACTCTCGCCGGTGACGCTGGTGACGAAGAGCTCGGGGCCATACCGGGATTCCACCACCGAGCGGAAGCCGTTGGGGATCTTCAGGCGCCCCTTATCGTCGATGCGCGCCGGATGGTTGCCGCGAAGCATCGCCCCCCGAAACTGTGGTGCCGGAGGCACGCCGCCCTGAGAGGGTCGGCGTCCCACTTTTTTCCACAAAATTCCACCAGGAGTCTAGAAGGGGTCCCCTGGGGTGTCAAGGGGAAAATGAACTAGCTCCTGGGTTTCCCCTGTGGACGGGGGGCCGGGGCGGAGGGCCATTCGACCCCCAGGCCGACGTCTTCGAGCAGGCGCTCGGAGCCCTCCAGGAACGCCGCCCAACGCTCGGGCGCCCAGACCTCGAAGCGGTTCAAGACGCCGATCACGGTGGCCTCGCGCGCGAGGCCCGCCGCCGCGCGCAGCGCCGGCGGCAGCAGGATGCGCCCCTGGCGGTCCAGCTCGCAGTCCACGGCCCGGCTGGCGAGCAGGCGGGTGAGGCCCTTTGCGGGCTTGCTGAACGCAGGGAGCGCCACGAGCTGGGCCTCGAGCCGCGCCCACTCCGCCGGCGGGTACGCGGCGAGACAGTCGTCGAGGAGCGTCAGCACGACGCCGTGCGCGCCGGCCTCCTCGAGGCGCCGCCGGAAGGGCGAGGGCACGGGCAGGCGTCCCTTCCCGTCGATGCGGTGAAGGTAAGTCCCTTTGAACACAGTGGGCTAGGAGTATTCCACACTTTTCCCCACATTTCCACATTGCGCACTGCGCCGGGCACTTCAACGCAGAGGCCGCCGAGGCTCGCCGAGAACGAAAAAGAGGACAACGACAAGTGCGAGCGGGTGGGCGCGGGGGGCGCGAAGTCGAGCGAAGCGAGACGAGCGCCAACCCCGCGTGTACGACGCGACGCGCGAGCGTCGCACCTCGAATCCTGGGGGGTGCGCCGCTAGCACCCCCCAGCTTGATTAAAACGCGGCGGTGAGGCCCATGCGGAGGGCTCTGCGGTAGCCCGGCGAGATGTTCGTGTTGCTGTCCGCGTTGACGTAGTACGTCTTGTCGAGGAGGTTCTCGACGTTCGCCTGGAGGCGCAGCGCCCGGCTCAGCGTGTAGTAGGCGGCCACATCCACGCGGGTGTAACCCGGCAGCACCACGGTGTTGTCGATCGCCGCGAAAACGTCGGTGCGGTACAGAACGCCCACGGCGGCCCCCACCCGCGGCAGGAACTGGTAGTGGTTCCAGAGCGACAGGGTGTGGTGCGGCACCTGGGCGACCTGCGCGCCATTCCGGGCCGCGGTGGTGGCGCTCGTCACGAAGGCGTCCTGATACGCGTAGCCGCCCGCGATCCTCCACGCCGACGTGATGCGTCCGTTCACCCCCAGCTCGAAGCCGTTCGTCCTCTGGCTGCCGGTCTGCACGATCCGCCCGAGGTCGTTCGGATCGGTCGCCCGCGTGTTGGTGCGATCGAGCCGGTACACTGCCGTCGTCAACGACAGGTCGGGGCGCACGTCCCACTTGAGGCCGATCTCGTAGTTGCGGAACTTCTCCGGCTCGACTTGCTGCGTAAGGGTCGACAGGGCGGAGAACTGGTCGCCGGAGCTCGGCAGGTACGACACGCTGTACGTCCCGTAGAGCGAGAGCGGTGCCACCGGCTTGAACACGACGCCCGCTCGCGGCGACACGAGGTGGTCGACGCGGTCGAGGGTATCTCCGTTGCGGTTGTTGTGATACCGCAGGTCGAACCGGTCGAACCGCAGGCCCCCGATCACCTGGACGGCGCGCGACACCTCCACCTGGTCCTGCACGTACGTCGCGGCGACGTGGGTGCGCAGGTGGTTGTCGGCGTCCGTCGCGCTCTGACGGAAGGTCACCGGCACGTCGATCGTCGGGCTGGCGTAGGGCACCGAGAGCGTCGTCGCCGTGTCGTTGAAGAAGCCCGTGTTGCGGAAGTTGTCGGTGAGCTGCCGTCCCACCTCCACCCCGGCGAGCAGCGTATGCCGGATGGGGCCGGTGGCGAGAGAGTAGATGAGGTCCGTCTGGTTGAACAGATTCTGGCGCTGCGTGCCGTCGTTGTAGGCCGTGAGCGCGACCCGGCTCTTGTCCGCGGCGACGGACCCCGGCACGAAGTTCTGGTACCAGCGGTCGTAGTCGCCGAAGAGCGTGCGGTTGCGAATGGTGAGCTTGCCCGCCTGGTGCTCGATCGCCGCGGACGCGAGGTTGACGTGGGCCCTCACGGCGCTGTCGTCCGGATCGCCGAAGAAGGTGGAGATGTCGACGTCGGCGGGCCGGCCCTGGAACGACGGGATGCCGCGATCGGCGACCCGGGTGTCGCTCAGGCGCTCGTAGCCGAGCGTGATCTTCGTGCGGTCGTCCGGCGCGAAGGTGAGCGTCGGATTGAGGCCGTAGCGCTCGAGGTTCACCGCGTGACGGAAGCTGTCCGAGTCCTCGTACATCCCGTTGAGCCGGAATGCGAGCTTGTCCGTCACGGGCTGGTCGAGATCGGCGGCGAACCGCTTGCGGCCGTAGGCGCCGCCCTGCATCGTGAACTCGTGCACCGGTCGGAAGTCGGCTTCCTTGGTCACGCGGTTGACGACACCCCCGCCCCCGCCCCGGCCGAAGACCACGGCGTTGGGCCCTTTGAGGGCCTCCACGCGGTCGAGGTTGTACAGGTCGCGGTAGTACCGGACGTCGTCGCGCACGCCGTTCAGGAAGAAGTCGGCCGACGAGCTGTTGCCGCGGATGATGACCTGGTCGCGGTTGTTCTCCCCCTGGTGGGCGGACATGCCGGGCACGTATCGGACCACGTCTCCCATGCTCACCATGGCCTGGTCCTTGATCAGCTCCTGCGTGGCGACGGTGACCGATTGCGGCACGTCCCGCAGCGCTGTGAGCGTCCTCGTGGCGCTGGTGATGTTGGCCACCTGGTAACCCGGGGCCGCGCTGACCGTGACTGTCTCGCGGAACGAGTGCACCTTCAGAACGAATTCCCGTGATTCGGCGCCCGTCGTCGCCGCGGTCACGCTCTGCGACGCTGGCCGGAAGCCCGGGGCCACGACCTCGATGACGTAGCGGCCGGGTCCCAGCGGCAGGGTGAACTCGCCGTTCGCATCGGTCTCCGTCGAGGCCGCGGCGCCCTGCTCCTCGGGAATGGCCCTCACGTGGGCACCGACGATCGCCGCACGGGTGGGGTCGAGCACCTTCCCACGCAGCGTAAAGGCACCCTCGGCGGCAAAGCTCGCCAGGGCCGCCGCGAGAATGAAAATGAAATTCATTTTCAATTTCATTATGGGCCGACAGCGGCGGCCGTGTCAAGGATTACGACAGGACCTGGCTAAGTTACACCAGATGCTGGACTTGCTCGAAGAAGAGGTCGACCAGGCGGGCGTCCCACATGCCGGTGCTGGCCTCGTCGCGCATGATCTGGAGGGCCCGCTCGCGGGGCAGCGCCTTGCGGTAGGAGCGGTCGGAGGTGATCGCGTCGTAGACGTCGGCGACCGTCAGGCAGCGCAGCGACACCGGCACCTGCTCCCCGCGCAGGTTGTCGGGATAGCCGCGCCCGTCGAGGCGCTCGTGGTGGCCACGGATGAGCGGGAGCAGCGGGGCCATCGTCCGCAGGGGCCGGCAGATCTCGTAACCGATGACGGGATGCTTCTTGACCTCCTCGTACTCGGCGGTCGTGAGCGGGCCCGGCTTGTGGAGGTACTCGAGGTTGGTGCCGATCTTGCCGATGTCGTGGAGCAGCCCCGCCCGCCGCAGGTTGCGGCTTTCGAGCCGGCCCAGCCCCACCGCCACCCCCAGCGCCTCCGCGTACTTCGCGACGCGCTCCGAGTGGCCCCGCGTGTAGTTGTCCTTGGCGTCGAGGGCGTTGGCCAGGCTCACGAGCACGTTCTCGGCCTGCTCCAGCTCGTCCACCAGCGACTTCGTGCGGAGCAGGTTGCGGGTGCGGGCCATGAGCTGTTCGGAGTCCACCGGCTTGGTGAGGAAGTCGTCGCAGCCGGCGGCGATGCCCTGGATGCGGTCCTCGCGCGCCAACAGCCCCGTCACGAGCACGATGGGGACGAGGTGGGTGCGCTCGTCGGCCTTCAGGCGGCGGCACGCCTCGAAACCGGTGAGACGCGGCATCGAGACGTCCATGAGGATGAGGTCGGGGGGCGCGGCCAGCGCCTTCTGGACCGCCTCCTCTCCGTCCTGGGCGGTGTCGAGGATGTAGCCTTCCGTTCCCAGCAGATCGACGAGGATCTCGCGATTCTCAGCGAGATCGTCGACCACCAGGATCCGGCACGGTTGGGTGGCGAGGGTCATTGGGCCCGCCTATTGTAAACTCGCAGGCTCCAAACTGCGATGCCGCTCCGGCCCGCCGCCCGCCGCGCCCGATCCTCCGCATATCTCTCGGGGCGCGTTCGCTTCGGTATCAAGTTTGGCCTCGAAACGATGCGGGCCCTCTGCGAAGAGTTGCAACATCCCGAACGGGCCTTCGAAATACTCCTCGTCGCCGGCACCAACGGAAAGGGCTCGGTGGTGGCCTATGCCGACGCGGCCCTGCGCGCCTCGGGCCTGAGCGTCGGCCGCTACACGTCGCCCCACCTTGTGCGGGTGCAGGAACGGATCGCGGTCGGAGGGCGCGACATCGGCGCCGCCGCTTTCGAGACGGCCATCGAGCGCGTCCGCGGCGCCGCCGCGCGTCTGGTCCGCGCGGGGATGATCCCCGCCCACCCCACCTACTTCGAAGCGCTCACCGCCGCCGCCCTCGACCATTTCCGCCGCGCGAGGGTGGACGCGGCGGTGCTGGAGGTGGGCATGGGCGGCCGGCTCGACGCCACCAACGTGGCGGACCCGATCGCCTCGGCCATCGTCACCGTCGAGAAGGACCACGAAGCCTTTCTCGGCTCCACGCTCGCGGCCATCGCGCACGAGAAGGCCGGCGTGCTCCGGCGAGGACGCGTGACCGTGCTCGGCCGCCTCGGCCCCGAGGCCCGGGCCGCGGTGGCGGCGGAGGCGGCGGCCAGCGGCGCCCGGCTCCTCGATGCCCACGACGGCGTGCTCCTGCGGGACACGGAGGCGGGGCTCGAGGTTCGCACGCCGCGCCACGCGTACCGCGCCGTGCGCACGCTCCCCGGCGCCCACCAGCGCCACAACGCCGTGGTGGCCCTGCGCCTGCTCGAAGAGGCACGGGAGGCAGGCCTCCCCGTGGATCTGGGCGTGGCGGCGGCGGCGCTCGGCGCGACGCGCTGGCCGGGACGCCTCGAGCGCGTCGTCACCAAGGGCAACCCGCCCCTGCTCCTCGACGGCGCCCACAACCCGGCCGCCGCCCGAGCGCTCGCGGCGTATCTCGCCGGCGCGCCGCCTTTCGTTCTCCTCTTCGGGGCGATGGCCGACAAGGACATCGAGGCCATGTCCCGCATCCTGTTTCCCCTCGCCCGCGCGGTCGTCCTGACCCAGGCGCCGATCGATCGGGCCGCCACGCCGGAGCAGGTCGCGCGCCGGGCCGGGCCGGCCGCGGGCGGCGCGAAGCGGCAGGCCGATCCCCGCCGCGCGCTCGCGCTCGCCCGGCGGCTGGCCCCGCCCTCGGGCCAGGTCGTGGTCGCGGGCAGCCTCTACCTGGTGGGAGAGATCACGCGGATCCTCAGGACGGAGCGGCGGGCTTGAGAAGGCCGCGGAACCAGGCGATGGCCTCCGGCGTGTCCCAGCGCGCCGGCCCCCCGATCTTGCGCACGATCCGGCCCTTGCCGTCGATCACGTACGTCTCCGGCCAGCCGGTGGTGCGCCACGCGGCCGCCGCCTTGCGCCCGCCGGGATCGCGCAGGATCGGGAACGTGACACCCGCGCGCTTCACGAAGTCCTGGAGGGCGCCGCTGTCCTCGTCGATGGAGACGCCGAGGACGACGAGGCCCTCGGGACCGAGCGTGCGGTGGAGCCGCTCGAGCGAGGGCATTTCCTCGACGCACGGCGGGCACCACGTGGCCCAGAAGTTCACGAGGACGACCCGCCCGCGGTACGACTCGCGGTCCACTTCCTCGCCCGGCAGCGCGGCCAGCCGCAGCGGGGGCGCGGGCGCGCCTTCGGCGAGCCCGTAGTCCTTCTTCTGCTGGCGCGCGACGAAGGCGAACGAGGCGGCCAGGACCGCCCCTACGAGAGCGGCGAGCTTCAGGACGTCCTTCACCCAGTTAGAATTCTCCCATGCCTCGCCTGTCGCCCGAAGTCCTCGCCCTCCGCGACGAGATCATAGCCCTGCGGCGCGACCTGCACCGCCATCCCGAGCTGTCGTGGCAGGAGCGGCGCACGGCGGAGCAGATCCAGGCGTTCCTGAAGGGGACGCCCCTGGAGATGCGCACCGGCCTCGGCGGCACGGGGGTGGTGGCGGAGGTGCACGGAGGAAAGAGCGGGACGCTGCTCCTGCGCGTGGACATGGACGCGCTGCCGATACAAGAGGACTCCCGCGCGCCTCACGCGTCGCAGGTGGAGGGCGTCATGCACGCGTGCGGCCACGACGGACACGTGGCGATGGGGGCGGGGGCGGCGCGCATCGTGGCCGGCCGCGCCGCGGCGGGCCCGGTGAGGGTGCTGTTCCAGCCCGCCGAGGAGGGCGAGGGCGGCGCGCAAGCCATGGTCGCGGCGGGCGTGATGGACGGCGTGACACTGGCGGTCGGCGTGCACCTGTGGAACGAGCTGCCGGTGGGCACGCTGGGCGTGAGGGCGGGCCCGCTCATGGCCGCCGTGGACCGGCTCCGCATCGTCGTGCGCGGACGCGGCGGGCACGGCGGCAAGCCGCACCGCTCGGCGGACCCGGTGGTGGCGGCCGCCCACGTCATCACCGCGCTCCAGACGATCGTCTCCCGCGAGGTCTCGCCCACCGTCGCCGCGGTGGTGACGCTGGGCTCGATCCACGGGGGACAGGCCTTCAACGTGATCCCCGACGAGGTGACGCTCACCGGCACCATCCGCACCTTCGACGCCGACCTGCGCCGGTCGATGCCGGAGCGCGTGGCGCGCATCGCCACCGGCATCGCGGAGGGCCTGGGCTGCCGCGCGGAGGTGGAGGTGCGCGCGGGCAATCCCCCGGTGGTGAACGATCCGGCGGTGGCGGACCTGGCCCGGCGGGCGGCGGCGCGGGTGGTGGGCGAGGAGAACGTCGTGGAGCCGGACCCGACCATGGGCGGCGAGGACATGGCCGTCTACTTCGAGCGCGCCCCGGGCTGCTTCGTGTTCGTGGGCTCGGCCAACCCGCAGCGCGGCCTCGACCAGCCCCACCACAGCCCCCGCTTCGACTTCGACGAGGACGCGCTGCTCATTGGGACGGAGTTTTTGGTAGAGGTTGCTAAAGAGAAATTTTAGTCAATCCGGGGGGGTGCAGACCCACGAAGCACCCCCCCGCGCGCATTCGCGCTCCCCCCCATGTCGCTCGCTCGCGAATGAATCGCTCGCTCGCTGCTTGTTGCTTCCTAATTTCTCTTCCTTCCCTAGGCCTTCCACTCCTCCCGGAAGGTCGTGGCTTTCTCGACGCGCGGCCACACGATCTCGTGGCCGATGCCCGGCTTCTCGGGCACGTCGATCGTCCCCGTCGGCGAGACGACGACCGGCGGGTCGACGAGATCCTCGTCGAAGTACCGCGCGCTGGCCGAGGTGTCGCCGGGCAGGGTGAAGCCGGGCAGCGTCTGCAGGTGGACGTTGGCCAGCCGGCCGATCCCCGACTCGAGCATCCCGCCGCACCACACCGGCGCCGAGGCCGCGCAGCAGGCGTCGTGGACGGCGAGGCTGCCCGCGAAGCCTCCCACGCGGCCCGCCTTGATGTTGATCACGCGGCACGCGCCGAGCTGGAGCGCGCGGCGCGCGTCCTCCCCGGAGTGGATCGACTCGTCGAGGCACACCGGCGTGCGGATCTGCCGCTGCAGCGTCGCGTGGTCGACCGTGTCGTCCCAGGAAAGGGGCTGCTCGATCATCATCAACGAGTGACGGTCCATCTCTCGGAAGAGCGCCGCGTCGGCGAGCGTGTAGGCGCTGTTGGCGTCGACCATCAGCGGCACCTCGGGGAAGCGCGCGCGCACCGCCTCCACCAGCTCGCGGTCGTGACCGGGCTTGATCTTGATCTTCACGCGCCGGTAGCCGGCGGCCACCTCCTCGACGACGCGCTCCATGAGGGCGGCGGCGGAGGGTTGGAGGCCGATGGACACCCCGGAGGCGATCTGGCCACCGTGCCCGCCCAGCACGCGGTAGAGCGGGGCCCGCTCGCGCCGGGCGTACAGCTCCCACACCGCCATCTCGAGCGCCGCCTTGGCCATCTCGTGCCCGCGGACGCGGGCGAAGGCGCCGAGCAGCTCGCGGGGATGCGCGATCTCGAGGCCGAACGCGAGGGGTGCCAGGAAGTTCCGCAGGATGTGGAGGACGGTCTGGTTCGTCTCGGGCAGGTAGTAGGGATCCGAATCGGCCACGCACTCGCCGTAGCCGGTGACGCCGTCGGCGGAGGCGGACAGGAGCAGGAATTCCTTGTGCGTCGTGACCCCGAAGGAGGTCTCGAAGGGCCGCCGCAGCGGCAAGCGGACGTGCCGCACCTGGACCCGGTCGATTCTCATCGACGTTGGGGGGGTACTCGTTCGCTGCTCAGCGGCGGGCTTCGGCCCGCGACAACCGCGCGGTGCAGCTGCGGCACGAGCCGTAGATCTGGTGCCGGTGGCCCTCGATCGTGAAGCCGATGTCGGCCGCGATCTCGTCCTGCAGGCGCTCGATGTCGGGGGAGACGAACTCGAAGATCGCCCCGCACGACTTGCAGATGAAGTGGTCGTGGTGCTCGCGCTTGTACTCGCGCTCGAACCGGCTCTCGCCGTCGAGGGCCAGCTCCTGGGCCAGGCCGGCGGACTGGAGCAGCTTGAGCGTGCGGTACACCGTGGTGCGGCCGATGTCCTGCCGCCGCTTCTGGACGAGCTGGAGCAGATCGTCGACGGAGAGGTGGCGGTCGGAGCGGAGGAACGTGTCCAGGATCACATCCCGCTGCTCGCTCCGCTTCAGGCGGTTCTTGGAGAGGTAGGCGTCGAAGACCTCCTTCTCCTCGCGCCCCACGTCGTTCTTCACGGTAAGGCGAGCCTAGCCCCCGGCTACGGGGCCTGTCAACGCTTTCGTTCCTAGGCCAGGGGCGGCGCCGAGCGCGCGAAACGAAGCGTGCGGAAGAGGCACTCGCCGAGCTGGAAGGGAAGGCGAGGGAGGTCGTTGAACGGCGCTCTCTGGCCGATCGTGGCCTCGACCGCGTTGGGCCAACGCACCCGCAGCGCGTGGGGCAGGCCGCGCGGCCGCCGCAGCTCCGTCCTCATGGGGACCCGCGTCCCGTGCGGCTCGAACTCCCCGTCTCCCCACTGCCTGAGGACGGCGGGGACGAGCCACCCGGGCAGCACCCGCTCGCGCAGGGAGCCGGGAACCCCTTCGAGGTCCGCTCCCAGGAGCTCATGCGCGAGGCGGATCGCGCAGACGGCGGCATCGGTGCGGAGGGCGTCGCCGCTCGTGAAGTACGCCCAGTCGAAGTCGGGGGGGAGGGTCTCGACGAGGAGGGCGAGGTCGCAGAGCCAGACCGGGCGCCAGGCCCCGTGGCGCAGCATGTGCAGCGCGAGCAGCCGGAGGTGGTCCTCGGGACCGAAGACGCGCACCTCGGCATCACCCAGCCGCTTCACGGCGGCGCGGGCGAACAGCTCGGCGCTCGCGCGGTCGTCGAGCTCCGCGAACCCGACGTGAAGGTCGACGGGAAGGGCGACGCCCGATGCATCGAGCGCAGACCGGGCGGCCGCCTCGTCCGTCCGCGGCACGTAGAGGTCGATGTCGCCGTAAGGCCTGAGCCCCGCCCGCGGGTACAGCCTCGCCACCGCCCATCCCTTCCCCAGCAAGGCGTCCACGCCGTGGTCTCGCAGAAGGGCGAAGGCCGCGGCGACCTGTGGCGCGCGCATTGCCGCCGCCAACGCGTGAATCGCGAACGCGTCGTGCAGGGGCGCGAGGACGGGCGGGGGCGCGCCGGCGGACCGTGCCCGCCACCACGCCAGCCCGGCGCTCCCGCTGCGTTGGAGGAGGGGCAACACCTCCGGAAGGCCCGCGCCGTCGAAGCCGCCGGCGTCGGGCCGGGCGCGCCAAGCCCCGCGCAGCACGCGCGCGAGTTGCCGGCCTCGCGCTTCGCGATTGCGGCCCATGGCGGCGGCCGACGCTAGCGGCAGGTGCAGCGGCTGCCGCCCCCCTGCTTGATGCAGGTCGAGCCGGCCGGAGCCGGGTTGGCTCCCGTGGTGCAGCAGGGCGCGCCCGGGCAGTCGACGTTCACGAGGGCCTCGCAAGCCGTCCGGCCGATGCAGGTCGCTGCCTCCGCCGCGGTGGGCGCGGTGATCGACGCCACCGACAGCCCGCCGAGCATGGCGGCCTTCTTGAGCCAATCGCGGCGCGACGTGAACGGGCCCGCGCGGGGCCCCGCGACGGGCGCCTCCAGCAGCCGCGCCCGGCCCAGGCGCCGCAGCGCCAGCCAAGCCGCCTCCTCCGTCACCGGCCGCCCCGTCTTCTCCGCGGCGCGCGCGGCGACCGCGGCCACCGTCCGCCGGCCGTCGCAGGCGTCCCACACCGCCGCGGCCACCTCCGCAAGGCAATGGGCCTTGTGCCGTTCGAGGTCGTAGACCAGCGTCTCTTCGGGCAGCGCCTCCACGACGAGCCCGTCCCGCCGCTTGCGCGGCCGCGCGACCTCTTTCGCCCGCGTGCTCATGTGCCTCCTCCGGTCAAGGCCGTCCGCCCAACGCCTGCAGCAGCCACGCCGCCGCCTCTTTCGCGTCTCCCCGTCGGCCCTTGAACGAAGGGGCGCGGGACACGATTCGCCGCAGCGTCCCCATCGCCCGCGAAGGATGGCTCCGGGCGACGATCGTGTTGGAGAGCAACTCGAGCAGGGCGCGGCCCGGAGTCAGCCGCGCCGGTCGCCATCGCGCGCCGGACGCGTAGCGGGCAAGGGCGACCAGCCCCACCGGCAGCGGGCCGCGGCCGCGCGTTCCGCCCAGCTGCTCCGGCTCCACCTTCGTCGCCGCCTCGCGGCCATGGCGCAGATGGAGCGGACGCGGGAAGGGATACACGCGGCCGGCGGCGTCGAGGATCGCGTACTCGTCGGAGTAGTAGCTCGCCCCCGCGCCGAGCAGGGCGGCCACGAGGGTGGACTTTCCGGCGTGACTCG
>Ga0210378_10001254_pt1 | contig 13266 bp, 10 predicted proteins | sample PLM1_60_b1redo_FD_155465 | JGI IMG/M metagenome (GOLD analysis project Ga0210378, IMG submission 155465) | Groundwater sediment microbial communities from an aquifer in East River, Colorado, USA - PLM1_60_b1 redo | ecosystem: Environmental > Terrestrial > Soil > Riparian zone | place: USA: East...
GGACTGCAGGTCTCGACCGTGGGGCTCGGAACCTGGTTGACCTACGGCGGCAGCGTCGACCGGGACACCACCGCCGCCTGCGTCCGGCACGCCTTCGACCGGGGCGTGACCCTGTTCGACACTGCCAACGAGTACCAGGGCGGGCAGGCCGAGGAGGCGTTGGGCGACGCGGTGCGTGCGTTGCCGAGGGATGCGATCGTGCTCGCGACGAAGGTGTACTTCCCGATGGGCGACCGGCCCACCCAGCGCGGGTTGTCCCGCAAGCACGTCGTCGAGCAGGCGCATGCGTCGCTGGGCAGGTTGCGCACCGACCACATCGACCTCTACCAGTGCCACCGGTACGACGCCACCACTCCACTCGGCGAGACCTGTCGCGCGATGGACGACCTGGTGCGATCCGGCACGGTCCTCTACTGGGGGGTGTCGGAGTGGACGGCCGACCAGATCGCCGAGGCGGTCTCGCTGTGTCAAGCGCACGGATGGGCAGAGCCGGCGAGTAACCAGCCCCAGTACTCGGCGCTGTGGCGGCGCGTCGAAGTCGACGTGCTGGGGATGAGCGCCCAGCACGGCCTCGGAACGCTGGCCTGGTCGCCGCTCGCCATGGGTGTCCTGACCGGCAAGTACCGTCCCGGCGCGGCACCGCCAGCGGACAGCCGGGCCGCCGGGCAGGACGGGTCCTTCATGGAGCGGTACTTCCGCCCAGGCGTCCTTGAGGGAGTCGAAGCCGCGGCCAAGGTCGCCGCCGAAGCCGGCATCCCGCTCGCCCGGCTCGCGCTCTCCTGGTGCCTGCGCCGCGCCGAGGTGTCCAGCGTCCTCGTCGGCGCCTCCCGACCGTCCCAAGTGGACGAGAACGTGCTGGCGGGAGACCTCGACCCGGCGCCGGAGGTCATCACCCGGTTTGACGAGATCCTGGCGCCGGTCGCGCTGTCCTGACACCACTGGAGTCAGCCGACCATGCCCACAGGGAAGGAGTCCCGACGTGGACCGGATATGCGTCTTCACCGCGACCCGCGCCGAGTACGGACTGTTGAGCGGGCTGCTCCGGGAGCTGGACGGCCGCCCGGGGATCGAGCTTCAGCTGGTCGTCTCTGGCGCCCATCTGGCACCGGAGTTCGGCCGCACCGCCGCGCTGATCGAGGCGGACGGGTTCCGCCCGGCGGCGACGGTCGAGATGTTGCTGTCCAGCGACTCCGGCGTGGGGGCGGCGAAGTCGCTCGGCCTAGCGGTGATGGGCGTCGCGGAGGCGCTGGACCGGCTCCACCCGGACGTGCTGGTGCTCCTCGGTGACAGGTACGAGGCGCTGGCGGCGGCAGCGGCCGCGGCCCTGCTGGCCGTGCCGGTCGCGCACATCGGCGGCGGAGAGTCGAGCGAGGGGGCGATCGACGAGTCCATCCGGCACGCCGTCACCAAGCTCTCCCACCTCCATTTCGTCGCGGCCGAGCCGTTCGGCCGGCGGGTCGTCCAGCTCGGGGAGGAGCCCTGGCGGGTGCACGTGGTGGGAGCGCTGGGGGTGGACAACATCGTCCGGATGCGGCCGCTGGACCGGGCGGAGCTGCAGTCCGAGCTCGGCCTGACGCTCACGCCGCCCACCATCGTGGTCACCTACCACCCTGTGACAGTGTCGGCGGACGCGACCGCGTCGGGTCTGGATGCCCTGCTGACCGCGCTCGATCCCTTCCCGGCCGCGACTGTCGTGTTCACCGCGCCGAACGCAGACCCCGGAGGGCGCGCGATCCGGCGGCGGGTCGAGGAGTACGCGGCCAGCCGCCCGGGTCCCACGGCCGCCTTCGGCACGCTCGGCCAGCAGCGGTACCTGAGCCTGCTCCGGCACGCCGACGTGGTGCTCGGCAACTCGTCGAGCGGGATCATCGAGGCGCCCGCCCTCGGTACGCCGACGGTCAACGTCGGCGATCGCCAGCGTGGCCGGCTGCGCGCACCGTCGGTGCTCGACGTCGCCGACACATCAGAGTCGGTCGCCGCCGGCCTCCGCCGTGCGCTGGAGCCATCCTTCCGGCGGGCCGGGGCCTCCTCGCCGTACGGCGACGGCGCAGCGGCACCCCGGATCGCCGAGGTGCTCTGCCGTACCCGGGCGGACGGTCTGCAGGTCAAGCACTTCCGCGACCCCTCCCTGGCGCCAGCGTGACCGCGAGCCAGGCGCTGCACCGGAGAGCGCCGCGCCACCGCGGGACCGTCCCGCTGGTCGTCCTCGGTGCCGGCGGCTTCGCCCGCAACGTCCTCGACGTGGTCGAAGCGGCCAACCGGGCCCACGCCCGCTTCCGGCTGCTCGGCGTGCTCGACCGTGCCGACCAGCTGAGCCCTCTGCTGGCGCGGAGAGGGTGCCGGTTGCTCGGCACCGAGGCCGCGCTCGAGCATCTGGAGACCTGCTACCTGATCGCCATCGCCGACCCGCGGATCCGCCGCCGCCTCGACGAGTACGCCCGCAGCCTCGGGCGGTCCGCCACGGTGGCGGTCCATCCGGCGGCAACCGTGTCCGCACACACCAGCCTCGGACCGGGCGCCGTGGTCACGGCCGGCGCCAGGCTGGCCAGCGACGTCGTCGTCGGCAGGCACGTGCACGCCAACCTCAACGCGACCGTCGGGCACGATGCCCGGCTGGGCGACTACGTGACCCTCCACCCGCAGGCCGCCGTGAGCGGCAACACGGATCTCGCCGACGGCGTCACGATCGGCAGCGGAGCGGTCGTCCTGCCGGGTGTCCACATCGGAGCAGGCGCCACGGTCGGTGCGGGTGCCGTCGTCACCCGCGACGTCGCGGCCGGCGAGACGGTCGTCGGCGTACCCGCCGTCCCCGTCGTGACGGCTGGGGCCGGACGTGGGCCAGGCTACGATCCAGAGCGCTGAGGAGGACCTATGTCGGACACCTCATGGCCTGGCGCGGCCCCGGTCGCCGTCTCGTTCACCGTCGACTTCGACGCCGACGTCGGGATGGACTGGCGGAAGCTGGACGGCCGGCTCACCTCGACGTCCGAGGCCCGCTTCGGGGCCGTCCGCGGAGTGTGGCGACTGCTGGACCTGTTCGCCGAGAAGGGGATCGCCACGACCTGGTACGTACCGGGCGAGATCGCCACCCTGTGGCCGGACGAGGTCACCGCGCTAGTCGCGGCCGGTCACGAGGTCGGCCACCACGGCCACACCCACCTGTTCAACGACCGGGTGGACCCGGCCGACCAGCACGTGGAGCTCGACCGGGGTCTTGAAGCGCTGGGGAACGTCCTCGGGCACGCGCCCCGGGGTTACCGGTCGCCCGGCTGGGAGCTCACGCCGGACACGGTCGAGTTGCTCGTCGACCGGGGGTTCGCCTTCGACAGCAGCTGCATGGGCGACGACCGGCCATACCTGGAGCGGTCCGGGCCTCACGCCATCCTGGAACTGCCCGTGCACTGGAGCCTGGACGACTGGGTGTACTACGCCTTCACCCGGGACGGCGGTGGCCCGATGGCGGACCCGGACGCGCTCTACCGATGCTGGTTCCGGGAGTTCGAGTCGGCGCTGGCGGAGCGGCGCCACGTCACGTACACCCTCCACCCCGAGTGCTCCGGCCGGGGCTACCGGAGCCGGACAGTGAGTCTGCTCATCGACCAGATGCGGGCGAGCGCCGACGTGTGGTTCGCGCCGCACGGAGCCGTCGCCGACCTCGTCGAGCCGGGTCTGGACCTGGCTCCGGCGTGATCGGGGCTGGTTGGCCGGCCGGTCGGGGCGTCGTTCGGGCGGGTGTCCGGTAGAGACCCAGGAGGACAGCCAGCACGCCGAGGGCCGCGACCGCGGTGGTGACCCCGAGACCGAGCCGGTAACCGGCGAGCAGCGCGCCGGCTTCGCTTTGGTTGGCCGGTGTCGCGCCGGTCCGGATGGCGATGGCGGCGCTGATCACGGCGAGCACGATGCCGGCGCCGGCCTGCATCGAGGTGTTCACCAGCCCACCGACCAGCCCCTGCCGGTCGCTGGCCACTCCGGCCAGCCCGGCGTCGGTGATGCTCGGAAAGGTGATCGCCGCGCCGAGGCCGACCAGGACCACGGTCGGCAGCACCACCGCCAGATACGAGGACGAGGCGCCGATTCGCAGCAGCAGGGCGTACGCGGTCAGCATGGTCAGCATGCCGGCCAGCAGGATGGTGGGCAGGCCACGGCGCTGGATCAGCGTCCCGGCGAACCCGGAGACCGCCGCGGCCAGGACGGCCGCCGGCAGGAAGGCCAGGGCGGTCCGCAACGGCGACCATCCCAACACCTGCTGGAGGTAGAGCGTGCCGATGAAGAGGTAACCGGAGTAGCTGCCGAAGTAGGCGAAGGCAACCAGGTTCGCGCAGGACAGGTTGCGCGACCGGAAGAGCTCGAACGGCAGGAGCGGCTCGGCGGCTCGCCGCTCCACGACGACGAACGCCGCCGCCAGCAGCGCGGCTGACGCCCCCCAGACGAGTGTGCCGACCGAACTCAGCGACCGGGCGGCGACCGTAGTGAGGACGTAGACCAATGTGAGCAGGGCCGCCGTGCCGAGCGCCGCGCCGGCCACATCGGGCCGGCCGGAGCGGCCTGCGCACCGGCCATCGGGCGGGACCGCGCGAGGGGTGGCGACCAGGATCGCCACGGCCACCGGCACCTGCAGGAGGAACACCAGCCGCCAGGAGGCCGCGGTCGCGAGCCCACCGAGGAGCAGCCCGGCCGTCCAGCCGCCCCCGCCCACGGCGCTGTAGACGCCGAGGGCGTGGCTGCGCGCGGCGCCTTCGGGATAGGCACTCGCGATGATCGCCAGTGCGGCCGGCACCACGAAGGCCAGGCTCGTCCCCGCCGCGATCCGTGCCGCGACCAGGGCGGACCCGGATCCGGCGAGCCCGGCGGCCGAGGCCGCGAGAGCGAAGGCGGCGACGGAGGCGAGCAGCATGCGCCGGCGACCAGCGGCGTCGGCGATCCGACCGCCGAGCAGCAGGAAGCCGCCGTACCCCAGGGCGAAGCCGGATACCACCCATTGCAGCGTGGTCGTCGGGAGATCGACCTCGCGCTGGATGGTCGGCAGCGCGACCGCGACGATCGACGAGTCGAGGGCGTTGAGGAAGACGGCCGCGCATAGGACCGGAAGGGTCCATCGTCGCCGCGTCGCCGGGTCCGTGCTGGCCGCGCCCTTCGGAACGGCCGTGCGGGATTGTGCGGACGAGTTCGCCGTCACCCTGCGCTCCGATCGTGCAGTCCGTACTGCGGGAGAGCAGGCAGGCCGGGAGTCTAGCCGACCCGACCGGCCGCACGGTCGGTTGTATCAAGCCGAACCTGCCCCGACAAGGGGAAGCCGAGACGCCACGCCATTCGCCGTGTCAGCGACTGCACGTCGGGTTGCTTGACACGCTCTCTCGGCGCTCCCTATCGTTCATCACGCGCAACAGCAGTTCCACCTGATGAAATCAGTCGGGGACGATTGGAGGTGTGGCTCGGATGACCAGCCAGATTCGTCCGGCTCCAGGGGATTTTCTGCTCGCTTCCCGGGTGCTCAGCCGGCGGAGCGTGCTCAAGGCCGGAGCCGTGACCGCCGGCGTGGCCTTCGCGTCCGGCGCCTTGGCCGCCTGCACCTCGGAGAGCTCGCCCATCGACGGCGACACACCGGATGGCAAGATCGATACTGCCGGGTCCAACATCTTCCAGGATCTCGACCCGCACGTGGCATCCGCCATCGGCACGATCGGGATCACGGACCTCGTCTTCGAGGCCCTGTACAGCATGGACCCGGTCGACCCGGCACGCGTGGTCCCGGTGCTGGCCGTAGGGGAGCCGGAGGTCAGCGGCAACACCGTGACCGTGCGGCTGCGCAGTGGCGCCACCTTCCACGACGGATCCCCGCTCCGAGCGTCCGACGTCGTCTACAGCTTCCAGCGCATCGCCGATGCGAAGTTCGCTTCCTTCTACGCGCGCTTCGTCGCCTTCATCGGCGGCGTGACGGCGGTCGACGACACCACGGTGAGGTTCACGCTCAAGCAGACGAGCCCTTTCCTCAAGAACCGCCTCGCGCTCGTTCGGATCGTCTCCCAAAAGGCCGTCAAGGGCGCCAAGAAGGACCAGTTGGCGAGCAAGCCGGTCGGCTCCGGACCATACAAGGCGCAGAAGATCGACCTCACCCGGGAGGCGACGCTCACCCGGTTCGCCGCGTACCAGGGGCCCAGAAAGCCGTTCGCGGACACCATCACCTACGCGGTGACCGCGGACGACGCGGCCCGACTGAGCGCGCTCGGAACCGGTCGACTGGACGTGGCCTACGACATCCCCTATCAGGACATCGACCGCCTGAACGCGGGCTCGACGAAGGCGGAGGCGGTGCCCAGCTTCGCTCACACCGACCTGTTCTTCAACTGCAAGAAGGGCGCCTTCGCCGACCCCCGGGTGCGGCTGGCGATCCTGCACGCCATCGACCGGGACGCCATCCGTGATTCGGTGTTCATGGGCAAGGCGGAGAACGCCGTGTCCGTCCTGCCGAGCTACCACCCTGACTTCGTCGAGCCGAGCACGAAGATCGGGCATGATCCGGATCGGGCCAGGACGCTGCTCGCCGAGGCCGGCGTCCGGAACCTGTCCTTCACGCTCTTCGTGTCCAACATCGGCTTCGTCACGCCGCAGGCGACCCTGATCAAGAGTGACCTGGAGAAGGTCGGGGTCAACGCGAGGATCCAGCCCGGCGAGACGGAGTCGTTCGTCCCGAAGATCCTCGACGGGAAGTACGACGCCTGGCTCACCATCGGCGACGCGACGATCATCGGCGCCTACGACGGTGAGTTCCTCATGCGGTGGCTGTACTACGGCTTCATCGCCACCGGCTTCATGTACTGGACCGCGCCCGAGCAGAAGCAGGTGGAGTCATTGCTCGACGGCGCGTTCGCCGACAGCGACGAAACGTCACGGAAGGCGAAGCTCGCTCAGGTGCAGGACATCGTGGCTGCGAATGCGCCGACGTTCCCGCTGCACTTCCGGCAGCAGACAGCTGCGTGGTCGAGCCAGCTCAGCAACCTTCGCGCCAGCCCTGTCTACGGAGTGGACCTTCTCGGAGGATGATCCCGCCCCGGGTCGGCGGAGGGAGGGACTGCGCAACGGAGGTGTCGTCGGGTCGGAAGAGGTGATGCGCGGATGACGGGCCCGTTCGGACGCTACGTCCTGCGTCGCCTCCTGCTGGCAGTGCCGACCGTGCTGGCCGTCATCTTCCTGATCTTCGTCGCGATCGACCGCGCGCCCGGCGACCCGGCGACGGCCTCGCTGGGCAACTTCGCCACTCCGGAGCAACGAGCGGCGTTCGCGGAGGCGAACGACCTGGACGCGCCGGTGGTGGTCCGCTACGTCCGGTTCGTCGGGAAGCTGGCGCACGGCGACCTGGGCAGCTCCCTGGTCCGGCCCGACCCGGTCCTCCGGCTCGTCGGCGCGGCACTTCCGGTGACGTTGCAACTCACCGCCGCGGCCGCGGTCCTGGCGATCCTGCTGGCGCTGCTGCTGGGCGCGGTGGGCGGCTATTGGCAGGGCACCTGGGTTGACCGGATCGTACGCACGGTCACCTCGGCCGGCGTCAGCGCTCCAGACTTCTGGGTCGGGATCCTGGCGGTACAGCTGTTCGCGGTCTCGCTCGGGGTGCTGCCATCCGGCGGCTACGTCCCGATCCAGGAGGACTTCGTCGGCTGGGCCACCTCGATGCTGATGCCGGCGTGTGTACTGGCCCTGCCGATGGGCTGCGCGCTGGGCGGGATCCTGCGTGCCTCGCTCGCCGACGAGCTCTCTAAGGACTACGTCCGGACGGCGCGCGGCGCCGGGTTGCCGGAGCGCACGGTCCTGCTGCGGTACGCGCTGCCCAACTCGCTGCTGTCGCCGGTCACCGCCCTCGGTCTCCGGCTCGGCTACCTGCTGTCCGGAGCGATCGTGACCGAGGCCGTCTTCAACCTCCCCGGGCTCGGGACGCTGCTGAAGCTCGGGGTCAGCCAGGGTGACTACGGCGTGATCCAGGGTGTCGCGATCGTCGCCACCGTGCTCTTCATCGCCGTCAACCTCGTCGTCGACATCCTGCAGCGCGTCGTGAGCCCACGGCTGAGGGAGGCGGTCTGAGGTGGTGAGGGAACTCGAGATCCGCTCCCCGGTCGGCGCTCTCCTCGTCGACGCGCCCGCGCGGCGGCTGCGGCGGACCAGGGTGGGACGGCTGGTGCCGGTCGGCGTCCTCGGCCTGCTGCTCGGCCTGGCCGTGCTCTGGCCGCTGCTGGTGCCGTACGGGCCGCTGGAAAACTTCGTCGGACGGCCGTTGCGGCCGCCGTCCGGTGAGCATTGGTTCGGCACCGACCAGTTCGGTCGGGACATCTTCTCCCGCGTGCTGGCCGGGACCCGGATCAGCCTCACGGTCGGGCTCGTGGCCACCGGCCTGGCGATGGTCCTGGGCCTGGTCCTCGGCGGCCTCGCCTCCGTAGCCCGCGGCTGGCTGAGCGAGGCGATGATGCGCTGTCTTGACGTGCTGCTGGCGTTCCCCGGCATCCTGCTCGCCGTCGTGCTCGCCGCCGGCCTCGGCAGCGGCCAGCGCACGGTGATCGTCGTGCTCACCGTGGTCTACACCCCCGCGATGGCCCGGGTTGCCCGGGCGCTGATCTCGGCTGAGCTGCGCCAGGACTACGTCGCCTCCGCCCGACTCCTCGGCTCGAGCCGGCTGCGGATCCTCGGCTACCACGTCGGCGCGAACATCGTCGCGCCGATGCTGGCGTTCGCGGTGACGGTCGTGGCCGAGGTGATCCTCGTCGAGGCGGCCCTGTCGTTCATCGGGGTGGGGATCCCGCCGCCGACGCCGTCCTGGGGCGCCATGATCTCCGAGGGTCGCAGCTTCCTGCTCTCCGGCGACTGGTGGACAACTCTGTTCCCGGGTCTCGCCGTGTTCGTCGCCGTGCTGACCCTGAATGCTTGCGCGGCGGAGCTCGGCCGCCGCCTGGCCGCCGGATCGGCGGTGCGGCAGTGACGCAGGCCAACGTGGAGACAGTGGAGACCGTTGACCGCGTGACGCCGGCGCCGACGGCGCTGGTCGAGGTCGAGGGACTCAGCCTCTCTATCCCGGTAGCGCACGGAGACGTTCCGCTGCTCGACGACGTCTCGCTCACTGCGGACCGGGGCGGGGCGGTGGGCATCGTCGGCGAGTCCGGCTCGGGGAAGTCGCTGCTCGGCCTGACATTGCTCGGGCTGGCGCCGGCGGACGCCCGTACGTCCGGCACGGCGCGGTTCGACGGGATGGACCTGCTGGCTCTGGACCGGCGGGCCTGGGGACAGGTCCGTGGCTCCCGGATCGCCATGGTCTACCAGGACGCCCTCACCTCGCTGAACCCGGGCATGCGGGTGGGGCGGCAGCTCGCCCTGCTGTGCCGGCGAGCAGGTGGGCCGGGCCCGGCCGAGCTGCTCGAGCGGGTGCAGCTGCCGTCCTCGCGACGCATCCTCCGCGCCTACCCGCACCAGCTGTCCGGCGGCCAGCGCCAGCGGGTGCTGATCGCGATGGCGCTCGCCGGCTCGCCCGAGCTGATCGTCGCGGACGAGCCGACCACGGCTCTCGACGTCACCGTGCAGGCCCAGATCGTCGGACTGCTCGCCGACATCCGGCGGGACCTCGGCGTCTCGCTGCTGCTGATCTCGCACGACTTGGCGCTGGTGGCCCAGATGGCTGACTGGATCGTGGTGATGTACGCCGGGCAGGTGGTCGAGACCGGTCCGCCGGACCAGGTCCTCGGCGATCCCCGCCACCCGTACACGGTCGGCCTCCTCCGCGCCCAGCTCTCCCTCGAGGAGCCCGGCGGACTTCCGGCCGCCATCCCCGGGGCTGTGCCCTCGCCCGCCCAGTTCCCGGTCGGCTGCCGGTTCAGCAGCCGATGCCCGCGGGTTCTGACCCGCTGCGCCGAGCGGCCTCCGCTCGCCGCGGCCGCCGGCCGGCATGGTCGGCTGGCGTGCCACAATCCGACCACGCTGGAGGCACCGTGACCTCGCCCCTCCTGCAGCTCAGCTCGGTCACCGTGCGATTCGCCGCCGGTCGGGACGCCGTGCTCGCCGTCGACGACGTCGACCTCTCGGTCGGCCCGGACGAGACGGTGGCCGTGGTCGGCGAGTCCGGCAGCGGGAAGTCGACGCTGGCCAGGGTGGCGGTCGGCCTGCAGCGACCGACCGCGGGAACCGTCGACTTCGGCGGCGCCCCGCTCGCGGCGGCCTCGCCCCGGGCGCGCGGGCGCGAGCTGGCGATGATCTTCCAGGACCCGAAGAGTTCGCTGAACCCACGGCTGACCATCTCCGCCGTGCTCCGCGACCCGTACGTGGTCCACCGGGTGGACTCCAGAGCGGGATGCGACCGGCGCGTCCGGGAGCTGCTGGACTCCGTCGGCCTGCCTGCCAGCGTCCTGCGGCGCCGGGTCCGCGAGCTGTCCGGCGGCCAGCTCCAGCGGGTGGCGATCGCCCGAGCCCTCGCGCTCGAGCCACAGCTGATCGTCGCCGACGAACCCACCTCCGCGCTCGACGTGTCCTTGCAGGCGCAGATCGTCGGGCTGCTGCGGGCGCTGCGCGCGGACCGGGACTTCGCGCTGGTGGTGATCAGCCATGACATGCGGGTCGTGCGGGCCATCGCGGACAGGGTGGTCGTGATGAAGGCCGGCCAGGTCGTCGAGTCCGGCCCGGCCGCCGACGTCTTCGAAGCACCCGAACACCCGTACACCCAGCAACTGCTTTCCGCCGTGCCGAGGTTGGCCGACCACCGGCCGGGCGCGGCGGCGTAGGCCGGGGGCGCGCGGCCTGGCGGGTCGCGGGCGGCGAAGGGAGCGCGACGGCGATGAGGATCGAGACCGCGGTGCTGAGCCGGCCCGGGGAGGACATGACCCTGGAGACGCTGGAGCTCGACGACCCCCGTGACGGCGAGGTCCGGGTCAGGATGGCTGCCAGCGGCGTCTGCCACAGCTGCCTCAGCGCGTTCGACGGCTCGCACACCCGGACGCCGAAGCCGGTCGTCCTCGGAGACGAGGGCGCCGGCGTCGTCGACGCCGTCGGGCCCGGCAGCCGGCTGGCCCCGGGCGACCACGTGGTGCTCTCCTGGGCGCCCGGGTGCGGGCACTGCCGGTGGTGCCTGGCCGGACGGCCGGTGCTGTGCACCGACCAGCCCGGCGCCGGCCTCATGCGGGACGGGACCACCCGCTTCCGCCGGCTCGACGGCACGCCGGTTCACCATTACGGCCCGGCGACATACGCCCCGTACACCGTTGTGTCGGAGCGCGCCGCGATCCCGGTTCCGAAGGAGGTGCCGCTGGACGTCGCGGCCCTGATCGGCTGCTCGGTCGCAACCGGTGTCGGCGGAGTCGTGAACGCCGCCCGGGTGGCGCCAGGGCAGAGCGTCGGCGTCTTCGGCTGTGGCGGCATCGGCCTGAACGCCGTGCAGGGTGCCGCGCTGTCCGGCGCGTACCCGCTGGTCGCCGTCGATGTGCTCGACAGGAAGCTGGCGTTGGCCGAGCGCTTCGGCGCCACCCACACCGTCCGGGCGGACGACCGCCTGCTCGATGAGATCTCCCGGATCACCGGCACCGGCCTCGACCACGCCGTCGTCGCTGTCGGCAACACCCGGGTCTTCGAGCAGGCGATCGAGTCGCTCGGGCCGTCCGGCCAGGTGGTGTTGCTCGGCAACCCGCCGACCGGGGCGATGGCGACAATCTCCCCGCACCGCCTGCTCTACGGCGAGCGCCGGGTGGTGGGGTCCGTCTACGGCTCCACCAACCCGCCGGTCGACTTCCCCCGGTTCGCCGAGCTCTACCTGGCCCGGCGGCTGCGCCTGGACGAGCTGGTGAGTCACCGGTACGGCATCGAGGAGGCCAACGAAGCGTTCCGGGCGCTCGCCGCCGGTGAACAGGCGCGCGGGCTGATCGTCTTCCCGACCCCGTGAGCGGATTGCACCCGGCACGAGCACGATGCTCCCGGTCTCGCGCCCGCCGTTGACGTCGTGCCACTATCGTCGAACCGGCCGGCGCAGGGAGATCCTGCCGCCCGCCGCCTAGCGGTACCTTCCCCCCTATCGTGATCATGGTCGGGGGCTGGGGATGGGCCCCGGGGCCGGATTGGCCTTCCGACCTGCGGAACTGCGCGTGTCGGTGATCGACATCGGGGACGGCTTGGTGTATTACCTAGAAGCGTGGCGAGCCTGGTAGCGAAGCGGCAGGGAGGTCGCACGTACTACTACCTGGTGGAGTCGGCGCGGGTGCGCGGCAAGCCGCGGATCGTCTCCCAGCGCTATCTGGGCTCGGCGGAGGAGGTGGCCGCCCGGCTGTCGGAGTCCGGGCCGGGGGAACCGGAGCGGACCAGGCACCTGGCCTTCGGCGCGCTGGCTGCGACGTGGGGGATGCTGGACCGACTGGGTTACGCCGGGATCGTCGATGACGTGGTGGGCGCCCGGCGAGCGGACGCCGCGGCCAGTGTGGGCACCTACCTCACGCTGGCGTGTGCGAACCGGGTGGTGGCGCCCCGCTCGAAGCTGGCGTTCGCCGACTGGTGGGCGAGCGCGGCCGCCGACCGCTGGGTGCGGTTGCCCGCGGCTGCGCTGGACCACCGCCGGTTCTGGGACGCGATGCACGCGGTGGACGCCGACGCGCTGGCCGAGATCGAACGCCGTCTCGCGGTGGCGATGGCCGGCGAGTTCGAGCTGGGGTTGTCCGGGATGGCGCTGGACATGACGAACTTCGCCACGTTCATCGACTCGGCGAACGAGCGGGCCCCGATCGCCCAACGTGGGCATGCGAAACAGAAACGGGTCGACCTGCGTCTGGTCGGGTTGGGCATGGTGGTCACCCGCGACGGCGGGATCCCGCTGGTCCGGGCATGCCTACCCGGGCGACCGGCCCGACGTCGCGGTGTTTGCCGCGGTGGTGGACGAGCTGGTCACCCGCTACCGGGCGATGGCCGCCGCCGACGACGAGCTCACCGTGGTCTTCGACGCCGGCAGAACTCCGCGGGCAACTTCGCTCACCTCGCCGAGGTGGGGCTGCACTTCGTCGGGTCGCTGCCACCGGGCGACTATCCGGACCTGTTGGCCCTGCCTGCGCGGCGGCGGGCGGTCGTGGACGCCGAGCGCTACGGCGGGCTGACCGCGGTGGAGACCAGCGTGCAGGCCCTCGGCGCGCAGCGCCGCGTCCTGCTCACCCACTCCCCGACCCTGCACGCCAAACAGGCCCGCGGTTTCGACCAGACCATCGCCAAGGCCACCCGCGGCCTCACCGAACTGGCCCGGGTCCTCGCCGGCGGTAAGGCCCGCCGCGA
>Ga0210378_10001255_pt1 | contig 13266 bp, 12 predicted proteins | sample PLM1_60_b1redo_FD_155465 | JGI IMG/M metagenome (GOLD analysis project Ga0210378, IMG submission 155465) | Groundwater sediment microbial communities from an aquifer in East River, Colorado, USA - PLM1_60_b1 redo | ecosystem: Environmental > Terrestrial > Soil > Riparian zone | place: USA: East...
GGCGAACAGGATGTCGATCGACCCTGTCACCGTGACGACGTCGCCGGCCACGCGTGACTCGACGGGGATCTGGACGCTCTTCGTAACGCCGTGGATCGTCAGGTCGCCGGTCGCGGTCGCCTGGATCACCTGGCCGTCGGCAGGAACGGAGCCGAGGTCGATCGGCTGGGTCAGGCTGAATGTCGCAGTCGGGAACTGGTCCGTTTCGAGTGCCTGGCGATGGAGCTGCCCGTCCCGCTGTGACTTGTCGCTCTGGAGCGTGGAGAGGTCGGCGCTCATCTCGACGGCCGTGATCTGCGTCCCGGCCAGCGTGAGGCTGCCTGTGACGTCCGGCGTCCGGCCGACGGCGGTCGCTGCGCCGACGTTGGCGAGCTCCTCCTCGACCCGATAGCCGACGAACGAGCCGCTGAAGTCAGAGAACGAACCGATCGAGGCATCGACGTTCCACGTCCCGTCGAGCCCGCCGCCCGTCGTCGTCGACGAGCCGCCGGCCGGGCTCGCCGTCGCGCCCGTGCCCGCCGATGGATCGGTCGTGGCGGTAGCCATCGCGGCTGACGGCGTCGGCGAGGCGGTGGAGAGGCCGACTGCCGCTGGCGCCGGCTCGCGGAGGAAGAGGTACGAGAAGCCCATCGCGCCGCCGGTCAGCAGCGCGATCAGGATCGCCCCGAGGCCGATGAGCAGCCATCGGTTGCGGAGGAGAGGCGGCCGGGGGCGGGTTTGGTCGGCTGGCATGGGCGAGGTCACGATGATCTCCTATCGGGCGGTTGTCCCGGCGACGGTTCCGCCGCGAGCCTGTCCATTGCAGCCGTTCCGCGTGAGAGATGTCTGAGAAGCGTCTCAGCGAGACGCTTCTCAGGCGGTCGCGGCGTCGCGCGAAGGGAGGCGGACCCGGAAGTGGGCGCCACCGCCCTGGCGGTTGGAGACCTCGATCGAGCCGTGGTGGCGATCGACGATCCACTTCGCGATCGCCAGCCCGAGCCCCGTGCCGCCGGACGGTGCCCCGCTGGCGCGCCAGAACCGCTCGAAGACGTGGGGCATGTCCTCCGGTTTCACGCCCCGTCCGTCGTCCTCCACGTCGAGGAACGCGGAGCCGCCCTCGCGCCGGACGGCGACGCGTACATGACCGCCGGTCGGGCTGTGGCGGATCGCGTTGTCGACGAGGATGAAGACGAGCTGCCGGAGTCGCGCGGCGTCGCCCTCGACGATTGCGGGCTCCGGATCGACCTCGACGCTCACGTCTTTCGCGCCGGCCGGCTTGGCAAGCGACGACGCGGCCGCGGCGGCGACGTCGCCAAGATCGAGCGGCAGCCGATCGAGCGAGATGGCCCCGGAGTCCGATCGGGCGAGGAGGAGCAGGTCGTCGACAAGCGACGTGAGGTGCTCGACCTCCGCCCCGATATCGTCGAGGGCATCGCCGACGGCGCGAACGGGTTCATCGGCGTGTCGGCGGAGGTGCTCGAGCGAGGCCCGGACGACGGTCAACGGGGTCCGCAGCTCGTGACTCGCGTCCGCCGCGAATTCGCGCTGGCGGCGCAAGGCGAGCCGCTGGTTCGCGAGCGACTCGCGGATCGGGACGAGGGCACGATTGGCGTAGACGGCCCCGAACCCGAGCGCGACGACGACCACGACCGCGCCACCGACGAGCAGGACCGCGAGCATCGCGCTGAGCGTCGTCTCCTCGGTCGTCCTGTCGCCGATCACCTGGACGTAGACAGGGCCGATGGTCGTGTCGATCCGCTCTGTCAGGACCCGCAACGGCGTGTCGCGAACGGAGGCGAGCCTGACGTCCCGCGTCGTGACCGCGGAGGCGTCGATCGACGCCTGGATCGGCAAGCCGTCCGGAATTGGCGGCGGGTGCCGGCCGACGGCATCGCCGTCCTTGTCGAGGACCATCGCGAACGTGCCGGAACCGGCGCCGCCGAAGATGAACCCGAGGCCCGGATCATCGATGTCGGGCCGGATGCCACGGAGCTGGTCGATCCGGTTGTCGAGCTGCTTCAGCCCCTGCGCCTCGAGCGTCTGGGCCGCGATGAGATAGAGCGCCGCCCCGAGAACGACGAGGACCGCCAGCGTGCTGAGGCCGCTCCACGCGACCAGCCGCCAGCGGACGCGCCGGATCAGCCGGCCGTCGGTGGCGAGTGCCTCGGTTTCGGCCGCATCGTCCGGGCCCGTCGACGGGGCGCCGTCAGGCATCGCTCAGCCGATAACCGACGCCGCGGACCGTCTCGATCCGGCTCCCGACCTCGCCGAGCTTCGTCCGTAGGTAGTGGACGTAGGCATCGACAGCGTTCGGGGTGACAGCCACGCTGAACGGCCAGGCCTGGTCGAGCAACTGATCGCGGGTCAGCGTCTGGCCGGGATGACGGAGGAGGCACTCGAGAAGCGAGAACTCGCGCGGGCTCAGGTCGACGTCGCGGCCGCCGGCGGTGACCCGCCGGGACGTCTCGTCGAGACTGATCGGGCCGACTGCCAGCACCGGCTCCGGCCGCCGGGGACCCGCCGCTCGACGCGACAGCGCCCGGAGGCGGGCGGCCAGTTCCTCGAAGGCGAAGGGCTTCACGAGATAGTCGTCGGCCCCGGCGTCGAGGCCGGTGACCCGGTCACCGACCGTGTCCCGGGCGGTCAGCATGAGGATCGCGAGGTCGGGCTGCGTGCGGCGGATCCTGCGAGCGACGTCGAGGCCGGACATGTCGGGCAGGCCGACGTCGAGGATGACGACGTCGATTCCGGCGGCGTCCTCGGCGATTGCTGCGCCCGTTTCACCGTCGTGGGCGACGTCGACGACGTGGCGATCCTCCTCGAGCAGCCGCTTGAGGACGCGGGCGAGCCGTTCGTCGTCCTCGATGATGAGAAGGTGCATCTGCTGTGTTCCTATCCGACGATGGTGGCGACGGCTTCAGCCGCCGCCACCGGGTTCCGGTTGGTGATGATAGGACGCAGGCTGCCGGGACTCCCTGAGAGCGAGATGAGAAACCGCTGAGATCTAGCTCGTCGAACCGCGAGCGAGGGCAATGAGGTCGCTCGCCGCGCTGATCGGGATCGCGAAGCCGAGGCCTTCGGCGTTGCCGGCGACCGCGGTGCTGAGTCCGACAACCGAGCCGTTCGCGTCGAGGAGCGGACCGCCGCTGTTGCCCGGATTGATCGCTGCGTCAGTCTGAATGAGGTTGTGGAGCTGAACGGGCCGGCCCGTCTGCTCGTCCGCGACGGTGATATCGCGGCCCAGCGCCGAGATGATCCCCTTGGTCACGGTCTCTGTGTACGTCCCGAGCGGGCTGCCGATCGCGATGGCCGTCTCACCCGCCTGGAGCGTCGCGGAGTCGCCGATCTTCGCCGGGGTCAGGCCCGTTGCGTCGATCTTGATGAGCGCGAGGTCGTTGTCCGCGAGCTGCTTGACGACGGTCGCTGGGTACTCCGTGCCGTCCGACAGGGCGACCGTCAGCGACTTGCTGCCGCTGATGACGTGCTTGTTCGTGAGGATGTAGCCATTGGTCGTGAGGATGACGCCGGAGCCGACGCCCGTCGCCGGGACGGAGAACGGCGACATCCCGCGGATCGAGATGCCGCTGGAAGTGATCGTGACCACCGACGGGCGGGCGGCCGCGACGACGGCGGTGATGTCGCCCGGGTCGGTGCGAGCGGCGGCGACGACCGCATTGGCTGTCTGCGCGGCCGAGGCGGGCTGCGAGCCGCCGAGAGCCACGGAGAGAAGAGCCGTCGTCGAGGCCGAGGCAAGGACCGCCGACAAGAGGCACGCCGCGAGGACGGTCCTGATGCCGCGGCCGCCGCGGCGCCGCGGCGGGGACGCGTCAGCCGGACTGGACGGGGTGGAGGGGGCCCAGGCCGCGCCGGGCGCAGACGTCGCATCGGCCGTCGGGGGGTCGGCGATCGCGTGCCAAGACGTCTGCGCCGGTGCGGGGCGCTGGGAGTCGGTTGGCGTCGTGTCGAAGGGGTTCATGAGTCGCCTCCTGGGTCTGGCGTCTCGAGGTCGAGGCGTCGCGTCGTTATGACCTTCATGGAAGCAACCGGGCCTGAGAGGAACGTGAGAATTCCGTGGGAATCGACGACGCGCGAGGCTCGTAATCAGCCTCGCGCGTTGGTTCGACGTCGTCGCTCGTCTCGGGGCGGCCCCCGGCGGGCGACCTCAGCCGGTCGTGGACGGGCTCGCCTACGGGTTCGGTGCCCCGTCATTGTCATCGTCGTGGCCGAACGGCCCGCCGTGGAACCGGCCGTTGCCGGCGACGATCGCCGCCGCATCGAACGAGCCATCGGCGTTTGGACTGCCCGCAGCCATGAGCCGCATGCCGACGGTCACGTCGCCGATCTTGGCGGTATCGGCGCCGGCCACCTGGATCGTCGTGTCAGCCCCAACGTTGACCGTCAGGCTGGACCCGTCCCGCTTCTGGATCGTGATCGTCGAGGCGCCGACCGCAGTAACCGTCCCGGCGACGCGCGGGGCCTTGATCGTCACCGTCGTGGCCGTGAAGTCGTTGCCCGTGCCGGCGACGCCGGTCGCGAGGATCGTCGACCCGACGACCACATCGGATCGGCTCGCGTCGGCCGTACCCAGGCGGTACGTGGTCGAGCTCGTGGTGGTGATCGTCCGACTCGTCCCGTCCCGACCGGTCACGGTGATGCTGTCGGCAGTGACGGCGGTCACCGTCCCGGCGACCTTTGGCAGGACGACGTCGATCGCCGTGATCGTGAACGTGCCGTCGCTGGCGCGATTCTGCCGGAACCGGATCTCGTCGCCGACGGAGAGGTCGCCCGCCCCGATCGTCGCGCCTTCCTTGGTGATCGTCGTCGCCGATGTGAGGGCGATCGTGCGGGTCCAGCCGTCCTCGGTCTTGAGCGTCAGGTTCGAGCCGCTGATCGACGTGATGGTGACCGCCCCGAAACGCCCATGGCCGTCGAAATCGCCGCGACCGAAGCCCTTCCACGGCCCGCGATCGGGCTTGGCCGGATCACCGCTCGCCTTCGGTTGCGTCGTCGCGCCCGGCGTCGCGGGCGATGCCGAGGGCGATGCGCCCATCGTTACGGCGGCGCCGACGACGATCGCCAGGCAGGCGCCCACCAAGACGGCCGCTCGCACGAGGGTTCGTCGCGGCAGGCGCTCGCTGAAGCGGACTTCCGGTTCGGTCATGTAGCTCTCCATGTGGCAGAGGTGGGCGAGGTGCGGGTGTTCCCTCGCACGATCGGGCGCGATTCTTAGGGAGTCATGAGAACCGACGGCGGGTTCTCAGAATGTTCGACCAATGAGGCTTGCCGTGCGCCCGCCAGCGCGGGATGGCGCAGCGTCGCAGCGAGGAGCGCGAGCGCGGCGAATGTGAGGGCTGCCGGGGCCAGGGTTGGCGACGGGCCGACCGTATCGGTCGCCGCAAGGAGCCAGCGGATCGGCTCCGCCGTGGTCGGCCAGCTGTCCGTGAAGCGGAAGTCGAGCGGGGCGGCCTCGTAGTTCGCGCGGACGTGGATGAACACGCCGATGGCGCCACTGGCGGCAACCACCGATGAGACCAGCCTCGCGACGTGGACGGCGCGCGGGCTGTGGGCCGGAGCAAGGATCGCGATGGCGACGCCGAGTGCGGCAAGCGAGACGAACGGAATGACTTCGAGACCGTTGTCCCAGTGCCGGAGAAGCAGGAGCTCGAGCGCGGTCCCGACAGCCGCCAACCCCGAGATGGCAATGAGCCAACGGCGGAGGAGCGGTCCCTCGGAGTCCGCCACGACGTCTGCGGCGAATGGCTCGGCCTGGATCGGTGCGTCCATCCGATCAGACTTCGAGGAGGCCGATGATCTTCTCGAGGACGTCCGGCGCGATGTTGTACTTGCTCAGCTCCTGGCGAAGCTGGGCCCAGGTCGGATCGGCGGGATAGGGCCGGTATTCCGCGACCTCGCGGGCCCATTTGTCGGCGTTCGTGATCCCCGCGGCCTCGAAGGCTGCCTGGAGCTCCTCGACCGACGCCGTGTTCGCGTTCACCTCCCTCGAGCCGGTTGTGCCGGTAGAGGGATCGCTGGTTGCGGCGGGGGACGCCGAGGCCGATGCCGCCGGCGCGCCCTGGGAGGTACCGGCCGCGACCGGGCTGGAGGTGGACCCACCGCCGCCGCTGCAAGCGGCGACGGTGAGCCCGAGGACGAGGGGGAGGAGGAGCCCTCGCTGAGTCAATCGCATCGATCTGTTCCTGACTTCGGGTGGTTGCGGGTGGGCAGTGGACCGATCGTCGCGTCGGAGCGTGAGAACTCTCTGAGACGCGGCTGAGTCGGTCATGTGGGCCGAGCGGGTCACGAGGCACCGGCGCAGTCGTACAGGGTCGTCCCACCGACATCGATCGCGGAGCAGGCCTGGGCGAGCCAGCTGGCACGCTGGGACGCCTCACTCCCGACTCGACCGCCCCCGCCCGGGCCGCCAGCGCCGATGACAAACCGGAGCTGACCGCTCCGGACATAGCCCTGGAGCTGCTCGAGGGTCGGAGCGGGATCCGAGCCGGAGAAGCCGCCCATCGCCATGACCGGCTTGCCCGAGGCGAGCTGGATGGCAGCGGCCTGGTTGGCGGAGTCCGCCGCAACGAGCCACGTCGCGGTGCCCTCGTTGGCGACGAGGTAGTCGACGAGCGCGTCGTTGACGGTTTCGCCAGGCCCAGCGCCACCGCCAGGGCGCGGATTGCCCGTGGTGGCGCCGATGCCGGGCGCGACTCCCGGTGCGAAGCCGTTCCGGCCGAAGAAGACGTTGCCGCCGACGGGCGCCGCGCCATTGGCGCCGCCAAAGCCTGGTCCGGCAACCGCCGGCCCGGCGGCAGGATCGCCGCCGCTGTAGGCCGTGCTCACGGTGTCGGCGGCGTAGGCAATCGGGCCGGCTAGCAACGCCACCAGCCCGAGTCCGAGCGCGACCGCCGGCAGTCTCGGTCGTGGGGCGCGTGCCGGGAGGGCGAGCACGACGGCGGCCACTGTCGCGACGGCCATCGCCGCCAGGCCGAGGCCGGGGGCGAATCCCGGCGTCCGCTCGAGCAGCTGCCAGGACAGCCAGCCGCTCATAACAAGACCGAGCGCGAGGACGAACCCGGCGGCGATTCGCCTCGATCGAAGCCGCCACAGGTCGACGACACCGGCGCCTACGAGAGCCGCGATCGCCGGCGCCAGCGCCACCGCGTAATAGGAATGAATGATTCCCGACATGAAGCTGAAAACGGCCGCGTGGACGCCGAGCCAGAGGCCCCAGAGGAGGTAGGCCGCCCGCCGCTGATCGGAACGCACGGCGCGCCGGTGGATCCAGAGGCCGGCACCGAGGCCGACGAACGCAAGTGGGATGAACCAGCCGATCTGCCCGCCGAACTGGTCGTTGAAGAGGCGCATCACGCCTGCGTCGCCGCCGAACCCGCCTCCTCCCCCACCGAGCCCGCGACCGCCGCCCGGCCCGGACATCCCGAACAGACGGCCGAGGCCGTCGTAGCCGAGGAGCAGTTCGAGTGCTGAGTTCGTGGTGCTGCCACCGATGAACGGCCGATCGGCCGCTGGGATGAGCTCGACGACCGCGACCCACCAACCGCTGCTTACGACGACCGCCAGCCCAGCCGCAATGAGCCCGGCGAGGCGTCGCTGGAACGAAACGGGTGCAGCGACGAGCCAGACCGCCGCCAAGGCCGGAAGGACGAGGTACGCCTGGAGGTACTTGGTGAGAAACCCGAGGCCGACGAGGACGCCCGCGGCAACGGCCCAGCGAATCCGACCGGCGTCGAGCCCGCGGCTCAGCGCCCAGGCCGCGGAGACCAGGAGAAGCGTCAGGAGCGCATCAGGATTGTTGTAGCGAAAGATCAGGACCGCCGCGGGCGTGAACGCCGTGACGACGCCCGCGATCGTCGCCGCGGCCGTCCCGAATGAGCGCCGGACAGTCGCAAAGAGAACCGCAACGGTCGCCACGCCCGCGATCGCCTCGGGCAGCAGGATCGACCACGAGCTCAACCCGAGGACTCGGACCGAGAGGCCCATCAGCCACGTCGCCAGCGGCGGCTTGTCGATCGTGATGAAGTTCGCCGCATCGAGCGACCCGAAGAAGAACGCCGACCAGCTCTGGGATGCCGCCTGCGCTGCCGCCGAGTAGTACGTGTTCGCATAGCCGCTGACAGTCAGGTTCCACGTGTACAGCAGCCCGGCGAGGATGACGATGGCGGCGAACGCCATTCGAGCCCGTGCCACGTCGCTGAGCGACGCAAGCGAGAGATGAGCGGTGGGCGGCCAGGGCCTGCCGGCCGGCAGCTCTTCCCCGAGCGGACCCTCGATCGTGGTCATTGAGCGGCTCGATCCGTGCGTCGGACGACGGGCTCCAGCCGGCGCGACGCGAACCAGGACCTGAGGACCATGAAGCGCGCCACCGTCGCGAGAACGTTGGCCGAGAGAAGCATGGCCAGCTCAACGGGCCGACCCGCCGCGGGCGCGACGACCTGCAACGCAACGAGGCCGGCCGAGCTGAGCGCAAGGGCGACGAGGAACGCGGCGAGACCGGCTGCGTGATCGCTCGCGAGCCGCTCGGACCCGCGGACGTCGAATGTCCAGCGCCGGTTGGCCGCCGTGTTGCCGATGGCCGTCACGACGAGGGCGAGCGCGTTGGCGGCCGGCGGAGACGCCGCAGCACGGAAGACGCTATAGAGCGCGAGGTATGCGATCGTGCTCGCGACGCCAATCGTGGCGAAGGTGGCGATCTCGCGGACGATTTGCCGCGACCGGCCGGCAGGAAGGTTCATCGACGGACTCCGAGCTCGGGATGTCGGAGTCGATCAGACCGCCGCGGGATGAGACGAGCCTGAGAACGGCGCGAACCTTCGCGCCGTGCCCGTCAGCCGTCGATCGGGCGTTCGGGCGAGCCGGGCGAGGCGTCCGCCTCTTCTTTGCCAGTCTGGGCGAGCTCGAGCTCGGCGGCCGTTGCCTTCTCCAGGTGTCGGCCGATCTCGGCAATCTCGGCGGAGACGAGCAAGCGCTCGGGGTCCTCTGGTTCGAGGCTCCGCTTCGCTTCCTCGAGGGCCTTCAGCCTCTCGGTACCGACGACAACTGCGTCGGACGTCGTTCGGAGGTCATCCTCGGTCTCCGACATGTCCCACCTCGTATTCCCTCTGATCGCCGGCGATCAATAGGAGGCGACCCAATGGCCATCCCGATATACGTACCATACGACGAAGGGCTCATTGGAGAGGTCGCGCGGTCGGACGACAGCGCTTGGATACGAGTCGCGCAGTCGCCGTTCGAGCTCGGGGGCCTCGGCGACGCCATCGTCCATCCAACGCTCGACCTCGCCGACGAAGGCGAGGTCGTCGGCCGGGTTCAGGAAGAGCGCGGGCCCCGTCCCGCGCGGCCGCAGCGGTTCCACCGTACGGATCGTGCAGGCAGAGGCGACAGGATCGCGGCTGGCGTCGTCCGGTTCGATGTTGCAGGCGCATGGCAAATCGTCCCATCGGCCTAGCGTCCGGCTCGCGCTCCAGGTTCCGGGTGCGGCGCCGGCCCGTGGATCACTTCGAACCCTGTCGTGTTCGACAGGACGTCAACGGTCCCATCGCTGAGCGCCAAGTCGAGCGAGCCCCTCCCCGCCCGAAGATTCCTGATCGTGAGGGCCGGCAGCCACGCCGGCAGCGCCGGGTTCACGAAGATCCGGGACCCGTCGCGGTCGGACATCGTGTGGATCCCGGCGAGGATCGCGATGAACCGGAAGATCGATCCAGCCGCCCAGGCCTGCGGGACGTTCGCCCCCAGGTACTGGACGGGGAAGCTGGCCTCGTGGCGGGGCAGCCCGGCGAATAGCTCCGGCAGCCGATAGGCGACGAGCCGCTCCGCGATATCGAACATTCCCTTGGCGACCTGGGCGGCCTCCGTGTCGAAACCAAAGCGACGGAAGCCGCCGGCGATCATCGCGTTGTCGTGCGGCCAGACACTTCCGGTGTGATAGCTGAACGGGTTGTACGCCACGTGGTCGGACGAGAGGGTCCGGATTCCCCAACCCGACCACATGTCGTCCGCAAGTAGCCGCGCCACCACCCGGCCGGCCCGCTCCTTCGGGACGATCCCCGATTGGAGCATGTGGCCGGCGTTCGACGCCACGGAACGAATCGGCTCCTTCTTGCCGTTCAGGCCCAGGTAGTACGTCCCCTCCTCCTCCCACCAGAACTTCTCATTCACGCGTTCGTACAGCTCGCGCGCCTGTCGGCGGAGCCGACGGGCGTCCACCGGCCGATCGAGGATGTCGTAGATCCCGGCCATTCGGAGCTTCGCGTCGTAGACGTATCCCTGGAGCTCGCACAGCGCGATCGGCAGCGGCGCGAGCGTTCCGTCCTCCTCCGGGATCGCGTCGCCAGCGTCCTTCCAACCCTGGTTGTAGTAGCCGTGGGACGAGCGTGTCTTGTACTCCTGGAAGCCATCCCGGTCCCGATCGCCGTGCCGGTCGATCCAGCGGAGGGCGGCCTCCGCGTTCGGCAGGTAGCGGCGCAGGACCCCGGTGTCGCCGAGCCACTGGAAGAGGTACGACAGGACGATCAGGTAGAGGCTCGTCGCGTCGTGGGTGCCGTAGTAGGGCGTGTAGGGAAGGATCCCGAGCTGAGCGAGCTCGCCGTGGCGGATCTCGTGCGGGATCTTGCCCGGCTCCATGTCGCGTTCCGGGTCGTCCCCCGTCGCCTGCATCACCCCGAGGCGGCGCAGCGCACCCGCGGCGAACTCGGGATAGCCGGAGATCGCCTGCATTGAGACGATGAGCGTGTCGCGACCGAAGAGCGTCACGAACCACGGGACCCCGGCTGCCGGGATGTAGACGCCGCGCTCGAACGTCGGGTCCTCGAGCCGGAGTGCCTCCATGTCGCGGACGGCCTGGTCCCACGACCGCCGAACGGTCGCGTTCGGCGTCTCGATCGTCACCTCCGGGAGGCGGGGCGCGTTGCCGACGAGCGGAGCCTCCACTGCATTGCAGGCCAGCGTCGTCGGCCGGCGATGCGAGTCGGAGCTCGTGACAGGCAGCCACTTCACGCAGGTGTGCCAGACGGCCTTCGGGGCGATACGCGCGACGAACACGAGACTGCCGTTCGCGAACTGCGGCGGGGAGTCCGCCCGGTCGACGGCGACGATCAGCTCTCGGCGGAAGTCGCGGTTGATGTACTCGGAACGGAGCTCACGGCGGGAGCGGAACCAGCGGGAGTTCAGCTGGCCGCGCCGGACGAGGGCGTCGCCTCGGACGTCGAAGATGTCGGCGAAGTCCGAATCGATCTGGATCTCGATCGTCAGGCGGACCGGGCGGCGGCCGTAGTTGACGATGTCGAGGTCCTCGTGGACGCCGCCCGACACGGTCCGGTCGAGCCGGATCGAGAGCGTGTGGCGGTCGACCCGACCGACGTCGTCGAGGAGCGCGTCGTTGGTGAACTCGAACCGGGACGAGAAGAATTGGATCGGGGCGGAGTTGAGGAGGACGGGGCGGCGGCCGTTGACCCGGAGCTCGTAACCCGAGATGAACCGGGTGTCCCGGGTGAAGAAGCCGTCGTCCACGCCACCGAGGATTCGGCCGTCCGGCTGGCACACGACGAAGCGATCGTCCCGATTGATCGTGATCGCGGTGGGACCGACCTGCACCGGAAACGTCACGTGTCGAATGATAGGTCCCGGGTCGGGCCGGGTCCGACCCTGAGCGTCACCCGTTCGCGGGCCCGGCCTCTCGTGCGACGAGCCAGGCCTCGAGGCGATCAGCCAGCGGCAGAACGTAGCGCGCTGCCACGAGCCCGGCGTACGACACCGAGATCGTCATGAGCGCGGCGAAGGCCACCGTGCTGATGAGCAGGAGGATCAGGAGGAGCGCGCCGAGGGCCGCCATCCGCCCCGGCGCGGCCAGGACCAGCAGCACCGCGAGGCGGAGCCGGTCCCGCAGGGGCCGGTCGGCGCGGTTCGGGTCGACGACCAGGACCCACATCGGGAACCCGACGACCCAGACCCCGAGCAGACCGGACGCGGCCAGCGTCGCGAACACCCAGCCGCCCAACCCGCCCATCGTCGCTCCGACGACGACATTGGAGGCGAGGAGCGCGACGGCGAGGGTGGTCAAGATGCCGATTCCGAGAGCAGGCAGGCCGAACACCCGATAGGCCCGCCAGACGTCCGACAGCACGACGTCGCGGCCGCGTGCCGTCAGCGCGGCCAGGCGCACGACGCCCACATACGGGATCGCCAACAACGGCACGACGGCGAGCGTAACGAGGGGACCGCCGTCGATGGCAAGCGCGACGACGGCGAGGAGCGCGATCCCCCACAGGATGTTCGCCGGAACGACCCGGATCGACTGGTAGTAAAAGTCGAAGGCGGCCGTCCGGATCGCGCTCCGCAGCCCGCCACCTGATCGTGCCGGGAGAGGCTCAGCCCTTGACGCCACTTGCCGCCACGCTCGCGACGAAGTAGCGCTGGAAGAACAAGTAGATCACGAGAATCGGCAGGATCGCCGCGATCGTCACCGACATCAGGGCCGGCCAGAACGACAGGAACTCCTGTGTGAACTGGAACAGCCCGAGCGGCAGTGTCCAGTGACCCTGGTCCTGGAGGATCAGCAGCGGCCAGAAGAAGCCGTTCCAGGCTCCCTGGAACGCGAGGATCGACACGGCCGCCAGCGCCGGACCGGCGAGCGGCAGCATGACCCTAAGGAACGTCGTGAAGAAGCCGGCACCGTCGATCTTGGCCGCCTCCTCGAGGTCCCGCGGGATCGACAGGAAGTATTGGCGCATGAGGAAGAGCTGTTGGGCCTCGATCGCGAGGACGAGAACAACGCCGAGATAGTTCTGGGGCTCACGTGTTATGAGTCCGAGCTGACGTTCGATGAGGTACACGGGAACGAAACGAAGCTGATCCGGGATCATCAACGTGCCCAGGATCGCGAGGAACAGGATCTCCCGACCGGGGAACCGCAGCCGGGCGAACGCGTAGCCGGCCATGCTTGCCAGGACGAGGTTGCTGATGGTCACGCCCGCCGCGATGATCACGCTGTTGACGAACAGTTGCGGGATCGACGGGTCGAGCGTCAGGAAGCCCTTTTCCCAGCCCTGCAGGGTGAACGGATCCGGGATGACGGTGAGGCGCAGTGCGTCGCGGTCGGTCTTGAACGACGTGATGACCTGCCAGGCGAACGGCACCAGCATCAGCAGGGCGTAGCCGATCAGGAATACGTAAGCGATCGCGCGGCGGATCGAACGGCCGCGGTCGCCCGCGATCGCAACGGCCGCTTGCGCGGCGGGGCGCGGCGGCGTGGGTGCGGCGGGTACAACTGGCGCG
>Ga0210378_10001256_pt1 | contig 13254 bp, 16 predicted proteins | sample PLM1_60_b1redo_FD_155465 | JGI IMG/M metagenome (GOLD analysis project Ga0210378, IMG submission 155465) | Groundwater sediment microbial communities from an aquifer in East River, Colorado, USA - PLM1_60_b1 redo | ecosystem: Environmental > Terrestrial > Soil > Riparian zone | place: USA: East...
GACCTCTTGCCGGCTGAGGATGTCCGGCAGCTTCTGCGGCTGCTTGGGCGCGGGGACGGAGAAGTGCGCGGGCGGGCGGCCGAGGGTGACGTGATAGAGGAAGCGGCAGGCGTGGGCCGCCTGGGCACACGTGCTCCACGAGAGCTTCCGCTCCTGGATCAAGTGGGCGAGATAGGCTTGGACCTCCTCGTTGGTGAGCTGATCGGGAGAGCGGTGATAGTACCGCGCCAGTCTCACCACGGCGGCGACGTACGACTCGTGGGTCCGGGGGGAGAAGCCGCGCAGGGCCATGTCGCGGATCATGCGGGTGCGGAGCTCGCTCATGAGACACCTCCATCGGAGAATTGGGACGGAGGTGATTCTCGTCGAGCGGGCGCGACGAAGGCGAGCGGGGGAACCTCCTGCCGAGAAAAGCGGTGCGCTGTCCGACCTACCGCGCTAGCGGTTTAGTTCAACGTTGCGGTGAGCGGCGCGCGAAGCGCGTCCGCTCTACTGCAGGGTTGGGCAGCGGCTGACGCTCACTCAATGATCTGATCAGCCCGCAGGAGTAACGACGGCGGGATGGTGAGCCCGATCGCTTTCGCCGTCTTGAGATTGATGATGAGGTCGAACTTGGTGGGCTGCTCGACGGGCAGGTCGGCGGGCTTGGCACCTCTGAGGATTTTGTCCACGAAGATGGCCGCGCGCCGCTCCAAGTCAAGAAAGTCTGCGCTATACACGATGAGACCACCGGCCTCCGCGTACTCCCGTAGCACAGATACCGACGGCAGGCGCGACTTCGCGGCAAGTTCTGCGATCTGCTTGCGCTGATTATAGAGGATGGCGTCCGCAAGGACCACGAGCGCGCCCGCCCGCTCCTTCGTCATCGCTGCGAAGGCGCTGTCGATCTCCTGGGGAACCCGCGCCTCCAGGGCTTGAAGTCGCACGCCCACGGCCCGAGCTGCAGCTTCCGCCTCTCGCAACTGCGGCGCGCTCCCAGGATTGGCGGGATTCCAGAGAAGGGCTACCCGAGAAACCTCGGGAACCGCCTGCTTGAGCACTTCGAACTGTTTCCCGACGAGGTCAGGGGCCATGATTGACGTCCCCGTGACATTCCCCCCGGGGCGCGCAAGGCTGCGGACGAGTCCGCTTTCCACGGGATCAGTGACGAGCGACATGACGATTGGGATCGTCCTGGTCGCTTGCTGAGCGACCTGGGTCGCGCGCCCACCCACCGCCACGATGATGTGCACCTTGAGGCGAACCAGATCCGCCGCGAGGGCAGGGTACCGGTCGTACTTGCCCTCGGCCCAGCGGGGCTCGAGGGCGATGTTCCGACCCTCGACATAGCCCAGCTCGCGTAGGCCCTGGCGGAAGGCCTGTAAGCGGCGCAGCCGTACCGGGTCGGAAGAGGAGCCCGGGTTTATGTAACCCACCCGGGGCACCCTCTCCTTCTCCACCGATTGGGCGGCAGCCGTACCCAGCGGCACGGCAAGCAGGAGAAGGACCAAGAGGGTGGCGAACCGGGTCATCGCGAGCCTCACGATCGTCCCTCCCCAGCAGCCACGTCTCGGTGGGTCGTCATTGTTCCGGCACGTGCGTCGTCTGCCCAACGTCTTGTTGAGCGGCGCGCGGCTTTATGCGCGTCCGCTCGAACTAAAGTTAGGCGGCTTTGCCCTCCCGCGTGGGCTCGCACCCGTGACCACCGCAACCTTGCCGGAGAGTTTCAAGTCCAGCTTCTACCCTTTAGCCCGGAGGCTATTTCGTCCCTCGCGGCGCAGTCTGCAACACTTCCGTCAGGGCATGCTTCCAGAATTTCGCCTGGCCGGTGGTGCCGTGGCCGGCAGTCTGGTCGCTGGCGGGTATCAGGAGCACGCGGCCGTTTTTCACGCGCTTGATCTCGCGCTCCAGCAGCCCGAGCTCCGGTGGATTGCGTTCGTCGTCCGCTGCGTTGATCGCTAACACGACCGCCTGGATGCGCTCGAGGCCCGGCGACGCGTTGTAGTCGCGCGACGAATCCCACTGGTGCAGACTGTCGTTGGCATCGGCCCGGAACGGTGCGCTCAAGCGCTGGTCGAGCAACTGGTCGGCCTTTTCGCGCGTCGGCGCCGCCTTGTAGAGCGCCTGATTCCCGCCATTGGTGGCGATGTCGTAGAACACCGAGGCGAACTGCAGGCTGCGTGGCTGTTTGGTGTAGTTGCCGTTCATCCACTCCGGGTCGTTGCGGATGGAATCGATGATCAGGCGGCGCATGATCCAATTGCGGCCGGACATCTCGGTCGGCAACGACGCCATGGGCCCTGCAATGTCCATGAAGTCCGGATATTTCTGGGCCCACAGCCAGGTCTGCATGCCGCAAATCGAGTGCCCCAGCACCAGGCGCAGATAACGCACGGCCAGGTGCTCGGTGACCAGCCGGTATTGGGCGACGACCATGTCGTCGTAGTTGTACTTCGGAAAGCTCGCGCGCAGGCCGTCCGAAGGTTTGGAGGATTTACCGTGACCGATTGCGTCTGTCAGGATGATGAAGTAACGGCTGGCGTCCAGCGGCTGCCCGGGGCCGAAGAGTTCGCCGGCGAAACGGGGGTTGAGCATGCCGGTGCCCGATCCGGTCGTGCCGTGCAGGATGAGCACCGGCTCGCCGGTGGGCGCGCCCACGGTCGTGTAGTGGAGGCCCGCCCGCGAGACCCTGCGCAGAGAATCCGCGAGAAGCTGCAGGCGTTTCCCGCTCGTTTCCGGAGTCAACAGGCTCAGCCCCGTGAAATTCCCGCCTGGCCGCGCGAGGCTGGCGACGAGCCCGACTCTCACGGGATCAGCAACGGCGACAAACACGATAGGAATCGTGTCGGTTGCAGCCTTCGCCGCGAGGTTTCCCGGGGTGGCTGCCACAACCATGACGTCAACCTTGAGTCGCACCAACTCCCTCACGAGACCTGGGAGCCGCTCATACCGCCCTTCCGCCCAGCGAGGCTCGAGGATGATGTTCTGACCCTCCACGTAGCCCAGCTCCCGCAACCCTTGCCGGCACGACTCCCACAGATGCGAGCCCTCCAATTGCGTGAAGGAAAAGACATAGCCGACGCGTGGGACCTTCGGTCGCTCCTGCGCGTCGCCCGCGAGCGGCGCGGAAAAGAGGGCGAGGATCAAGCTGACCATCACGACGAACCGGGAAGCCGTCATGGTCACTCTCGATCAAGATCCGGCCGGCTCAACATGGCTCAGGTCCTCGCCTTCAAAAGGATATGGTGCTCGGTGACTTGGGCGCGATTAGGCGCTTCCCGTCGTCCGCCGTGCGCCGAACGCGCCGGTTGAGCGGCGGCGGCGCCCACGGCTGCTTTGGTGGCCAGCGGACGACGCCGCCCGCTCAAACCGGAGGTTAGACGACCCGTAGCCACTCGCCTCATCACCTCACCGGGATTCGCCCGTCCACCACGACGACCTCTCGCTGGCTCTGGCGTCGAGGATTAAATCCGGTCGATAGGGTCGCACGGCAACGAACGCGACACCCACGACCAGGCAAAAGACCCCGGCGCCGAGATAGTCGAGCGCAGCACTACCACTGACAGTCACTCCAGGGCTCGTTCGCAAGAAGTAGACGCCCCACGTTACAGCCGCTGCACCGCCAATGATTGCCACTAGCCCGAAGAGTCGCGCCAGGACATTGAGAACACGGAGATGGCGTTTCGCGTAAGGCGTGCGCCAAATGTCCTTGGCCATAGTCGTCTAACGCTCACGATGACATGCGGCGGCTGAGCATCGCGAAGCCGACGTCAGGTCGATCGTGATGTTATGCCGAGGGGTGTCGTCGAACTGGCGCTGCGCGAGCAACCTCGGCTCCGGGCCTCGGTTCATGCCGATCCTATCGCGACGTTGACTTCCTGAGGCACCGCCAAGCCATATCCATCGACATATGGACGAGTCGCTTCCGTCATATGGGTCACGAGCGCCGCGTGGACGTCTGCGCCGGCCGCAGCAACAAGATCGGCCGCCGGTACGGCAGATAGGTGCCTCAGGAGGAAATCCTCTGGCGCGGGGAGGCGAAGCGTCATGCGAACATGGTGAACGACGACCTCGCGGAAGCCGGAACCCGTGAGAAGCTCCTGGAGCTGGGCAGCGTCGCCGAGCGAGAACGCGGCCGCACCGCTGATCGCCGCGTCGGGGCTCACGTATCGCGCCAGGCCCTCTCGCATCGCGGCGAAATACGGAGAGGGACCGGTCCACACGCTCACTGCCACGCGTCCACCGGACCTCAGGACCCGACGCATCTCACCGAGCCCCTTGGCTCGATCCGGGAAAACCTGAAGCCCCTGCTGGCAGAGGACAACATCGTACGTCCCGTCGATGAACGGCAGGGCGAGTGCGCTGCCCTGATGCCAGGTGACCGTGAGCCCAGGCGGTAGCCGGAGTCGCCGGGCCTCCGCGAGCATAGCCTCGTTGAGATCCAATCCAGTCACGGTGCCTCGGGACTCACCTGTCGCACCGCGAGTCGCGCGACGACACCGGTTCCCGTTGCCACGTCAAGCACACGTTCACCCGGCCGCAAAGCAGCGAGGTCGAGGAGGCCCGGCACCCACGGACCGACCACGAACGGCACGACCCAGCGCTCGTACCGTTCGGCTGCGTTGCTCTGAACTTGAAACTGAGCGAGCGCCCCGCTCCTGGCTTCGTGGGCCCGGTTCAATAGATGCCTCCCTCCGTGGGAACCAATCTGACCTGTCGACTATTCGGCATAACATCGGGCATGAGCCGCGCCGGTCACGGCGTCGGCTCCATGCCCTTGTTAGACCGCACGATCAACGCTCACGATGCATCTCGAACGTACCTGAGGCCATAGTTACAAATCCCCGCACCAGCCACGTCCCCTTGACGCGAGAGCCACGCCACCGGCCGTCAAATAACAACCCGCCGTGGGAGACCGCGGGATTCACAAGGACGACAACGGCATCTTGTTCATTTATAGCGAGCGCGAGGTCCGCGTCCTGAGCCACGTCTCCCATGATGGTGGTCGAGCCGACATTCTCCCAAGGGCGCTCGCCGAAGCCGAATGGTCTGAGATCCAGCCGGGCCCGGCCGGAGTGCGTCACGGCGGCGCCGTCCAACCGCCGGCCAGTGCCGCCACCTGGCTCTGCAGCAAGCGTTACGGCTCCCCGGACATGCCGCGCAGTGGGGCGATCCCGAAACTCGGATCGATCAAGCTGTAGCTCCACGAGCCACGTGCCAGCCAGATCAGTGACGACCTCTTGAGACTGGCCGCAGGCGATACCGCCGACCAGTATGAGAAGCACGAGGCCAAGGGTGCGGCACGTCATCGATGTGTAGGGGACGGACATTAGCAAGTCGGCCTAACGCCGGCAGTGAGCGGCGGCGGCGAGCGAATGCGAGCCAGCCGGCCGCTCCACTGCCATGTTCGACGCCGCATCGGCGCAGACGGTCATTCGACTATCTGATCGGCTCGCAACAGGAACGACGGCGGGATCGTCAGGCCGATGGCCTTGGCCGTCCTGTTGTTGATCAACAACTCGAACTTTGTGGGTTGCTCGACAGGGAGGTCAGCCGGATTAGCCCCCTTCAGGATCTTATCCACGTAGGTGGCGGCGCGCCGGTACAAGTCTGGGTAATCCGGCCCATAGGCCATGAGGCCACCCGCCTCGACGAACTCCCGGGGTCCCGAAACCGTCGGCAGCCGGCTCTGGCGTGCCAGGTGCAGGATCTGTTTCCAGTAGGGCCGGAGTGTCAGAGCCACGACGATCCCACCCACGCGCGCATCCCGCATGGAGGAGAAGGCGTGCTCCACCTCGTTCGAGTTGCTCACGACCGTCGTGATGACCCGCACGCCGAGAGTCCGGCCCGCAGCCTCGGTCTCGGTCACCGCCGCCCTGGCCACATCCCGAGTCGTGAGCTGCGCCACGTGAGAGAGGTTGGGGACAATTGCTTTGAGAAATTCCACCCTCTTTGCCGCGATCTCGGCGACCGCGCCGGAATTCCCGGTGATATTGCCACCCGGCCGCGCCAGTCCCACGGCGAACCCGTCGCCGACGGGATCGCCGGCGAAAGCCATGACGATGGGGATGGTCCGCGTGGCTCGCTGGACGGCTCGAATGGCGGTGGTCGGCGCGGCGACAATCACGTCGACTTTGAGACGAACGAGCTCCGCGGCGAGATCCGGAAGCCTTTCAAAGCGGCCGTCCGCATACCGGGCCTCGATGAGGACGTTCTGCCCCTCGACATAGCCGAGGGCGCGTAGCCCTTGGCGGAACGCCTCCTTGTGCAAGGCATCAGCGGCCGCCGAGGCCGGAGATAGATATCCTATCCGAGCAGCCTTCGCTGTGTGCTGCGCCTCGCCCGCGAGCGGCAGAGCGACAAGGAGCAGGGCAAGCGCAAGGACGGGATACATCACGGTCCGCCTCTGCTCTATAGGGTCCCTTCCTTTCAGTCTAGTGCGGCGAACGCGCGCGCTCAGCGGCCGGGGCGAGCACCGCGAGCCCCGGGCCGCTGGAGCGCGGAGTTATGGGCCCACACCCGCCGCTCCGCTTACCGGCGAGGCTTGAGGTGGTTCTGCACGGTGTAGTCGCCGATCTTACGGCCCATTGCGGCCCCGACTTCACCCGAGGTTCGGTAGTGTACGCCGTCGTAAATGCGAGCGTTGATGACCTCAGTCACGTAGTCGGAGAGCCGGCTAAAGCTGCGGGTCACCCCCGGTGCCGTCGTGCTCGTCAGCCTGACCGGCGGAATCGAATCGCCGAACAAGGATTCGAGCACCGCGGCTGCAGCGGCCTGAGAGATGCAATGGGCGCACGGATACTCTGGGTGCATCGGCGTTGGAATTAGTGGCTCCCAGGTCGGATCGCGCTCGGTAGCATCATTCCCGTCGGTGTCGGCGTTACGAATCGCGGTCACGGGACGCCAGAAGTTGTAGGCATACTTGGTGTCGAAGATCGCGATTAAAGCATCGGCTGTTGCCATGCCGACCAGCGCGAAGAGGCGGGCATTCTCCATGACATCGAGACGCTTTGCCGCCGAGAGCTGCTGGGCGAGCGGGTTGTACGTGGCCGGTCCGGTCAGCTCCCAGAAGCGCGCGATCTCCGTCTGCTCGGCGGAGCGCGCCGAGCCGGTCTTTGCACCCATCCGTTTCACTTCGATGTAGTCCTTCGCCCACTGTGGGCTCGTGAGCGCGTAGGGCGCGGCGGGACGGAACTGATCGCCACTCTTGAGCGCGAACGGCCGCACTGCGCCCCAGCTCGATCCCACTGGGAGAACAGTGGGGACGTACGCGCCCGCGGCGGCGAAGGGACGGTAGGTATTCGGGGCGTTCGCTCCATCGGTGCTGCGCTCGGCAAGTATCGCCGCGGCCGCTGCTTCGCCCAGGCGGACGCCATTCGTCTTGGCCGATCCCTCGCCTACAGCGGCGAGCGACGCCTGCAGAGCCTTGTCTAGTTCCTTCGCCTGACTCGGATACGCACGCACCAGGACGTAGTGGGCCGCCGTCGCCGCCGCGGCCTCACGCGAGGCGCCAGGCATGACGGGCAACGCTGCCCGGTACGGGGCGTACCGCGGCTCTATCGAGTTGAGCGCCTCGAACATGGCCACGTGGACGATCGCGACGTTCCTTGAATTCGCGACGCCCGCCGTGGCCGCATATCCAGCGGCGACCGCCTTCTCGTTCCAGTCGGTAACCACATCCGCAGCCGTAGGGCCACTAAACCCCACGAGCAACAAGCCAATCAAAGTCGCGCGCCTTATGAGATTCATACCCTCCTCCTTTCGCACAGGACAGTTGCACTTCACACGGAGACTGCGTCACACGTCCAGGTTGAGCGTAGCCGCTGTAGCCCGGAAGCCGTACAGCCTGCTGCCCTCGGCGGCGACCGACGCGACAAGGAGGCGGAGGAGAAGTCCGATGCGGAGCGTGACTGCGCGCATCGTGCTCTCTCTCCTGCCTACTGGAATCGCAATCGCCAGGGCAGCGAAAACTCTTGACGAAGAGCGAGGCTTACCGCTCTCCACCTCTCGCCCCACTTGGTGCGCATAACGTATCGCATCAGCCGCGGCCGGAGGCCGTCGGCTGCATGCCGTGGTTCGGCGGTGGATCGCCAAGCGCGAGCTCGAATTCGATCTCATCTTCCTTCGGCAGACCATTCGCCCCGAACTCGGGGATCTCCGGTTTCAACCGACGCGCCTCGGCCACGGCGCCGCGACGAACCGCGACCTGGCGCCAGCCCCGCGCTTGATAGAAGGCGATCGCGGACAGATTGTCGTTCGTGGTGACCAGCCATAACCGACGGCATCCTGCCTCTCGGGCAAGCTGCTCGGCTCGCGCGAGCAGATGGGTCGCCACACCGGTGCGCTCTTGAAGCGAGAGGAGAACGACAACCTCGCACTCCCGAGCTCCCATGTCGTACAGAAGCAGACCGATCGGCGTGCCGTGCTGCTCAGCCAGGAACCCCGGCAAGTCGGTGGCCATGTGGAGGACGCCTCGGGAGACAATTCGAGGGGACGCGAAGGTCTCGCTGACTGCTCGGCTCACCCAGGGCCGGTGCTCTACGCCTACTGGTCGAATCTCCACACTCACCGTGTTTGCGTCGCCGAACAGGCGGGTCGCCTCCATTACCGCCCAAGCTTGGCTCTCATGACGAAGCCGGGCGGCTGCGTCCTCCGCGGTCATCCACATCAAGTGATGATCGCTCTCTCCACCCTCACCGCGCCGGACGAGTTCGGCGCTGAAGAAAACACACCGCTTGCGGAAATACGTCGCCTCTGAGGCGGCAAAGACAAGCTCATCTGCCGTACCCAGCAGCCCCTTGAGCCGCACGTGCATGCCACATTCTTCATCAGCCTCCCGGACGGCGGCTTGCGCGGGCGACTCGCCGCTATCCTGACCGCCGCCCGGAAGGACGAAGCCTTGCGGCGTCGAGAGAACAGCGATTTCGTCTCGCGAGTTTCGGACGACGAGGTAGCCGCCGGGACGGAGGACGTAATCCGCACCGGGTACTGCCGCGCCAAACTCCGGAATACCTTCGGCCATGATTAGCCAGTCGTTGCCAGCGGTCCGCTCAAACGCACTGTTCGACCGAGGGGTCAGCCCGCGCAGGCTGTTACCCCTTGTCAAGCACGATATCCCACACTACGAGGCGCGAATCAGGCTCAACATCGGATGTCGGGGGCAGCACCTTCGCGATCAGGCCGTCCTTGTTCGCCCGGATGTTCTGCAGCAGGAGATCTTTGTCGTTCAACGGCTCTCCCGGGAAATACATTTGTGTGATTGCGCGGTTGATCTTCCCGGTCACTTCGAAGTGAAGGTGAGGAGGCCGCATCCAGTTGGCATTCACCGGATACGCTCCCGGCTTGATCGTCTTGAACCGATAACGGCCCTCGGCATCAGCGTCCTGAATGGCGAAGCCCTCGAAGTTGGGATCGAGCGGCGCCGGATTCGTATCACTCGGGTGGACATAGCGTCCGTGCGTGTTCGCTTGCCAAAGCTCGACCCGCGCCCCCTTCACTGGCTGCCCCTGGACGTTCAGGACACGTCCCATGACATAGATCACCTGGCCCGCGGCACGTCCTGGCTTACCGGGCACCGTCGTCAGATCCGCAGTCTTCTCCACAGATCGGAGGACAGGGTAAAAGGGACCGAGAATTTCGCCTGGCGTCCGTTTGAGAGCTTGGGCAAACGCTGAACTGGGCGCACCGGACAGGGTGAAGCCGCCTGCCGCGATCGCCATCCCCAAGACGTGTCGTCGTGAAAGTCCTTGGTGATCATTCATTTGATGCCTCCTGAGTTGGCTTCCCGTAAGTGTGTCCAAACGGTCATGACGGATACACGATCACCTCCTTCGATTGCTTGGTGGAGCGCCTTGTTCGGCGGTACGGGGTGGGACAATCACGCGGCGCCGCGAACGATCTCAAGCTCGGCCTCATCATTGGCGCCCGGTGACGCTGGTTGACTTGCCAGGCGTAGAGCAACACGGTCACGGGTTGATCAGCCGGCCCGCACGGTTGGAGACCGTGGGGGGATGGTCAGGCCCAAGGCTCTAGCTGTCTTGAGATTCACGGTCAACTCGATTCTAGTCGACTGCTCGATGGGAAGGTCGCTGGCCTTGGCGCCACGGAGGATCCCGTCGACATAACGAGCGCTCCGGCGGAACTGATCCAGGATGTCGGTGCCGTATTGAAGCAGGCCGCCAGCCTCAGCGAAGCCGGGCACATTGGAAATCGTCGGCAGCCGGTACCGAAGGGCCGCGGCGGCGATGGAAGCACGCTCCTGAGTGAAGAGAGGGCCGTCCTGGACGAGGATGGCCCGAGCGCGGTCGCGGACAAGCGCAGCGATCGCGCCCTCGATTTCGGCAGGAGCGACAGCCCGTGCGTAGGCAACCTCGAGCCCGAGGTTTGCCGCCGCGTCCTCGACGCTTCTCATCATCCGGCTGGAGCGCCGGTCGACGTACCCGAGAATGCCGATCCGCCGAAGCCCAGGCACAGCGGCCCGCAGCACCTCAAGGCGCTTTGGTTCGAGATCGCCCGACATGGCTTCTATGCCCGTGACGTTGCCCCCGGGGCGCGCGAGGCTCTGAGCCAGTCCGGCCTCAACGAGAAACCCACAGCTAGCACACACCGTGGGCACGGTCCGCGTCAGGCCGGCAACCGTGCGGAGAGCGACCTGCGTGTACGTCCAGACAACGTCGGGATTGAGGCGGAGCAGCTCCGCGGCGAGTGGCTCCAGCTGTTCGTCCCTCCATCCGGCGTATCGAACCTCGACGCGGAGGTTGCGGCCCTCGATCCAGCCCCGCTCGCGAAGCGCTTCGCGAAATGCCACCACGTGTACTTCCTCTGGCGACGCCACGCCGCGGATCAGCATCGCGAGGAGCGGAGATGCCGGCACCGGAGGTTGCGCCGGAGCTGCAGTTGCGGACGCCAGAAGGAGCAGGATCAGTCCACCGACGTACCTCAGCATGCCATGCCCTCATCACTGTACGCCGAACGGTCATGGTGAGCGGCCGGCCGCCCTGGGCCGGCCCGCTCAACCATGTTGTTGGGCGGCTGCAAGACATCATCGTCCATCAAGAAATCTCCCGCATACATGGCCGCGACGTGGCGCTGTGCCTCAATCGATTACCTGATCGGCCTGGAGCAAGAGCGCTGGGGGAATCGCGAGGCCGAGGGCCTTCGCGGTCTTGCGATTGATCACCAGGACGAACTTGTCCGGCTGCTCGACGGGCAGATCGGCGGGTCTCGCGCCCTTCAGGATCTTGTCGACATAGATGGCACCGCGCCGGAAGAGATCGGCAAAATCCGGGCCGTAGCTCATCAGGCCGCCAGCTTCCACGGGCTCCCTCTGTGCGAACATCGTCGGCAGCCGGTGCCGAATGGCCAACTCGGTCAGGTGTTGTCGCTCGGCGAGGACGAGCGAAGACGATAGCACAAGAACCGCCTGCGCGTGCTTTCGGGCCATGGATGAGAAGGCGCCCTCGAGCTCCGCCCCGGTGCGCACCCCGACGATCTGCAGCTGTAGCCGGAGCGTTCGCCCTGCCTCCTCCACTGCCTTGAGTCGCGGGGGGTGGGAGGGGGTATATGGGTTCCAGAGGACGGCGACACGCTTGATCCTGGAATCGGTCGCTTTGAGAAGCTCGAGGCGCTTGGCCTCGGTGTCTTGGGAGTTTTCCGACAGACCGGTGATGTTCCCACCCGGCTTCGCGAGGCTCGCGACATGGCCCAAGCCTACTGGATCTGCATGCACGACGAAGACGATGGGGATTGAGGATGTCGCCTCTTTGGCGGGCTGCACGTAGATGGAGGCCCGAGCCACGATGAGGTCGACCTTGAGCCGAACCAAGTCGGCCGCGAGTTCTGGGAGCCGAGCGAACTTGCCCTCGGCCCAGCGATACTCGATCAGCATGTTCCCGCCCTCGATCCAGCCGCGCTCCCGCAGGCCGAGTCGCAACGCCTGCCACAGATCAGCTTCGGCCGGGTCTAAGGCTTTGTTCCCCAAGATACCGACGCGGTATACCTTACCCGCGGGCTGCGCGCCGACGGCGAGCGGCACGGTCAGCATCAGAAGGGCGACGATGGTGGTGAGGCTCGCGAATGTCGGTCTCATGATCATTTCTCTAGGCGCGCCACTGGTCCGCCCAACGCTCAGGCTGAGCGGCCGGCGAAGCCGGACCGCTCAAGCCTGTTGTTCGGCGTCAGTCGCGTAGTCCCAAGTGCGTGCTGAAGAACCTCATCGTCGCCGACCATGCATGTTGGCTTTGGACGCCCGTGAACCCGTGACCCGCTCCGGGCACCAGGACGAACTCGACTGGGCGATTGGCCGTTCGTAGCGCGTCTTGCATTTTCAGGCTTTGCTCGGTCGGAACACGTGTGTCGCTGTCTCCGTGGATGAGAAGAACCGGGGCCTGAATGTTGCCTGCAAAGTTCACCGGTGAGTTCTCATAGCCGGCTCCGCACGTTAGTTGAGTATAGTAGCGGCGAACGCTCTCATGGCTTGTCGTGGTCCTCAAGAGTGGAATGTCGGTCACGGCATAGACAGCAACAATTGCCTTGATTCGGCTGGTCCTAGCGCCAGACAGTAACGCAACCTGACCGCCCTGCGAGTTTCCCAGCACACCGATCCGGTCGGGATTGACGCCGGGGAGTCCGGCGAGCCAGTCAGCGGCCCTGACGATGTCGTTTGGTTGCTCCGATCCACAGTCGTCACGTCCGTCTGAAGGCGGCCATCCCCGCATAGAGAGCGCCAATGAGACGTACCCCTGTTCCGAAAGGCGTCGCGCCGTGCCCTCCACCCGCGAAGCGCGCCTGACACACGGTAGTCTCCCAGCCTGAAGTACGACGATCGCTGGGACCGCTGTGGCCTTATTGTCAGATCGGAAGAGGATGCCACCGAGCGTCACGCCTGAACCAGGCAGGTACACTTCATGCCGACCAGGACGGTTGACGGTCGCCACGTCGGTAAGTGTCACGGGCGACGCACATCCCACTAAGGCAAGAGCAAGTACCATCACGAATGACCGAAAGGTCGCTCGCATTGCCAACAAGTCCATTCGTCTCACTGCCATCATTGCTCGCCGTACGCCGAACGCTCCCGCTGAGCTGCGGCCCACAGGAGAAAACGCCAGGAATAACCCAAAAAGCCTGCGCTGTGGGCCGTCAGCTCCAGTGGGTTGTTAGGCCCCAGTTGGGGTAGGCAACGCACTTTCGGCTTCCGGTTTTGCGCTTGGTGCGATGCTGCGTGGCGATTAAGCTTTGACAAGCTCGCACGGGTTCAAAGCGGCAGTCGCCATCACG
>Ga0210378_10001257_pt1 | contig 13246 bp, 12 predicted proteins | sample PLM1_60_b1redo_FD_155465 | JGI IMG/M metagenome (GOLD analysis project Ga0210378, IMG submission 155465) | Groundwater sediment microbial communities from an aquifer in East River, Colorado, USA - PLM1_60_b1 redo | ecosystem: Environmental > Terrestrial > Soil > Riparian zone | place: USA: East...
GGCCGAGGCAGAACTGCAGTGTGCAGGCGAGGGTGGCCATGAGCGCCAGGCCCGCGGTCAGGCTGAGGCCTGGGACGAAGTCCCAGCGCACCAGTTGTGCGAACCCGAGAGCAGTCATCCAGGCCACGAGGTCGGCCGACGTTCGCAACGTCGAGCGCCGCCGCATCAGCCACCTCAGGAGCGACCGCATCGCAGGCTCCTCTCGCCATTCACCAGGACTCGTGCGGCGAAGGATTGCCGTGCGTGCTCTGGCCGGTTGCCAGCAGCGCGAGATCGGACTCGACCATCCGCGTGACGAGATCTTCAAAAGGGACCGTGGGTTCCCAGTCGAGTTGTTCCCGCGCCTTCTTCGCATCCGCGCACAGCAGGTTCACCTCGGCTGGCCGTACGAACGCCCGGTCGGTGACCACATGGTTCCGCCAGTCGAGGCCCGCCGCGGCGAATGCCAGCTCGACCAGTTCCTGAACCGAGTGCATGCGCCCCGTGCCGACCACGTAGTCCTCGGGCGCGTCCTGCTGGAGCATCAGATGCATGGCGCGCACATAGTCGGCGGCGTAACCCCAGTCGCGGCGGGCGTCAAGGTTGCCGAGCCGGAGTTGCCGGTCCATGCCCAACTTGATCCTGGCGGCGCTCAAGGTGATTTTGCGAGTGACGAACTCGGCACCGCGCCGCGGGGATTCGTGGTTGAAGAGGATTCCGGAGACCGCGTACATCCCGTAGGACTCGCGGTAGTTCTGGGTGATGAAGTGGCCGTATACCTTGGCTACGCCATACGGGCTGCGGGGATGGAACGGGGTTTGCTCGTTCTGTGTCGTCTCGGACACCTGGCCGAACATCTCCGACGACGACGCCTGGTAGAAGCGAATCTGCCCGCGCGGCGTGGCCTGCGAGGAGTTGATCCCGCTGACCACGCGGATGGCTTCCAGGATGCGCAGCACGCCCATCCCGGTCACCTCTGCGGTGACTTCTGCCTGCTGCCAGGAGAGTGGGACGTAGGAGATCGCGCCCAGGTTGTACACCTCGTCCGGCTGGACCTCCTGCACCGCCGCGATCAGGCTCGCCTGGTCGAGCAGGTCACCCTGGACGATGTGCACGTCGCTCAACAGCTGACGAAGGCGCGGCACCCGCGGGTTGGCCTGACCCCGGACGAGGCCCCACACGTCGTACCCCTGCTCGAGCAGATGCTTCGCCAGGTACTGGCCGTCCTGCCCGGTGATTCCTGTGATGAGCGAACGTCTGGTCAACCGAGTCTCCTGGTCCCCCGCGGTGGGTCTTGGCAACAGGCTCGGATCATACAGGGATATATTGGTCATACAGGTACTAATACGGCTAGAAAGGGTGGCGTGCCCGTGGATCTACGAGCCGGTCTTCGACTCCTCCGTGAGCGCTGGAAGGTGATCGTCGCCGTCGTGCTCCTCGCCACAGCGACCAGCGCTTTGCTGACCTTGCGGGCCACTCCGCAGTACGCGTCGCAGGTCACCCTGTTCGTCTCGGCCCATGGAGATGTTCGGGACGCGTCCTCGGCGTACCAGGGCAGCCTGCTGTCCCAGCAGAAGGTGAAGTCCTACACCGAGCTGCTGCGCGGCGAACGCGTCGCGCGAGCTGTTGTGCAGAAGCTGCGGCTGGACCTCACGGCCAAGCAGCTCGCGGGGAAGATCACCACCGGGGCGGTCCCGGACACGGTGCTGCTCACCGTCGCTGTCATTGATGCCTCGCCGGCCCGGGCCCAGCTCATCGCCGCCGCAGTGGCCGACGAGTTCGTCAAGCTCGTGCCTGTACTCGAAGGATCACCTGACGGTGAGCGGCCGGCAGTCACGGTGACCGTGGTGGAGCCAGCCGACCGTCCGTCGTCGCCGGTCTCCCCTCAGCCGGTCCGCAACCTCGCCGTGGCGCTCGCTCTCGGCCTGCTCGGTGGGGTCGGGCTCGCCGTGGCCAGGCAGTCGCTCGACACGACCATCAAGACGACCGAGCAGCTCCAGGAGGTGACCGGTGCACCCTCGCTGGGCGTCGTCGCCTTCGACTCCGCCGTACCGAAGCACCCGCTGATCGTCCACGACGGACCCTACGGGCGCCGCGTCGAGGCGTTCCGGAAGATCCGCACCAATTTCCAGTTCGTCGACGTGGATCAGTCGCACAAGGTCGTCCTGGTGACGAGTTCCGTGCCTGGGGAGGGCAAGACCACGACGGTATGCAACCTCGCCATCACCATAGCCGAGGCGGGCAAACGGGTACTGCTGATCGACGGCGACCTGCGCCGGTCCCGGGCGGCCAGCTACCTCGGCCTGCCACGCGGAGTCGGGCTGACCAGTGTGCTGGTCGGCAGGGCTCAACCCGACGACGCCATCCAGATCTGGGGGGACAACCTCTTCGCGGTGTTGGCGAGCGGCCCGATCCCGCCGAACCCGAGCGAGCTGCTCGGCTCCCGGCAGATGCACCACCTGGTCAAGGAGCTACGGGACCGTTACGACGTGGTGCTCGTGGACACGCCGCCGCTGCTGCCGGTCGCCGATGCGGCCGCGACCGCGGCGGCCTGCGACGGCGCGGTGGTCGTGGTCCGGCACGGCAAGACGCGGCGGGAACAGCTCCACAATGCCGTCTCAGCGTTGCGGACGGTCGAGGTCCCTATCCTCGGCACCGTGCTCAGCATGGCCCCAGCGCGTCGCCACCAGGCGTACTACTACGACTACGAGGGCTACGGGCCGATGGAACGTGAGAAGCCGGTCACCAACGCGCCCGTCTCGGCCGCGGTTCAGGCGCCGGGCCAGGACTCCGGCCGGGGGTGAACGCGTCGAGCGGAAACTCCGGTTCCGCGCCGAATCCGATGGCCAGCGACGCTCCAGGACCGTTTCGCATCCTCCACGTGTGCATCGGCAACCAGTGTCGCTCGGTTATCGCCGAACGGCTCACCCGGCGCGGAATGCACGTCCGCCTTGGCGATGGCGCGGCCTCGTTCCGCGTCGCGAGCGCCGGGACACGCGCGATCGAAGGCGGTCCGATGGACCCGCACACTGCCGAAGCTCTTCGCGCCCTCGGGGCGGAGACGGATGGTTTCGCCGCGCGACGGTTGAGCGTCCCGCTGCTGCGAGACGCCGACCTGATCCTCGCCGCGACCCGAGATGAGCGGGACGGCGTGGTGGCGATGCTGCCACAGGCGCTGCGGCGCGCGTTCACGCTGAAGGAGTTCGCGCGGCTGGCCGCCCCCTTGTGCCAGAGGGCCGACGGCGCCGCTCCTGACGTCATGCAGCACGCGCGGCGGGTCGTCGCCCAGGCGCTCACCCTGCGCGGTCGAGTGCCCTACGTGGACCCTGCCATGGACGACATTCCTGACCCGGCAAGGACCGCACCTGGGCTCGAGGCGTGCGCGTACGCCGTAGCGACGGCACTGGAAGGTGTGCTCGACGCGCTGCTCCGCCACCCGTCCGCAACTCCCGTCGCCGAGTAACCGCCGGCGGCTCGCGAGCTACGTCCTGTACCGGTTGAGCATTCGCTCCTTCGCATGGTCACGCGTGCGCCGAAGAACGGCCAGCAGGGCGTCGCGAACGGAGAGCTTGTCCCGGGCGTCGAACGTGATCAGCGGAGTGTCGTTGCTGATTGCCAGCGCCCACCGGACGTCGTCAAGGTCGTGGGCGAGCACGCCGTCGAAGCAGTTGATGGCCACGACATGTGGCAGGCCGATCTGTTCGAAGTAGTCGACGGCGGGGTAGCAGTCGTCGAGCCGCCGGGTATCCACGATGACCAGGGCGCCGAGCGCGCCGCGGGACAGGTCCTGCCACATGAAGCCGAAGCGGTCCTGACCCGGTGTTCCGAAGAGATACAGCTTGAGATCACGGTCGATCGTGATACAGCCGAAGTCCAGGGCCACGGTAGTCGTGGTTTTCGCCGGCACTTCTCCGATCCGATCGATCTGGGCCGCCACCGAGGTGATCGCCGCTTCGGTGCTCAACGGGGGGATCTCCGAGATGGCCGACACGGCCGTGGTCTTGCCAACCCCGAAGCCGCCCGAGATGACGATCTTCACTGGCGTAGGTGGCCGATGTTCGCGGCCGGTGGGCTCAACGTATGTCTTGAAGTCCACGGATCACCTTTTCGATCATGTCCAGGTCTTCGGGGAGCCCCGAGCTGGGCCGCCGGACGACGAGATAACCCGCAGCTGCCAGATCCGCGACCAGCACCCGCGCCACGCCGATGTGAAGCCGGAGCTTCGCGGCGACCTCAGCGACTGATACCGGCGTGGCGCAGAGCGTGACGATGTCGCGGTGCTCAAAGGCGAGGCGCTCTGCCGATGCCGCGTCGAGCTGGTTTGTCAGAACTTGCGCTTCTATCTCCAGCGTGTCGTCGATCGGCTCGGAGCGTCCGGCGGTGAGCAGGTAGGGCCGCAACGGCGAGACGTTCGGGTCGTCCCCGTCGTCAGCCTGCTGTGCCGGTCCGTCGCCGTGGCGGGCGAGGTACGGACGTATCGACGACGCGGATGGCGGCCCAATGCCGGAGCTCTCGTCGGTCATGGTGGTCAGTGCCCGAGGGTGTGCTGCAACTCCTGGATCAACATCGGGGTGAGCACGCCGCTGGTTCGATTGGCGAACAGCGCCATCTCGTACGCGACCGTGCCGAGACTCGCCTGCTTGGACGCCAGGACAGCCAGCGAGCATCCGATGCTGATGGTGCAGACGAGCATGTACCCGTCGGTCAGCTCGATCACGACCTTGTCGGGATCACCGAGCGGGTGACACTCTGAGGCCCCGACGGCCAGGCTGAGCATCGCCGAACTGATAGCCGCGAGGCGGTCCGCGTTGGATCGTTCGAGCGCCGGGGACGTCGCGATCAGGAGACCGTCGGAAGACACCGCGATGGCCCCGACAATCCCCGCAGTCTCGTGCGCAAAGCGGCTCACCAGCCAGTTGAAGCTCTGCGCGTCGGCGCTGACTCCTGCTGTGGGCGTGCTCATCCGTGGTTCTCCTTCGTTGGATCGTGGTCACCCTCGTCGCTGCCGGATCCAGGGCTGATCGCTGCGTCGGCCCGTGCCAAACCAGCCGCGTAGGCGTTGAAGACAGCACGGTCCAGTTCCGGGTTGCGGGCCGCGGGAGCGTCGTTGCAGGGCGCGGATTGGGCGGACGGCGTCTGCCGCAGGCTCGTCGCCAGGTGCGCGCCGGGGATCCGCCGGGCAAGCCCCCCGCGCTCTGAGGGCGTGCCGGCCGCCGGGGCGGGGGATGTCGGCATGCTGGGTGCTACCGGCAGGACGGACGGCGGAGCGGCTCGGGCGATAGCCGACTGGTAGTCATCCAGTGAGGCGCGCGTGGCCGCGGCGTCGTGCGCTGGCCGGGCCGCCATTGCCGGCTCGATCGGTCTCGATGTAGCGGGCGGAAGTTGGGTGCCCGGCAGGCGGCGGGTGAGGCCATTCCGGGCCGCCTCGGCGTCCAAGTCGGCCTCCGCACTCTCGTCCGCCGTGGTCCCGTTCACGGCTTCCGGCGCGAACCAGGAGAACGTGTCGTCGGGCAAAGCCTCGGGAATGACGATCGCGGATGTGGGGATCACCGGACGCTTTGCCTGCCCGGCAGGCGCGTCGTCGGGCAGGGCGGAAGCGGAACTGGCCGGCTCTTCCGGGGTTGTGATGAGCTCGGCCAGGGTCGATGGGATACCGACCTTCGCAGTGATCCCGCCGCCCGGCGTCGCGGCGAGCTCGACGGCGAGCCCGTGCCGCCGGCCGAGCCGGCCCACGACGAAGAGGCCGAGGACGCTGGTCGGGGCGATGTCGAGCCGCTCCCGCTCGACCATCCGGTGGTTCTCCTCGGCCAACCGGTCCGGCGCCATGCCGATACCGTGGTCGACGACGGTGACCTCGCACCCGCCGTCGGCGGCCAGCGCGACGTGAATGTCCACAGAGGAATCCGGCGGCGAGAACGAGGTGGCGTTCTCGAGCAGCTCCGCAAAGACGAGGACGAGGTCAGATAACAGCTGGGGCGCCACCGTGATGTCGGGGATTGCACCCATGCGGACCCGCTGGTAGTCCTCGATCTCAGCCAGCGCGGCCCGCAGGGCGGTGGCCAGCGGTGTCGGTGTGGCGACCCCGGCCTCGTCGCGAGCGCCGGCCACGACCAGGAGATTCTTCGCGTTGCGCCGTAGCCGGGTGGAGAGGTGGTCGAGCCGGTACAGCTTGGTGAGCAACTGGGTGTTCTGCTCGTCACGTTCGAGCTCGTCGATCACGACCAGCTGCCGACCAACGAGATTCTGCGTGCGCTGCGCCACGTTGGCGAAGATCAAGCTCACGTTGCGACGCGTGACGAGCTGGCGCTCGAGCAGCATCGCCGCCGTCGACTGGACGCGGTTGAACGCTGCGGCCAAGTCGCCGACCTCGTCGCCAGAGGCCACGTCGATGGCTGCGACCCGAGGCGGCTCCTCGTCAGCGTGTTCGGAGTCGGCGACCCGCAGCAGCTCGGCCTTGGCCACGTCGGCCACGGTGGCGGCCGCCAGGGTGAGCCGTTGCAGCGGCCGCGCGATCGACCGGCTGATCACGACCGCGAGGACCATGACGAGAAGGAACAGTACGGCGGTGCCGAGGCCGACCGTCCAGGCAGCGCTGCGGGCGTCGGTCGCACGCCCAGCCGCGGCATCAGCGATCTCGCGGGTCACCCGGTCCTGGACAAGCCGCCGCAGGGCAGACTGCGCATCCACACCGGCGAGCGCATCGGCGACGAACGCCCCGTTCCGCCGCGCGCCAGGTGTCGCCGACACGGTGTCGACCATCGCCTCGACGCTCCGCCCGGCTTCACCCTGGTCGACCTGGACCACGAGCCCGGCCTGCTCGACGTTGGCATGCTGGACGAACCGCACCGTGAACATCTGAGCCTGCGCCGACGAATCGGCCAGGAGCCGCAGCCCACCCTTGGGACTGACGGCCGCGGCGATCAGAGCCATGCCACGCAGCGCGCTCTCCTCGTTCGCGCGCAGCAGCGCGTCGAGCGCGGAGAGCTGCCTGGTGCCCTCGGCGTCGCTAGTGCGCTGGGAGACCAGCCGCAGCGCGTCGATGACGGCCCCGATCACCGCGTGGAAGGTTCGCGCGACGCTCTCCAGCGACACCCCCCGCGCCAGCGCGCCCTCGCGCAGCTCCGTCAGCGACTCCACCCGCGCCAACGCCTCCACCAGTTCATCGGAGGCGTCGGATCCGAGGGAGGCGCGCACGGACTCAGCGGTATCGCCGACGGCCTGCTGTTGGAGCAGCAGCTTGACGCCGTCGTCGGTGGGAGAGGCGAGGTAGCTGGCGGTGAGCAGGCGTTCCCGCTGCAATTCCCACACCAGGCCGCCGAGTTGCCGCGCGTTGTGGGCGGCGTCAGCCGTCGTCGCGGCTGATCGCGCGTCCTCGATCTGGCTGGAGACGAACGGAATCGCGACGAGGATGACGGCGGCCAAGGGCAGGACGAGCAGGAAGTTGAGCTTGCCCCGGACGCGGAGCCTATCGAGAATCATCCCGCTGCCGCCCCTGCCTGGTCGGCATCGCTACCCGGCCGACGTGTACGGGTTCTGGGCTGATCAGGTGCCGCGCCTCGACAACGCTCGCCGCGGGCTCGGCCTCGCTGGGACCAGTAGCGCTCGGTGTGAACCGTTCGCCCCGGTGGCCGATCTGTCCGGCTTCCTCGGACCCGCGTGCGCTGGGCGTGACCCGTCCGGGGAGGCGCAGCCAGGGCAGGATCACCGCGGCGAGCAGGGCCACTAGGGCGGCGAGCAGCGCGGCACGGCGTTGGCCGGCGATGTCCTCGCCGCGTTGTTCGAGGACGGAGTCGAATTGGTCCAGCACGGCGGAGTCGAGAGCGAGCGCTGTCTCGTGCACCCGGCGGTACGTGGCATCGACTTCGGCCGGCGCTCCGCGGCCCCAGGCGGCCAGCGCGGTCGACGCCTTCACCAGTGCGTCGACTGCGGCGACGAACTCGTCGAGTGGCTTGAGGATCGTGCGACTGAGCGTGTCGCTGGTGGTCGCGTCGCTGCCGGTGCGCAGTCCGAGGCTGATGGCCTCGGCCGCGCTGGCGACCCGGTCCTGCGCAACCGCGATCTGGGCAGCGGCGCCGGCGACCCGGGAGTTCGACCCGGCAGCGGCACCCTGAGCCAGTGCGCCGAGCTGGCCCGTGCTGACGATGACCTCCGGCATCCGGAGCAAGGCGGTGTCCATGAGGTGATAGGCGTCCAGCCCGGGATCTCCGACGATCTTTGAGGAATCGCCGATCTTGCGGAGAAGCCCATGGGTGAGGCCGATCGGCCCGGCGTACGCGTGCAGCGCCGGCTGCCCCTTCGCCTTCTGGCGGAGGGCGGCCTCGATCTGGCCGGGCAGCGGTGCCCAGCGTTCTCGGATCCCTAGCGGGTCGGTGGACTGCGGGTCGAGCTGGTCCACCTCCTGGACTGCCGCGCGCACCCCAGCGGCGTCGACGGCCGCGCCGCGAACCGCCGCGGCCTGGGCGGACGACAGACGCGCGAGCAGGATGGTGATCTTGTCGACGTACGCGACGCCGGTGCGTTCGGTGGCGACGAACCGTGCCGTGTCACCGGTTGAGGTCCACGACTGCCTGAACAGGTACCCGAGGGGAAGAAGCAGCGCGGCGACGAGCCCGAGCGCGACGAGTGTCCGCGCCTGGTGCCGTGGCCTCAGAGCGGCGGTCCGGTGCGTCGTGGGGTGGATGTTCACGATGGCCGTCCTCCTAGGAACACGATGGACTCCGGCCTCTCATCCGCCACTGCGGGCGAGGTGCCTGTGGTGCTGGGCCCGGACAAGGTCCTCGACCGAGGCACGGAGGGCGAGGAACTCGGGCGTGCGTTTGACCGCGAGCGCGCGGTCCTCTGGCAGCGGAACCGGGATCTCGGTGGCCACCCGCCCGGGGTCGCAGGCGAGCACGACGATCCGCTGGCCGAGGAACGCGGCCTCTTCAACGTCGTGCGTGACCATGAGGACCGTGGTACCGGTGTCCTGCCACACCCGCCGGACCAGAACCTGCATGTCCTCTTTGGTCTGCACGTCGAGGGCGCCGAACGGCTCGTCGAGCAGGAGGACGTCGGGCTCGCAGGCGAGAGCGCGGGCGATCGCGACGCGCTGCTGCTGGCCCCCGGAGAGTTGCCGCGGTAGTGACGTGCGAAGGGCGGCGAGGCCGGTCTCCTCGAGGTACCACTCGATCCGCCGCGCCCGCTCCGGTTTGGGCAGGGGCAGAAGTTCCAGCCCGAAGCCGACGTTCTCTTCTACCGTGCGCCACGGGTAGAGCGACCCGGTCTGGAACACGAGGCCGCGATCCGGCCCCGGCCGCGTCACCGGCCGGCCGTCCAGGGTGATCTGGCCAGCGGTAGGTCTCATCAGCCCGGCGATCAGCGACAGTAGTGTCGACTTGCCCGAGCCGCTGGCGCCGACCACGCAGACGAACTCGCCTGCCGAGGTCTGCAGGTCGACGCCGTCGAGGGCGCGCAGGGTGCCGCGGCGAACCCGGAAGTCCTTGGCAACGCCCTTGAGCTCGAGTACGCCCGTCACGCCCACCGCCCCACCCTGTCGCGCAGCAGCCGGAGCGTGAGGTCGATGGCCAGGCCGACTACGCCGATGACCACGAGTACCGCGAAGATCTTGTCGGTCTGCAGGAAGCGTTGCGCTCGCACGATCCGGTAGCCGAGCCCGGCCGTCGCGGCGATGAGCTCGGCCACGACCACGAAGTTCCAGGCCGCCGCGGCATTCACCCGGATCGCGTCGATCATGCCCGGCAGGGCGTGCGGCACGATCACCTTGCGCAGCACTTCGCCCCTGCGCGCGCCGAGGGTGTACGACACGTCGATGAGCGCGACCGGTACGCCCCGGACCACGTCGGCCGTCATCAGCGTGTTGAAGAAGACCGTGCCTATGAACAGGATGGCCACTTTGGACGGTTCGCCGAGCCCGAGCCAGATGATAAGCAGCGGGATGAACGCGCTCGCGGGTAGGTAGCGCAGCACCCCGATCACGGGTTCGAGTGCGGCCTGGCCGGCGCGGAAGGTACCCATGACGATGCCGAGCGGCACCGATACCAGCACCGCGAGCCCGAACCCGAGCAGTACCCGCTGCACGGTCGCCCAGAGATCGGCAAACAGCTCGCCGGTCCGAGCCATCTCGAGGCCCGCGGACCACACGGCGGCTGGTGACGGCAGGAACGTCTCCGAGACGGCGCCGCTCGCGGCGAGGGCAACCCACGCCGTGAGCGGGACGGCCAGCGAGAGGCCGGTGAGGGTCCACCGGCTCCGCCGCGGGATCGGCGCGCGGATGGCGAGCAGGGACGGTGCCCACCGCGGCTGGGCGCGTTGCGGCAGCGGCGGCCACGCCGGGCGCTCAAGTCCTGCGGCGGGCGCGGCGGCCGAGCCGCGACGGGCGCCGGTAGCGCCCATCGCGGCCATGGTGTTCACTCGGGCACCGCCTTGACGAACTGCTCGTCGAGAAGACCGTCCAGATCGGGCCGGGTGTCGACGAGCTTCGTACTCACCAGGAAGTCCGCGATCTGATTCGCCTGGTAGTTGAGGTGGGCCGGCGTCGTGCCCGGGGTGAACGCGTCGAGGTTCTGCTGGCGGGTGAAGATCGTCGTGCCGGCGTCGTAGGTCATGTACTCGGTGGCGCTGACCCCGCCCCGCTTGGCCATGATCGTGGTTGCGGCGTCCTTGTTGTCCTTGATCCACCGCAGGGTGTCGAACCAGGTGTTCACCAGCGCCTGAACGTCCTTGGGCCGATCCTTGACCAGGTCGGACGTGACGGCGAGGTGGTCAGGGATGGCGCCGGGAAACTCAGCGGAGGTGGTGATCGCCCGGCTGCCAGGCCGCTTGAGCGCCTCGGAGGTGAACGGCGCGAACACGCCGACCGCGTCCACCTTCCCCGCGACGAAGGCCGCCGCGGCAGCGTCGGTGAGCATCGGCGTCAGCTTGATGTCCGTCTCTTTGAGGCCCGCTTCCTCCAGCGCGAGCAGCAGCAGGTAGTGGTCGACCGTGCCCTGCTCGACGGCGACCTTCTTGCCCTTGAGATCGGCGACGCTGGTGATGCCCGGGCCGGCGATGATCTTGTCGTTGCCGGTTGAGTTGTCGTTGACCAGGACGATCGTCTGCGTCGCGCCGCCGCTCACGGAGGCGAGCGTGTCGTTGAGGGTCTGGCTGTTCGCGTCGATGGCGCCGGTGGCCAACGCGTTCAGGCTGTCGGTGTAGCTGTCGAAGTACTTCAGCTTCACCTCGACACCGTTCTTCTTGAACAGCCCCTGTTCCTGCGCGACCTGCCAGGGGAACCATCCCGGCCAAGCGCTGAAGCCGATGGTGATCTTGCTGGTTGTGGAACTATCGGCCGCAGTGCAGGCGGCAGTCGTGCTGACCGTGGCGACGAGCGCGACGGTGCACGCCACCGCTGCTAGCACTCGGGCGAGTGGGCGAGAACTCAAGGCGAACTCCTGAAGAGGGGGACCGGACTTAGGTGGCGCTGCGACGGCGGGGCAGGTGGCCTGCGCGGACCAGGCAGCCGAGCGTGTCGCAGATGACGCGGGTAGCGATGAGAGAGGTGATCTCGGCGTTGTCGTACGGCGGGGAACACTCGACGACTTCGATGCCGGCGAGCGGGCGCTCCGCCACGAGCTGGATGAACTTGAGCACCTCGCGGGGGAGGAAACCGCCGGGTTCCGGCCAACCGGTGCCCGGCACGAACGCGGCGTCGAGGCAGTCCACGTCGAACGAGAGCCAGACCGCCTCCGCGCCGTCCCAAGCCACCTCCAGCGCCCTGGCGGCGGCGGCCTCGATGCCCATCTCGACGCAGTCGGTGACGGTCATGATTGTCGTGCCGCGTTCCCGGCCGACCTTCACGCCCGGGCGGGGTGCCTGCCAACCGCCGATGCCGATCTGCACCAGGTTCTTCGGCGGCACGTTCGGGAGGTCGGTGGCGTGGAACCAGGGCGTGGTGTGCATGCGCTCGTCGAGGTCGGTCTCCTGGGTGTCGACGTGCCGATCGAAATGGATGATGCCGAGGTTGCCGTCCAAGTGCTCGGCGACGCCGCGCACAGTCGGGTAGCCGATCGAGTGGTCTCCGCCGAGCACGACCGGAAAGGCGCCCGAGGAGTAGACGTGGCTGACGGCCTTGGAGATCTGGTCGAACGTCTTCTCGATGTTCGCCGGGATCGTGAACACGTCGCCGAGGTCCGCGATGGTGATCGACTCACGCAGGTCCACGCCGAGCTCGAAGCTGTACGGGCCGTACAACGCGGAGATCTTGCGGATGCCCTGCGGGCCGAACCTGGTGCCGGAACGGTAGGTGGTGCCGCCGTCGAACGGGGCGCCGAGCACGGCTACGTCGTACTCGCCACACCGGCGCACATCCTCGAGGTACGGCGCCTTGAGGAACGTGTTGATGCCGGCGAAATGCGGCAGCTCGCCGCGCGAGAACGTGGGGATGCGCCGGTCCACGATCGACTCTGCCCCCGGCAGCCCCAACTCCAGGCCCCGCGCGACCTCCCGTTCCCAGGCGGTGGTGGGCAGTTCGGCCTCGCGTGCGACCGCGTACCGGGCCTCGGGGCCGTAGTGGGCATGTAGGTCGGCGTCACGGGCGTCCGGCACTGGGCGCACCTCCATTTGCGTCTCGCCGACCGTTACTGGCGCTGTCTTGCCGGCCAGTGACTGGGTCCGAATGTTTCGTGGGCCGTCTAGCCAGCGAGCGGCCAGGCGATAGAAAGACGGGTTCGTTCGGACAAAGTCGCCCCATACATCCCCTAAGAGTCGTCTCTTGGGCCGAATGAGCGTTTAGGCACGCCCCATTGCGTGAAGTCCCGGGTGAGTATAGGAGGTCCCCTGTGCCATTGCGACACCGCACCGGTTGAGATTCCGTGAGTTCTGAAAGTCAGACTCTCAGTTATTGCCGGCACCGCCGAGACGCCGCACAAAGCGGCCCTAAGTGCCACATCGGGTCCGTCGAAGCTATGCGGGGAGTGATGTGCTGAAGGCTCTGGTAGAACCTGGGTCAGCTCGTATCCCCCGAATGTTTCAGTTATGTTTCGTGGCTTGATGTTGGCGGGTTCTCGCCGTTCCGGCCAGCGGAAACCGCAGCGCATAGTGATGGTCATCCAGCTCTGCCGCGGTGCCGGCGGCACGCCTGACCTGCGCTGTTACGGGTCTGTGAAACCCCGCCGCGGCCCGGATTGGCGGTTCTGCGCTGAGAAGTCGGCCGCAGGACAGGTCAATTCGTTCACCGGTTTACGGCGTTCAGACGCGGCCACTCCGGGGCCCTCGAACCGATTCGGCATTC
>Ga0210378_10001258_pt1 | contig 13239 bp, 17 predicted proteins | sample PLM1_60_b1redo_FD_155465 | JGI IMG/M metagenome (GOLD analysis project Ga0210378, IMG submission 155465) | Groundwater sediment microbial communities from an aquifer in East River, Colorado, USA - PLM1_60_b1 redo | ecosystem: Environmental > Terrestrial > Soil > Riparian zone | place: USA: East...
GTCCGGGAACGTCGCCGGCGAGACCGGCGGCCGGTGGGCGGGGGCCCGGCCGTCGGCGTAGCGGTGCGCAGCACCCGGGTCGTACGCCAGCTCGCCGCCGTCGTACGCGGCCTCGACCCTCGGGTCCCCGTACGGCGGGTTGGGCGGGTTGGGCGGGCCGGCCGGCACGGCCGGCCCTGGTACCGGCGGAGAGGCCGCCGTGCCGTTGTCACTCACTGGCGGCCTCCCGCTGCTCTTCCGTCTCCGGTCCTGGCGGCCTCAGGCCCAAGGGTCCCTCCGATGGGCCCGCCATCGGACATGCCCTAACCGACCTCGAAGCGCGCGAACCGGGTCACGGTAACGCCCGCGTCCTGCAGCAGTTGACGCACGGTCCGCTTGCTGTCCTGCACGGACGACTGCTCGGTCAGCACGGCGTCCTTGAAGTAGCCGTTCAGCCGGCCCTCGACGATCCGCTGCAGGGCCGCCTCCGGCTTGCCCTCCTCGCGGGCGGTCGCCTCGGCGATCCGGCGCTCGTTGTCCACCACGTCGGCCGGGACCTCGTCGCGCGTCACGTACTGCGGGCGCATCGCGGCGACCTGCATGGCCGCGCCGCGGGCGGCGGCGAGGTCGTCGCCGGTGAACTCGACCAGCACGCCGACCTGCGGCGGGAGGTCCGGGTTGCGGCGGTGCAGGTACGTCGCGACGGTCCCGTCGAAGACGGTCAGCCGGCTGAGCTCGAGCTTCTCGCCGACCGCGCCGGCGACCGACTCGATGTTCTCCCGGACGGTCTTGCCGTCGGCCAGCTTCTCGTCCAGCAGGGTCTCGACGTCGGCCGGCTTGACCGCGGCGGCGTGCGCCACGATGTCGGTGGCCAGCTGCTGGAACTGCTCGTTCTTCGCCACGAAGTCGGTCTCGCAGGACAGCTGGATCATCGCGCCCTCCGCGGCGGCGACCAGGCCGTTGGTCGCCTCCCGGGTCGCGTCCCGCTTGCTGACCTTGGCGCCGGCCTTGATCCGGAGCGCCTCGATCGCCTTGTCGAAGTCGCCGTCCGCCTCGGTGAGGGCGTTCTTGCTGTCCATCATGCCCGCGCCGGTGAGGTCGCGGAGCTTCTTCACGTCCGCTGCGCTGATGTTCGCCATCGCTCGCTCTCTGCTTCTCTCGTCTCGTCGTCTCGTCGTCTCGTCGTACCCGGCTCGGCCGCCGCACCTCGTGCCGCTCCGATGCCGGCGCTCGCGCCGGTCCCCGGCCCCGCTGCCCGCGGCGTGTCGCCCCTTGCGCCGGCGTCCCCGGCCCGGCTTCCCGCGGGGACCATGCCGCCCGTCCGGCTGGCCCCCGGTCCGGCTGGCCCCCGGTCCGGCTGGCCCGCCCGGGCCGGATGGCCCGGTCGGCTGGTGCTCGTCCGCCGGTCCTCGTCCGGCTAGCCCCCCGTCCGGCTGGCCCGCCCGACCGGGCTGCTCCGGTCCGGCTGGCCCCGGTCCGGCTGGCTCCGGTCCGGCTGGCCCCGGTCCGGCTGGCCGGCCGACCGGCCGACCTGCCCTCCGGCCGCCCGGGGACCGGCGCTGCGGTGCCGGCGGGCCGGGCTGCCGTGGGCGACCGAGCCGCGGGGGTGGCCCGGTCCCGGGGCCGGTCAGGAGGTCGGGCTGCTCTCCGTGCTCGCCGCGGCAGCCGTCCCGTTCTGCGAGGCACCGGCGGTGGCCGCCTGCCGGTCGCTGGTGAGCAGCTCGCGCTCCCACTCGGCCAGCGGCTCGTCGGTGCCGAGCTGCCCGGTCGGCTCCGGCTTGTCGGTGCCGTCGCTCTCCCGGCCGGCGTTGGCCGTCGCCGAGGCGCGGCTCATCAGGCCCTCGGCCACCGCGTCGGCGACCACCCGGGTCAGCAGGGCGGCGCTGCGGATCGCGTCGTCGTTGCCCGGGATCTTGTAGTCGACCTCGTCCGGGTCGCAGTTGGTGTCCAGGATCGCGACCACCGGGATGCCCAGCTTGCGGGCCTCGCCGACCGCGATGTGCTCCTTCTTGGTGTCGATCACCCAGATGGCGCTCGGCACCCGGGCCATGTCCCGGATCCCGCCCAGCGTGCGCTCCAGCTTGTCCTTCTCCCGGGAGAGGATCAGCTGCTCCTTCTTGGTCAACGCCGCGTGGCTGCCGGTCTGCTCCATGACCTCCAGCTCCTTCAGCCGCTGGAGTCGCTTGTAGACGGTGGAGAAGTTGGTGAGCATCCCGCCCAGCCAGCGCTGGTTGACGTACGGCATGCCGACCCGCTGCGCCTGCTCGGCGACGACCTCCTGGGCCTGCTTCTTGGTGCCGACGAACAGGATCGTGCCACCGTGCGCGACGGTCTCCTTGACGAACTCGTACGCGCGGTCGATGTAGGTCAGCGTCTGCTGCAGGTCGATGATGTAGATGCCGTTGCGCTCGCTGAAGATGAAGCGCTTCATCTTCGGGTTCCACCGGCGGGTCTGGTGTCCGAAGTGGACACCGCTGTCGAGCAGCTGCTTCATCGTGACGACGGCCATGCCTCGTCGCTCCGTCCGTTGTCGCCGTGCCGCTGGTGCCCGGCGTTGCCTCGGTTGTCGCGGCGGACCGGGTGGCCGCCGCCCTGGTGTCCGGTGTCGCGGCCTCTGCTGTGCCCGTCCGGCAGCGCCGGGCGGGACCGAGGGGGCCGCCACCTCCACCGCGGATGGAGGAGGACACGCGAAGTCGACCCGCCTGGACGGGCCGCACCGGACAGTGTACGGCGGCCGGCGGTCCCGGTGCCAACCGCCGTCCACAGGCTCGATCGCCGTCCACAGATCTGCTCGCGGGGGTGCTCCTCAGCCCCGCCGGCGGCCACCGTGCCGGCCATGACCCACCGCCGCTCCGCGCCGCGCCGACCCCGGCAGCCCGCCCGCGGGGACCGTGCCCGCCCGGGCGCCATTGCAGGAAGCGATGATCATGTCCTGGTGCAATGGGCTCCATGCGAGCACCGTCCGCCCGACCCCGAGCCCGGCGGCTCCCCGCACCGCTGCACCGCCACGGCCGGGCGTGCTCTCCGGCTAGTGTCGGCCGCCGGCCTCGCGCTGCTCGCCTGGTGGACGGTCGCCGCGCCGGCCGCCGCTGGCCCCCTTCCGGCTCGCCCCCTGCCGGCGGCGGCCGCGAGGGCCGGCGCCGGGCCGGTCGGTGGCATGTGGGCGGCACCGGTGGCGGCGATTCAGGCCCCGGCGATGCAGGCCCCGGCGGGTGGGCCCTGGGGATGGCCGCTGGCCGGACGGCCGCCGGTCCTGCGGGCCTTCGACCCACCGGCGAACCCGTACGGCCCCGGCCACCGCGGCGTCGACCTCGGCGGCGCGCCCGGCGACCCGGTGCTCTCCGCCGGCCCCGGCGTCGTCGCCTTCGCCGGCGTGCTCGCCGGTCGCGGTGTCGTCTCCGTGCGGCACGCCGGCGGCCTGCGCACGACGTACGAACCGCTCGCGGTGACGACCCGAGTCGGAGCCGCGGTGTCCCGCGGGACGGTGCTCGGCCGCCTGCTGGCCGGTCACGCCGGCTGCCCCTGGCCGGCGTGCCTGCACTGGGGCCTGCGCCGGGGCGAGGTCTACCTCGACCCGCTCTCGCTGATCCGCCGCGGTCCCGTCCGCCTGCTCCCCTTGCACCATGCGCCCGGTGCCGGCGAAGGCCCGGCGGTCGCCGCCGCCGAGACCGGCGACCCGGCCCTCCCGGCCGGCCCGGCCCTCCCGGCCGACCCGGCCGGCCCGGCCGACCCGGCCGGCCCGGCCCCGAATCTCGCAGTCGCCGGCGCCGGTCTCGCCAGCGCCGTCGCCGCCGCCGGTGCCACCCGCCCACGCCGACCCACCGGCCCCTCGCGACCGCCCTGACCCCGCGGTAGGGGGGCTGCGCCCGCCTCCCCCGGCCGACGACCGGCACGTCCCGCTCAGGCGCGGGGGTGGGCCTGCCGGTAGGCGGCCCGCAGCCGCTCCACCGACACGTGCGTGTAGATCTGGGTGGTGGCGAGGCTGGCGTGGCCGAGGATCTCCTGCACGCTGCGGAGGTCGGCACCGCCTTCGAGCAGGTGGGTCGCCGCGGTGTGCCGCAACCCGTGCGGTCCGAGGTCCGGGGCGCCGGGCAGCTCGGCGAGGTGCTCGTGCACCAGCCGGCGGACCGTCCGGGGGTCGACCCGCCGCCCCCGGGCGCCGAGCAGCAGCGCGGGTCCGCTGCCCGGCCCGGCCAGGGCCGGCCGACCGCGCCGCAGCCACGCGTCCAGCGCCCGCTCTGCCGGCACGCCGTACGGAACCGTCCGTTCCTTGTCGCCCTTGCCGATCACCCGGACCACCCGGCGGTCCCGGTCGACGTCGTCCACGTCCAGGCCGACCAGCTCGCCGACCCGGATGCCGGTCGCGTAGAGCAACTCCAGGACGAGCCGGTCGCGGAGGCCCAGCGGGCTGCCGTCGGCGCCGGGCCGGTCGACCAGAGCGAGCGCTTCGTCCGTGTGGAGCACGGGCGGCAGGGTCCGGTGCGGGCGGGGGCTGGCGAGCCGCGCGCCCGGGTCCGACTCGATCAGCCCCGCGCGGTGGGCGAAGGCGGTGAACGTGCGCGCCGCGGCGGCGCGGCGGGCGAGCGTGGCGCGGGCCGAGCCGGTGCTCCGCAGCCGGGCGAGCCAGCTCCGCAGCGCGCGCACGTCCAGGCCGGCAAGGTCGGCCCGACCCATCCGGGCCATGTGGTCGAGCAGGCCGACCACGTCCACGACGTACGCCCGCACCGAGTGCGCCGACAGGCCCCGCTCCAGGGTCAGGTGCCGCTCGAAACGGTCCACCGCGGCGGCGAGCGCGGCCGGCAGCCCGGCCCGCCGCGCCGCCGTCGACACCCGCCCGGCCGCAGCCTCCGACGCCCGCCCCGCACCCGGGGTCGACACCTGCGCCGCCGTTGCCTCACTCGCCGGGACAGCGGACGGCGGCACACCGTCATACACCTCGTGGTGGTTCGCGGTGTCGTCGGCGGGACGGGCCGGGTCGGGAACCACCGCACGACCGTGCGCCCAGGGCCGGCGCCGGTCAAGGAGGACGCGCCGCCGGCGGGCTCCGGAACGGGCGCATGGGCTCCCCCGGCGACCCGGCAGGCACGGCCGGGACGACGGCCAGCACCACGGCCTGGCCGGCGGTCATGGCCGGTCCCGGCCGGAACCGCGGGCGGCCGCCGTCAGCGCCCACCCGGCCGGGGTGGCCTCGACCAGGCCGCGCAGCTGCAGGCCGGGCAGGCAGCGGAGCACGTCCAGCGGTGGCACGCCGGCCGCGACGGCGATCAGGTCCGGTGACACCGCGCCGGCGGCCGGCAGCCCGTCGAGCACCTGCCGGGCGAGCGGCTCCAGCCCGTCCCTCGGCGTCGGCGCCGCCTGCCGCTCCGGCGCCAGGTCGTCGCCGATGGCGCCCACCAGCTCGATCACCTCGGCGGCGCGGGTCACCAGCTGCACCTCCGGGCAGCGGCGCAGGAAGTCGTGCACGCCCGCCGACTCGGCCGAGGTGACCGGCCCCGGCACCGCCATGACGGCTCGCCCGGCCCGCAGCGCCTGTCGGCCGGTGGCGAGCGCGCCGCTGCGTACGCCGGCCTCGACCACCACCGTGCCGGCGGACAGCGCCGCGATCAGCCGGTTGCGCACCAGGAACCGGTGCCGCTGCGGCAGCGCGTCCGGCGGCCACTCGCTGACGAGCAACCCGTCCCGGGCGATGCGGGTGAACAGCGCCGAGTGCCCGCGCGGGTACGGCTCGCGCAGCCCGCCCGCCACGACGGCGACCGTCAGGCCTCCGGCGGCGAGGGCGCCCCGGTGCGCGGCGCCGTCGATCCCGAATGCGCCCCCGGACACCACGGTCCAGCCCCGGCCGGCCAGCCCGTACGCGACGTCGGCCGCGACGTGCTCGCCGTACGGCGTCGCGGCCCGCGAGCCCACCACAGCGACCGCGCGGGCCAACGCCTCGTGCACGCGCGGACTACCGCGCACCCACAGGGCCAGCGGCGGAGCCAGCTCGACCCGCTGCTCGTCCCGCCGGGCCGAACCGTCCCCCGCGGGCCGGCCGCCCGCGGACCGCTCGCGGGCGAAGGCGATCTCCATGGCCCGCAGCGCATCGTCCGGCCACTCGGAGTCTTCCGGCGTCACCAGCCGCGCACCGAGCCGGCCCGCCTCGGCCAGGTCCTCGGCGGCGAGGTCCTCCCGCCGCCGCGCCTCCGCCAGCTCGGCCGCCCGGCCCGGCGCCTCACCCGCCCGCAGCCGCCGCGCCGCCTCGACCGGACCGACCGCGGTGACCAGGTCGTGAATCGCGCCCCGGCCCGGCTCCACCGCCCGGCTCAGCCACGCCCGCGCCAGCCGCACCTCTCCCGCCGACGGCTTGCTCATGCCGCCACCCATCGGCTGCGCAGGTGGACCGCCTCGTCCACGTCGGTCGAGCTCGGCCGGTCCCGACCGCCCAGGTCCGCGATCGACCACGCGAGGCGCAGCACGCGGTCGTAGCCCCGGGCGCTCAACTCGCCCCGGTCCAGCGACAGGTCGGCACCGGAGGTCACCGAGGCCGGCAGTCGCCACCGGGTGCGCAGCTGCGGCCCGGGCACCTCGGCGTTGATCCGCCAGCCGGTGCCGCGCAGCCGCCCGGCCGCCGCACCCCGCGCCGCGGCGACCCGCGCCGCGACCGCCGCCGACGGCTCCGGGACGGCGAGACCGTCCAACAGGTGGGCCGGGGTGACCGGCTGCAGCCACACCTGCAGGTCGACGCGGTCGAGCAGTGGCCCGGAGATCCGGCTGAAGTAGCGCCGCTTGGCCAGCGAGCTGCACCGGCAGTCCGCCTCGCCCGCCGGCGCCGCACACGGGCACGGGTTGGCGGCGAGCACCAGCTGGAAGCGCGCCGGGAACCGGGCCACCCCGCCGGACCGCGCGATCGCGACCTCGCCGCTCTCGAGCGGCTGCCGCAGCGCGTCCAGCACGCCGGACTGGAACTCCGGTGCCTCGTCCAGGAAGAGCACGCCCCGGTGGGACAGCGACACCGCGCCGGGGCGGGCCAGCGTCGAACCGCCGCCGACCAGCGCCGCGGTGCTCGCCGTGTGGTGGGGCGCCTGGTACGGCGGGCGGCGGACCAGTGGCGTGTCGGCCGGCAGCAGCCCGGCGACCGAGTGGACCGCGCTCACCTCCAGTGCCTCGTCCACCCCGAGCGGCGGCAGCACCCCGGGCAGCCGCTCGGCCAGCATGGTCTTGCCGGAGCCGGGCGGCCCGGCGAAGAGCAGGTGGTGCCCGCCGGCGGCGGCCACCTCCACCGCCCGCCGGCCCACCGCCTGGCCGACCACGTCCCGCAGGTCCGGCGGCGGTGGCTCCCGCCGGCGCCGCGCCCGTGGCCGCGTCACGGTCCGCTCCGGCTCGCCGCGCAGGAAGCCGAGCAGGTCGGCCAGCTCGTCCACCCCGCGCACGTCCAGCCGCGGCACGAGCGACGCCTCCGCCAGGTTCGCCGCCGGCACCAACACCCGCCGCAGCCCCGACCGGGCCGCCGCCACCACCGCGGGCAGCACGCCCCGGGTCGAGCGCAGCCGACCGTCCAGCCCGAGCTCGCCGAGCAGCACCACGTCCGCCAGCGGCTCGACCGGCACCGCGCCGGACGCCGCGAGCACCGCCACCGCCAGCGCGACGTCGAACATCGAGCCCCGCTTCGGCAGCGTCGCGGGCAGCAGGGCGAGCGTCATCCGCCGCACCGGCCAGGTCTCGCCGGAGTTGACGATCGCGGCCCGGATCCGGTCCCGCGCCTCCTGCAGCGCCGCGTCCGGCAGCCCGATCATCGTCACCCCGGGCAGGCCGTCGGCCAGGTCGGCCTGGATCTCGACGAGCTGCCCCTCGACGCCCACCACCGCCACGGACGTCGTCCGGGCCAGGGCCATCAGAAGGCCCCGCGCAGGTGCCGCACCACTGGGTCGCCGTCGCGGCGGCGGACCACGGTCACCACGTCGAAGCGTAGGTCGCGCCAGCCCAGGCCGTTCGCGGCGAGCCAGCGCAGCGCCAGTCGCCGCAGCCGGGCCGCCTTGGCCCCGACCACCGCCTCCGCCGGGTCGCCGAATCCCGCGCCGGACCGGGTCTTCACCTCGCAGACGACGAGCGTGTCTCCGTCCGCGGCGACGATGTCGATCTCGCCCTCGGCGCACCGCCAGTTGCGGTCGAGGATCTCGAGGCCGGCCGCCTCCAGGTGTCGCGCCGCGAGCTGCTCACCGAACCGTCCGACCGCGCCCTTGACCCGTCCCACCGAGTCCTCCCCTCGTCAGCGACGAGCCTCGCGAGGGGGCCGACAGTGGCGAAAGGGGTGGGAAAGATCTGTGGACGACCGGTTCGACTGTGGAGGACCGATTTGACGCCGATCTAGCAGATCCGCTAAGCGGGATCGTCAGGGGAGGGCGTACGGACGCCCCGGCTCAGGACTGGCCCGGCACCTCGAGGTCGGGCTTCTCCAGCTCCTCGACGTTGACGTCCTTGAACGTCACCACCCGCACGTTCTTGACGAAGCGGGCCGGCCGGTACATGTCCCAGACCCAGGCGTCGCTCATCCGCAGCTCGAAGTAGACCTCGCCGTCGGCGTTGCGGACCTGCAGGTCGACCGCGTTGGCCAGGTAGAACCGGCGCTCGGTCTCGACCACGTAGGAGAACTGCCGCACGATGTCCCGGTACTCCCGGTACAGCTGCAGCTCCATGTCGGTCTCGTACTTCTCGAGATCCTCAGCGCTCATGCCCGCTCCTCGGCCGGCCGGGCAGGCGCGAGCGCCGGCCCGGCAGCCCTCCTCGCTCCCCGCTCGCGCTGCGAGCCCTCGCGCTCACTCAGTGCCCGCTCCTCGGCCAGCCCGGCAGGCGCAAGCGCCAGCCGAGCCGCCCTCCTCGCTCCCCGCTCGCGCTGCGAGCCCTCGCGCTCACTCAGTGCCCGCTCCTCGGCCAGCCCGGCAGGCGCAAGCGCCAGCCGAGCCGCCCTCCTCGCTCCCCGCTCGCGCTGCGAGCCCTCGCGCTCACTCATGCCGTGACGCCTTCCACGCTCACATCCTCCCGCACCGACGTCACCAGCACCGCGCGACCCCCGACCCGCCGGACGTTGACGTACGAGAAGCGGTGCTCGGGGCAGGGGCCGTGCCGGGTCAGCGCGGACGCGTGCCCCGGGGTGACGTAGCCCTTGTGGGTCGCGAAGTCGTACTCGGGCCACCGCTCGTGCAGGCCCACCATGATCCGGTCCCGGGTCACCTTGGCGATCACCGACGCGGCCGCGATGCAGGCCACCGTCGCGTCGCCCTTCGGCACCGCCAGCGCCGGGACGGTCAGGCCGCGGACCGGGAAGCCGTCGGTCAGCGCGTACGCCGGCTCGGGGTCCAGCCGGGCCAGCGCCCGCCGCATCCCTTCCAGGTTGGTGACGTGCAGCCCGCGCCGGTCCACCTCCGGCGCCGGGATGACCACCACCGACCAGGCCACCGCCCGCCGAACGACCTCGCCGTACACCTCCTCGCGCACGGCCGGCTGCAGCAGCTTGGAGTCGTTCAGGCCGGGGACCTGACCGCGCCGGCCGTCCGGGAGCACGCAGGCCGCCACCACCAGCGGCCCCGCGCACGCCCCGCGCCCGGCCTCGTCGGCCCCCGCGACGAGCGGGAAGCCGCGGCGGCGCAGCGCACCCTCGCAGGCCCACAGCCCGGCGTCGCGCCGGACCACCGCCCGCGCCGGGCGGAGTGCGGAAAGGGAGTCGGTCATGGCGTCAGGAAGGGTACGACCGCTCAGCTCCACACGGTGAACCCGGCGTCGATCCGCTCGCCGGCCAGCAGCCGGGGCAGGTCCAGCGGCAGCGTCGCCGGGAAGTAGCGGCCGCGGCCGGCCAGCACATCGTCCACCGGCAGCCAGCAAACCTCGAGGAAGCTGAGCTGCTCCTCCGGGTACCAGCAGGTCGGCTGCCGGCGCAGCGGCCCGCGCACCCGGGCGACGTGCAGCACCATCTCGGCCCAGTGCCGGCGGCCCAGCCAGGTGTACGTCGTCTCGCCGCGCCAGCAGACCTCCTGGACGCACCCGGCCGGCACCACGTACCCGGTCTCCTCCGCGGTCTCCCGGACCGCCGCCGTGACCGTGTCCTCGCCCCGCTCGACCCCACCGCCGGGGATCTCCCACCACTCGCCCGCGGCCCGGTCGTGCGGGTCGAAGGCCCGCATCATCAGCAAGGCGGAGTCCTGCACCACCAGCAGCCGGGCGGACAGCCGCCACGGCCGTGGCGGCGGGTCGAGGGCGACGCCCTGGTCAACGAGCACGGCGCCGCCGTCGGGAGACACCGACGAGGACGAGCACGACGAGCAGCGGGACGGCGACCAGCAGCGGGACCGTCCAGGGCGACCCTCCCCCGGCGCCGAAGGTGGCCGGGGTGCCGAGCGTGTCCCAGCGCGACACCGGCCAGATGATCACGAACGCCTTGCCGATCACGTCGTCGACCGCGATCGTGCCGTGGTCCGGGTCGGTGATGTGGGCGCGCGAGTCCGCCGACTGGTCGCGGTGGTCGCCCATCACCCACACCCGCCCCGCCGGCACCTGGACCGGCCCGAACGGCGTCGCGGTGTAGTCGGGGTCGCTGACGTACGCGTACGGCTCGTCCAGTGGGCGCCCGTCCACGGTGACCCGACCCTCGGCGTCGCAGCACTGGACGGTCTGCCCGCCGACCGCGATCACCCGCTTGATGAAGTCCTTCTCGCCGGGCGTCGCCACCCCGAAGGTGCTCGCGACCGCCCGCAGCGCGCGCTGCACCGGGTTGGTCGGCTGGGAGACCGCAGCCTCCGGCGCCCACGACTCGGGGCCGGCGAAGACGACGACGTCGCCCGGCCGTGGGTCGTGCAACCGGTAGACCACCTTGTTCACCAGCACCCGGTCGCCGGAGCAGCCCGGGCAGCCGTGCAGCGTGCGCTCCATCGACCCGGACGGGATGAAGAACGCCTTGACCAGGAAGGTGTTGATCAGCAGCGCGAGCACGACCGCGATGACCAGCAGGACGGGCAGCTCGCGCAGGAACGACCCCTTCGCCGGCTTGCCGCGGGATGGGGGGCCGGCACCGGCCCCGCCCGAGCCGGAGTCGTCCGGGTCTGGGCTGGGGGGCTGGGCGGCGGTCCCCACGGGGGTCTCGTCGGACATCCCGACCAGACTACGGGGTGGCCGGTCGGGACACGGTCGACTCTGTGCGGTCAGCGGGCGACCGGATCCCGCTTCTCCTTGATCTTCGCGGCCTTGCCGCGCAGGTCGCGCAGGTAGTAGAGCTTCGCCCGGCGGACGTCGCCGCGGGTCACGACCTCGATCCTGGCGATGATCGGGGTGTGCACCGGGAAGGTGCGCTCCACGCCCACGCCGAAGCTCACCTTGCGGACGGTGAAGGTCTCCCGGATGCCCCCGCCCTGCCGGCGGATGACGACGCCCTGGAAGACCTGCACCCGCTCCCGGGAGCCCTCGACGACGCGCACGTGCACCTTCAGCGTGTCGCCGGGGCGGAAGTCCGGGATGTCGGAACGCAGCGACTCGGCGTCCAGGGCGTCCAGCGTGTTCATCTCGGCGCTTCCTTCGTACGTACGGCGGGCACGCGCGTGCTCGCCGGGGACTGTCGGTCAGGGGCGTCCGGGCTCGGGCGGCCCGCGACAACCCGTCCAGGGTGCCACACCGTCCTGGCCATTGCGAAACCCGCTCCCGCGGGCTCAGTCCGGCTCGTCCAGGGCGGCACGGTCGCGGTCGGTCAGCTCGGCGGCGGCAAGCAGGTCCGGACGGCGCTCCGCCGTCCGCCGCAGCGACTGGTCCCGCCGCCACCGCGCCACCGCCCCGTGGTCCCCGGACAGCAGCACCTCGGGCACCTCCAGCCCGCGCCACGCCGGCGGCCGGGTGTAGACCGGGTACTCCAGCAGCCCGCCGCCGTGCGACTCCTCGGCCAGCGACTCCGGGTTGCCGAGGAAGCCGGGCAGCAGCCGCGCCACGGCCTCGACGATCACCAGCACGGCGGCCTCCCCGCCGGCCAGCACGTAGTCGCCGATCGACACCTCGTCCACCGGCATCCGGGCCGCCGCGTGCTCGACCACCCGCTGGTCGATCCCCTCGTACCGCCCGCAGGCGAAGACCAGCCACGGCTGCGCGGCGAGCCCGGCCGCCAGCGCCTGGGTGAACGGCCGCCCCGACGGGGTCGGCACCACCAGCCGCGGCGGCGGCGCGTCCACCGGCGCGACCGCGTCCAGCGCCTCCCCCCACGGCTCCGGCCGCATCACCATGCCGGCTCCACCGCCGTACGGGGTGTCGTCGACGGTCCGGTGCCGGTCGTGCGTCCATCGCCGCAGGTCGTGCAGCCGGACGTCGAGCAGCCCGCGGTGGGTCGCCCGGCCGAGCAGCGAGACCCGCAGCGGGCCGGCCAGGTACTCCGGGAAGATCGAGATCACGTCGACCTTCACAGGTCGAGCAACCCCTCGGGTGCCGCCACGACGACCCGGCCGCCCGGCATGTCGACAACCGGCACGATGTCCCGGACGAACGGCACCAGGTGCTCGCCGCCGTCCGTGTCCAGGACGACCAGCAGGTCGGACGCCGGCGAGTGCACCACGTCCGCGACCGTGCCCAGCACGGCGTCGGCCGGGTCGACCGCGGCCAGCCCGACCAGCTGGTGGTCGTACCACTCGTCCTCGGCGTCCAGCGGCGGCAGCGAGTCGGAGTCGACCACGAGCACGGTGTCCCGCAGCGCCTCCGCGCCCTCCCGGTCGCTGATCCCGGCGAAGGCGACGACGAGGCCGCCGGACCGGGCGCGGGCGTCCTCGACCGTCAGCGGGCCGCGCTCGGGCGGCTCCGTCCGCAGCACCGAGCCGGGCGCGAAGCGGGCGTCCGGGTCGTCCGTCCGCACCTCGACGGTGAGCTCGCCGCGCACCCCGTGCGGCCGGCCGACCCGCCCGACGACGAGGTCCACGATCAGTCGGTGTCGACCACGTCGACGCGCACGCCGCGGCCGCCGATGCCGGCGACGATCTGGCGCAGCGCCTTGGCCGTACGGCCGCTGCGACCGATCACCTTGCCGAGGTCCTCGGGGTGCACCCGCACCTCCAGCCGCTTGCCGCGGCGGGAGGTGACGAGGTCGACGCGGACGTCGTCCGGATGCTCGACGATGCCCTTGACCAGGTGCTCGAGCGCCGCCTCGAGCACTATGCCTCCTGAGCCTGGCGGCCCGAAGGCTCCGTGGGAGGAGCCGCCTCCCGAGCCGGGGCAGCCTCCCCGCCCGCATCGGCTGGAGCCGCGGGAGCCGCGGGAGCCGCCTAG
>Ga0210378_10001259_pt1 | contig 13233 bp, 13 predicted proteins | sample PLM1_60_b1redo_FD_155465 | JGI IMG/M metagenome (GOLD analysis project Ga0210378, IMG submission 155465) | Groundwater sediment microbial communities from an aquifer in East River, Colorado, USA - PLM1_60_b1 redo | ecosystem: Environmental > Terrestrial > Soil > Riparian zone | place: USA: East...
TGCGTTCCGCGGCGATTCCCGCGCCTCGCCGGGCGCTCGTCAGGCCGTGGTGATCGGGTACTGGAGTTCGGTCACCCACTGGTCGGCGTCGGCGGGGCATTCAATGTAGAGCTCGCGCGCCGGGCCGGCCGAGCGGTATCCGTTGGCGTCGATCCAGTGGGCCACCGCCTGGTGGGTGGGTAGGCAGCTGTCCATCGAACCGCGGTGCACGATGGTGGCCGCGGTGGGCACCTCGGGCAGGTCCACGATCGCGAAATTCCGCCAGCCACCAGGATCTGCGGCCACTCCCACCGCGGCGTGGACGACGACCTTGTCGTTCCCGTCCGCGGAGTCCGAGGAGTCGGCGGAGTCCTCGTAGTAGCAGATGAGCGGTCCTGCCGGGGAGACACCGGCGTCCTCCAGCCGCCGGCCGAGGTCGGCGCACAGCGGCTGGACGACGGGCCCGATGTCCTCTGGGGTGAAGCTGGCGGCGGTGCCGGTCAGCTCGGCCACCCGGACCGGCGGGATGCGCTTGACCACGACGTCGTCGGAAGGCATCTGTCCCTCGCTCTCGATCGTCCGGAGCCTCGCCTCGACCCGTGCCAGCCGTGCGGCATCGGCCGCGATGGTCGCCTCGAGTTCGGCCCGGCGCAGCCGCAGCATCCCGCGAAGCTGTTCGGCGCTCACCTCCTCGTCCAGGATCGCCTGAACCTGGACGAGGGTGAAGCCGAGATCCTTCAGGGCGATGATGCGGTTGAGCCGCGCGAGCTGGCTGCCTCGGTAGAACCGGTAGCTGCTGGCCGGATCGATGCGGGCGGGCCTCAGCAGCCCGATCGCGTCGTAGTGCCGCAGCATGCGGATCGACACTCGGCCGTACCTGGCGAAGTCTCCGATACTGAACATGACGCCTCCCACTGCACCGCCTCACACGGTGTCAGGGTCAAGCGTTCGCCGTGGCTTTGGCCTGATGCGGTGTTAGCGCGGTGTCAGCGGCGGTGTCAGTTGCGGCCGAAAGCCCTGCGCCGGGTGGCCACCACCAGGCCAGCGCCGAGCAGCAGCAGCCCGCAGGAGACCAGTAGTGCCGGCCCCACCGAGGCGCCGGTCTCGGCAAGGCCGCCCTCAGCGCCGCTGCCGACGGCGCCGCCGGCCGAGGTCGTGGTGGACGCCTCACTCGAGTCCGTCTGCTCGCTCGTCGTGGTGGTCTCGCTCGTCGTCTCTTCCTCCTCGGTGCCGCACGCGAACCAGTGGCTGAGCCCGGCCGGGCCACCGCTGGCGTTCAGCGGAGCGTGCAGGCCCGTGGTGAAGCTGCTGCCGGCGTACACGTTGTAGGCGTTGCCACCCTTCACGACGACACCGGTCAGCGTGAAGCCTTCTGGGATCGGCGGGAGGTCGAAGGAGGTGCCCTCCGGGCTGTCGTCCTGCAGGATCACGTCACCGGCCAGGCCGGCCTGTGCGCAGCCGCCCTTGTTCGCCGTGATGTTGCCCGCATAGGCGGTCGCCCGATCATCGCCGGACACCGGGGGATCGCCCTGATCGGCGCCGACCGGCGCCACGGACAGCATAAGAACGCCCGCCGCGACGACGGACGTGGCAAGGACGCGCGCGGTCAAGGTGTGCATGGAACAACGCCTCACGGGGACTCCCAGACATCCGATAGGGTGATCTAGAGGTCGGCGATGCTAGCGCCCCGTCGTCTCGTCACCCGGTCGAATGTCAATCGGACGTGTGAGTTGTCGCCTTGTCGTTATGAGCTCGTGTCCGACACGCTGGCTCGTGTCCGACACGCCGAAGTCAGCGTCGGCTCGGCTCGAAGACCGCTCCGGCGCCGAGGGCGGCGCTCAGGGTGGGCCACCTGGCGATGACCGGCGGCCGTACCGAAACGAGCCTCGTGGCTCCGATATCGTCTGGCGGAGCAACCATGAGGAGTGCGCCGGTGAGCAGCGAGACGACCACCACCGTGGAAACCGGTCTGGCCGCGAGGGCGGTCGACGTGACCAAGGTCTTCGGCAAGGGCGAGACCGCCGTCCGCGCCGTGGACGGGATCAGCGTGGATTTCCCCAGCCAGCGTCTGACGGCGGTGATGGGTCCCAGTGGTTCCGGCAAGTCCACCCTGCTGCACTGCCTTGCCGGACTGGACCGGATCACCAGCGGCGAGATCTGGATCGGTGACATCGCGCTCAGCGGGCTGTCCGAGCGCCAGCTCACGTTGCTGCGGCGCGAGCACGTCGGGTTCGTCTTCCAGGCGTTCAACCTGCTGCCGACCCTGACCGCGGCGGAGAACATCGACCTGCCACTGGCGATCGCCGGCCGCAAGCCCGACAAGGCGTGGTACGACAGGGTGATCGACGCGGTCGGGCTACGGCCGCGGCTGGGTCACCGGCCGTCCGAGCTGTCCGGCGGTGAGCAGCAGCGCGTCGCCGGGGCGCGGGCGCTCGTCGGCAGGCCGACGGTGATCTTCGCGGACGAGCCGACCGGAAACCTGGACTCCAGGTCGAGCACCGAGCTGCTGGGCTTCATGCGGCGATCGGTCGACGAGTTCGGGCAGACGATCGTGATGGTCACCCACGACCCGAACGCGGCCGCCTTCGCCGACCGCGTGGTCTTCCTCGCCGACGGGCGGATCGTGTCCGAGCTGCTCCACCCCACCGCGGAGAAGGTGCTCGACTACATGAAGAGCGCGGGTGCCTGACCGCCATGTGGAAGGTGGTCGTCCGGGGCCTGCTGTCGCACAAGGTCCGGCTCGCGCTCACCGCGCTGTCCATCGTCCTCGGGGTCGGCTTCGTGGTCGGCACCTACGTTCTGACCGACACCATCGACCGGACCTTCACCGACCTGTTCACCCAGACCACCAAGGGCATCGACGTCGCGGTCCGCTCCGGGCAGTCCTTCAGCGGTCAGAGCGGCGAGCAACGCGCCCCGATGCCTGCGGCCGTGCTCGACCAGGTCAAGGCCGTGCCGGGGGTCGAGGTCGCCGAGGGCTCGATGATGGGCTACGCCCAGCTCGTCGCGAAGGATGGCAAGCCGGTCACCACCGGGGGCGCGCCGACGCTCGGCGTGTCGGTGAACGAGTCGCCGCAGCTGCGGTCCGCGTCCGTGGTGCGCCAGGGGCAACTGCCCAGCGGGACCGACCAGGTGGCCATCGACGCGCACACCGCAGAGGCGCACGGCTTCGCGGTCGGCGACCGGGTGACGATCCTGTTCCAGGGTCCGCCGCGCGAGTTCACGGTCTCCGGCATCATCGGTTTCGGCTCGGCGGACAACCTGGCCGGCGCCACCCTCGCCGCCTTCGATCCGCAGACCGCGAGGACGGTGCTCAACCGCCAGGACTCCTACGACGAGATCGACGTCGTCGCCGCGCCTGGCGTCACCCCTGAGCAGCTCAGGGACCGGATCGCGGCCGCCGTCGGTCCCGACTATCAGACACTCACCGGCAGCGAACTGGCTGCCGACATCGCCAAGTCGATCGGGCAGTTCACCAAGTTCATCAACTACGCGTTGCTGGTGTTCGCCTTCGTTGCGCTGTTCGTCGGCTCGTTCATCATCGTCAACACGTTCTCGATCATCCTGGCCCAGCGCACCCGCGAGCTGGCGCTGCTGCGCTGCGTCGGGGCATCGCGCGGCCAGGTGCTCCGCTCGGTCCTGGCCGAGGCACTGATCATCGGGCTGGTCGCGGCCGCGGTCGGGCTCGGCGTCGGTGTGCTGATCGCCGTCGCGCTGCGGGCCGCGTTCGCATCGACCGGTGTCGACCTGCCGACGACCACCCTGGTGGTACAACCGCGCACGATCGTGATCGGGCTGGTCGTCGGTGTCGTGGTCACCCTGCTCGCGTCGCTGATGCCCGCGTTGAAGGCGGTCCGGGTGCCGCCCGTCGACGCGCTGCGGGAGCGGATGGTGACGGCACGCTCGCAGGCCGGCTGGCTGCGCACCACGATCGGCGCGCTGGTCACGGTCGCCGGCGTCGTGCTGCTGCTGCTCGGCCTGTTCGCCGACCGGGGCAACCGGCTGGTCAACGTCGGCGCGGGTGCCGCCGTGGTCTTCCTCGGGGTCGGGGTGCTGAGCCCGCTCGTTGCCCGGCCGATGGCCCGGCTGCTGGGCTGGCCGTTCGCCCGATGGGCCGGGGAGCCGGGGTCGATCGCCCGCGGCAACGCCATGCGCAACCCGCGCCGGACCGCGTCGACCGCGGCCGCACTCATGATCGGGCTGGCCCTCGTGAGCATGGTGACGATCTTCGCGGCATCGATCAAAGCATCGGTTGGCAAGACGCTCGACGAGTCGATCGCGGCCGACTACATCCTGACCGGACCCAGCGCCACCGCGCCGGGCTTCAGCCCGGACGTGGTGACCCGGCTCGGCCAGCAGGCCGAGATCGAGTCGGCTGCCGGCGTGCGGGTGGGCGTGGCAAAGCTCGACGGCGCCGACCAACCGCTGGCCGGAGTCGACCCGGTCGCCTTCGACAGCGCCGTCCGCACCGTGACGACCGCCGGCCGGCTCACCGACCTGGCCACCGGCGGCCTCGCGGTCCGCAAGGACGTGGCCGACCAGCACGGCTGGCACGTCGGCGACGCCGTCGCGCTGACCTTCCCGGTCGGCGGCGCGGCGCAGGAGCCGATCAGGGCGATCTACCAGGACAACCAGCTCAACGGCCCGATGCTGCTCGCGCTTACCGACTACCAGCGCCACTACGCCGACCAGCTTGACGTCGTCGCACTGGCCAAGGCCAGGCCAGGAGTGCCAGCCGCGGCCTCACGGGCCGCGGTCGAGCGCGCAGTCGCCGACTTCCCTGGCGTCCAGGTCAAGGACCAGGCTCAGTACAAGGAGGAGCAGTCGAACCAGATCAACCAGATCCTGGTGCTGTTCTACCTGCTGCTGGCCCTGGCTGTGGTCATCGCGTTCATCGGCATCATCAACACGCTGGCGCTGTCGGTCCTGGAACGGGTCCGTGAGCTCGGCCTGCTGCGGGCGCTCGGCATGACCAAGGCCCAGCTGCGGGCGATGATCCGCTGGGAGGCCGTGATCATCGCCGTGCTCGGAGCACTGCTCGGCCTTGTGGTCGGCACGTTCTTCGGCTGGACGCTCGTCCGCGCGCTGCACAGCCAGGGCATCACGGACTTCAGCCTGCCGATCGGCACGCTGCTCGTGTTCGTGGCCGCAGCCGCGGTCGCCGGCGTTCTCGCCGCGATCTTCCCCGGCATCCGGGCCGCTCGGATCGACATCCTGCGGGCGATCACCACCGAATGACAACAGCCAGACCTGGGGACCCCACGGTGGGAGGCCCCAGGTGGTGGGTGGCGCCGGCGCGTTACCGGCCGGCTGCTGCCGGGTGCGGCCGGCTGCCGGCTCGACCGGGGCGAAGGCTCTGGTCGCGGGGGTCCGGATGGCGTGGACGCCCGGCAGGACCGGACGGCACACCACAGAGGTGACCAATGGCCCGCGGCGAAGGGCCCATCGCTGCTGCTGGCCGACCTGCCGCCGGCGCACGGTTGGGACATGAACGCACAGCCCAGTGCTATAGACCTGGGGGCCACAGACCTGGGGGCCACAGACCTGGGGGCCGTAGACATGGTGGCCGCAGGGCCGGAGGCCGTGGACTGGTCGGCGGTGGTTGCCGACGCGGTCGCGGCGCCGTCGGCGCACAACACCCAGCCGTGGCGGTTCGTCGCCTTCCGGGACGCCGTCGAGCTGCACCTCGATCCGCTGCGGGTGCTTACGGTCGCCGATCCTGAGGGCCGGGAGGCGCGGCTGAGCTGCGGCGCGGCGCTGTTCAACCTGCGGTTGGCGTTGCGGGTCCGAGGCCTCGGCGGCCAGGCGCAGCTGCTGCCCGACCGGGCCCGGCCGCGGCTGCTGGCCGTGGTCCGGCTCGGCCAGCCGCGGCCGGCCACCCCGCTGGAGGTGGGGCTGCACCGGGCGATCCATCGCCGGCACAGCCATCGCCGGCCGTTCCGGGACTCCCCGGTGACGGCGCCGGTCCGCGGGATGATCGTCGCCGCGGCGGCCCGCGAGGGTGCCGAGCTGCGGCTGGTCGACGATCCGCCGACGGCCGGCAGGCTGGCCGGGCTGGTCAGGCGGGCCGAGCACCAGCAGCAGGACGATCCGCAGTTCGCCGAGGAGCTGTCCCGGTGGACCTTCGACGGGCGCACCCGCCGGGACGGGGTGCCGCGCGCCGCCGGCGGGCCACGGCCGCCGGCCGGCGGCCTGGTGGTGCTGCGGGACTTCGCCCCGGACCTGCCGCGACCGGTGCGCGACTACGAGTCCGACCCGCTGTTCGGGGTGCTGCTCAGCCATGGCGACACCCCGCTCGACCAGCTCCGCGCCGGGCAGGCCCTGCAACGGCTGCTGCTCACCGCGACCACCAACGGCGCCGCCGCCTGCGTGCTGTCACAGCCGGTCGAACTGCCGGCCGCCAGGGTGGCGCTGAGGAAGCTGCTGGCTGGCGCCGGTCATCCGCAGCTGGTGCTGCGCCTCGGCATGGCCAGCCCGACGCCGTCCACCCCGCGGCGCCCGGTGCACGACGTGCTTCGGATCAAGAACGAGAAGGTGACAGGGCAATGACCAATGACCCGGTAGTCGTGGGTGTCGACGGTTCGGCCTCCGCGCTGGCCGCCACCGAGTGGGCGGCCGACGAGGCGGCCCGCCGGGCAACCGCACACACCCGGCTCGACGTGCTGGTGGACGCCCAGCGCAGCGACCCGGTGCGTGACGCATGAACGCGCACACGCCGGACAGCCGCACCGTGTCCGCGGCGCTAGCGCTGGCCTGCCGCGCGCCGTCGCTGCACAACAGCCAGCCGTGGCGGTGGCGCCTCGGCGAGCACTCCGTGCACCTCTACGCCGACACCGGCCGGTTGCTCGCCGCGGCCGACCCGTCCGGGCGGGAGCTGGTGATCAGCTGTGGCACCGCGCTGCATCATGCGCGGGCGGCCTTCACCTCGTTGGGTTGGCGCACGTTCGTGCACAGGCTGCCGAACCCGGCCGACCCGGAGCACCTTGCGTCGCTGGAGTTCATGCCGGCGCACGGTGTGCCGGCGCAGGCGGTGCCGCTGGCACGGGCGATCGCCGACCGGCGCACCGACCGCCGCCCGTTCCTTCCCGAGCCGGTGCCGCGCCCAGTGCTGGACCGGTTGGTGGACGCGGCGTGCTCCGAGCACGCCACGCTCACCGTGGCCGACACCGTGACGGCGCGGCGCGAGTTGGTCGTGGCCATGGCCGCGGTGAACGAGCTGCAACGCCACGACGCCGAGTACCGCACCGAGCTGACCGTCTGGGCCGGGCGCCGGCTCGGCGCCGTGGACGGCGTGCCGGCCAGGGCGCTGCGGTCCGTGCATCCGCCGGAGCGGCCGATGCTGGCCAGGGACTTCTCCGCGGCGGGCGACGGCGACCTCACCGCGCCGCCGATGGACGACGGCGCCGTGCTGGCCGTACTGAGCACCGCCTCGGACGACCGGCTGGCGTGGCTGCACGCCGGCGAGGCCCTCTCCGCCGTGCTGCTCACCGCGACGGCGGCCGGGCTGGCGAGCTGCACGCTCAGCCAGATCGCCGAGGCCGACCTGCCGCGCGACGCGGTCCGCGAGGCCGTGCTCGGCGGTAGCGGCGAGCCGCAGCTGCTGCTGCGCATCGGCTGGCCGGTGACCAGCGCCTACCCGGCGCCCAGCGCCCCGCGGCGCCCCCTCGCCGAGGTGCTCGACCGCCTCCCACAGGACTGATGCCATGGCCACCGCGGCGGTCTTTGCCGGCTGACTCGCCGGGGTCGGTCACCCGGCGGGCGGCCGCACGATGGCCACCGGGCACGCCGCCTCCCTGACCAGGGTTCGGCTGACCGAGCCCCACACCATGGTCGCCCACCGGTCCCGGCTGTGCGTGCCGACCACCAGCAGCGCGGCTCGCCTCGACCACCGCGCCAGCTCGGCGCCAGGGTCGCCCTCGCAGCTTCCGTCGGTCACCGGCACGTCCGGGTACAGCTCGGCGAACCCGGCCAGTGTCTCGGCCAGCAGCACGCGGTGTTCCACGTCGGCGACGGCCCGGCGGCCGGCGGTGCGTTCGGCCGGCCAGCAGTGCACCACGGTCAGCGGCGCCACCCGGCGGGCCGCCGCGTCGAACGCGAAGGCCACCGCCGGCTGTGACACCTGGCTGCCGTCGGTCGCGACCACGACCGGGCTGGCCTGGCCGCTGCGGCTGTGCCGGCCGTGCTGGCCGCTCTGGTTCTGGCTGTGGCCGCTGTTGGCGGGCGGCACGGCGACGACCGAGCACGCTGCGGCGGTGATCAGCGCGCCGACCACGGAGCCGAACCGGGCCTCGGCGGCCTCGACGGCGTACGTGCCGGTTCCGATGACCACCACGGCGGCCCGGTCGGACTCGTCCTGCAGGGCCAGGTCGGGGCGCAGCGGCGTGAGCCGCCCGAGCACCGGCAGGCCCGGCCGGGTGCGGCGCGCCAGCAGCACGGCGTCGTCCAGTTCCGCCTGCGCCGCACCCCGCAGCAGCGCGTGTTCGGCCGGCCCGCTCTCGTACGGCAGGGTGGCGAAACCGTGCACCAGGTGCAGCGCAACACCCCGCAGGGCCGCCTCGGCCGCGGCCCATGCAACCGCCGATGGCTGGGGTGCCCAGCCGAGGCCGGCGACCGCCGCGACGACCGGCCTGCCGACGTTGGATGCGGTGTTCACGATCGCCGACGTTAGGTACCCGCCGCCTCGAAGTCCCAGCGGCGAACGGCTACCGGTGCCGGGACCTTCGGCCCTGCCGCATCACGACCCGGTGGCCACCGCCGCCGTCACCCCGGCTCCGGCACGGCGGCCTGGTCGGCCGGGGTGGTGGGCAGCGGCGTCGGGTCGGCCGGCTCGCTGCCACCGAGGTCGAGCCGGAACGGCGGGTACTGGTCGGTCATCAGGCTGGCGTACACGGCGACCCGCAGCGCCCAGCGGTTCATGCCGATGACGAAGTCGTAGATGCCGCGCGGGTAGCCGGCGCCGAACAGCAGGGCCACCCCGGCGAACAGGACGAGCAGGCCGATCAGTCCACCTGACGTGCTGACCCAGAAGTCGTTGTGCTGGCTGGCGGCGTAGCCGGAGCCGACGAAGAAGCCGACGACGAGGTACTGCGGGATGGCCAGCAGCCACCACTTGACCAGCACCAGCCCCCTGGAGAGCTGCTCGGGGTAGTCGACGTGCACGGTGGCCGGGTAGTCCGGCACTTCGGCGAGCGTGAACGGCGGGTAGCGGTCGGTGCCGAGTGCGCCGTAGGTGTAGTAGTCGACCCGCCAGCTCCAGCGCAGCACGCCGACGTTGAAGTCGAAGATCGCGCGCGGATACCGGCCCGTGATCAGGATCGCGAAGAACACGACCACGGTGAGCACCACGTAGGCGATCCACAGGAAGATCAGCACGACGTAGTGCGGGATGGCCAGTAGCCACTTCACCAGCCACAGCCAGCGGCTCAGCGGCTCGTCGAGCCGGGCCTGCACCTGGACCGGATATGCGGACATGTGCTCTGCTCCTCTCACCTCGTGACCGGGCCTCGCCCGTCACGAGCTAGACGAACTCGCAAACCGGCCGGCGCCGGATGGCGACGGCCGAGTGCACCGAGCCGAATGCAGGACCAACTGCGGCCAAATGGCGCTGCCGAGCTTGGCGCGCATCGCGGTCCTGGCAAGCGGCAATTCGTGGGCGCGCTCATCATAGGGGTGGCGACGGCCGGCTCCGGAACGCTGCCGTCGCCATCAGGGACGAAAGTCTCGTGCCTCTGAATCGGCCCTTGAATCGCCCCCGACTAGCGCTGGCTGACTCGCGCTGAATTGCGCCGGCGAACTCCGGCTCACGCCCTCAGGCGGCGGCGAAGCCGAGCTCGACCGAACGGCCCGGCGCCGCCGTACCTAGGTCTCGGCCAATTCAGGCCCTGGGTACCCGCAAGTCGGGCCCAAGGCCGGTCGGGCGCGGCGCCCGCCGGGTGGCAACGTCGACGGCAACGGAAGACCTCGGCCCTAGGAGCCCGCCATGATCAGCTCGCCTGCCTACCGCCCCGGCCGTCCGATGACCGCCGCCGACCAGTGCGACCGCTGCGGCGCCCGAGCCGGCGTGCTCGCCGAGCTGCACAGCGGCGGCACCCTGCTCTTCTGCGGCCACCACGCCCGCGTGCATCACGCCGCGTTGGAGCGGGTGGCCCACTGCTTCCAGGACCCGGCCCGGCGCTACCTGCACGCCGCCGCCTGACGCGCGGGACGCCATTGGCGGGTGTCACCAGGCGCGCGTCCCCTCGTCGGTGCCGCGAGCCGTTGGTCCCCCGGATCGGGGACGAGCTGCCCTTCGGGTCGCGCGCTCCGGTGGCTGTCATTAGGCGGCGAGGCACGTCCAAACTGCGACCGAAGGAGCTGACATGACCGGAATGGACGGCGACCGGCCAGCACGCCGCGTCTTGGTGGCCTACGCCAGCAAGATGGGCTCGACGCGGGAGATCGCCGAGGCGATCGGCGCCACGCTCATCGAGGCCGGGCACCGGGTGACCGTGCGGCCGGCGGGCGAGGTCACCGAGGTCGCCCGATACGACGTGGTGGTGCTTGGCTCGGCGATATACCTGACTCGGTGGCGCGGCGACGCGGTGCGGTTCCTGCGCCGGCACCGACAAGCGTTGTCGGACAAGGACGTCTGGCTGTTCCACAGTGGACCGTGCGGCAAGCAGGACGCGACCCGGCAGCTGCCACCGCCGCCCAACGTGCGCCGGCTCGCCGGCCGGATCGGGGCCCGGCCACCGATCACCTTTGGCGGCAGGTTGGACCCGGCGACCGCGCGGGGTCCGCTGGCCCGCTGGGTGGCCCGCGGAGAGCTGGCCGGCGACTGGCGGAACTGGGACGAGGTCGGGGCCTGGGCGACGAGCGTCGCCGAGCAGGTCGTGCCAAGGGCGTGAGGATGCTCGGCGTCCACCGTCGTCGGCCGTCGCGGCAACCCGATGGGAGGGCCTTCGGCGTGCTGGTGGTGGCGCTGGCGTGGTGGGCGCATCGCGGCGAGCCGGTGCTGCGGTCACGGGGCGCCTCCTAGCGCCAGCGGCGCTGCTGGATGCTGTTCGCCGTGGGAGATGCGCCGTCGGCGGTCGGCCGGCTGCTGCCGCGGCTGGGTGAGCTGCGCCGCTGGCCGCGCCGACGTGCTGGCTGGGGTGACCGTCGCCGCCTACCTCGGGCGCAGGTCATGGCGTACGCCGAAGTGGCGGGGCTGCCGCCGGTGACCGGGCTGTGGGCGATCGTCGGGCCGCTGGCCGCCTACTGTGCCGCCTGCTCGGCCACCGCGGCCAGCACGTCCGTGCTGGTGACGATGCCGGTCAGCGCGCCGCCGTGCACAACCAGCGCCGCGTCCAGGCCGCCGGCGAGTATCGCGGCCGCGACCGCCGGCAGGCCGGCGTCCTTGCGCACCGTCGGCGGCAGCCGGTGGCAGTGCGACCCGACCGTGGGCCGTGGCGACCCAGCGGGCTCGCCGGCTGCGACGGCGACCGCGCGCAGCAGGTCGGTCTCGGTGACCAGCCCCTGGCATTGGTTGCCGTGCACCACGGGCAGGTGCCGCACGGCGTTGACGCTCATCACGTCCAGCGCGGTGGCCGCGTCGGTGTCCGGGTGAATGGCCAGCACCCGGTCGCCGGCGTGCGCCACCGGCTCGGTCGCGCTGCTACGGGTTGTCATGGTCGGCTCCCGGCATCGTGGTGTCTGCGTCGGGTTCTCACGGTCCTCGCGGCGCCGGCGCAGCCGGCAGGGACGAACGGTCCGCGACCACGGGACGTGTGGCCGCAGCAGCGGTCCGGCCGGCCGGCCCACCGTGGGGGCATGACGAAGGCTGTGGACATGATGAGCCGTCCGGTGGTCTCGGTGACGCCGGGGCTCGGTCGCGGCCACCGCGCGCGGCTGACCAGCACCATCACCCTTGGGTGAGCACCTGCCGCGCCTGCTCGGCGATCTCGACGTCCTCCCGCGCGGTGATCACCAGCGGCCTGACGGTGGAGGCGTCCGCGCCAAGGTCGGCGTCCGGCGTCGTGCGACGGTTGCGGTCCCGGTCGAGGTGCACGCCGAGGAAGGCCAGCCCGGCGGCCGCGTCGGCGCGCACCTCGTGGTCGTGCTCCCCGATACCGCCGGTGAACACCAGCGCGTCGAGCCCGTTCATGGCGGCCGCCATGGCGGCGATCTCCCGGCGCAGCCGGTGCACGTACACCCGCAGCGCGAGGGAGGCGGTCTCGCTGCCGGCCTCGGCGGCCCGCCGGATGTCGCGGATGTCCCCGCCTGGCAGCTCGGCCAGCCCGGCCAACCCCGACCCCTGCTCGAGGCCGTCGGACAGCTCCTCGACGGTGACGCAGCCGTGCCGCAGCAGCCAGATCAGCAGCCCGGGGTCGACGCTGCCGCACCGGGTGGCCATCACCAGGCCCTCCAGCGGCGTGAACCCCATGGTGGTGTCGACAGAGCGGCCGCCCTGCACCGCGCACAGCGATGCGCCGGCGCCGAGGTGGCAGGTCACGACGCGCAGCCCGGCGAGCGGTCGGTCCAACAGCTCGGCGGCGCGGCGGGCGGCGTAGGCGTGGGAGAGCCCGTGGAAGCCGTAGCGGCGTAGGCCCCAGCGGCGCCGCCACGCCGCTGGCAGCGGGTAGGTGGCCGCGGCGTCGGGCAGGCCGGCGTGGAACGCCGTGTCGAAGCACGCGACCGCGGGGACACCGGGCAGCGCCCGGTGCACGGCGTCGATGCCGGCCAGCGCCCGCGGCTGGTGCAGCGGGGCCAGGTCGGTCAGCGCCGCCAGGCGTTCGCGGACGGCGGCGTCGACGAGCACGGCGCGGGTGAACTCCGCGCCGCCGTGCACCACCCGGTGCCCCACCGCGTCGACGCGCGGCAGCCCGCCGAGGAACTCGTGGATGGGCTCGACGTGCCCGGTGCTACGCCATCGCTGCACATCGTTGCCCGCCAGCACCTCGTTCGCCTGACCGAGCAACCGCAGCTTGAGGCTGGACGACCCGGCGTTGACGACCAGGACGTTCATCCGCGCGGCCAGCTCCACCCGCGCACCTCGGGCAGGTCCTCGCCGTAGGTGCGGGTCCAGTGGTGGTGGCGGGTGCGCTGGTCGGCCATGTGCTGGCGCAGCAGGGCGGCCTTCGCCCCGAGGTCGGGCACCCGGTCGATCACGTCGATGACCAGCCGCGAGTAGCCCAGCTCGCCGCCCTCGTGGATCGACCCCGGCACCTCCGGCGCCACGTGGCTGGGCACCCCGCCAGGGAAGGAGAACTGCCGGAACAGCCGCGCCATCCCGCG